>Ga0302157_10003655_pt1 | contig 17147 bp, 17 predicted proteins | sample I_Bog_N3_3_FD_193502 | JGI IMG/M metagenome (GOLD analysis project Ga0302157, IMG submission 193502) | Peat permafrost microbial communities from Stordalen Mire near Abisko, Sweden - I_Bog_N3_3 | ecosystem: Environmental > Terrestrial > Soil > Wetlands > Peat | place: Sweden: Abisko, Stordalen...
CCGAGCATTCAGGAAGGTCGCGGTGCCGACCTGCACGGCGGTGGCACCGGCCAGCATGTATTCGGCCGCGTCCGCCGCGGTGGAAATCCCGCCGCAGCCGATGATCGGGATGCGCACCGCGCGCGCGCACTGGAACACCTGACGCAGCACGATCGGCTTCACCGCCGGGCCGGACAGCCCGCCCATCACGTTGCCCAGCCGGGGCTTGAAGCTCTCCAAATCGATCGCCATCGCCAGGATCGTGTTCGCCACCACCAGCGCATCCGCCCCCGCCGCCTCGGCGGCCCGAGCAACGTCAGCGATCTCCCCGGTGTTGGGCGTGAGCTTGACCCAGAGCGGCAGGGCCGTCGCGGCGCGCATCTGCCGCACCACCGCCCCCGTCGAGGCCGCACGCATGGCAAAGGCCTTGCCGTCCTCCTCGATGTTCGGGCAGGAGATATTCGCCTCGATCGCCGCCACCCCCGGCACGCTGACCTCGGCGGCCAGACTGGCGAACCCCTCGGCGGTCGGGGCGGAGATCGACACCACCAGCGGCGGCGTCCAGCTTCGGTACAGCGGGATGGTGTGCTCCAGCAGGTACGGCACGCCCTTGGACGGGATGCCGATCGCGTTCAGCATCCCGCCGACGACCTCGGCCACCCGGGGCAACGGATTGCCGGCGCGCAGCTCCCGGGTGATGGTCTTGGTGACCAGGGCGCCGATCCGGTTGAGGTCGATCGCCTCGCCCAGCCCCTCGGCGAAGGTGCCGGAGGCGGGCATCACCGGGTTGGCCAGACGCAGCCCGCCGATGGTGACGGACAGATCCGTCATGGCAGGGCCTCCCGGATGTCGAAGACCGGTCCGTCCCAGCAGACGCGCTTGTGGACGATCGCGCCGTCGGTCAGGAAGTCGCGGACGCAACAGAAGCACATGCCCAGGCCGCAGGCCATCTGCTGCTCCAGCGCGACCTGGCCGGGGATGGCGAATTCGCGCGCCAGGATTTGCTGCACCCGCAGCAGCCGCGAGGAGCCGCAGGTGAAGAAGGCGTCGCAGCGTTGGTCCGCGATCAGGCCGCGCAGCAGGCGCTCGACATGGGCGGGGCCGCTGTTGCCCTGGCTGTCGGTGACGGTCAGCACCGTCGCGCCCTGCGCTCGGAACAGCGCGTCCGACACCACCAGATCGGGCCGTCGCGCCGACAGCACCGCGGTGACACCGATCCCGGCGGCCCGCGCCGCCTTGGCGAGCGGGCCGAGTGTGGCGAGACCCGCGCCGCGGCCGATGGCGACAATGTGCTTCCAGGCCGGGTCCAGCCGGTAGCCATTGCCGAGGGGGCCCAGCAGCGGCAGGCGGTCGCCTTCCGCGAGGGTCGCCAGGCCGCGGGTGCCGGCGCCGGTCACCTTATAGAGGAACGCGATCCGCCCTGTTTCCGGGTCGGCGCCATACAGGCTCATGGGCCGGCGGAGGAACGGCGCTTCCCCCGGCGGGGCCGGGCAGAGCAGTTGGAAGAACTGGCCCGGCTGGGCTGCGGCAGCCAGCGCGCTGCCGGTGACCACCAGATGGCGGTATTCGCCGTTGACCGGGTCGTTCGACACGACCGTCGCCGGCGCCTCCGCCACCTGCGGGTGGAACCGGGTCATGCCAGAGCGGCGCCGCGGCGTTCCGGGATCAGCAGCCACATCGCCAGGATGTCCAGGCCGTACAGCACCGCCAGCAGCGCGATCGCGGTGGCGAACCCGACCTGGGCGGCGACGAAACCCACGACCACGGGGCCGAACCCGCCAACGGCGCGTCCGATGTTGAACAGCACGTTCTGCGCGGTGGCGCGGGCGGCGGTGGGATACAGCTCACTCATGAGGGCCCCGTAGCCGCCCAGCATGCCGTTGACGAAGAAGCCCATGACCGCGCCGGCGAACAGCAAGGCGGTGGCGTCGGTCAGGCGGGAATACACCACCACCATGACCCCCGCGCCGAGCATCCAGGTGAAAAAGGCGGGCTTGCGGCCGAGGCGGTCGGCGGCCTGGCCGAAGGCGTAAATGCCCAGCGCCATCCCCAGAATGGTGACCGAGGTCCAGGTCGCCGACTGGGTCAGCCCGAAGCCGAAGCGGCTGGACAAATAGTTCGGCAGCCAGATCATCACCCCGTAATAGCCGAAGTTCTGCACCGAACAGAGGATCACCATCCCCAGGCTGATCCGAGCGGTGGCGGCATCGGCGACCAGCAGGCGCAGCGCGGACTGGCTCTGCGGCTTCGCGGCGTTCTCGACGAAGACCTCGGGTTCGTGCAGGTCACGGCGGATAAAGTACGCGGCGACGGCGGGGAAGATGCCGACCGCGAACATCCCCCGCCAGCCGATCAGCGGCAGCAGGATCGGCGTCAGCAGCGCCGCGGCCAGCACCCCGGCCTGCCACCCCAGCCCCACATAAGACGATGCGCGTCCGCGCATCGAGGCAGGCCAGGCCTCGGCGACCAGCGCCATGCCGATGCCGAACTCCCCACCCAGGCCGACGCCGGCGATGGTTCGGTAGGCGAGCAGGTCCCAGTAGCCGCGCGACAAAGCGCACATCCCGGTGAAGACGGCGAACAGCACGATGGTCCAGGTGAGAATGCGCACCCGGCCCAACCGGTCCGACAGCATGCCGAACACCACCCCGCCGATGACGGCACCGATCAGGGTGGCGGTGACCAGGGAGGCACCCTCGGCCGGGGTCAGATGCAGGTCGGCAGAGATCACCCGCAGCATGAACCCCAGGATCAGCAGGTCGAACCCGTCCATCGCGTAGCCGATCGCCGATCCCGCCAAAGCCTTCCAGGCGGCCGGGGTGACCACGTCACTGCCGGCAGGGGTCGCGCCGGTTGCATCGTCGAGCATTGCCGTCATCGCCGCGCTCTCCCTGGGTGCCGCCGGTCATGCTTAGCCGGGGCCCGGGTGCTCGAACAAGCATCGATTTTCGCGCAGGATGCGGCCGATCGGCGTTGGCGCGATTCAGGGGTGGTGGCGGAGACCGGCCACTGGCTATTCGAGCGGCCGGCCGGCAAGTTGCGCCTGACAGGAGCGGGCGCGTTCGTGGTGCATCACGTGACCGGGTTGCCGCGCGACGCGGAACGGGTCAAGTCGGCACTGGATGTGCTGCAAGGCCCGCGGGCGGAGCACGGCGATGGGCACGCATTGGCGGGACTCTGCAAACCGATCGTCCCGGCCGCTCTGTGCCGGCTCGCCACGCCGTGTCGCCTTCATTGCCGGCATCGCCTCGCGGAAGGGAGGCAGCAGAGGTGCGGCGGCAGATTTTCGCGCCGACTGCCACCCCTTCGGCTCTCGCAGGGGGGAAGTCCTTGGGCCGGAGACAGGCACCCACGATCGCGCCCTCCTACAGCGGCTCCGTATCCAGCGCATAGCCCGCGGTCCGCACGGTCCGCACCAGGTCCAGTTCCCCCTCGCCATTGATCGACTTGCGCAACCGGCGGATATGCACATCGACCGTCCGCGGCTCGACATGGATGTCGGGGCCCCAGACCGCGTCCAGCAGTTCCTCGCGGGAGAACACCCGGCGCGGGTGCTGCATGAAGAACTCCAGCAAGCGGAACTCGGTCGGTCCCAGATGCAGCCGCCGCCCGTTCCGGCTCACCCGGTGCGCGGCCAGGTCCATGTCGATGTCGTGGAACCCGAGCGGGCCCTTGACCGGCACGGCGTTGGACCGGCGCAGCAGGGCACGCATGCGAGCCAACAGCGCCTCGATGCTGAACGGTTTGGTGATGTAATCGTCGGCCCCGGTGTTCAACCCGCGCACCGCGTCCTGATCCTCGGTCCTGGCGGTCACCATGATCACCGGCAGGTCGCGTGTCGCCGCCTTGCGGCGGATCTGGCGGCACACTTCCAACCCCGACAGGGTCGGCAACATCCAGTCCAGCAGCACCAGGTCGGGCTGCGTCTCGGCTATCCGCGTCAGCGCTTCCTGCCCGTCCGCCGCCTCATCGACCCGAAAGCCCTGCTTTTCCAGGTTGTAGCGCAGCATGGTCGCAAGCGGCGCCTCGTCTTCGACCACCAGCACCAAGGGCTTGGGCAGGCTGGATACACCGTCGGGCATGAGCATTCCCCTCGTTTCCTATTCCTTCGGCCGCACCACGGCATAGGCCGAGGTGTCGCCTTTGGGCCGCGTGTCCGGCAGCACCTCGCCCTTCACCGCGTAATAGACCGTTTCGGCGATGTTGGTGGCATGGTCGCCGATCCGCTCCAGGTTCTTGGCGATGAACAGCAGATGCGTGCAGGGCGTGATGTTGCGTGGGTCTTCCATCATGTAGGTGATCAGTTCGCGGAACAGCGCGTTGTAGATGTCATCGACCACGCGGTCGGACCGCCAGACCTCGATTGCCTTGTCGGCATCGCCGGCACCCATCGCATCGATGATCAGCTTGAGCTGTTCCTGCACCAGATGCGCCATGTGCGCGAGGCCGGCCAGCGAGTAGGGCAGTTGATATTGCCCCAGCACGATGCTGCGCTTCGCGACATTGGCAGCATAATCGCCGATCCGTTCCAGATCGCCGGTGATCTTCAGCGACGCCACGATCTGCCGCAGATCGCCCGCCATCGGCTGGCGCAGTGCCAGCATGCGGATGACGAACTGTTCGACCGCGTGCTCCAGCGCATCGACGCGGGCGTCCTCCTCCACCGCGCGCGTCGCTGCGATGGTGTCGCGCTGCATGATCGCTTCCGCGGCCATGGCGACCTGGCTTTCCACGATGCCGCCCATCTCGGTCATCATGTCGCGCAGCCGCTTGAGGTCCTGATCGAAGCTCTTGACCAGATGTTCGGTGGTATCAGGCATGGGATCGGGCCTTCCTGGCTCAGCCGAAGCGGCCGGTGACGTATTCCTGGGTGCGCCGCTGTCTGGGATTGGTGAAGATGTCGGCGGCCGGCGCCACCTCCACCATTTCGCCCAGATAAAAGAACGCCACCTGGTCGGCGCAGCGCGCGGCCTGCTGCATGTTGTGGGTCACGATCACGATGGTGAAGTCCTGCTTCAGCTCGTCGATCAGTTCCTCGATCTTCAGGGTGCTGATCGGGTCGAGCGCGCTGGTCGGTTCATCCAGCAGGATCACGTCGGGACGCACGGCGATGGTGCGGGCGATGCACAGCCGCTGCTGCTGGCCGCCCGACAGGCCCATGGCGGAGCTGTTCAGCCGGTCCTTCACCTCGCCCCACAGCGCGCCGCGGGTCAGCGACCATTCCACCCGTTCGTCCATCGCCGCTTTCGACAGTTTCTCGTGCAATTTCACCCCGAAGGCGATGTTGTCGTAGATCGTCATGGGAAACGGCGTCGGCTTCTGGAACACCATGCCGATGCGCGCGCGCAGCGCGTTCAGATCGACGTCCGGGGCAATGATGTTTTCGCCATCCATCAGCACCTCGCCGGTGGCGCGCTGGCCGGGATACAGGTCGTACATGCGGTTCAGCACCCGCAGCAGGGTCGATTTGCCGCAACCGGACGGGCCGATCATGCCGGTCACCTGACGGTCCGGCAAAGCGAGTTCGATGCTCTTCAGCGCGCGATTGCTGCCGTAAAAGAAATCGAGATTGTGGATGGCGATTTTCGCCGCGTTGATGGCACTGTGGGCCTGCGCCTGCACGCCGCCGAAGCTGGCATTCTGACTGTTTTGCCCGCTCATGGTGGTACTCATATCCGTTCAGCTCCTGCCCCGTATCGCGAAGCGGGCAATAATATTGATCAGCAGCACCCCGACCGTGATCAGCAGGGCGCCGACCCAGGCGAGTTGCACCCAGTCGTCGAAAGCCGATCCGGCATATTGATAGATCGCCACCGGCAGGCTGGCCATTGGGGTGTCGAGCGTGCCGGTGGCGCTGGAATTGCCCAGGCTGGTGAACAGCAAGGGCGCGGTTTCCCCGGCGATGCGGGCGACCGCTAGAAGGATCCCCGTGACGATGCCGTCCTTCGCCGCGCGATAGCAGATCAGCACGATGACTTTCCAGCGCGGCGCGCCGAGTGCCACCGCCGCCTCCCGCAGCGCCGGTGAGATCAGTTGCAGCATGTCCTCGGTGGTGCGCACGACGATGGGGATGACGATGACCGCGAGCGCGAGGCAGCCGGCGATGCCGGAAAACCCGCCGAAGGGCTGCACCGCCAACTGATAGATGAACAGCCCGATCAGGATCGACGGCGCCGACAGCAGCACGTCCGACACGAAGCGCACGGCGTTGGCCAAAGCCGAGGTGCGCCCATACTCGGCCAGATAGGTGCCGACCATCAGCCCGATGGGCGTGCCGATCGCGGTGCCGATCGCGGTCTGGATCAGGGTGCCGGCGATGGCATTCAGCAGGCCGCCATCCGATCCCGGTGGGCGGGTGATATGGGTGAAGACGCTCAGCGACAGGCCGGCCGCACCGCGCCAGACCAGGGTGGCCAGGATCGAGGCCAGCAGCAGCACGCCGATCACCGTGGCGGCGATGCACAGGCCCTTGATCACCCTATTGGTCCGGTGCCGGCGGCGGCCCAGGGCACGCGAAACCTGGTGGTCCTTGGCCCGACCGGGAACCGCCCGCGTGGTGGTGGCGCTCATGCTTTGAGCTTCGGGCGCAGCAGCATGCGCGAGATGGCGAGCACGATGAAGGAAATCACGAACAGGATGAACCCCAAAGCGAGCAGTGCGGAGAGCTTCAGGCTGCCGGCGGCACTTTCCGGAAATTCGAGCGCGACGATCGAGGCAATGGTGTTGCCGGAGGAGAACACGCTGGCATTGATATGGTCCGAGTTGCCGATCACGAAGGTCACCGCCATGGTTTCGCCCAAGGCGCGTCCCAGCCCCAGCATGATGCCGCCGACCACGGATACGCGGGTATAGGGCAGCACAATCGAGCGCATCACTTCCCAGGTGGTGCAGCCGACGCCGTAGGCGGATTCCTTGAACACCGGCGGCACGGTTTCGAACACGTCACGCATCGTCGCGGCGATGAAGGGCACGATCATCACCGCCAGCACGATGGCGGCGGTGAAGATGCCGGTGCCGAAGGGCGGGCCGGCGAACAGGTCCTCCAGCACCGGCACGCCATCGAACAGGTCGATCAGCGGCGGCTCGATGTACTGCGACATGATCGGCACGATGATGAAGAAGCCCCACATGCCGTAGATGATCGATGGCACCGCGGCGAGCAGCTCGATTGCGGTGCCGACTGGCCGGCGGAGCCAGTCCGGCGCCAGTTCGGTCAGATAGAAGGCAATGCCGAAGGCCAGCGGCACCGCCAGGATCAAGGCGATCACCGAGGTGACGACGGTGCCGTACACCGACACCGCGGCACCGAAGACCTCGCGCACCGGGTCCCAGTCGGCGGAAACCAGGAAGCCGGGACCGAAGCGGCGGAAAGCTGGCAGCCCGCCGATGAACAGCGACAGGATCAGGCTGCCCAGCAGCAGCAGCACCAGAATCCCCGATCCGCGGGCCAGGCCGGCGAACAGCGGATCGCCGATACTGGCCTTGCGGGCGGTCAGGGAGGCGGTGGGAAGGGCAACCGTTTGCGACACGCCGTGGCAATCCTCGGTTCAGTTGCGTCGGGCCGGCTTTACATGCTGCCGGGAACTTCCTTCTTCCAGTCCGCTCTGATCGCGTTCTGCACGGTCTCGGGAAGCGCGATATAGAGCAGGTCGGTCGCGATGGCGCCGCCGTGGGCGAAGCCCCAATCGAAGAACTTGGTCACTGCGGCGCTTTGCGCCTCATCCTTCGGGTCGGTCGGCAACAGCACGAAGGTGGCGGACTCGATCGGCCAGCTGTCGGCGCCGGCCTGGTTGTTCAGGTCGATGGCGAAATTCTGCACCGCGGACCAGTCGGCGTTTTTCGCGGCCGCGGCGAAGGCGTCCATGGTCGGGGCGACGAATTTCCCGTCCTTGTTCTGCAGCAGGGTCGTGGTCAGGCCGTTTTTCGAGGCATAAGCGCTTTCGTCATAGCCGATGCCGCCGGCAATCTGGCGCACCGTGCCGGCAACCCCGTCGCTCCCCTTGGCCCCGGCGCCAACTGGCCAGCTCACGCTGGTCGATGCGCCGACCTTGCTTTTCCACTCAGGGCTGACCATGCCGAGATAGTCGGTGAACACGAAGGTGGTGCCCGACCCGTCAGCCCGATGCACCGGCGCGATCGCCTCGCTGGGGAGTTTCAGGTCGGGGTTGATCGCGGCAATTGCCTTGTCGTTCCACTTGGTGATCTTGCCGAGATAGATGTCGGCCAGGATGGCGCCGGTGAGTTTCAGCTCGTTCGGTTTCACGCCGGTGACGTTGACGATGATATCGACGCCGCCGATCACGGTCGGGAACTGCATCAGCTTGTGCGCGGCGAGCTGGTCGGCGGCGACTGGCATGTCGGAGGCGCCGAAATCGACGGTGCGGTTGTTGATCTGGTTGATCCCCGCGCCGGACCCGATCGCCTGGTAGTTGATCTTGACGCCGGTCGTGCCGCTGGAGGCTTCGCCCCATTTGCCATAGATCGGGGCTGCGAAGGTGGAGCCGGCGCCGGTGATCTGGGTCTGCGCCTGAGCCACGCCAACCACGCCGGCGGCCAGGCCAATGGCCAGGGCCGTGTGAGCGATCTTCATCAGTCTGCCTCCTCGGGAATCGCGCAACCTGCGCTCGACGGGAACCTAGGCGCGGTGTGAGACCGGCGTATTGCAGTTTGATGAAGCTTCGATGACAGCCGGGACGCGCTGGAGGATCCTGGAGGTTTAGATTCTCCCCCTCCCCTTGAGGGAGGGGGTTGGTGGGAGGGGGTTGGTGGGAGGTAGCCTGTGGCGCCGGAGCTTCTCCTGGCGCCATCCCCGCCCCCCAACCCCCTCCCTCAAGGGGAGGGGGAGAAGGCAGGGTTATTCGGTAATCGTCGCCCCGCGGTTGCCGATCATCGCCAGCAATTCCCGCCGCGTGGTGGCGTCGTCGCGGAAGGCGCCCAGCATGCGGCTGGTCACCATCGTCACCCCCGGCTTGTGCACCCCGCGGGTCGTCATGCACTGGTGTGCCGCCTCGATCACGACCGCGACGCCGCGCGGTTCCAGCACCTGCTGGATCGTGTTGGCGATCTGCGCGGTGAGTTTCTCCTGGATCTGCAGCCGCTTGGCATAGGCATCGACAACCCGGGCCAGCTTGCTGATGCCGACCACGCGGTGGTGCGGCAGATAGGCCACGTGGACCCGGCCGATGATCGGCGCCATGTGGTGCTCGCACACGCTTTCCAGGCGGATGTCGCGCAGCAGCACGATTTCGTCGTAGCCGTCGGTTTCTTCGAAGGTGCGTTCCAGCACGGCGACCGGATCGACCGCATAGCCGGCGAAGAATTCGGCATAGGACCGGGTGACCCGGGCCGGCGTGTCCAGCAGACCCTCACGGGTCGGGTCGTCACCAGCCCAGCGCAGCAGGGTCCGCACCGCGGCCTCCGCCTCCTCCCGCGTCGGGCGCGGTTCGGATGCCGCCGCAGCGGTTCGGCGGGGGGTAGGCGCAAGAATGTTCACCGCGAGGGTTCCTCCGTTCGCTTTTCGGGCGGCGAACCCAAGGGCCGCCGTTCGCGCATATGGGGCCGGTTGGCGGCCTGCCAACCCGACAGTGTGTCAGGTCAGTGAACCCTACCGCTCTGGTGCGGGCTGTCCAGACTGAAGGGGGGGATCGCCACGTCGAACTTCTCCCCCGACGACGGCACCACCATGTGGTACGCTCCGACCATGAAGCCCGATGGCGTATCGAGCGGGGTGCCGGAGGTGTATTCGAAGCTTTCCCCGGGTTCCAGCACCGGCGTTTCGCCAACGACGCCGGCGCCGTGCACGTGCTGGGTGCGGCCGCGGGCGTCGGTGATCTGCCAGGTGCGGCGCATCAGTTGCACCGACTCCCGGCCCTGGTTTTCGATGCGCACCCGGTAGGCCCAGACGTAGTGGTTGTCCTCGGGCTGCGACTGGTCGGCGAGGAAGAAGGATCGCACCGACACCAGCACGCCGCGGGTGGTCCGCGCGTAATCCTCCCGCACCGCGGCGCGGCGGGGCCGGCTGGCTGGCGCTTCCGGTGTGGCGGAGCGCTGGGTCGCTCTCGGCTTCGGGTCGTTCTCCGGCATCACACGACCGCCCTTCCTGTTCTGGTTCATAGCGCGAATGAAGGCCGATTACCGGGCGTTTGTCCAGGATGGGTGTGGCAGGATCAAGGCGCGGCCGAACAACCGCCCTGTGCGGGCGGGCGGTAGGCCTCTGTGGCCGGAATGGTCCGCACCTGTTCATAACAGTCCCAGTCATTTGTGGCGGCGGCCGGGTCGCGGACGCGATACAGTGTCATGTCGAGCAGGACCCGCCCATCCAGCCGGATGCGTCCGGTCCGGCCGAACACGTAAACCGGCGCGCGCCGCATTTCCTGGCTGACCTTGTCCGCATCCAACGAATCCATGGAAACGACGCAACGAATGTAATGCAGGATCGCGGCATAAGTGGCGGCGTGCGATTTGCCGGGCATCCGGCCGGTGGCGCGCGTGAAGCGGTTTGCAAACGACCTGGACGGTTCATTTTCGTTCCAATAAAAGCTGCCCGCCAGCAGCAGGTCTTGTGCGGTTGCCAGGCCGATGGCGTGGATCTCGCCGATGGATGCAGCAAACGCCGCCAGGCGGCGGGTTGTGGTGAACAGGCCCCCCGCGCGCGCCTGGCGAATTGTTCCGGCCAGGTCGTCGCCGATGCCGCATAGTCCGACCGCCTGTGCGCCGGACTGCGCGGCCTCGGTGACCGGGGCGGCAAAACTGGCAAGCCCGGCGGGGTGTTGTGAAATACCAACAACCCGCCCGCCGGCCGCGACGATGGCCTGCGTGGCATCATGCTGGATGGCCAGGCTGATCGCGGTGTCCGGCACGATCAGATACCAGGTCTTCACCCCGTCAGCCGCCAGGCCGCGGGCCAGCGTGTTGCCAAGGGTGATGGTGTCGTCGGCCCATTCGGTTGCCACCGTGGCACAGGACCGCCCGCTCAGGGCCGGATTGATGCTGCCGGTGTTCAGAACGATCCGCCCGACCCGGCGCGCCAGGTCCTGCACCGCAACCGCCGCCGCGGCGGTCGGCAGGTCGGTGATGGCGCTGACCGACAACGCGTCGAACCAATGGCGCGCGATCGCCAGGGCATCGTCCGGCTTGAGACGAAACTCAGCGCTGAGGATCTCGATCGCTCGGCCGTCCGGCAAGGGACCGAAATCCGCGGCGGCCATCTGCGCGGCCATGACCATCGGCGCGCCGGAGGACGAGGCGCCGATGCCGGTCGGATCGCCCAGCACGCCGATGCGCAAGGGCGGCAGGTCCTCGGCGCGGGTCCGGCGTGGCAGGGAAGCGGCGGCGATTGTTGCCAGGACCGATCGTCGCCGCATGCCGTTCTCCGTGATCGAGGGGACGCGGGGCAGGGTCAGGTTCAGCGCGGCGTGTCGCCGGCCAGGGTGATGCGGTGCATCAGCCGCGTCTGCCCCTGGTAATCGTTGATCGCATGGTGCTGGGCGCAGCGATTGTCCCAGAGCGCCAGCGCACCCGGGGTCCAGGCAAAGCGGCAGGTGAACTCGGGCTGGGTCTGGTGCTGCCACAGGAAGGCCAAGAGCGGCAGGCTTTCGGCTTCCGTCATGCCGGCGAAATGTGCGGTGTGGGCGATATTGACATACAGCGCCTTGCGGCCGGTTTCGGGGTGGGTGCGCACCACCGGATGCGCCGCCACCAGCACGGTTTTCGGTGCGTCGCTGTTGCGGGCCCGGTCTTCGCGCGTGCGGCTGGCTTCGGCCTTGTCGGACCGTGATACCCCGCGCAGGCCGGACAGAAGCGATTGCATGGTCTCCGACAACGTTTCGAACGCGCGGTACTGGTTCGCGAACATGGTATCGCCGCCGCGAACGGGCAGTTCGCACGCGAGCAGCATCGTGGCCATCGGCGGTTGCGGCAGGTAGGTGGTGTCGGCGTGCCACGCACCGCCAAAATTGATCGTCTGGCCGGGGCGCTTGAGCACGGGTGTGATGGCGGGGAAACCCTCGATCCCCGGGACGAAGGGGTACGCGACCGGCGTTCCGATCCTGCGGGCAAAGGCCAGGTATTGCGGCGGCGTCAGGTCCTGGCCGCGGAAAAACACCACGAGATGGTCGAGCAACGCCTGGCGGATGGCGGCGATCGTGGCATCGGACAGGGTTCGGGCCAGATCGACGCCGTGGATCTCGGCGCCGATGGTCCCGCCGACGCGGCTGATGTCGAGGCTCACACGTGATGACCTTCTGCGGTTTTGCCTGTCATGGCAGCGCGGTTCGGGGCGCCTCGCGAGACCTGGCGAACAGGCGGCTCCACAAGGACGGTGCCGGATCCGCCAGCGGCACGCTGCCGCCGAGTTGCACGGTCAAGTTGAAGGGCTGCGCTGGGGCCACGCGCTCGATGCGGTACAGGACGGAGCGCCAGGGCATGTCGGATGCGTTGACGTTGCCTCTGATCGATACGATTTCAGCGGAACAGGCCTGGCGATCGGAGAACCACGTGCCGGCTGACGTGGTGACGTTATTGATGAAGATGCTCTCAACGTGGAATTGCTCGCGCAGGACCTTGTAGAGGCGGCTTTGCGCGGCTTCGCTGTCGCATCCGGGGGCGGCGTTGCCATGCGCGTACAGCCCGCCGGCGCCGGCCAGGACGGCGGCCGCGGCGATTGCAAACACGGCGCGGCGTCCGTTCAATTCATCAATCTCCGGCGAAAGCCCGCGTCCCGGGAAACCGGCCGGGTTTTTTTAGCGGCGGCCCAGGCTCTTGGCAGGACACTGCCAAAAGCCCGCTCCGATCGCAAGCCTTCGCATACTGGCGCGGCTGACGCGCTCGGGTTATCATCGGGCCAGGGCAATTCAGCCGATGGGGAGCGGTGCGGTGCCAAGGTTGCGCATGGGTCCGGTTGGAGCCGGGCTTGCGATCGGGATCGTGACGGCGGCGGTGGCCCTAGCCGCGGTCGTTGAACGTCATCGGCCGAGCGCTGCTGCGATGGCCTGGCGGGAAGCCGCGTGGGACATGCCGCTCGACAACTGGGGACAGGGCAAGGCGTGGATGTCCCGAACGGCGGATGGCGCGGAGCTGCGGTTATTTGCCCGTACCAAAACCGGCTTTTGCAACTGTTTCAGCGGCATCGCCAACGACGATGAAATCGATCGCATCGGTGACGTCGATCTGCACGGCGAGGATTTCGCCCCGGTCGCACCGGGCACGATCGCTTCGGTGGGCGAATTGCCCGGCCGCAAGCGCCTGTTCCAGACACGCGGCGGATGGACCGGCGGACGCTACGTCCTGTCCATCGTCGCCGCCACCGACTGCAAGGCCGTGGTGGCAACGATCGTTTCGCGCGAACAGGTTCCGCCTGAAGCCGAGACGGCAGCCATCGCTTTGCTCACCGCGGAACCATTTCGCCGATGGGCGGCGGATCAATGACAAAACGACGGGGAAACCACACGATGCTGTTGCGGATTTTGTGCGTCGCCATCCTGCTTGTCACCACCCTCGCCCACGCGCAGGTCCGGCCCGACCCACCAAAGCCCGGCGATCCGCCGGAGGCGTCGAACATGCGCCTGGTGGGCTGGGATTCGTTGCAGGCGCGCGCGTCGTACCAGCCGACGATCCACCGGCACGGCGATCGCTATATCGCCTATATCGGCCATCATGGCGGCACCTTCAAAGTCGCCGCACCGGTCAATCCGATGACCGGTTCGGCCGAACCGAACGGCACCTCGCTGGTCGATGTCACCGATCCCGCACATCCCGTGTACCTGGCGCATATTCCCGGCGAGCCGGGCTTGTATGAAGATGGCGGCGCGCAAATGGTGCGCGTGTGCGACGGCACCGGCCTGGCGAAGGGCGATCCGAACGGCGTTTACATGCTGCGAACGTTTGGCAACTCCGCGCATGAGATCTGGAACGTCACCGATCCGTCGCATCCGGCGCTGATCACCCGCCTGGCCGGGCTGAAAGGCACGCATAAAAGCTGGTGGGAATGCGATACCGGCATCGCTTATCTGGTGTCCGGCGCCGAGGGCTGGCGGGTGCCGCGCATGACCCAGGTCTATGACCTCAGCGACCCCGCGCATCCTGTGTTCATCCGCAATTTTGGCCTGGCGGGACAGGAGCCGGGATCGACCGGCCCGGTGCCGACCATGCTGCACGGCATGATCTCGACCGGCCCCGCGGGCAACCGGATTTATTTTGGCTACGGGACCAATGGCGGCGGTATCCTGCAAATTGTCGATCGCGCGAAACTGCTGAATGGCCCGAAAGAGCCGACGCCGGCCAATCTGTTGTATCCGCAGGTGGGACGGTTGGATTTGTCGCCGCTGATCGGTGCGCACACCACCTATCCGATGCTGCAGGTGCCGGTGCCGGCGTTTCTGCATGACAAAACGGGGGCGAAACGTGACTTCGTGATGATCGTGAACGAGCAGATTGCCAATGAATGCCTGGAAGCGCGCCAGATGGTGTGGTTTGCCGACATTACGGTGGAGGCGAAGGGCATGGTCGTGTCCAACTACACCGCGCCGGAGTATGGCGGCGATTTTTGCGGCCGCGGCGGCCGGTTCGGCTCGCATTCGTCGAACGAAAGCATGGAGCCGGTGTTTCGCAACAAGCTGGCCGCGATCTCGTACTTCAATGGCGGTGTGCGGATGCTGGACATCCGCAATCCGTTCCAGCCGAAGGAGGTGGGATATTTCATTCCGTCGATCACCAAGGATACCGATGAGCGCTGCATCAAGATCGATGGCAAGGACCGCTGCAAGGTTGCGATCCAGACCAACAACGTGGAAACCGACGATCGCGGCTATGTCTATATCGTCGATCGGGCGAATACCGGGATGCACATCCTGGCGCTGACCGGCGATGCGGCTGACATCGCCGGGTTGCCGCGGTGATGCGGGGGCACGCTGGTTACCAAGGTGAAGGTGGGGGAGCGTTTTCATCATGGCTGGAAGGTCGTTCCCATGGGCATGAGGAGAAACACCGAGCGGGGGAAGGATTATGTCCTGGTCTGGCAGTTTCCCAACGTCATGGCCGGGATAAGCCCGGCCATGACGATGAGCGTGGCCGCCCCCCCTCGTTTCCATTTACAGCCAAAATGCTCGAAATCACCGTCAGCGCAACATCCGGCCGGTCGGTGATCAGCCCGTCCACGCTCCAGCCGATCAGGCGGCGCATATCCGCGGCCCGATTGACCGTCCAGGGCAGCACGAGCAGGCCCAGTTCGTGCGCCTCGGCCACGTGTTCGCGGGTCAGGCCGGGGTGTTCGGGCGCCCAGACCTGGCCGCCCTCGGCTGCCACGGCCCGGGGCACCGACCCGCCTGCCCATGGCCGGTCCCACCACAGGTCCGCGTCGCGCTCCGTCTCCCGCCGGGTCAGCCAGGCCAGAGGCAACAATGGCCGCAAGCGCCGCAGGTGACGCGGACCGCGCCAGTCGAAGGATTCCAGCATCACCCGGTCCGCCGCCCCGGCCGCATCCACCACGGCGATTGTCGCCTCGGCCAGATGCGCCGGTGTGACGGTCCAGTCGGGGTGGCGCGGATCGGTCTTCAACTCGATGGTGAAGCGGGCGTCCGGCACAGCGGCCAGCACATCCGCGAGCGCCGGAATGCGCGCGCCATCGTGCGGCTGCTGGGTGCGGTGCAGGCCGGAATAGACGGTCCGGGGGCGGATGCGCCCCACGTCGTAGCGCGACAGTTCCGCCAAGGTCAGCGACCGGATCAGCGGTCCTGGCCGCGTCAGCCAGGCGCCATCCGGCCCGCGGGTGATGTCGGGGTTGAGCGCCAGATCGTGGCTGACCACCACCACACCGTCCGCGGTCATGCCGACATCCAGTTCGAAGGCCCGCACACCCAAATCCCACGCCGAGCGGAAACCCGCGATGGTGTTTTCCGGGAACAGGCCGCGGGCGCCGCGATGGCCTTGCAGGTCGAAGGGTCGCGTCATCCGAACGCCTCGTGTAGGGTGCCATAAACGACGCACAGGGGATGAGCCATGCAATACACCACACTCGGGCGTACCGGGCTGAACGTCAGCGTCGCCGGGCTGGGCACCGGCGGTTTCAGCAAGCTGGGACTGGGGACCGGCAAGTCGGAGGACCATGCCGTCGGCATCATCCGCACCGCGCTGGATGTTGGGGTGAACCTGATCGACACGGCGGCGGTTTACGGCACGGAAGATGTGGTCGGCAAGGCGTTGCGCGGGGTCGACCGCGACAGTGTGGTGGTTTGCACCAAGGCGTCGAAGCCGGCGGGCGACAAGCAGTTCAATGTCGGCAAGATACTGGACAGCCTGGACGGGTCGCTGAAGCGGCTGGGCGTGGATTACGTGGACGTGTTCCAACTGCACGCCGTCCCGCCGGCCGCTTACCAATTTGTGCGCGATGAGATCGCTCCGGCTTTGTTACGGGAGAAGGCGAAGGGAAAATTCCGGTTCCTGGGCATTACGGAAACCGCGCCGAATGATCCTGAGCAGTTGATGCTGAACCAGGCAATGCGGGATACCGCCTGGGATACCGCGATGGTGGCGTTCCATCTGATGGACCAGGTGGCGCGCCAGCAGGTGTTTCCGCTGACCCTGGCAAACGGGATCGGCACCTTGATGATGTTCGCGGTGCGCAGCATTTTTGCCCGTCCGGCGCAACTGGCGGCGACGATGAAGGAACTGGCGGCGGATGGCCTGGTGCCGGCGTGGCTCGCCGAACGTGCGCATCCGCTGGACTTCCTGGTGCACGAGGGGGGCGCGAGCAGCCTGACCGACGCGGCGTATCGTTACGTCCGCCACGAGCCCGGGGTGGATGTGGTGTTGTTCGGGACGGGGGATGCCGGACATTTGCGGAGCAATGTGGAGTCAATCCTGAAGCCGCCGCTGCCGGCGGCGGATCGAACGAAGCTGGCGGAGCTGTTCGGCCATTTGCGCGGGGTCGGGCTGGAGGCACCGCCGCGGCGGGCGTAGCGCGCCAGGCCCGTGTCGCCCGGACCGCGCCGGTCGGCGTTCACCAGGAACTCCGCGATCGCGACGGTGCCGCCGGGAATAAGGCAACGCCCAACCAGCCGGCCGGTGGCCCCCGCCTTGCCGCCGGGTCGTGGCTCACCCCCCGGTCGGCCCGAATCAGGACGGCGGGGCCAGCCGCTGCCGGCCCCGTGCGTCACACCTCGACAGAGACAGCC
>Ga0302157_10003656_pt1 | contig 17146 bp, 20 predicted proteins | sample I_Bog_N3_3_FD_193502 | JGI IMG/M metagenome (GOLD analysis project Ga0302157, IMG submission 193502) | Peat permafrost microbial communities from Stordalen Mire near Abisko, Sweden - I_Bog_N3_3 | ecosystem: Environmental > Terrestrial > Soil > Wetlands > Peat | place: Sweden: Abisko, Stordalen...
CGCTGCATCGTCACGGCGTGCTCATGGCGCGATCATGGCGGCGTGCGCTTCACGTGCGGCCGGTCCTGGGGCCGAGAAACCACCACAGCACGAAGCCCAGCACCGGCAGCACGATCACCAGCACCACCCACAGCACCTTGCGGCCGGTGTCGGCGGCACTCTGCACGATATTCACGATCGCCCAGACGTCGGCGATCAGGACCAGAAGACCCCACAGACCCGGGTATTGCACGCGAGACTCCCTATCCTGGCGCGATGCGCTAGTCTACTCGCCTACCCGCAAGCGCGGTGTGCCTGCGGGCAGCGCCTGCGCAAAATGGCGCCGCGATCAGCGCCGGCGCGCCTGCACACTGTGCACCGCCGCGACCATGAACCAGCACAGGCCGACGATCAGCAGCAGCGCGGCCAGCGTAGCCGGCAGGCGGCTGCCTCCGCGGTGCCGGCCCGCCGCATCGGACGCGACTACGCCCAGCACCAGCGTCAACGACGACAGGACCAGGCGCCAGCGCAGCTGGGCGGGCGTGGGGGGCGGCGTGATGGTGTAGACCGGGGCGCGGTTGAAGACGGCGTGCGGATCTTCACGCGCCAGCGGCGCACCGCAACCTATGCAGACCTGCGCCTTGTCGCTGACCGCCCGGCCGCATTCGCTGCAGTTGATGATGGCCATCGGTCGCGCGTGAGCGCTTTGAGTATTAACAATCCTTATTTTGATTATAGGCGCGAATTACGCCATCGTCACGACTCGCTGCAGGATATCAACGAACCCGTCTGCGCCGATGCGCGATAGCCGCTGGCCTCAAGTCCGTCATCGAGCCGGTGCCGCAGTGGCCCTGCTGGCGCTTGCGCTGGCGGGTTGCGGCGGTAGCGACCTGAGCTCGGACGGTGGCAGCAGCAGTGGTTCCTCCTCGAACCAGTCCGCGGCCGGCATCTGGTCCGGAACCGATTCGAGCAGCGGCCTGTCGCTCACGGCGATCATCGATTCCGCCGGCGCGGCTGACTTCATCCGCTCCGATGGGCTGCAGTATGTCGGCAGCGTGCAGGTCGACGGCAGCACGCTGGCGGCGACCCTGGACGGCTATACGCAGTTCGGTACCCAGTTCTCCGACGGCTCGATCGCAGGCGTCGGCACGCTCAATGCCACGGTCAGCAGCGGCGACTCGATCAGCGGCACGCTGGACTTCACCACCAGCGACAACAGCGCCAGCAGCAGCACCTGGACATTGAGTTTCGATGCGATCTACAACAACGGCTCCGCGCTCAGCGCCATCAGCGGCAACTATACCGACGGCTCGACCAACGATCCGTCCAATGGCGCGACGTTCTCGATCAGCGGCACCGGCGCCATCACCGCGCAGAATGCCTCCGACGGCTGCGTGCTGAATGGCCAGGTGACGGTGCAGAACGCCAGCTACGACGCCTACCAGGTCGCGTACACCCTTGAGCGCTGCAGCGGCAGCTACGCGGTGCTCAACGGCATCGCGTTTACCGGCCTTGCGGTACTGAACTCCGGTGTATCCCCGTCACAGATCGTGATGGGCGTGAGCGGGCAGGATTCCGCCGGCACCGGCTACGGGATCGTCTCCGGCCTGACGGCCAACTGAGCTACGGTACCGAAGCCGCCCCCCCGAAGACTCATTGCGCCGCGCGCAGGTTCTCGAGTGCCGCCTCGCGCAAGTCCAGCTCGCGCTCGATGCGCCGCCGCGCCTCGTCCTTGAGCTTGCCATCGCGATACAGGTCGTTGACCACCCGGCGCTCGGTGGCGATCAACGCCAGTTCGACGTCGTCATACAGCGCGACCAGCTGGCGCTGCCGGTCGCCGCCGTCGATGCGGTGCTCGAGGTTGTTGAGTCGATCGTGCAGGCCCGCCTGCAGCGGCGCGATCAGGCTCTTGGGCAGCGCGCGCTCACTCGCCAGCTGCTCGAGCTTGTCCGTCGCCGCGGCCACCGCCTGGCGCCGCGCCTGGAACTCCTCGGTGGCGTCCGCTTGTTGCTCGCGCCGTCCGGAATTGGCCAGGCCGAGCGCACGAATCACCAGCGGCAGCAGCAGCCCCTGCCCCACCAGCGTCACCAGGATCACGAAGAAGGTCAGGAACAGGATCAGGTCGCGATAGGGAAATTCATGGCCGTTGCCGATCTCGAGCGGGATTGCCAGCGCCGCGGCCAGCGACACGATTCCGCGCACGCCGGTGAAGGAAATGGCAAATGGAAACGTCCATGCGGGCGCGGGATCCTTGTGCCGGATCGACGGCACCAGCCAGCGCGGCAGATAGGTGGCCGGATATATCCACACGAAGCGTGCAACGATCACCACTCCGCACACCAGCAGCGCCGACAGCGCCAGATCCGAGAACGAATAGGCGGCGACGCCCAGCAGCACCGCGCGCGCCTGCAGGCCGGTGATCAGGAATACCATGCCCTCGACCAGGTAGATCAGGAAATCCCAGAAGAAGATTCCCTGCAGCCGCGTCGCCGCACTGATCAGCCGCAGTCCGTTCCAGCTGATGTAGAGCCCGGCGGCCACGGTCGCCAGTACGCCCGAGCCGCCCAGCTGTTCCGGCGGCAGGTAGGCGATGAACGGCGTGAGCAGCGACAACAGGATCTCGACCCGCGGGTTGTCGACCCAGCGGCGCAGGCGCAGCATCGCCCAGCCCACGCCGATGCCCCAGAGGATCTCCCCGGCCACGATCGCGACGAACATCGTGACCGCGTGCCCGAGCGAGAACACACCGGCCATCACTGCCGTCGCGGCGAACCGGTACAGGATCAGCGCGGTGGCATCGTTGGCCAGGCCCTCACCCTCGAGTATCACCAGGATTCTGCGCGGCAACTGCATGCCACGGGCGATCGACAGCGGCGCCAGGGCGTCGGGCGGCGACACGATCGCGCCCAGCACGAAGGCCACCGGCCAGGCCATGCCGAGCATCCAGTGCACCGCCGCGGCGGCGGCGATGGTGGTAAACACGACGCAGCCCACTGCCAGCAGCGAGATCGGGCGAAGATTGAAGCGAAACTCGCGCCAGCTCATCGCCACCGAGGAGGAATAGACGATCGGCGGCAAAACCACCAGCAGCACGAATTCCGGGGCCATGCTGATCCGCGGCAAGCCTGGCACCAGCGCCAGCACCACACCGGTGAGCACCAGCGGAATCGCCGGCGGGACATCGAGGCGCCTGGCCAGCACGGCAATAGCGCCGCCGACCCCCATCAGCGCAATCAGGATCTCAATCGTGGCAATCAACGGCACACCACCCGGGCATTCAGGCGCTATATCCTACCGGGGCCATGGGCCTCACGACGCCATGGGCCTAACGACGCCATGGGCCTACCGAGGCCATGGGCCTAGCGAGGCCGCGTTACGACGGGCACAGCACCAGTGACACACTTCGAGTCGATCGACCTGCGCCAGGACCGCGCCGCGGCCTCCTATATCAAGGAGGAGACCGTGCAGGTGGCGTTCGCGCCCACGGCCGGCAGCCTTGCCAGCCGCGAAGGGGTCAACCGATATCGCGCCGGTGATGCGCTGGTCACCGGCTCGGGCGGCGAGCGCTGGAGCGTGTCGCGCGAGCGCTTCGAGCGGCGTTACCGACCACTGCCGCCGCTGCGCCACGGCGATGACGGCACCTACCGCGCCGCGCCGCTGCCGGTGCTGGCGCGCCAGATCACCGACGACTTCACCGTGCGGCGCAGTGCTGCCGGCGACCTGCTGCGCGGCCGGGCGCACGACTGGCTGCTGCAGTACGCACCGGGCGACTGGGGCATCGTCGAAGATGCCAGGTTCCGTCGCCTGTACCGCCCTGCCTAGCGTCGCCGTCGCGCGCTACTGGCCCTTGGGAGCACTCGGCGCGGGCGCCGCCTGAGCGCCGGGACCACCAGGGCCGGCGGGCCCGCCGGAGGAGCCGGGAATACCCGGCAGGCCGCCACTTGGCGGCGGGGTCGGCGGCTCGATCGACAGCAGCTCGATATCGAATTCCAGTGTTGCGCCGGGCAGGATCTTCGGCGGCGCGCCACGATCGCCGTACGCCAGCGTGGCCGGACACACGACGCGGCTCTTGCCACCGACTTTCATCAGCTGTAACGCTTCGGTCCAGCACGGGATGATGCCACCGACCGACAGCGTGGCGGCCTGGCCATGCTGCGCGGAACTGTCGAACACGGTGCCGTCCGTGAGCCGACCCTCGTAGTTCACCTTGACCCGATCCGAGCGCGTCGGCGTCGGTCCGCTGCCCACCACGACGGGAATGTACAGCAGCCCGCTTGTGGTCTTGGTGGCACCGGCTGCGGACGCGGACTTGTCCAGGTAGGCCTGACCCTGCTCGCGCTCGCGCTGCGCCAGCGCCGCGGCACGCGAGCGCTGCAGCGCCTGGATCTGCGACATCGAAGCCTCGGCCGCGGCCGCATCGGCCTTCTTGTGAAAGCCGTCGGTCATGCCGGCCTTGACGTGAGCAAACTCCGCTTCCGAGAGCTGAAAGGTCTCGAGGTTGCGGCTCAGCAGCACGCCCAGCGCATACAGCGTCTTGTCCTGCTCGGTTTCGGCTGCGGCGGGCTTCGCCGCGCCCTTGGGCGCCGGGCTCGCCGGCGTCGCCGCTGGTGGTGCGTCGGCCGCCATGACCATGCCTGCGAGCACCAGGCTGAGCGCAGGCCACAGGCCGCGCGAAACAAACTGACTCATACCCCACTCCTGTAATTCAATGACGCGTGTAATTCGATGACGCGACACGCGTGCAGCACCCTTGGGCACCGCCGCGATCCGCCGCGCATGATACCTTGCGCGCGGGGCTCGAGGGGACTCACGGACCCTCGACGCGATAGCCCTCGGCGCGAAATCTTGCCAGCGGCCCATCTGCGTCCAGCAGCTCATAGATCGGGCGCATCGCAAAGCTCACCCTATTGCGGGTCAATGCCGCCTCCGCCTCGCTGTTCCAGGCCTGCGTCACCCGGTCCACCAGCGCCTTGATGCGCGGCGAGTTCGACAGCGCGCTCAGGCATGCCTCGCGCTGGTTCGGATAGGGCAGCGCACGCAGCCGATCGACATCGCCGACCGCCCACGCGCGGGCACGCTCCTGCATGCTCGGCAGGTCGGTTTCGATGCGGGTGACGGTGGCGGCCATGCAGTCGATCTCCATGGTCGGCGGCAGCGCGCTTACTTCCTTGAGCGCACCCGACGGGTCTTCGATCTTGAGCTCGGCGCTCTCGATCGGGATATGGCGGCGCTTGGCCAGCTTGATGACGGCCTGCTCGACTGCATCGTGCGCCGTCATGCCCGCAGCGTCGACCGCATGTTCATACAGCCGCAGCGCAGCGAAGCTCGGCCGCAGCTCCTCGATACTGTCGTCGCCGGCGTCGAAGCGCGCCTTGAGCACTTCAAAGCGCGCATACAGCGGCGGCGGCAGCCAGACATCGAGCTTCAGGTGATCCGGGCTCTTCTGCGTGCGCCGCCACTGCAGGTACAGCCGGATGGCGCCAATCGGCCCGACGCTGGCCGAGACCGAAGGACCGCTGGTGAGCAGTTCCTGCGACTGCGCCAGCGCCGCGTCCACGTCGCTCGAGCGCCAGGTCATGCGCTTGGGCAGGTGGTTGAGCGTGCCGAGCAGCCACAGCACGTGATCCGCCCTGGACACTTTCCACAGCCGCGGACCCGGCCGCTCGCCGACGATCGCGATCTCCTCGAGCTGCTGCTGCGGCGCCGCGGCGGCGGGCGCAGCGCCGGCGTTACCCGTGGCGCCAGCGTCGCTCAAGACCAGGCTGCTGCCCAGCAGCGCCGCGTACAGGATCAGTGCGGCTGCTCGGCCGCCCATTTCTTCACTGCGGCCAGCGTGTTGGCGACGTGCTGGTCGGGGTTGAGGGCCGAGTAGCTGTACAGAATCTTGCCGTCGGGCGCGATCACATACGAGGTGCGGTCGGCCATGCTCGGCCTGATCTTCAGCACCGCGTCATACGCCTTCATGATGTGCTGGTCGGGATCGGCCGCTACCGCGAACTTGTTGCGGCATTCGCTGACGGAAAAGCGGTTCAGGGTGTCGATGTCATCGTGCGAGACGCCAATCACCGTGGCGCCCAGCGCCTGGAACTCGGCAGTGGCCTCGGCGAAGTCGTGCGCCTCGACCGTACAGCCGGAGGTGAAGGCCGCCGGATAGAAATACAGCACCACCGGGCCCTTCTTCAGTGCATCGGCCAGCGCGAACTGGAATGGCTTGCCGGCGAGCGTCGCCTGGGTGGTGAAATCCGGTGCGATGGCACCCGGTTGCAGCGTCGCCCACGCCGAGCCCACGCCCACGCACGTCAGCAGCAGCACCAGAGATCGCTTCATCATCGCCATGTTGGTCATACCTCGCGGTTTCGGGACGCCGAGTATGGGACCGCGCCGGGTGCGCCGCAAATCTGTGACCCGGCCCGCAATCCCTGGATGCTCGGCAGCGCACTTCCATCTGTCCGACACCGGATTGTGATCCCGGGCGTTACCCTTGCTGGCGCGTGCTAACACAGTCGATGCTGCGATGAATTCACAACCGCAAGATCGTGCCGCCGCCGCAAGCGCCGCCGCAAGCGCCGCCGTAGCGCCGGCGCGCAACATGCGTCGCGGACTGCTGGCGCTGCCGCTGGCGCTGCTGGCGCTGTTCGTGTGCTGGCTGGCCGGCACACATGATGGCGCGACGCTGCGCGGCGTGCTCGGGGGAGGCGCGGTGGTGCTGGCGCTGCTGCTGCCGCTGACCATTTATGCGCGCCGCCAGGCGCGCGAGGGCATCAGCGATGCGGCAGAGGCGCGCCGCCAGCTCACACTCATCCTCGGCAGCGTGCATGAAGGACTGTTCCTGTTGGGACGCGACCTGCGGCTGAGCGCCATCGGCTCGGCATCGATGCGCGAACTGCTGCACCTGGGCACGCCCGCGGGCCGGCGCTTCGAAGACGTGCTGCGAACGCTGCTGCTGGATGAGGAGACGCTGGCCGCGGCGGTGACCTTCCTGCAGCTGTTGTGGGCCGAGCGGGCGGATGAACACGCGATCGAATCGCTCAATCCCCTGAGCCAGGTGGAGGTGTCGTTCGCCGACAGTCGCGGCGGCAGCGAGCGGCGCTTCCTGAGCTTCACGTTCCGGCGCCTGGGCGGCGCGCGCGGTGCGGGCGACTACATCCTGGGCACGGTCAACGATGTCACCGACCGGGTGCTGCTGGGGCGCGATCTGGAGCAGGCGCAGGTCGACGCGGACTCACAGGCGGAGCTGCTGCTGCAGCTGGTGCGCACCGATCCACAGGTGCTGGTGAGTTTCCTGGATGATGCCGACGACGCATTTCGCAGGTGCAATGCCATCCTGAGCGCCAGCGCGATCGGGCAACCGCAGCTGCACCGCAAGCTCATGGGGGTGCTGCGGGAACTCGATACGCTCACGGCGGCCGCCGAGGCGCTGCCGCTTGCAAGCTTCACCCAGCGGTTGCGCGGCATCGACGCGGTTTTATCGCAGCTGTGCACCCGCACCGCGCTCATCGGCAATGACTTTCTGCCCGCGGTGGTCCGGCTGGATGAACTGATAAGCCACGCGGCCACGATGCGCGCCATCCACCAGCACGTCGTGCTGCTGCGGGCGGCATCGGCGGCGCTGGCCGCGCTCGATGAGCGCGCATCGAGCGGCGCGGAAGTGCCGCTGGCACCGGTGATGGCGGTTGCCAGTCGATGAGCAGCGAGTTCGAACTTGGAGTGTTCGTCAACAGCGTGATGCACTATTTCGAGACCGCCGTGCAGCAGCCCGCTGCCTGCGGTATCCCGCACCTCGCCATGCGCGCCACCCCGGCGCTGGCCGACTACACCGGCATTGTCAGGATCAGCGGCCGGCGCGACGGCGTGGTGGTATTCACCGCGCCGCGCAGCATGCTGTGCGTCATGCTGATGTGCATGCAGGACAGCAACCTGAGCCACGAACACCTGCTGGAGCTGGTGGGCAAGATCGCCAATACGCTGTCGGGCGACGCCGAGCGCCATTTCCGTCACCAGTACAGCATCTCGGTGCGCTCGCTGATTCACGAGCGCGACATGCCACTGGTCTACCCGCCGGATGCGCGCCCGATCGTGGTGCCGATCAACTGGCGCAGCTACCTGGCACGCCTGGTGGTGTGCATGGAAGCCTAGACGGCGCGGCGCGTGGCGACAGCGCCGGCGCGAAACTCGCTGATCACGGCCGGCAGCGAGCCGGTGTTGAGCGGCGCCATCAGGTGCACGCCGGCCACGCCCTCGATCTGCTGCATCTGCTGCATCAGCTCGACACAGATGCGCCGCCCTTCCAGCTTCGGTTCGGCGGCCGCTTCCAGTCGGTCGATGAGCGCATCGGGAATGATCGACCCGTGCAGGTGTTCGCGAATCCAGCGCGCGGAACGTGCCGAGGCCAGCGGCGCCAGCCCGATCAGCATGAACAGCTGTCCGCCAAGACCGTGCTCGCGCAGCCGCTCGGTGTAGCGCCGCACTACCCCTGGGTCGAGGCAGAACTGCGTCTGCACGAACTGCGCACCGGCGCGCAGCTTGCGCTGCAGCCCCTCGGGCTTCCAGTCGGCGGGCGGGTCGATGGGCGTGTCGGCCGCGCCGAGGAAGAATTCGGCCTTGCCGCCCACCACGCGACCGTGCGGCAACTCGCCGCGATCGCGAATCGCCGCCGCGGTGGCGAGCAGCGCATTGGAGTCCAGGTCGAACACCGGCTTGGCGTCGGGTTGATCGCCGGCCTGCGGATTGTCGCCGCGCAGCACCATGACGTTGCGCACCCCCTGTGCCGCGGCTCCCACCAGCACGCTCTGCAGCGCGATGCGATTACGGTCGCGGCAGGTCAGCTGCATCACCGGCTCCACGCCTGCGCGCAACAGGATCGCGGCGGCGGTCAGCACGTCCAGGTGCGCGCGCGCGCTGGCGCCGTCGGTGAGGTTGACCGCGTCGGCGACACCGCGCAGCGGCACTGCCAGATCCAGCAGCGCCTGCGGATCGGCCGACAGCGGCGGGGTTATTTCAGCGGTGATGACGAATTCGCCGGCGCGCAGCCGCCGTTCCAGAGCCACGCTGCTCATGCTGGTTCGACTCGACCTCGGATGCGATGGTCAGGGAGAGAGTTTATCAATCTGGAGCGCACGCGGGCCGCTTTTGCCGGCCACGTAATCGATCTGCCCATACAGGTCGCCACTGTGTGTGATCGGGCTGCCCGAGGCCGATATGCGCGCGATCACCGACACGCTCTGGCCCGGCGACACGCTGCGGCCGGCGATCATGGAATCGGCCGCCGACAGATCCACATCCTGCGGCAGGCTGGCGTCGCTGCGCCGGGCGGCCAGCGGCGGACCGCCGTCGGGGGAGCGCACGAACACGAACAGCGATGCGTTGGCAGGCACCTGCCCCGCCAGCGAGGGCGCCAGCGTCACATGCACGTGAATCGCGGTCGCGGCATCCGGCGGCCGCACGGCCGATGGCGGCCCGGGCGATGGCTGGCTGGCGACCGACGAGGGCGTCGCGCCCGATCGCTGCCTGGCGTCAATGTCGTCGATCTCCTTCTGCAGCGCCGCGCGCACGTTGTCCGGCGGCGACTGCGCCAGCATCGCTTCAAAACGCGCGCGCGCGACGTCCAGGTGTCCCTGGCGGTAGGCGATGATGGCGCCATAGAACAGCGCCTTGGGCACGTTGCCATCGAGCTGCAGCGCGCGCTCGATGTATTCCGACGCCTGGTCGGCACGCGCGCCGTTGCCCGAGAGCAGCAGCGACTCACCCATGCCGGCCAGCGCCGCGGCATTGCTGCCGCCGCTCAGGCGATTGGCGCGCTCATAGGCGCGCAGCGCCAGCGCATATTGGCCGATTTCACTGTAGGCCTCGCCGAGCGACAGCCAGCCCGCCTGGTCCTGCGGTTCACGCTCCAGGTGACGTGCAAGCTCGGGGATGCTGCCGCTGCCCTGGCTCGCCGCCGCGATATCGGTCCAGCCGCGGTTGCCGATCAGCCGGTAGAGCACGGCACTCGCCAGGATCAGCGCCAGCACCGCGAGCGCGGCAACCAGTGGCGCCGCCGGCGCCTGCGGCCGCCGTCGCAGCAGCGGCCAGGCGAGAAATAGCGCCGCGAGCACCGCCAGCAGCAGCGCTGCAATCACGAAACCCGTCACGGTTCGAGCGACTCGCCGGTCGAGCCGGCCTCTTCGATGTCGACCAGCCGCGCGCGTGCGCGCACGACGCGCCAGCCGACCAGGGCACCGACCAGCATCAGCAGCGTCGGCGCTCCCCAAAGCCAGGCGTTGCGCCAGATCATGCGTGGCCGGAACAGGATGAACTCACCGTAGCGTGCCACCATGTGGTCGCGGATCTGATCATCGCTGTCACCCGCCAGCAGCAGTTCACGCACCTGCACTCTCAGGTCCGCCGCCAGGCCGACCGAGGAGTCGGCCAGCGCCTCGCTCTGGCACTGCATGCAGCGCAGCTCGTGCGTCAACTCGTAATAGCGCTGCTGCAGCACCGGCGTGGGCAGCGGCGGCGTGGTGTCGACCGCCAGCGCCACGCCGGAGAGTGCCACGACGACACACGCGAGCGCCGCGCACAGTCGCACCGGCGCGCGCAGTGTTCGCGGCCGCCATACGCGCCGGGATGTCACGCGCCGGGACCCGCTGCGACGCGCGGCAGGAATTCGCTCTGCCACACCTGCGACGTCATGGCGCCGATATGCTTGTAGACCACGGTGCCGGCCGGATTGATCAGGAAACTCTCCGGCGCCCCATACACGCCCCAGTCGATCGCCACGCGCCCGTCGCGGTCGGTACCGACACGCTCGTACGGGTTGCCGAGTTGCTCGAGCCAGGTCAGCGCATCCTCGTTCTGATCCTTCCAGTCGATGCCGATGATCGGCACGCGCGCTTCCTGCTTGATCTGCAGCAGTACCTCGTGCTCGGCGCGACACTCCACGCACCAGGTGCCCCAGACGTTGACCAGCGACCAGTGGCCCTTGAGCGATGAGGAACTCACCGGCTGGGTGTTGTCGAACAGGTTCGGCAGCGTGAACTGCGGCACCGGCTTGCCGATCAGCGGCGAGGGCAGTATGGATTTCTCCGGCGCGCGCTTGAGTCCCACCACCAGCACGGCCAGCAGCAGCGCGAACCCCGCGAGCGGCAGCAGGAACCGGTTCAACGTGCCCGGCCCCGGCGCGGCGCGGGCGCGGCGCCACCGGGCAGCGACCCTGCGCTGGGCAGCGCGGCGCCGAGCGGCAGCGTGGCGCCGTCCGGCAGCGGCTGCGCGCGGCGCCGGCCAATCACCGCGGTGACGCCGCCGATGGCCATGATGAGCGCGCCGATCCACACGAAGCGGATCAGCGGACGGTACTGCAATCGCAGGCTCCAGGCGCCGGCGCCGACGTCTTCGCCCAGCGCCGCCAGCAGGTCGCGGTTGAAGGCCGGGGCGATCGCCGCGGTGGTCTGCACCGTGCCCTGCACCCAGTAGCGGCGCTTCTCCGGATACAGCACGCTCACCGGCACGCCGTTGCGGGTAATGCTGACGGTGCCGCGAAAGCCCTCGTAGTTCGGACCGACGATGTCCTGTCCGCCCTGGTACAGAAACTTATAGGCGCCCAGCTCTGCCGACTCGCCGGGCTTGAGCGCGATGTCGCGCTCGATGGTGTTCGACTGTACGAAGGTGATGCCGAGCACGAAGATTCCCAGTCCGATGTGCGCGATCGACATGCCGGCGACGCTGGCCGGCAATCGCAGGCCGCGGCGCAGCCGATCGATCGGATCGATCAGCGAGGACAGGATGATCCAGATGCCGATGACGGCGCCGACCGGCGTCAACTTCAGCGGATGCGCATACACGCCAAGGCTCAGCGCCAGGCCCAGTATCAGCGCCACGCCGAGCGCCAGCAGCACCGGCCGCCGCGCCTCGCCCAGGCCGCCGCGCCGCCAGCGCGCGTGCATGCCCAGCGCCACCAGCGCCAGCATCGGCAGGATCGGCACCAGGAAGCTCGGATTGAAGTACGGCGGGCCTACCGACAGCGTTCCCAGGCCGAGCGTATCGGCGATCATCGGCGCCAGCGTGCCGCCGAACACCACCGCCGCGGCGATCGTCAACAGGATGTTGTTGAACAGCAGGAACGACTCGCGCGAAATGAAATCGAAGCCGACGGCGGATTTCATCAGCGGTGCACGCCAGGCGTACAGGGCGAGCGCGCCGCCGATCATCACCACCAGCAGCGCCAGGATGAACAGGCCGCGACTGGGATCGGCGGCGAAGGAATGCACCGATACCAGCACGCCGGAGCGCACCAGGAAGGTGCCGATGAGACTCAGGGAGAACGCCGTCACCGCCAGCAGCAGCGTCCAGCTCTTGAACAGCCCGCGCTTGTCGGTCACCGCCAGCGAGTGAATCAGCGCGGTGCCGATCAGCCACGGCATGAACGAGGCATTCTCCACCGGATCCCAGAACCAGAAGCCGCCCCAGCCCAACTCGTAGTACGCCCACCAGCTTCCCAGGGCGATGCCGCAGGCGAGGAACGCCCAGGCCATGACGGTCCACGGCCGCATCCATTGCGCCCACAGATTATCGCGCCGCCCCTCGATCATCGCCGCACACGCGAGCGCGAAGCTGACGCTGAAGCCGACATAGCCCATGTAGAGAATCGGCGGATGCACCGCGAAGGCCGGATCCTGCAGCACAGGATTCAGGTCATTGCCATCCGGCGGCGCCGGGATCAGCCGCAGGAACGGGTTGGACGTGGCAAGCGTGAACAGCAGGAAGAAAAAGCTGATCAGTCCCAGTATCCCGAGCGCGCGCGCGGCGAACGCGGGTGGCATGGTGTGCGAGCGCGCCACCAGCGCCATGGTCCACAGCGTCAGCACCAGGATCCACAGCAGCATCGAGCCTTCGTGCGCGCCCCACATGGCGGTGACACGGTAGAACAGCGGCAGCGCGGAATTGGAATTCTCGGCCACGTAGTGCACCGAGAAGTCATTGCCGATGAAGGCGTGCACCAGCACGCCGACTGCAAGCGCGACGAACACGAACTGGCCGCAGGCCGCCGACGGCACCACCGCCAGCCAGCGCTCGCTGCCAAGCTTCGGACCCGCCAGCCCGAAGAACGCCTGCGCCCCCGCCAGCAGCAGCGCCAGTATCAGCGCGTAATGACCCAGTTCGACCAGCATCAGCGCACCTGCACGGGCGTGATCACTTGCCCGGGCGTCGCGAGCTGCCCGGGCGTGGCCGATGCGCTCTGGCCCGCCGCGAGCGAGCGCGCCACCTCGGGCGGCATGTATTTCTCGTCGTGCTTGGCCAGCACCTCATCGGCGATGAACGTGCCGTTGGCATCCAGCCGCCCATGCGCGACGACGCCGGCGCCCTCGCGAAACAGGTCGGGCAGCACGTTGGCGTAGTGCACCGGTACCTGGTGGCGGAAATCAGTGACCACGAAGCGCACCTCGAGCGAGCCTGGCGTGCGCTGCAGGCTGCCCTTCTCCACCATGCCGCCGAGTCGAAAGCGCTGGCCGGGCCTGACCTCACCGGCTGCGATGCGGCTCGGATCGAAGTAGAACATCACATTCTGCTGGAATGCCCGCAGCGCCAGGCCGCCGGCCAGCCCGACACCGGCCAGGATGCCCAGCACCCAGTACAGCCGCCGCCGCCGCGGCGTCATGCGAGCACCTGCACGATGTTCACGGTGCCGCCTTGAGGCTCGCCAGGCGCCGCCGCGCCTCCGCCTGCGCATTGCGCAGCGAGGCGCGCGCCCAGCGGATATTCAGTCCCACCACCAGCGCCGTGAGCGCATAGCAGGGCCAGACGTAACGCGCGTAGCCGCCCATTGCAAGAAACTTCAGCATGCTTTTACCTGTCCTGTCGCAGTCGGGGTCGCCGACGGTGGCGTCGGTGGCGTCGCCAGCAGCGCCTCGGCCATCCAGCGCGCCTGGCGCTCGCGCCGCAGCAGCTCGCCACGCGCGCGCATCAGCAGCAGTGCCACGAAATAGGCGCTGAAGCCTGCCAGCATCAGCAGCAACGGTACCAGCATCGAGGCCGGCATGGTCGGTCGGCCCATTTTCATGACGCTGGGGGCCTGGTGGAGCGAGTTCCACCAGATAACCGAGTAATGAATGATCGGTACATTGACCACCCCGACGATCGCCAGCACCGCGCTGGCGCGGTCCGCCCGCCCGATGTCATCCATGGCATTGCGCAACCCCATGTACCCGAGGTACAGGAACAGCAGCAGCAGTTCGGAGGTCAGGCGCGGGTCCCACTCCCAGTACGTGCCCCACATCGGCCGACCCCAGAGCATGCCGGTCGCCAGCGCCAGCGCGGTAAATGACGCACCGATCACCGCGCAACTGGCGGCGATCGCATGCGCGACCGTCATGCGCCAGATCAGCCCGACCGCGGCGCTGCTGGCCATCACCACGTAGACCAGCAGCGACAGCCACGCCGCCGGCGCATGCACGTAAATAATCCGAAAGCCATCGCCCTGCTGATAGTCGGGCGGCGCGAGCAGCAGCCCGCCAATCAGCCCGCCCAGGCACAGCAGCGCCGCCGGCCAGCCGAACCACGGCACCAGCTTGCCCGCCAGCCGGTAGAAGTGCGGCGGTGAACCGAAGCGATGGAACCATACCCAAGCCACATTAACCCCCGGCCCTACTCCAGGCCTATACGTACCGCAGCAGCCAGCGCCAGCGGCGCCAGCGTTGCGGCCAGCACGGCGATTGCCGCCAGCAGATACAGCGGCGCGGCCAGCGGCTCGCCCGCAATCGCCAGCGCGCTCGCACGCGCACCGAAGATCAGTACCGGCACCGCCAGCGGCAGTACCAGCAGCGCCAGCAGCGACCCATTGCGCTTCACGCTCATGGTAAGTCCCGCTCCCACCGCGCCGATCAGGCTCAGGGCGACGGTGCCGAGCAGCAGCGCCGCCACAATACCCGGCATCGCCTCGTAGGGGGCACCGAGCGCGATGGCCGCCAATGGCGCGATCAGCACCAGCGGCAGGCCGGTCAGCAGCCAGTGGACCGCGGTCTTGGCCAGCAGCAGCCCCTGAAACGGCAGCCCGCACAATGCCAGCTGCTCCAGCGTCCCGTCCTGCGCATCTTCGCGGAACAGCAGGTCCAGCGCCAGCAGGGAGGATAACAGCGCGCCGACCCACAGCGCAGCAGGCGCGATGTCCCGGAGCAGCGACAGCTGCGGATCGAGCGCCAGCGGGAACAGCGTGGTCACCACCAGGAAGAACCCCAGCGGCTGCAGCGTGTCGCCGGAACGGCGCAGCGCCAGGCGCAGATCGCGCGCGATCAGCGCCGCGGCCGCGCCCGCCAGTCCGACGCGCGGCGCGCTCATTGCAGCGTGAGCGATCGCAGCTGCGCGGCCGGCAGGTCCAGCCCCTGATGGATCGCCACCACCGCCGCGCCGCCGCCGGAGAGGTGCTCCTGCAGCAGTCCGGCCAGCAGCCCCTGGCCCTGTGCATCGAGGTTGGAACCGGGCTCATCCAGCACCCACAGCGCCGCAGTGGTGAGCGCCAGCCGCGCCAGCGCCACGCGCCGGCGCTGACCGGCAGACAGCCGGCGCAGCAACTGGCCCGCGTAGTCGCTCATGCCGGTGCGGGCCAGCGCCGTGGCGATGTCGTCCCGGCCCACCGGTCGCCGTAGCGCCGCCGCATAGTGCAGGTTCTCCGCGGCGGTCAGGTCCGCCTTCAGGCCATTGTCGTGTCCCAGGTAATTGAGTTCACTGTGGAAGGCTTCACGGTCGGCGGCGACATCGCTGCCGCGCCAGCAGATGCGGCCGGCCTCCAGCGGCACCAGGCCGCACAGCGCGCGCAGCAGCGTGGTCTTGCCGGCGCCGTTGGCGCCGGCCACCTGCAGGCACTGCCCACCGGAGACTGAAAGGCCGACGCCACGCAGCACATGCTGTTCCCCGCGCCACAGTTGTAAGTTGTCAGCCGTCAGTTCGTTCATCTGGTGCGGACGGCGGGACTCGAACCCACACTCCCTGTTAAGGAAGCAGATTTTAAGTCTGCTGCGTCTACCGGTTTCGCCACGTCCGCGCCTGTGACGCGGTCTTCAACCCCTGCCCCGCCATTATGCTTTAACGCCGCCCGCGAAGGGGGAGCGCTCGATCGCGGCGCCAGTGTAGACGCCAGGGCAGAAGCCGGGGGACTAGGGTAGCGGTGCCGGGGCGGCAAAGTAGGCGCCGGCCAGCGCCTTGAACTGCCCACCGTCGGTGAGGATGTTGGTGTCACCCGGCTGGCCTGCGAAGCTCACCGCCAGCGTGCCGATCGCGGTCAGTTCGCCCGGGTGCTTGAGGAAATAATCGACGCGGTTATCGCGGTAGTGATATGGCGTGCCGCCTGGCGTGCTGGACGGCGCGCCCTCCGGCGTCTGCCACCAGATGATCGGCAGGTCGCCGCCGATAGCGGACTGGTAGGCGCTGATGTAGCTGAACGCATCCTGGAAGTTCGGGTGCGTCGTGTTGGTCTCATCCCAGTAGAGCTTCTGCCCCTGGGGTCCGCGCTGGCAGCCGGTGGGTTGCCAGGCGTAGGCCTCCAGGCAGCCCGCCGACATATCGAGCGTGCCGCCAACGATGAAGTCCGCCTGCCCGGCGCCCACCTGCTGCATGAAGGCGCTGACCTGTGCGGGCTTGCCGGCCCAGTTCGAATACGGAAAACCGACATAGGCATTCGGGGCGTACCTGGCTCGCATGCTCAGCAGGCACTGCCCCATGCCGACGGCTGTATTGGGTTCGTTGGCGCAATCGGGATTGTTGTCAACGTACGCGAATACCAGCGCCGCGTTCTGGTTCTGTTGCTCCATGAAGCCCCAGCCGTCGGGCTCGAAGTTGATGAGCACCGGCTTGCCGTAGGCGGCGATCGCCTGCAGCAGCAGCCGGTAATTCGCCCAGTAGGTCGCCATACGGCCCTCGCTGGCGATGGTCGAGATGTTGCCCTCGATCTGATACAGCGTCAGGAACGGGATCGCACCGGCAGCGCCGGCTGTGTTCATGACGATGGTCGCATAGGCGCCCGCCGGACTGTTCCAGCTGGTCCAACCCATACCGGTCAGATAGCGCTGGTAGATGTCAGGGTGCGGCAGGCCAAGACTCGCCCAGGCGGCAAGATCATTGTCTGTCGCCTCTTCCTCCTCGCCCAGCAGCAGACGAGACGGAAGAGGCGACAGACAATGATCTTGCCGCCTGGGCGAGT
>Ga0302157_10003657_pt1 | contig 17137 bp, 16 predicted proteins | sample I_Bog_N3_3_FD_193502 | JGI IMG/M metagenome (GOLD analysis project Ga0302157, IMG submission 193502) | Peat permafrost microbial communities from Stordalen Mire near Abisko, Sweden - I_Bog_N3_3 | ecosystem: Environmental > Terrestrial > Soil > Wetlands > Peat | place: Sweden: Abisko, Stordalen...
GGTTCGATCTGGCGGTGGACGAGGTCGCCGCCCTGTCAGTTGGGGGATCAAAAGTCTGTGTTGATCTGGATGCGGGCGTGATCCTGCAGCTCGAGGGAGCCCTGCGCGTGCTGCGGACCCGTTATCAGGTCGATCGGCTGCGCGACGCCCGCGAGGATGACGGCCAATCCCTTGAGGATCTGGACATGTCCCCGCGCCCCTACGCCTACGCGCTTTGGCGCGGCGCGGCGGGGACCTTGGCGCGGGTCCTTCCGGCCGGCGCCGCCGCCTTTCTTGAGGCTGTTCTGGCCGGCGCCTGCGCGCAGGACGGGCTGAACGCTCTTCTGCGGGAATCGGGCGAGCCCGGGCTCGCCGAGCTTCAGTCCGACCTTTTCCTCGCGCCCTTTGCCCGGTTGCAGATCACTCAAACCCAGGAGACCGCGCCATGACCCAACACCCGCTCGCCACCGGCTTGGGCCCGCCGATCCATCGGGTCGTCGGCCTGCTCGACGCCATTCCCTATTGGCTGATCGCCCTGATCGCCCGGGCGGCGACCTGCACGGTTTTCTGGAGTTCGGGCACGCAGAAGCTGTCCGACTGGAGCGCGACCTTGGCCTTGTTCGAGACCGAGTACCACGTGCCCCTGATCCCGCCCCATCCGGCCGCCTACATGGCCACCACGATCGAGATCAGTTGCGCCGTGCTGGTGATGGCGGGTCTGGCCACGCGCGCGGCCGTGTTCGTCCTGCTAGGCATGACCACGGTGATCGAGGTGTTTGTCTATCCGGGCGCCTGGCCCACCCATATCCAGTGGCTGGCCTTCATGTTCGTGATCCTGGCGCGCGGCCCCGGCAAGGTCTCGCTGGACGCCCTGATCGGGCCGCGGCTGTTCGGGCCCAAGGCGGCCTGAACCGCAGTGCAGTGACTCGACGCGCCTCCTGTCGACGGAGCCGCGTCGAGCCGCATTCAAGGGTCCACCGGCCCAGGCCGTTCGAAAAGCCCGCTTAACACCGGCCGCGACGTTCCTAGGGTTTTGCCTGTTTTTCGCGCGCCAGTATCGCCTGCTTGCGCGCCGGTCCCCAGCGGTAACCAGACAGGGCGCCGTCGGCGCGCACCACCCGGTGGCACGGGATGGCCACGGCCAAGGCGTTGCTCGCGCAGGCCCGGGCGACGGCTCGCGCGGCCTTTGGCGCGCCGATGGCCTGGGCGACCTGCGCATAGCTGGCGGTCGAACCCGGCGGGATGCGCGTCAGGGCCTGCCATACCCGTTCCTGGAAGGCCGCGCCGCGCACGTCCAGGGGCAGGCCATGCGCCTCGCCCGGCGCCTCGACCAAGGCGATGACCCGGGCGAGCGTGTCCGCGAAGTCAGCGCCGGCGGCCGCGACGTCGGCCTTGTGGAAGCGCGACGTCAATTCCGCAACCAGGCCGTCGGCGTCATCGCCCAGGCTGATGGCGCAGATCCCGCGCTGGGTAGCCGCGACCAGCACCTTGCCCAGCCAGCAGTCGCCCACCGCATAGCGTATGGTTTCATCGCCGCCGCCGGCCTTGAAGGCGGTGGGCGTCATGCCCAGACGCTCGCCGGACGTTTCGTAGAACCGTCCACTGGAGCTGAATCCGGCATCGAAAATGGCCGATGTCACGTCGCCGTCGGTGGTGAGCGCGGCGCGCACCCGTTCAGCGCGGGCGGCGCGGGCGTAGGCGGCGGGACTGAGGCCGACGACGGCCTTGAACCGCCTTTGAAAATGGAAGGGGCTCAGGCCCGCCTGAGCCGCGAGTTGGGCCAGGGAGGGAGGCGTGGACGCCGCCTCGATCACCCGGCAGGCCCGAAGGATGGCGTCGGATGGGCCGCGCGCCGGCTCATTCGGTCGGCACCGCAGGCAGGCGCGGTAGCCGGCCGCCTCGGCCGCCGCGGCGCTGTCGTGGAAGGACACGTTGGCCTGTTTGGGCAGGCGCGAGGCGCAGTCGGGACGGCAATAGACGCCGGTCGTTTTCACCGCATAGACGAAGCGGTCCTGGGGATCTGGGGCGCGGGCGCACAGGGCGGCCCAGCGGGCGTCATCGCGCGATGACTCGCCCGGCGTTCTCGGCGAGTTTTGGCCCGGTCCCGACATGCTCCACTCCATACGGCTTCCCGTCATCACCCGCATTAGCCCAAGTCTGGAGCCGGCGCGCTCCGTGGCTTGCGCGGCAATTCGCCGGGCCCGGATCAGCGAAGACGGTTTGCGAAAAGGGGCGGCTGTGATACCCGGCGGACGGCGCCGTCGTCGCGAGTCCGCGGGTCGTCGGCGCCGGTGGCGCTCAGTCCCGGGCTTGCGCCTTGAACGCGCCGGAATCGCCGGCCAAGCTGCGCGCAGCGCGCTTGACGGCGAAGGAGATGCTGATGGGCCTGCTGAATCTCAAAGCCTTATCCGACACCCCCCTGGCCACCGATCCGTTCGAATACATCCTGCTCGAAGGCTTCATCGGTGAAAAGGACCAGCCGGCGATTATCGGGGATTTTCCCGACATGCCGGACGCCGGATCGTTTCCCTTCAGCGAGATTTCGGCGGGGCCGGCCCTGCAGGCCCTGACGGACGAGATGAAAGGCCCGGCCTTTCGCGCCGCCGTCGAGCAGAAGTTTGGCCTGGACCTGTCGGGCGCGCCGACCATGTTCACTTTGCGCGGGCGATGCGATGCGCGCGATGGCCGCATTCATACGGACTCCAAGACCAAGATCATCACGGTCCTGGTCTATCTGAACGCCGCTTGGGAAGCGGAGGGCGGTCGGTTGCGGATATTGCGCAGCGGCACGGACCTCAATGACGTCGCCGCCGAGGTGTCTCCCAATTTCGGCAGCCTCCTGGTGTTCAAGCGCTCGGACAAGTCCTGGCATGGGCATGAGCCCTATGTCGGTCCGCGGCGCGTGTTGCAGATGAACTGGGTGGTGTCCGACAAGGTCGTCGCCCGCGAACAATGGCGCCATCGCCTGTCGGCCGCTTTCAAGCGCCTCGTCCGTGGATTGTCGGGCTCCGAGCCCAAGCCGCATGCCGCTTAAGCCACGGCCGGCGTTGTTTTCACCGCGACAGTCGACCGGCGCCAGCGGCCCGTTCACTCAGCGGGTTCTGGTGGCGACCTTCGCCTTCCTCGCGGTCATGGCCCCGCTGTGCCTGTTCCTCGGCGTGCGTGGATTCGCGCCGGTGGTTGGCGTGGCGGGCGTCGCCTGTGTGGCGTTTGCGCGTCCCTCGAGGGGCGATTGGCCCGGGATCGTCCTGCTTGGGGTGCTGATCGCCTGGGCGACTGTCGGCCTGGCGTGGACGCCGGCGCCCAATCTGCACGGGCTGGGCTCGTTGAAGACCCTAACCCGCGCCACACTGTTTCATCTGGCCCTGCAGCTGGTTCTCTGCACCGCCCTGGTGACGGCGCTGGCGCGATTGGACCGTGGCAACGCCGAACGCGCCCTGACCTGGTTGGCGTTCGCGATGCTGGCCGGCATGGCGCTCCTGACCGAGGAAGGCCTGTCCCACGCGGCGGTCTATCAGGCGATGATGGCCGCCGTGCACGCCCACACCCGGCCCGACCTCGCCGTTCGGGCCCTGGCTCAGGGCGGCTACCCCACGGCGGTGCTGGCCTGGCCCCTGGGCATGCTCCTTCACCGCCAGGGGCGCACCCCGCTGGCTCTGATCCTCGCGGCCCTGGTGCCCCTGTCGTTGATCCTGATGCGCGGGTTTGCCCCCACCGCCGGTCTGGCGGTCAGCCTGCCGGTGTATTTTCTGGTGCGACGGTTCGGGCGTCCGGCGATCCTGGCGGTGATGGGTTTGACGGCCGCCTACATGCTGCTGACCCCGCTGTTCATGCTGGCGATCGACCATTTCGGCGTCTACGCCCAGATGAAGCCCCATCTGCCGCCCTCCTGGGCCGAACGGCTGCGCATCTGGAGTTTCGTGGCCGATCAATTCGTGCAGCATCCCCTGCGCGGCGCCGGCCTGGATGCGAGCCGCACCTTTCCCGGCATCGTGCCGTTGCATCCGCACAATGGCCCCCTGCAGCTGTGGTACGAGCTCGGCGCCCTGGGCGCGCTGCTGGGAACCGGGTTTTGGGTGTGGCTGTGGCTCAGGATCGCCGGACGCGCCGAGGACGACCGACTGTTCGCCGCGGTGGCCTCCGCCACGGCCACGGTCTACATCGTTATCAGCGCGGTGGGCTTCGGCCTGTGGCAGGAGTGGTGGCTGTGCGTGGGGGCCTTGGCCATGAGCGTCTGCGTTGTGTTCGCCAAGACCCTCCAGGCGCCTCTGCCGGGCCCGGGCGAGACCGGTTGACATGACGCGCGCCGTCTCGGACGCGGAGCGCCGGGTCCTGCTGATCATCGGCGGCTTCGTGGTCGTCCGATTGATCGCCTCGGCCCTGATGGGCCTGGGCATGGACGAGTCCTATTCCACGGCCGTCTCGCGCGACCTGCATCTGTCCTATTTCGATCATCCGCCCTTGCACCAATGGCTGGCCCATGTGGGCGGGGAGGCGTTCGGCTACGGCCGCTGGACGCGCCTGCCGTTCATCGCCCTGTTCGCCGGCTCCTCCTGGCTGATGTTCCGCCTGACCGCCCGCCTGTTTGGCGAGGCCGCCGGCGTTTGGGCCGTTCTGGCGCTTAATCTGTCGGCCTTTTTCACCCTGGCGGCGGGCGAATGGGTCCTGCCCGATGGTCCGCTGATCTTCTGCGAGCTGGCCGCCGCCCTGTGCCTGGCGCGGATATTTTTCCCCGGGGTGGGAGAGGCTGAGCGCGATTGGCTGTGGTGGCCGGCGACGGGTCTTTGGCTCGGTCTGGCGGCCTTGTCCAAGTATCAGGCGGCGACAGTCGGCCTGGGCTTCGCGCTGTTCCTGCTGACCACGACGGCTGGGCGGGCGCAGCTTCGAACGCCCTGGCCCTATCTCGCGGGGGCGCTGATCCTGGTGATCGCCTCGCCCGTGCTGATCTGGAACGCCCAGCACCAGTGGATATCCTTCACCTTCCAGACCGCGCGCGGCGCACCGCGGCATTTGACGCCGCTCGGGCCCGTCATCGGCATTGTGGGCCAGGTCGCCTTGCTGCTTCCCTGGGTCGCCGTTCCCCTGGTTTGGGCCGGCTATGGCGCGGCCAAGGCCGGTCCGCGCGATCCGCGCTCATGGCTGTGCCTGATGGCCGCCGCCCCGACCATCGTGCTGTTCACCCTCCTGCCGCTGTTCGGCTCCAAGGTTCTGCCGCACTGGCCCATGCCGGGATGGCTGATGCTGTTTCCGGTGCTGGGCGACGCCCTGGCCCGCTCGGGCCGCGCATGGCCTGTCCGGTGGGCGGCGATCTCGGCGGGTCTGCTGCTGGCGTTCTGGGCCCTGGCGGTCAGCGACGCGGCCACGGCCTGGGTGCGCGACGCCTTGCCCAGGGTCTTTCCCAAAACCGATCCAACCTATGAGGCCATCGACTGGGCGCCCCTGCGCGGACAGCTGGAGCGCGCGGGGCTGCTGGACACGCCGGGGCAGTTCGTCGTCGCCGTGGAATGGAACGAGGCGGGTAAGATCGATCAGGCCCTGGGCGACCAGGAGCCGGTGGTGGTGTTCAACCAAGACCCGCGCGAATACGCCTTCCGCCAAAATGCGGCCGGCTTGGTCGGCCACGACGCCCTGATCATCGGGCGCGGACCCTCGGTGGCGCAGGAGCTGACCCGGATCGCCCCTCATTTCGCCTCGCTCACGCCCGTCTCCGGCTTTTCGGTGGGACGCGGCGGCAGGGCGGAGATTCCCCTCACCGTGATCGTGGCGCGCGACCTGCTGACGCCCTATCCGCTGCCGTCCTGGGCCAATCGATGAGCGCGCCGGTCATCTGGTGGGTCACGACCGGGGAGGCAGGGTTCCGCAGCCAGGCTCTGGGGCTCGTGAACGCCGTGGGGCTGGGCGGCGAGGAAAAGGTCATCGGCCTGAAGGCGCCCTGGTCCCTGGCGCCGCCGGGCCTGTGGCCCCTGACCCTCAAGGGCCTGGACCCGGCCAAGGATCGCCTCGCGCCGCCGTGGCCCGACCTGATCATCAGCTGCAGCCGCCGGGCGGCCAAGGCGGCCATCGCCGTGCGCCGGGCCAGCGGCGGGCGAACCGTCGTCGTGCATATCCAGAACCCGCTCGCGCCGCTGCGTGAATTCGACCTCGTGATCGCCATGCGGCACGACGGGATCGACGGCCCCAATGTGATGCAGATCGACACGGCCCTGCACGATGTGACCGCGCAAAAGCTGGGGGTTGCAGGCGAGGCTTGGCGCGGGCGGCTGGGGGGCCTTCCACGCCCCCTGACCGGCGTGCTGCTCGGCGGCTCGACCAAGCGGCATCCCTTCCCGCCGCAAAAGGCCCAGGACCTCATCGCCGGACTGCATCGCCTGATCGGACCGGATGGCGGCCTGGTCGTCACGCCGTCGCGGCGCACGCCGGGCTCGGTCAAGGCCCTGTTCCATGAGGCGTTCGGCGCCGATCCGCGCGCGCTGATCTGGGACGAGCAGGGCGACAACCCCTATCTGGGCATCCTCGCCCTGTCCGACCGGCTGGTGGTCACCGGCGACAGCGTGTCGATGGTGTCCGAAGCGGTGGCCAGCGGACGGCCGACGACGGTGTTCGACATCGGCGGAGGGGCAAGGCACGCTCGGTTCCTGGCCAATCTCGTTCAGCGCGGGGTGGTTGGGCTGCTGGAGCCTTCGGCATCCGAATTGAATCGTTTCCTTTATTCCGCTCATCCCCGCGAAAGCGGGGACCTAGTCCTGTCCAGGAATCGCCAAGCTGGAAAGACCTGGGTCCCCGCTTTCGCGGGGATGAGCGGGGTGGGAGGGAGTTCAACGTCTCCGCCGAAGGCTCAAGACAGCCCGCCCATGCCGCAAAACCCCAGTGCGCCCATCAATGCGACTCCGGCGGCGGCCGAGCGGGTGCGTGGGCTTCTCCTAGCCAAGGCGTAGCGGCGCGGACCAGCCAGTTGATGCCGGCCGATAAGCGGACTCTGCGAAGTTCCGCGTTGGGTGCTCTTTCCCGTTCACCCTGCGCCCGAAACCGGACATGGCGACCGGCGCTATCCGTAAGTTGCGGACCCCGAGACCCCCTCAGGTTCTCACCGGAATCGTCGGATACGCCAGCTGCTCCCGCGCTCTCCAGTCCTGGGTGACGTAGTTGACGATCACCGTGCGGCGGACGCGGGGAATCTGGCGCTTTTCGAAGCCGTGGTAGGTGTTGTCCGAGGGCACGAACACCAGGGCGCTGTTCCATTCAAAGCGCGGCCGGCGGGCCCAGGTGGCTTCATCCTTGTAGATATCGGTGCCAAGGTCTTCCTGGTCGGCGCCGTCGGGCATGTAGAACAGGATGGTGATCCGTTTCACGCCCAGGTCGGTGTGCGGCTGCAGCCAGAAGTCGTCGGCGTCCAGGGTGTACTCGATGCGGACATTGGTGTCCGACAGATCGGCGCCGGTCTTGTCCTGCAAAAGACGCACGGTCTCCTCGGCCTGGAACAGGCGGGACACCTGATCGCAAACGGGGAAGCGCTGGTTGTTGGCCGCGTCGAAATAGTGCCGCGCGTCGTTATGGAGCTCGCGCTTGCCAGACACGCCGTGCAGATCGGGCTTGGGGAACGGCAGGGTCGATAGGGCTTTAACGACCGCGTCTGGGAACACCTCGCGCCATATCCAGTGGCGATAGGGCTCTTCGCTTCGCTCGGCGCCGTCCAGGCTGGCGCGCAGGGTCTCGAACAGCGGCTTGATGTCCGCGTCGATGCCGAACCGGGTGTGCAGGGCCTGGGCCTCTTGCGCCATGAATTACTCCAGCGGCCGGTCAGACGGCCCTAAGACGCCCTGTACGATGGGCGCGTGCGGTGAGCTTATACCTTTCACGGACCAAAGACGGAAATGGGGCCGGTCAGCGCCGGCCCACGCCCCGGTAATCGAATCCGCGCGAGATCATCTCGGCCGGGCGATAGATGTTGCGCAGGTCCACCACCAGGGGCGTGCGCATCAGGCGCTTGATCCGGTCCAGATCCAGCGCGCGGAACTGATCCCACTCGGTGAGGATCACCAGGGCGTCGGCGCCCTCGGCGGCTTCATAGGGCCCGTCCTTGAAGTCCACGTCCTTCAGCATCTGGCGCGCTTCGTGTCCCTCCGGATCGTAGGCCTGCACCTGGGCGCCCATGCCGATCAGCGCCGGCACGATGTCCAGCGAGGGCGCGTCGCGCATGTCGTCGGTATTGGGCTTGAAGGTCAGGCCCAGCACGCCGATCCGCTTGCCCGCCACCTGGCCGTCCATCGCCCGGGCGATCTTTTGCGCCATAGCCTTCTTGCGGGCGTCGTTGACCTGGACGGTGGTTTCCACCAGCCGGATCGGCGAGCCGGCGTCCGAGGCCGTGCGCACCAGGGCCAGGGTGTCCTTGGGAAAGCAGGAACCGCCATAGCCGGGGCCCGCGTGCAGGAATTTGGAGCCGATGCGGTTGTCCAGGCCGATCCCCCGCGCCACCTGCTGCACGTCGGCGTCGAGGGTTTCGCACAGGTCGGCGATCTCGTTGATGAAGGTGATCTTCATCGCCAGGAAGGCGTTGGCCGCGTACTTGGTCAACTCCGAGGTGCGCCGTCCGGTGAACAGGATCGGGCTCTCGTTCAGGTTCAGGGGGCGATAGAGCTCGGCCATCACCTTGCGCGCGCGCCCGTCCTCGGTTCCCACCACCACCCGGTCGGGGCGCTTGAAGTCGTTGATCGCCGCGCCCTCGCGCAGGAACTCGGGATTGGACACCACGGCGAAGTCGCCGTCCGGCCGCGCCCGTTTGAGGATGGTCTCGATCTCATCGCCCGTGCCCACCGGCACGGTGGACTTGGTCACCACAACGGTGAAGCCGTCGATCTGGCCGGCGATCTCCTCGGCGGCGGCGTAGACATAGCTGAGGTCGGCATGGCCGTCGCCCCGGCGCGAGGGCGTGCCCACGGCGATGAACACCGCGTCGGCGGCCTTCACCGCCTCGGCGCCCTCGACGGCGAATGCCAGGCGTCCCTCGCGCACATTGCGCGCCACCAGATCGTCCAGGCCCGGCTCGAAGATCGGAATCTCGCCCTTGTTCAGGCGATCGATCTTGGAGGCGTCCTTGTCGATGCAGGTCACCACATGGCCGAAGTCGGCGAAGCACGCGCCGGAGACCAGCCCGACATAGCCCGTTCCAATCATCGCCACGCGCATGCCCTAGACCCTTTCTGGTTTTGATGAATCCATCAAAACCAGCCTAAAAGGGTCTAGAATAATAACGAAGGAGCATGTTCGAGCGGCAAAACCGCATACACTTTTGCCTAACATGCTCTAGATTTCCTGGTTGTAAGCGCCGACGCCGGGACGCCTGGCGAGACGAGGTTTCACTTCGGCGTGGAACAGGGCGCGCATGTCGTCTTCGCTGGCCATGCTCTCCACCACCACCACCAGCTCGGGTTTGTTGGACGACGCCCGCACCAGCACCCAGGACCCGTCCTCCAGGGTTACGCGCACGCCGTTGACGGTCAACACCTCGGCGATCCTTCGCCCGCCGATCAGGCCGCCGCCGGCAGCGAGCGCCTGATATTCCTGCACAATCTCATCGACCACGCCGTATTTGGTCTCATCCGAGCAGTGAGGCGACATGGTCAGGGAGGTGAAGGCGATCGGCAGGGCCTTCTTCAGGTCCGACAGCTTTTTGCCCGGGTTGCGCTCCAGCATGGCCAGGATGGCCGCCGCGGCCACCAGGCCGTCGTCGTAGCCCCGGCCGATGGGCTGGTTGAAGAAGAAATGGCCGGACTTCTCAAAGCCGGCGAGGGCCCCGATCTCGGCGGTCTTGCGCTTGATGTAGCTGTGGCCGGTCTTCCAGTAGACGGTCTTGGCGCCGTTCGCCTTGAGCACGGGATCGGTAATGAACAGTCCGGTGGACTTCACGTCGACGATGAAGGTGGCGTCCGGATGCACTTGCGACAGGTCGCGCGCCAGCATCAGACCAATCTTGTCGGCGAATATCTCGTCGCCCTCGTCATCCACCACGCCGCAGCGGTCGCCGTCGCCGTCGAAACCCAGGGCCAGGTCGGCGTTGAAATGGCGCACGGCGTTGGCCATGGCATGCAGCATGATGCTGTCTTCGGGATTGGGATTGTACTTGGGGAAGGTCCAGTCCAGCTCGCAGTCCATCTCGATCACCACGGCCACGCCCATGCGCCGCAGGGCCTCGGGCGCGAAGTGGCCCGCCGTGCCGTTGCCGCAGGCCGCGACGACCGTGAGCGGCCGACGCAGCTTTAGTTTGGAGGCGACATCGGCGATGTAGCGCTCGGCGACGCCGGGAACGTGGGTCAGGGTTCCGCCGGCCTTTTCCCGCCAAGACCCGGACAGCACGATCTCCTTCAGCCGGCCCATTTCCTCCGGGCCGAAGGTGAGGGGCTTTTGCGCGCCCATCTTCACCCCGGTCCAGCCGTTCTCATTGTGGCTGGCGGTGACCATGGCCACGCACGGCGAGTCCAGTTCGAACTGGGCGAAATAGGCCATGGGCGACACCGCCAGGCCGATGTCCAGCACCTCGCAGCCCGCCGCGATCAGGCCCAGCGTCAGCGCCTGCTTGATCGACAGGGAGTAGGATCGGTAATCGTGGCCGACGACGATGCGCCTGTGGCCCAGTTCCTGGATGTAGGTCCCCAGCCCCAGGCCCAGGGCCTCGACGCCCAGCAGGTTGATCTCGGGCCCGAACAACCAGCGCGCGTCGTATTCGCGAAATCCCGTGGCTTTCACCAGCGGCTGGACTTCGTAGGCGAAGGTGTTGGGCGAGATGTCGGCGCTGGGCGCGGATAGCATGGACCACTCTCATTGAGGACGGCGCCCGCCTCTTAGCGGCAAAGGCCCCCGAAAGGCCAGACGAACCGCTTGGGACAAGGCTCTAAAGTCGATGCTTGACGATCAGATGACGCCGGCGCGGACCAGATCGTGGATGTGCAATATGCCCACCGGCCGCTCGTCTTCCACCACGAACAGCACCGTGGAGGGCGGCGCGGTCTGGCTCATGCGCTTGAGCGCCTCCGCCGCCAGCAGGCCCGGCGGCGCGGTCTTGGGTCCCGGCGTCATCACCTGGCCGGCGGTGTGCTCGAGCAGCCCGTCCATGTTTCGCCGCAGATCACCGTCGGTGATGATGCCCTGCAACCGGCCATCCTCGCCCACCACGCCCACGCAGCCGAACCGCTTTTCAGTCATCAGCAGCAGGGTTTCGCGCATGGGCGCGTCGGGTCCCGCCAGGGGGGTCTCCTCCAGGGGGTGCATCAGGTCGCCCACCGTGCGCAGCATGGCGCCGAGCTTTCCGCCGGGGTGGAACAGGCGGAAATCCCGCGCCGTGAAACCGCGCCGCTCCAGCAAGGCCACGGCCAGGGCGTCGCCCAGGGCGATCTGCAAGGTGGTGGACGTGGTCGGCGCATTGATCTCGCCGGTGGCTTCCTCGGCGTCGGGCAGGTCCAGAACCACGTCGGCGGCGCGGCCGAGCGCGCTGTCGGCCGCCGCCGTCATCGCCAGCAGGGGAATGTCGAAGCGCTTGGCGTAGGCCAGGATGTCGGCCAGTTCGCGCGCCTCGCCGGACTTGGACAGGGCCAGGATCACATCGCCCGGCCCGATCATGCCCAGATCGCCATGGCTGGCTTCGGCGGGATGCACGAACAGGGCCGGCGAGCCGGTGGAGGCGAGGGTCGAAGCGATCTTGCGGGCGACCAAGCCAGACTTGCCGATGCCGGTGCAGGCGATGCGGCCCTTGGCCTGAAACAGGGCTTCCACCGCCTGATTGAAGCTGTCCCCCAGCGCGCCGGACAGGGTCTTCAGCGCGTCGGCCTCCACGCCCAGCACCCGGCGGCCCACCGCTATGGCGTCGAACGGGTTCACTGGATGCCCAGGCGTCGCAGGATGGGCTTGCCGATCGGAGCCGAGGGCGCGGCCATGGGACGTCCGAAGGGCGGCGGCGAGGGCGATCCTTGGCCCTGAGGCCAGACCAGGGCCAAGCCGATCAACGCGCCGGCGACGAGCAGGAACAGGGGATAGAAGAGGCGATCAGGCAGCATGAGCCGGTCTATAGCAGCGCCGGGCGATCAGGACCAACCGCCGCTTGCCGCGCCCGGCTTGACGCCCCCTCGCCAAAGGCTTAGCCCGCCCGTTCGTTCCTAATTCACGGCGTCCGCACAAACCCATGCCCGCACTCGTCCTGCTTCGACACGGCCAGAGCCAGTGGAACCTCGAAAACCGCTTCACCGGCTGGGTGGACGTGGACCTAACCGCCCAGGGCGAGGCTGAGGCCCGGAAGGGCGGGGCGCTGATTAAGGACGCGGGCGTGCGGTTCGACCGCGCCTACACCTCGGTGCTGACCCGGGCGATCCGCACGGCCAATCTGGCGCTTTCGGCCGCCGGCCAGGCATGGGTTCCCCTGATCAAGAGCTGGCGCCTGAACGAGCGGCACTACGGCGCGCTGACCGGGCTGGACAAGGCCGAGACAGCCAGGGTTTACGGCGACGAGCAGGTGAAGATCTGGCGCCGCTCCTACGACACGCCGCCGCCGCCCCTGGCGCCGGGCGGAGACTTCGATCTGTCGGCCGATCCCCGCTATGCGGGCGTGGCCGTGCCCGCCACCGAAAGCCTGAAGACCACCCTGGACCGGGTCCAGCCCTATTGGTTTGGCGAGATCGCGCCGAAGCTGAAGGCGGGCGAGACCGTGCTGGTGGCCGCCCACGGCAATTCCCTGCGGGCCATCGTCAAGCTGCTGTTCGCCGTGCCGGACGCCGACATCGTCGCGGTGGAGATTCCCACCGGCAATCCCCTGCTGATCGAGCTGGATGGCGCGCTGAAGCCCGTGGCCGCCCGCTATCTGGACGCCAGCCGGGCGGAGGCCTTGCCGGCCCTTCCGGCCAGGGCGGCGTGAGCGAGGCCCTCGACGAGTTGATGATGCGGCGGGCCATCGTCCTGGCGCGCGCTCGGCTGGGCCGGACCCAGCCCAATCCGGCGGTGGGCTGCGTGCTGGTCAAGGACGGCCAGGTGATCGCCGAGGCGGCCACCGGCGCGGGCGGGCGGCCCCATGCCGAGGAACAGGCCCTCGCCGCCGCCGGCGGCGCCGCTGAAGGCGCCGTGGCCTATGTCACGATGGAGCCCTGCGGACGCCGATCGTCGGGCGCGCCGTCCTGCTCGGAACGGCTCGTGGATGCCAAGGTCGCTCGGGTGGTGATCGCCTGCGAGAACCCGGACGTCCTGTCCGCGGGCCATGGGGTTGCGCGGCTCAAATCGGCGGGCGTGCCCGTGGATCAAGGATTCTTGGCAGATGAGGCGCGAGCCGCGCTGTACCGCGACTTTCTACAAAGTCTTAATCCCGACCCAAAAGACTAGGACGTCGTTAATTTTCATTTGCCATAACGGCGGTGAGACTTGGCGAGGCTTAGCGCGATCATGTCCGACAAGACAGCTTCTGAGCCCGCTCGCCGCCTGTCGCAGGCGGAAGTGGACTCCATCTGCGTCAAACATGACCGGCTGTTCTCCTCTCGGCCGGGCGGCGCGCGCGCGGTCTTTTCCTGGATGGACCTGTCGTGCCTGGACCTGTCCGGGCGCAATCTCAGCGACGCGGACTTCACCGGCGCCATCCTGGCCGGTTGCCGCATGATCGGCGCGAGGCTGGACAACGCGGTGCTGTTCGGCGCCGACCTGCAGAACGCCGACATGACCAATGCCAGCCTGCGCCGGGCCGACCTGCGCGGGGCCTGCCTGCGCGGGGTCGATCTGACCGGGGCCGACATGTTCGAGGCCGATCTGCGCGAGGGCGCCATCGCCGCCGCCGACGCGGTCAAGGGCCTGCGCATCCTGGAGCCGACCAAGCGGGCCAGCGACGCCCAGGGCGCCATCCTGATCGGGGCCAATCTGGAGCGGTCCAAGCTTTCGGGCGCCATCGCCATGCGCGCGGACTTCACCGATGCGATCCTGAAGGGCGCTAAGCTGGTCCGGGCCAACCTTCGACAGGCAAGCATGAACGGGGCGAACCTGTCGGGCGCGGACCTGTCGGGCGCCGATCTGGCCGGCGCCGATCTGCGCGACGCGGTGCTGGTGGGCGCCCAAACCCAGGCCTGCAAGTTCGACGGCGCGCGCATGGACGGCGTGCTGACCGACACGCCCTCTGGCCGGGGCGCGGCGGATATGCCCACCGCCCAGATGCTGCGGGACCACGCCCTTTGGTGCGAGACCCAAGGCGCGGAGGGCAAGCCCTCCAAGTTCGACGAGGCTGACCTGCGCTCGCTGGGCTCGATCAGCGGCTTCAATCTGACGGCCCTGTCGGCGAAAGGCGCGGTGTTCTACGGCCTGGACATGCAGGGCGTGCAGCTGCAGGGCGCGCGCCTGGACGGGGCGGACCTGCGCAACTGCGACCTGCGGCGCGCGGACCTGCGGGGCGCGCGGTTGACCAACGCCAAGCTGAGCGGCTCCAACCTGGGCGAGGCGCAGCTGGGGCCGCTGTACCTGGGCCAGGACCGGCTTTTGCCCTGCGATCTGAGCGGGGCCATGGTCAAGAACGCCGACCTGCGCGGCGCCGATCTGCGGGGCGCGCTGATGACGGGCGCCAACCTGTCGCGCTCGGACCTGACCGGGGCCTTGTTGCGGGAGTCGGATTTGCTGGGCGTTCACGCGGAGGGGGCGAAGGGGCTGCCGAGGGGCGGGTAGGGATTGGAATTGCTTATATAAACCGCTCATCCCCGCGAAAGCGGGGACCCAGTCCTGTCCAGGTTGCGCTACGGTGCAAATAGCTCGTCGAAAAGATCGCGCCACTCGGGATTGGTCTTTTCGATCAGCTCCAATTTCCAAACGCGGTTCCATTTCTTGATTTGCCGCTCGCGTTTGAACGCAGCGTCTCGGGATTCGTGGACCTCAAACCATGCGAGCCGGTCGACGCCGTATTTGGCCGTGAAACCCTCGATCAGCTTTTGTTTGTGTTGGGATGTCCGCACGATGATGGACTCCGTGGAACCCACGTACAGGGGCCCATTGCGTCCGCTAGCGAGAATGTAGGTATAGAAAGCTATTGATCTCGACCTTGTGCAATCTGGACAGACCTGGGTCCCCGCTTTCGCGGGGATGAGCGGGGGTAGGGGTGGTTTAGTTCTGCGGCAAAACCTTACCGAACATCACTCCCCTAAACGTCCGCCCCCCTCGCCCCTAATCCTCGTCCATCTTCAGCGCCGCGATAAACGCTTCCTGCGGAATCTCCACCTTGCCGAACTGGCGCATGCGCTTCTTGCCTTCCTTCTGCTTGTCCAGCAGCTTGCGCTTGCGGCTGGCGTCGCCGCCGTAGCACTTGGCGGTCACGTCCTTGCGCAGGGCGCGCACCGTTTCGCGGGCGATGATCTTGCCGCCGAGCGCCGCCTGGATCGGGATGACGAACAGGTGCGGCGGGATCAGCTCCTTCATCTTCTCGACCATGGAGCGGCCGCGGCTTTCCGCGCGGGTGCGGTGGACCAGCATGGACAGGGCGTCGACCGGCTCGGCGTTGACCAGGATCTGCATCTTCACCAGGTCGCCGATGCGGTAGTCCTCCAGCTGATAGTCGAAGGAGGCGTAGCCCTTTGAGATGGATTTCAGCCGATCGTAGAAGTCGAACACCACCTCGTTGAGCGGCAGGTCGTAGACCACCATGGCCCGGCTGCCGACATAGCTCAGCTCGCGCTGGCTGCCCCGGCGGTCCTGGCACAGCTTGATCACCGCGCCGAGATAGTCGTCCGGCGTGAAGATGGTGGCCTTGATCCAGGGTTCGGCGATGGTGTCGATCTTGACCGGATCGGGCATGTCGGCCGGATTGTGCAGCTCGATCTCATCGCCGGAGGTCAGTCTGATCTTGTAGATCACCGACGGCGCGGTCGCGATCAGGTCGAGGTTGAACTCGCGGGTCAGGCGCTCCTGCACGATTTCCAGGTGCAGCAGGCCGAGGAATCCGCAGCGAAAGCCGAAGCCGAGGGCCGCCGAGGTCTCCATCTCATAGGTGAAGGAGGCGTCGTTCAGGCGCAGCTTGCCCACCGCCGCGCGCAGGTCCTCGAAGTCGGCCGCGTCCACCGGGAACAGGCCGCAGAACACCACCGGCTGGACCTCCTTGAAGCCCTTGAGCGGCTGCAGCGTCGGCTTGCGTTCGTCGGTGATGGTGGCGCCCACCGCCGCGTCGGCCACTTCCTTGATGGCGGCGGTGAAGAAGCCGATCTCGCCGGGACCGAGGTCGGCGACCTCGGTGGCCTTGGGCTTGAACACGCCCAGCTTTTCCACGCGATAGACCGCGCCGGTCTGCATCATCTTGACGCTCTGGCCCTGCTTGAGCCGCCCGTCGAACACCCGCACCAGCACCACCACGCCCAGATAGGCGTCGTACCAGGCGTCGACCAGCAGGGCCTTGAGCGGCGCGGTCTCCTCGCCCTTGGGCGGGGGCAGGCGGGTGACGATGGCTTCCAGCACGTCGTGGATGCCCAGACCGGTCTTGGCGGAGGCCAGCACGGCATCGGAGGCGTCGATGCCGATCACGTCCTCGATCTGCGCGCGTATCCGTTCGGGCTCGGCCGCCGGCAGATCGACCTTGTTGAGCACCGGCACGATCTCGTGGTTGTTGTCGATGGCCTGGTAGACATTGGCCAGGGTCTGGGCCTCCACGCCCTGGCTGGCGTCCACCACCAGGATGGAGCCCTCGCAGGCGGCGAGCGAGCGGCTGACTTCATAGGCGAAGTCCACGTGGCCGGGGGTGTCCATCAGATTGAGGACGTAGTCCTTGCCGTCGTCGGCCCGGTAATCGAGGCGCACGGTCTGGGCCTTGATGGTGATGCCGCGCTCGCGCTCGATGTCCATGGAATCGAGCACCTGCTCCTTCATCTCCCGCGCCGTCAGGCCCCCCGTTTCCTGGATCAAGCGATCGGATAGGGTCGATTTGCCGTGGTCGATATGGGCCACGATGGAGAAGTTGCGGATTCGGTCGAGCGGTGTGGTCATGGGCCGTGCCTCTAGCACATCCGTGATGACGTGCGAGAGGCCAGCCCTCCTTCCCCGCTTCGCAGGGAAGGAGATTAGGGCCATGGCCACGCCAGATCATGTCGGCTTCTTCGTCTGGATCGGCCATGACGTTGCTTGCCGGGATGCGCAGGACGGTCACACCTTGTTCTTTCAGCCACGCATCTCGGCG
>Ga0302157_10003658_pt1 | contig 17128 bp, 15 predicted proteins | sample I_Bog_N3_3_FD_193502 | JGI IMG/M metagenome (GOLD analysis project Ga0302157, IMG submission 193502) | Peat permafrost microbial communities from Stordalen Mire near Abisko, Sweden - I_Bog_N3_3 | ecosystem: Environmental > Terrestrial > Soil > Wetlands > Peat | place: Sweden: Abisko, Stordalen...
AACGCAAGCGGCTCCGGGGCGTTGCAACCGCAAGGACGCGTCCTCGAAGCCCTCCCCCTTTAGGGGGATGGGAGACTCACGGAGGCGCGTCCGACCGCGGGATGGCGCGGGGGTCGTCCCAGGCCGCCTGCGTAACAAGGCCGCGTCCCGGAAAAAGCGCGCACCTGGAACACGATCCTGGAGTTACTGAGTTTCAGTTGACCTAAATCAAGTCAAGCTTCACGAGCCGGGTAACTGTGTTTCGCTTAAGGAAAGCACTCCTTGTCCACTGCAGCGTGCAGGAGGCTGGCGAACGGTACCAGTTGGGATAGGGGATCCAGGCGGCCGCCCCCGGCTGATCGCGGTGGTGGCGGAACTCCTGTCGGTTGGGGCCCCGGGGCTGACCAGGCATGGCTTCCCGACAGGATGGCGACCTCGATCAGCTGATGACACCTCCGGAAGAGCCGCATCCGGGCGCAAGTCCGGGGCACGCGGCGAGCGCCGAGAGACAGTCCCCGAAGCCGCCTGCGCCGAAAACGATCCGGTCCGCGAAGATAGCCCACTCCGCCCCGCCGTCCCCCATGAAGCGGACCACAGCCGACGCATGCCCTGCCCGCCACAGGGCGGTTACGCGCCCGTCGGATTCCCATGTGGCCGCCGCATCCTGGACGCAGCCATACAGCCGGACGAAGTCCGCCGCGTCGGCCAGCGCATGCTTCGCAGGCAGGGCTTCGTTGCCGGGGTCCTTGTCATCCCAGAAGGAAGCGATGGAGTCCCTGACGGCCTTCCAGGAGTCGCGTCCCCCCAGCGGCCGGAGGGCTCCCAACAAGCTGCGGCCCGCGCCGGATGCCGCATGGAAGCCAGGATGGAACATGCGGACCGCAACCCTGCCGCCGTTCAGGATCTCGGCGGCGTTCCCCATCTTGCCGAAGAAGCGCGTGACGAGGCCGATGTCCATGCAGGCGGCGTTCACCACCAGCCTGGCCACCTTGCACTCGACGATTGCCCGCGCGCATTCGTCGCAGGGGAAGTGGCTGGCGTACATCACCGCGCCACGGGTGGCCAGCCCGTTCGCGGCGCAGTCGTAGAGGGTCCGGCGCTCGGCATGCTCGAAAAAACTGTACTTCCCGGGGCGGACGTGCCTCCCGGGCAAATCGGCGACGCCTTCCGGCAGCCCGTTGTGCATCAGCGACAGGATGCGGCCACCAGGCGAGACCAGGGCGGCACCCGTCTGCGTGGATCGGTCGATCGATTTCTTGCGCTCCCCTTCGACCAACTCCAGCATTGCGCGTGCGGTGTCGTCCGGCGAACCGGTGGGGATGGAGGGCTGGTGCGGCAGGACGGCGCCGGGCATGTCTGCGTCCCCGCTGGAGGGTGGTGGCCGCCCCGTCATGGGCCGCGGCGATGGAAAGGAAACTCTGGGCCGGGACGCCGAGGAAGGAGGAAGGCCGAAAGCCTCGCCTACGCCAGTTCGATTGCGAAGCACTCCCTGCACTCTCCGTAGATCATCAGGAAATCCGGAGTCGGTTCGACGATGGCCGTGCCGACGACGGTCCGCTCCATGCGCGGCGCCTCGCCATAGCCGCGGGACAGTACGGCTTTCCGCCCGGGGCGGCAGGTATTCCCGCTCCATCGCGGACCATGCGGCCTGTATTCGTGGCGTTTGGTCCCTGCCTCGAAGGCGTCGAAATGGACGGCCATCAGCGGGACAAATAGCGGTTTCTCCACCGCCTGCTTCGCGTCATGCCCGCTTGCACCGTTCAAAGCGCCACCCTCCGGAAGCGGCATGCCATGCCGCAGGCTCACATCATCATCGGGAAAGGCGACGCCGACAAGGAAAAATGTTGTCCGCCGCCGCAGGCTGGTGCCTGTTGCCTGCCGATGCCATTCCGGTTGGGGGCGGCCCGTCCATCATTGGTGAGGCAAGTCGGGGGTGACACAGGCATGTGATCGGCCGTGCCCTTCAGGGCCGCGTCGGCGGCGGGGCGTCATACGGAAGGGAAAGGCGGTCCGCAACGCCGACGGCCTCCGCAAGCGCGTCGATTTTCGGGCAGGGCACGACGCAGACGCTGTGGGTCCGCGGCACCGTGGCGAGGACATCCCCGACGGCCCTCCCGTAGACGGTTCCTGAGGCAAGCTCGCCGACCCGTTCGAGCGCTGCGGTGGAAACGGCGGCGCTCTGGCTGTCGTCATCCGGCTCCGCATCCGAGATGAGATCGCGGACGGCGGCGAACAGTGCCCGGTGGGCTTTGGGCGGGATATCCGGGTGGTCTTCCGGGAGCACATCCACGGCCGCATCGACCTCGGCCTGGCTCCAGAATCCCCAGATTCCACAAGGCTCGATCATGACGGTGTAGACGTGGCCCGCCCTGGCGCTGACGCGGTCGATGAAGCCGACCGACCCGGCTGGCGCCCGAGGCTCGCCGAAGACGGCCAGGCCAAGGGTTTCGGTGCGGAAGCGCACCGCGGTTCCGGCTGGAAGCGGATGTTTGGCAGCCAAGACTGACCCCCCCAAAAGCGCCAGCCCCTACCGATGCACCATCGGACAGCCGCTGGCAAGCGGCTGTCCGCACCGGCGCCGGCCGGCAGACCGCATCTGCCACGCAGGCCGCGGGTCAGGCACAGGGGTGGAGCTGCGGTCACGGCCGCGTCCGGTGGCCGGCCGGACCTGTCGGCAGGCCACCGGACGCGGCCGCCAAGGAAATTGCGTGCGCTGGTATGCGGCAACCCTTGTCGCAGGCATGCAGGCGGTGGTATTCAGGGTTGTCATGCCTGTCCGGCAGTTGACAACCATTTGTTAACGGGTTGCGTGGCACTGTCTCCGGGTCCCGCCAAAAACGCGGCGGATCCGTGTTGTTGGGGAAGGCCGCGTCCAATGGTGCGCGGATCCCCGTGTTTGGGGAGAACACACCATGTCTGTTGCCGTAACCAAGAGTTCCGACGTCGTCAGCGCCGCCGCTCCAATAAGCCTGTCACAGCTGTTCGGCGTTACGGCATCGAGCTCAAACCCGGCCTACCTGGTCCTCAGCGGACTGGACCGCAACGAGTACACGGCGGGCGCGACCGGCGCCACGGGCACCCTGTCCGGCAACGGAAATACGGACGCGTTCAGCAGCATCGGATCCGACGGGCGCGGCGTCGGCATCGTGTTCACCTACCAGGCGTCCACCGGCCAGTACTACAACAGCACGTACGGCTACCTGAACCAGATCACCTACACGGCCTCCAGCAGCCTGAACGATGTCACGAACCTGTCGCTGTTCGGCACAGGCAATCTGAGTCTGGCCACCCAATACGCCAACAACCCATATGCCATGATGCAGATGGATCCGTCCGGCTACATCGGCAGCGCCACGATCGCGACCCAGCCCGGCTTCCCGGGCACGGTGCCATCGCAGGCGACGCCGGGCTCGATTGCCGCGGTTGCGGAGACGTTCGTCGGCAAGGCGTGGAACATGAACGGCTGCTGGGTGCTGGCCAGCACGATTGCCGCCGACGCCGGAACATCGCTGCCCGTGCAGAGCACGGCAATCGGCCAGGCCGGACAGGCGAACGGCGAGTGGATCGTGGCCTACAACGGCCCCGCCGGGCAATCCGCCAACTGGCAGTCGATGGTGACCGCGGGAGAAATCGTTGTCATCGGAACCTCCGGGGGTGGCGGCCACATCACGACATGCGTGTCAGGGTCGGGCTCGACCGCCATGCTGGTCGACAATGTGACCTACGTGAACTCTGCGGGGCAGGTGCAGAACCTGGCCAAGGACGGATCCAGCAGCGACATCCTCGTTGCCACGCCGCACCTGGCCTCCCAGGAATGGTCTGGCGTGGCGGCCAGTTCGGTTGTCATCTACGAGCTCGACACGCCGATCGTGGCTGACCTGGTTTCCTCGGCAAGCCTCGCCTCCGGGAAGACATGCTCCCTGTCGTCCCTGTTCTCGGCGAAAGACCCCGGCACCAGGGCGATTACCGGATATCAGGTCTATGACACCGCGGCCAGCGACACGCTGCTGGTCAACGGGTCTGCGGCTTCCGCGCATACGGCCGCCAGTGCGGTGACCGCAGGCTCGCTGTCATCGGTGCTCCTCGATGCCGGGGTCACGGCATGCACGGACACCGTCGATGTGCGCGCCTTCAACGGCAGCTACTGGGGCGATTGGCAAACCATCAGTGTCAGCGTCTCGGCCGCCGCCCCTGCCCCTGCGCCGGCCCCGGCGCCAACCATCAAGGCGCCTGTGCTGGCAGCCCAGACGCCGAACCAGACATGGCTCCAGGGATCCCGCGTATCCTTTACCGTCCCGACGGCCACTTTCGCGGATCCACAGGGCCAGAAGCTGGCCTATTCCGCGAAACAGGCCAGCGGGCAGGCGCTGCCCTCCTGGCTGACGTTCAATGCGGCCACCGACACCTTCAGCGGTGCCGTGCCTTCCGTCATGCAGACGCTGTCGCTCGCGGTAACCGCCACCGACACCAGCGGCCTGTCCGTGTCCGAGACGTTCCAGGCGAGCGTTCCGGCCGCACCCCCTGTGGCGGCCCGGCAGACGGCTTCGCAGACAGTCTCCGGGGGGCAGGCGTTCTCCATGGCAATCCCGTCCGGCACGTTCACGGATCCCCAGGGTCAGGCCCTCAACTTCACCGCGACCCAGTCCAACGGGCAGGCGCTGCCTTCCTGGCTGAAATTCAACGGCGCAACCGACACGTTCAGCGGGACGGCCCCGATCACCCAGCAAAGCCTCGGCATCAAGCTGACGGCGACCGATACCAGCGGTCTTTCGGCGTCCGAGAGTTTCTCCCTGGGCGTGACGCAGCCCGCGCCCGTGCTGGCCATCCAGACGCCGAACCAGACCTGGACCGAAAGCCAGCAGATGAGCTTCATCATGCCGGCCAACACGTTCAGCGACGGCAACAGCGGCCCCATGACGTACACCGCCTGGCAGGTCAGCGGTCCCAACGTCACCTCATGGCTGTTCTTCAACGCGCAGAACGACACCTTCAGCGGGAAGGTCCCGGCAAGCGTGTCTGGACCGGTCGGCATCGAGGTGATCGCCACCAACGCCAGCCACATGTCAGCGTCGGATTCGTTCAGCGTGGCGTTTGCGGCGCCCGGCGGGCATCTGTCAGTGGCAGGGGCCACCCAGGTCGCACCACCGATGCTTGCGGCCGCGTTCCACTGCTGATGGGACCGACGGTCCTGGCGCCCGCCGTGCCGCCGGGACCGATCTGCGTGTTTGCAATACTTCCAGGGAGGGTGGCTGGACGTCATTGTCTGCGGCCCGCCAGCGTCGGCAGCTCGGCTGACCCAGCCGACGCCACAAGCGCCCTGCCCGGCGGGGCTCCGACCATCTCACGGCGGCGTTCCGCGGCGAGCCGTCACCAAAGGGCGGCCGGCCAAAAACAGCCTCCGACACTTCGTCTGAACAGGCAATGTCTTCAAGATTGTCTTTGGTATCTTCCCAGGACAGCACCCAGTGCCGCCGACGGACGCATGGCGCAGGGCGGACAGTGCCTGCTCAACTTGGCCAATTGCAATCAAAACCGTCGCAGAGGTGGCGACAACACCTCGCAGCAGCGCCCCTGACCCGGGCGCGCAATGCGGAAGGCATCGTGGCAGGCATGGAGCCGGATGCGGACGGGCTCCCGCTGCTGGATGCCACCTTTCCCTGCCTGTGTGTGGCCACCGCGGCGTCGATTGGGAAGTCAACCGTTTTTGCCGGAGGCGCGGCCCGCATTCCACGCCGCCAGTGCGTCGGAGGCGATCCGCTCGGCCTGTGGGGACAGGCTGCTGAACGTATCGTCGCCAACCTGGAAGATGACCCAGTCATTGGTGTCCTCGCAGACGTAACCTTCGGCCACCCGTCCATCTTCGCCAACTGCTTTGATGTTGTCCTGGGTGCACTGGACCGAGGCCACGCGGAAAGTCCCGATGCGCTCATACATGGCGGCCTCGGCCTCCCGTTGCCGCGCCATCTTCGCCAGCCGCAGCGCCTCAGCTTCGGCCGCCTCGACATCGCGCTTCGCTTTTTCCTGCCTGGCCCATGCCTGCACGGCGGCGCGCGCGTCCGAGAAAAGGTCCGGAATGAGCCCCTCCCAGGCACTGCGGACGTGGTGGCGCAACCCGTCGCGGTTGTCGATCCACCACCTCGCCGACGTCTGGGTTTCCAGTCCGCTCCGGGCCTTCTGCGCCGCCGCCGCAAGTGCCGGGTAGCGCCTCCTGATTTCGTCCAGGTCGACACCGGCCGCCCGTGCGGCCTTCAGGAAGTTGTGGTCCAGCCCAATTTCCCGAAGGGCAACTTGGTTTTCGCCAGCCGCCAGCGCATCGGCGCGCAGCTTTTCCGCCCAGGCAATCTGCTTCGGGGATCCTGCGAGCGGCGGCAACCCCGCCCGTGCGTTGCTGTCAGCTGCCAGTCCGGACCGCACTTCTCTCGCGCACTCCAGGCAATCCACAGTCTCCAGCCATTCGATGCGGCGGGTCCGTCCCGCCTCTGGCCCGTAGAGGCAGTGGGTCACCCCGTGCCCGCATTGATGCCTAACCGAATATTGCGCCATTTGAAAAACCCCAAACCTCGAACAGTGCGTTATGCCACCAACTCAGGCGTCCGCGATCCCGGCGACTGCCGCCTATCCAGCTTGGCCGCCACCATTGCTCGCGGAACGGCGGCTTTAATCGCCTTGTTGTTGACAGCATACAAACCAAAATACTTGGCAATGGCGGGTTCCCAACTCCGCAGGAAACTTTCTGATGCCCATGTCCCTGTGCAGATACTTTCAAGTTCGTGTCCGAGGCTGGATTGGGTTGTCCACGTCAGGGTCCGACGATGCCTGCCAGCAATCCCGGGTCGCTGGCCGCCAGCGCCCGGATACGATGCGTGAGGTGCCAGGCCGTCCGATATTGAATGCCGAGCTGACTGGCCAGTTCCACGGATGTCATTCCTTTGCCGCCAGCGGTGACGAGGTGCATGGCGATAAGCCACGTGGATACCGGCAGGTGCGTTTTGTGCATCGGCGTCCCTGCGGTCACGGAGAACCGCTTGCCACAGTCGAGGCATGCGAACCTGCCGGGGCGTGTGGTGATGCGCGACGATCTGTTGATGCCGCCGCAGCCCGGACACGCCGGCCCGGCAGGCCAGCGCGCCTTTTCAAGGATGGCCAGGCATAGGGCAGGTTCGCGGAAACGCCTCTGCAATGTGGCCAGCGCCAACGGGTCCATGCATGGGCTCACGCCGCCGCTCTTTCGCCCTGCGGGATGATCACGACTTTCGTTGGCCGTTGCAGCTTCCAATCCCGGCAGACCGGCGCATCGAAGACATTATCACGGTGCCCCCTGTAGCCCTTGATATAGTCGCCCGACCTCGCCTCGAATTCGAAAACGCATCCGACAGCGAGAGGTGCCGACCACTTGCCGGCTGTGAACCACAGATGGTCAGCCATCAGCGTCCCATTGGCGGTGTCGACCACGTTGCGCAGCAGAATGGTCCGCACTGGCGGGCCCCGGAATGCGGTCTTGGTGCCAAAGCGGTCGACCACGGCGCGGCAGCGGAAACGCTGGCCGTCGCGGTTTTTCAGTTCCTTCCGGGTGTCCATACCAGCCTCCTGGGTGTCAGAACCACATACGGCGGATTGTGCGCTAACGCAATAGCTGGGCCGACATTAATTTTGCGGCGCTCTTGCGCTGCGGCGACCCATTGCGCCAAACCGCTGACAGGAAGCCCCGTGTCTCCCGTGTCGGCAACGCTGAAGGGGAACTTCCGGCATGTGCGCCGACAACGCCGCCAGCCTGGACATCATGACCGCAGTCACCCTGGAAAGTGAGCTGCGTATTTGCCTGCCAGCAGGCATCGGTCGCCGATCTCCGTGCACCTGCGCGTGCAGGCCGATCGCCCATATTGCGGACAGACGGAAACTCGCGTCTGCTTTGCTTGACGCTTTCCAGATGGTGAAGGAAACTCAATCCATCCTTCGGCTGGGCCAGGGCCTCCGCAGCGGACACCCCGGCCCAGCGGGAAACACAGATTCAGGAGTGAGACTGATGTCGTCGTACAACAACCAGCTTTGGGCCGCGTCCGTGCGGAACTACCTCGAGGAGCATCCGGACCCGAAGGCGTCCAGTGTCAAGGAAACCGCTGGCCGGACGTACCGCCAGCCTGCCGACGCAAGCCAGACCGACGATGCCGACGAGTACATGGCGCCGTCCCCCAGGTTCTGATTGCCGCATGCGGGGAGGGCAGCCATAGCTGGCCAGGTTCAGCCGCCACCCATGGCGGTGTCCCGGTCAGCCAAGGCTGCCCTCTGCCGTCGGAGCGACCTTCTCCCCGCTGAGGAACGCCGAAATCCTGGCTGCCAGCTCAGGCGCCTGGACAGGCTTCCTCACCAGCGCGAAGGGTCCGTTGATCTTGCTGCCCAACGCCAGCGACACGCCGTCCCCGGCATAGCCTGTCACGAGGATCGCGGGCAGCGCCGGGCATCTCGCGTGAACTCCCAGAATTAGTGTGATCCCGTCCATCCCTGGCATCGACAGGTCAGTGACGAGGGCATCCACGGCCAGTCCGCCGTCCAGCAGCGCAAGCGCTTCCACCCCGCTCCTGGCGGTTGTCACGGCAAACCCCTCGTCCTCCATCAGCGGCGCGAGTGTCCCGATCACCAGCGGGTCGTCGTCGACCACCAGGAGACGGGGCGTTGCCGTTGACGCCGACCAAACACCGCCGGCGGCGGCTTTGGCGTAAAGGCACGCCGGAGCGGCGGTCTGCGGCAGCCACATCATGACCCTTGTCCCCTGGCCTGGTGCGCTGTCGATGGCAACCCCGCCTCCGGACTGCTCGGCGAATCCCTTCGCCATGGGGAGACCAAGCCCGGTGCCCTTTCCCTGCGGCTTGGTCGTGAAAAATGGCTCGCAAATATGGGCCAGCGTGGCCTGGTCCATCCCAGTGCCCGTATCGGCAACGGTGATGCGGACATATCGGCCAGTTTCCAGGTCGGCTGGGTGCGGAATGCCGCCGTCCACCAGGTCAGCCGTTGCCGAAATGGTCAGCGTTCCGCCACCCGGCATCGCATCGCGGGCGTTGGTCGCGAGGTTGATGATGGCGGTTTCCATCTGGCCCCTGTCAGCCAGCACCATCGGCAGTCCAGGTTCGGCGCACAGCACGACGGAGATCCCCGCCCCCAGGGTTGGCACCAGGATATCGCGCATGCCATCCAGAATGGCGGATGTGTCCAGTGGCTCGGCGCGGAGATCGCCCCGGCGCGCGAAGGAGAGCAGGCGTCGGGTGATGGACGCGCCGCGGGTGGCGGCTTCCGCCGCAATGCCAGCGTAACGCCGGACGGTATCCACGTCCGTCGCCTTGCGCGCGATCATGGCCGTGCTTCCCTGCACGGCCTGGAGCACGTTGTTGAAGTCGTGCGCGATGCCTCCAGCCAGTTGGCCGAGCGCATGGAGGCGCTCGGCGTGGGCGGCCCTCGCCTGCGCGGTCTCGCGCGCCGCGACCTCCTCCCGCACCCGTTCCCCCAGGGTGGCCGTCAGGCGGCGGAGGTCGTCTTCCGCCTTCTTGCGCTCGGTGATGACCTGTGCGACGACCAGGAAGTAGGGAGCCTCGACGCGGTCGTGCACCACCGACACCGTGACGAACGCGTCGATGCCGAGGCCGTCCGCCGAAGTGTAGTGCCGATCGCCGCTGTACGCCTCGATTTCGCCCGCTGCCACGCGGCGCAGCCCTTCCATCACCTCGCCGCGCTGATCCGGCGACACCATGTCCTGCACCGAGCAGCGCAGCATGATCTCCCGGCTGCGGCCCGCGCTTCGGCAAATGTAGTCGTTTACCCGCAGGAAGCGGCCGTCCGGCGCGATATGGGCGATGCCGACGGCGGCGTGGTCGAACGTGGCGCGGAAACGCGCCTCCGCCTGCTTCCGCTCGGTGATGTCGACCACCGTGGCGTGTGCCAGCCGCCGCCCGCCGATGTCCACGGGAACCGCGGCGATCATCACGTCCCGGATCTCGCCGGACCGCGTGCGGTGCTGGGTCTCGAACCGGGCCGACCGCCCCGCCAGGACGGATTCCCCGGATTGGAGCCGTGCGTCGGCCAACCTCTGGTCGATATCGGAAATCCGCATGCACCGAAGCATGCCGCGGTCGTAGCCCAGCATTGCAGCCGCGGCCTCGTTGCAGTCCGCAATGGACCCGTCGCGCGGATCGATGATGTAGCCGGGCAGCGGCCCGGCGTCGAAAAGCATGCGGAACCGCTGCTCGCTTTCGTTCAGCAGCGCCTCGGCCAGCTTGTGCTCGGAAATGTCCTCGATGACCGCGATACAGTGATGCGGCAGCCCGTCAGTGCCGCGCACCAGTGACATGGTAAGCCGACCCCAAAGCACCGAGCCGTCCTTGTGGATGTAGCGTTTTTCGGTGCTGCGGTTCGCAATCCCGCTGCCCAGCAGTCGCCTGACCGATGTGTCGCTCGCGGCAAGGTCATCGGGGTGGGTCACGTCGCGGAAGGTCAGTTTGATAGCCTCTTCGCGCGTATAGCCGAGCATCCCGCAGAGGCGGTCGTTGACCAGGATCAGCGAGCCGTCGAAATTGACGTGCGCCATGCCGACAGAGGCCTGCTCGAAGCTGGCGCGGAACCACGCATCCGCCACGGCTTCCGCCGGCATGGCGCGCAGCGCGCCGTCCGGCCTGCCGCGCATTGGCGGCTCATCCCACACCGATCCGACTGGTGCGTCCTGGCCGTGGTCAATGCAGTCTGCGCGCTGGTCAAGGGTCATCGCTTCGGTCATTGCAGGCTCCGTAATCCACCGCGCGGTGCCGCCGCAGTGGAGGGCAGGTGCACGGCGAAGCAGCGTGGCGCGGCGCAGTGGCCGGGATGGGTTTCGGCAGGCTTGCTCATCTCATCACCAGGAGGGCGGCTTTCTTTAGGGGTTTTCCATCCCGGGCGTCAACCGGAATCGTTGGGCGGGGCCAGCGGAGACGACACCACCAGCGGGACAGTTCCTTCATCTTTGCTCCGGCGGTCCAGGAAACATGCGGCTTTGCCTGGCGGCGATCAAAGCAAACCGACCAGAAGGCAGCTTTCCGGCGGTCCGGAGCGGGGGAGTCCTCGGATCGGGCGCGCCTGGGGGCGGTGCGTTTTCCTCCAGCACGGCCACCGATGGCGTGTCGCGTGCCAACGTGCCCTGTAGCATTCGTCCGGCGGCCCCTCCATCTGGCGTCCGGAGGGGCGTCCGTCGGCCGTTGCTGCTGGCGCTTGTATGCTGGCGGCACCAGACATGGAAACCCACCGATGCCTCAGGCTCCCGGCGGTCGCCGGTTTCTTCGGGCCACCATTGACCCTGAAGGCGATCTGCGCCGCGGGTTCTCCGGCGTCCCCAAAAGGGGGAGGATTTTCCCGCGCCGATTCGATAATTCGTGGGTGGACAGCGAGAGCGGGATAGTGGACGCCATTGCGGACACCTGTCCAGGCGGAGCGGGACACCTGTTGCCCGCCGCGGCGGGATACAAACACGGGGGCCTGGTATTTCGTCGGTATGCGACGAGCCTGTCCACGGGATCGCGTCTGCTGGAGTCGCCAGACAGGCAATGCCATGAAAGCCATCATGGCCGCCGGCTCCAGTCCGAAGTGCGCCGAATGGACGGCTGCGCCATCCATGTAGAGGTGTGTCAGGGCGGCCCGCTGCCGACCGGGAGGGGTGCCAAAAAATCCGCAAGGCCGTTGCAGGCAGCCATGGCCGCGGCTTTCCTTGTCGGAGTGACGGGCGCCGCCAGGGCACAGGCAGTCATCAACCAGGATGACGGCGGCCTGGTCCAGTGGACGATCGGCCTCAACGGGGTGTCAGTGGCCCCGGGGGTTTCCAGGGTCAACCTGAATGGGTTGGGGTACTTCTGCTGCGGCTCGGGAAGCTCATCCTGGTCAAACGGAAGCGTCTCCGTCAGCGGGTCTGCACCATACGCGGCGGGTGCACCCCCCGAGTACTTGGACACTCCTGGCGGAGGCCGTTATCCCTACGGGCTTACTGTGCTCGCCAACTCATACGGCAATCCAGGCATGGGAACGGCCACACTGACGCTGCCATCTGCCAGTGGGTATTTCGGCGCACTTGTTAACAGCGCTACCAATTCGTTGAATACGCTGGCATTCTATAGCGGCACAACCCTGGTAGACAGCATCAACATCACCAGCATCGGCACGTACATTCCCGCCTCGTAACCGGTCACACCCCCCCGTTCCGGGTCACCGCTGACTGGCACACCGCTGTGGTCGCGCTTCGGTTCCGCCGGTGGTCTGGCGACGGGTGAGGGCCTTGGAGACCTACGAGACGCTGACCAACAGCATGGCGGCGATCTGTCCCACGGGAAAACCCGCATCGAACGCCGCGAACACCCGTTCGCGCAGGTCTTGGGCTTAGGCCCGGCCTCGTTTCCAAAGCATGCCAACCTCCGCTCATCGACAACCGACCTATGAATCGTACATCAGGGGGCGCCGGAACCGCCATTTTCCGCATGGCTGCGATTCCCTCTGGAATCAAAAATAGGGGTTGATCCGCGGAACGATACGGACTCTACCCGATGTGTGACCAAGCTGACGATAGACCAGATTGCGGTGATTGATCTTGAGACCGCGACGCTTATGTCGCGGCCGGATCTCATTGTTTACCTGGTGGCGGCGGCGGACATGGTGCGGCGCCTCGCGAACCAAGCTGCCGCGGATTCGTCCAACAGTTCGCGTCCTCCATCGAGTAACTCTCCGTATCAGCGGGATCACGGCGGCAGCCCTGCCGGTGGCGGCGGTGGGCAGGAAGCCGCGCCCAGAGGGGCGAAGCCTGAGACAGCGCCGATCATCCCGCAGGTTGAGAAGAAGCCCGAGAAGCCGTCCGGGAAGCGGCCCGGCATGCCGGGCTTCTGGCGGAGCCAGCCGATCGTGGTGCACGGTGAGGTGCCGCATCGCCCGGACGAATGTGGCGCCTGCCATGCCATGCTGGACGCCGAAAAGCCGAGCCGCCTGGTCAGCGCGCATAACGTATTCGATCTCGAGCGCGGGGATATGGCGCTTCAGATCAGCGCGAAGAAGCACTGCTATTTCGCCGTGCGCTGCGACTGCGGTCATGAGACGGTGGCCGCACCGGGCACGGGGATGTCTTCGCAGATCGAAAGCCGCAAGCGCGATCTGCTGTTGACCGAACGCTGCCTGGTCGGGCCGATGCTGGCGACCTTCATCGCCGCGATGGCAATCCGCATGCGGCTGTCGCGCGACAAAGTCAGGGAGTTCCTGCTCGATTGGCTTGGGCTGGAGCTGAGCAAGGCCACGGTCAACCGCTGCATCCATGAGTTCGGCCTGGCCTCGGAGCCGGTCGTTGAGGAACTCATCGCGGAGGTGCAATCCGCCGGGCTTGCCAACCTTGACGAGACGCCCTGGTACCAGAAGGGCAAGCTCCTATGGATGTGGGTGATGGTCACGGCGACCGCGGTCATTTTCCGCATCGGCAGCCGGGGCAAGGACAGCTTGGTCGAACTCGTCACCGAGGCCTTTCTCGGCTGGCTCGTGACCGATGGCTATATGGCCTATCGGAGTTATCCACGAAGGCAACGATGTCTCGCCCACCTCATCCGGAAAGCTGTAGCTATCGCTGAAGGCTACTACCACAATGGCTCTGGTTTCGGACGAGATTTGGTTAGGGATTTACGAAGGCTGATCGAAAGGGTTGCCGAAAATGACCCGCCGGATCGGGATGAAAAAGCCGATAAGGCGATCAAACGCCTGATCGCCCGCATCAAATGGAACTGTCAGTGCAATCAGCACGACATCGACGAGAAGGTGCGCGCCCTCGCGCGTGAGATTCTCAACGACTGGGATGCCATCATCGCCTTTGTCATGGATCCCCTGCTACCGGCAACCAACAACGATGCCGAGCGGGCGCTGCGCCATGTTGTTCTGGCCAGGCTCATAGGGTTCGGCACCAGGACAGATGAAGGAAGCCGCTTCTACGCTGCGGCCATGACCGTCGTGGAAACCTGCCGGAAACGGAAGGTCGATCCCTGGACCTACGCCCGCGACCTCATCGCGGCAGCACGTACCGGCGCGCCACATCCAAAGGTTCCGGCGCAGAGCCCCGCCGCCTGACCGGGGGATGTGACCGGTTACGCATCGCCGGCCACATGGAACAAGTTCCTGACAGAAGGTCAGTCGTATGGGCAATTTCCGGCCTTCAGCAAAAAGTGCGCTCAATGCGTGATCCACGCGTCGAAATACCACTTGGCCGCGCCCTTCTTACGGAGAGCGGCGCTTCATGGAAGGGGACGCTGGAATTCTTTGAAAACGACCGGAACACAAAAGAACACCATCTCACACGCGCGAGAGCCTACCTAAAACTCTGTGCCGATGAATAGACAGCGTCCGTTGCCCGTTCCACGTCGGCCTGGCTGATGCCGAGTTGCCGGGCAATCAGATCGGAGGTCAGGCCGAACTCTGCCATTGTCCTGATAGATGTCAGGACATACGGTGTTAGCATGCCGCGTGACGCAGCATCCACCAGTTGCATGTCGTGCAGCATGTCGTCCGCGCCGTCAACAAACCCTGGCCTCGCCATAGCACCCACCTCCAGCCGACATGCTAGCCGGTGCCGTAGCCCGTGTCACCAGTCTGGATGCTTTGAGTTCCGAACGGGTCATCAACTATTGGCTGGGAAGTGGCGACCCTACCTGTCTTCAGGAGAGCCAGTAGGTCACGCTTCCAGGAACCGGAATCGTGGCTCAACGGGCATGAGGGCGGCGCACGGCATTTCAAGAGATCCACTGGGCGGCGCTCGGGGAGGAAGAAGGACCGTCCGTCAGGTTCTCGTGCGCCCCGAAAGGCGCGTTCACCTTGTGGGTGCAAGTGCCACCCGGGCAATGGTCGATTGGCCCGGTGGCTGCCAGGCGGCTTCGTTGGGTAACTGGCAGGCTGGCGCTCAAAAGAGACGAGGTGGTCGACATCGAACACGTAGCCAAACAAGCGGTCCCCGGACCGGCGGCTGGCGCGGGGCCCGGCCAGCCCCCAGTGGCCGATGCCAGCCTTTCGCGCCGCGCGGAAAACCTGCTCGAAATGCAGGCTCTGCCGCTGGTCCACCGCGTAGGTGATCCGCTGCGCACCCATCCCGCCAGTCCGCTGCCCGATGGTCGCGAGGTCTGTCGTAGCGTACAAGGCGGCGCCGCCCGCCTTCTCGAGCAGCAGCGGAGGCATCGGAAGGCGACCCGCTAGGCGGGTTTGGCCGCTGCCGCGTGGCCAAATGCCCGCTCGAAGCCCCGTCACGGCAGGACATCGGACTCGAGGCCAGTGAAAGGGATACCCAATTCGGAATATTCGACCATCGAAAGCTTGGGTGCGGGCTCGGCCGCGAGGTCATTTGGCTGGTTCTCCGCCACGCCTTCGATGATCTGCTTCTCCATCGGGCAGACCTGCTGGTATTGGCGTACCATGTCCGCGGCGTGCGCTGCTACAGGAGGTGCGGGTTTGCTGAGGAAGGGAGGGAGCGCGAATCCGCGCTTGTCGGCGGTGAACGCCACGACGGCACCATCAAGGGTGTTCTGGCCCACGAGTGGCACGCGCTGGCTGCCGGAGCCCAATCGCGGCACGCCGGTGAGGGCGTGCCCGTGGGTGACCCACCATCGCCGCCTGGATTTGCGCCACACAAGCGGCCGGCTGGCGAAAGAAGTCGGTCAGGCACAACGGTTGCTTCGTCCACTCCTGTTGGTGGATGGAAAGCCCGCCCGCCAGGCCACAGCGGCCGGAGGTTAGCTTCCGGACCCAGCATCACATCCGCTCGGGCACTTCGATCCCCAGCAGATGAAGCGAACGTTCGAGGATTCTGCCAGCCAGTCGGCAGAGTGACAGCCGAGACCCGCGGGTGGCCGGCTCGTCCGCGCCGAGAACCGGACAGGCGGCGTAGAAGCGGCTGAACCGCTGGGCCACACCGAATGCGTAATCTGCCAGGACACCCGGCTGGAGGGCCGCCGCCGACGCGGATACGGCTTCCGGAAACCGCAGGCAGGCCAGGAGGAGATCCCGTTCGGCATCGTGGCGCGGATCGATGGCGCCAGGTGCAGCGTCCTGCTGGCCTGCCATCCCGAGAATGGAACGGATCCGGACGCAGGCGTACTGAAGATACGGGCCCGTCCGTCCCTCAAAAGAGACGAGTCGGTCGACATCGAACACGTAGCCAGACAAGCGGTCCCCTGACAGGTCCGCGAACTTGACCGCCGCAACGCCGACCGCACGCGACAGCGCCTGCCGCTCGGCGGACGGGAACGCCGCGAGCCGCTCCGACTCATCCACGCGCGCCTCGGCCTTTGCCACCGCCTCCCCGATCAGCTCTGAAAGCCTGGCGACACCGCCCTGACGGGTCCTGTAGGGTTTGCCGTCCTTGCCGTTTACTGTGCCAAAACCGACATGGACGAGCGCCGCCCCGCGGTCAATGCCAGCCTTCCGCGCCGCGCGGAAAACCTGCTCGAAATGCAGGCTCTGCCGCTGGTCGACCACATAGATGATCCGCTGCGCACCCATCACGCCCGTCCGCTGCCCGATGGTCGCGAGGTCAGTCGTCGCGTACAGGGCGGCGCCATCCGCCTTCTCGAGCAGCAGCGGAGGCATCGGCTTGGCGTCGCCAGGCTCCGCGATTTCGATGACCAGCGCGCCATCGCTGCGGACGGCAGTCCCTGACGCCAGCATCGCCGCGACCATCGGGCCGACCAGCCCGTCGGCATCGGACTCCCCGAGGAACAGGTCGAAGTGCGCACCCAAGGCTTCGAAGTCAGTCCGCTGCGCGGCCAGCGACATTTCCCGAAGGGAACGCCACAGGGCCGTCAGTCCAGCGTCTCCATCCTGGAGCGCCGCAGTGTCGGCGCGCGCCTCCGCGAGACGGTCCGGGTTGGATTTGCAGGCTTCCGCCGCCTCCGGATACAGGCGTTCGAGTTCGGCCAGAGACACCGGTGAGCCCTCCGGAAAAGGCCCTCCGCCTCCGGAAAAATAGGGAAGGTGCGGAAATCCCCGCCGGATCGCGGACATCAGCATGCCCATCTGCAGTCCCCAGTCGCCAAGGTGCACGTCCGACACGACGTGGTGCCCCTGGGCGGCGAGGATGCGGCGAAGGCTCTCACCGATGGCGAGGGACCGGAGATGTCCCGCGTGGAGGGACTTC
>Ga0302157_10003659_pt1 | contig 17128 bp, 12 predicted proteins | sample I_Bog_N3_3_FD_193502 | JGI IMG/M metagenome (GOLD analysis project Ga0302157, IMG submission 193502) | Peat permafrost microbial communities from Stordalen Mire near Abisko, Sweden - I_Bog_N3_3 | ecosystem: Environmental > Terrestrial > Soil > Wetlands > Peat | place: Sweden: Abisko, Stordalen...
AAAGGCACTGGGCTGGGGCTTTCCCTGGTCTACAGCACGGTAAAGGCCCACCACGGACAGTTGGAGATCCAGAGCCAGTCCGGCCAGGGCACCCGTGTGAAAATGCGCTTTCCGGCCTCGGAACCCGTGAGCCAAGCCGGTGAATCCGCCCAGCGGACCGTTCCGGAGTCCTGGGCGAGGGGGCTCAGGGTGCTGGTTATCGATGATGATCAACTGATGCGGTGCGCCCTGGAGGGGCTTCTGAAAGTCCTGGGCCACACTGCCATCATCGCCGGGTGCGGCGAGGACGCCCTGGCCCTGCTCGAAGCAGGCCTGGAGGTCGATGCGGTGATCCTGGACATGAACATGCCGGGGCTCGGTGGAAGCGGGACGTTGCCCCGCCTCCGAAGCCTCCGCCCCGCACTGCCGGTCCTGCTCGCCACGGGCAGGGTCGACCAGGCAGCCTTGGACCTCGTTGGGTCCGACCCGAAAACGGTCCTGCTGCCCAAGCCCTTTTCCCTGGTTGAACTCGGAACGAAGCTCGCGGCGCTCGCGAGGCCGCGGGACGGCCCCTTGGAATAGATCCTTCCTTTCACCGGGGTGTGCCGCCGGCTGGTGCTGGAAAGGATCACCGAAGATGACGCTGCCATCGTCGAACTTGAGGTTGCCGGCGAATGACCCCGGATGGGTCATGGGTTCGACTCGGGGCAGGGGATCCACGGTGAGGGCAGGCAGCCCAGGCAGTCCCGTTGGCACTTCGGACAAATGAAGACCATGGGCCGGTTGGTGCCGTTGAGCAGCAACCGGAGGGGGCGTTTCGGATCCGGGGTGACCCGGAACACCGGTCTGCCCTGCTGGGCCAGGGGCAGGATGACCCATGGCCTGCGCGGATCCCTGGGAAAACCGAACAGGATGGAAACCGGCACGTTGCGGCCGACCTCGAGCAGAACTTCCGGGACGATGGGCGGCCCGAGGCAGGACGACCGGGCGGCCCCGAACACCCGTTCCCGGCCCAGCAGGCGGAGGTTCCTTTTCCGGCACCATGGACAGCGCCAGACCAGGGCCGGCCGGGTGCGGTTGGCCCTGGACGCCAGCCACCGGTTCAGGTGGCGCTCGAACAGGGCCGCCGAAAGTTCCGCCACGCATTCCATGGGATCGTCGGCTTCGGAAAACGCCACCGAACTCACCTCCTCGGCCCATTGGCAGGCCCGGCACAAGCCCGTCCACGGGTGACTCTGCTGGCAGGGCTTCCAGGCCCGGGGCGCGCCGACCACCTGCATGGCATCCACTTCCACCCAGGGATAGGAGGCTTTCGCCGCCTTGGCCGCATCCACGGCGTGGGTCACCAGCACCTCGATGCCCAGGGCAGGGGTTCCCTGGAGCAGCAGGAGCACATCCGGGCGGAGACCCTCCGGGGTCGTGGCCTCCAGTTCCACCTGGTCGAACTCCAGGTCCTGGAGGGGGAACCAGGCCTGACCCCGGCATGGGGACCGGACCCCGGCAGGCATCGGCGGTCCGATCCCGCAGCAGGGCACCCGCAGCTTCGGCGCCGCCACCCGCCGGTCCCCCAGCCGCTTCCGGAGGATGGCGGCGATCCAGTGCTTGACGCCGCTGTGCAGGGCGGTCTCGGCGGCGCAATGGGCCTCGGGCTTGTGGGCGAAGTGGGCCGACCTGATCTCGCCTTTGCGCAGCAGGAGCGGCCCGCCGCACCCGGGACAGCGGTAGCTGACCTCCCCCTTGGCCTTTCGCGCGGGTACCAGTTCTCCGGAGGGTGAGACGCCCACGGGAACCTTGAAGCTGCCCTCGTCCGCCGCCGGGCCCGTTCCAGGGCTGTTGCCCCGGTCGAGGTCAGGATCCCCTGGCGCGGGATGGAACGGAGTCATGGTGATCCTGCCTGGTTCGCTGCCTATGGGATGCCGGTGCTCCGCCGGCGGTTCCCCGGGACGCCGCCGGGCCGGCCTCCGGATCAGGTCCTGCCGGCCCAAAGCGCCTGGAATGGCACCGCCCACCATCCGGGGCCGGCGGCCCGCAGTTCCTCGCCCCCATGGAGCACGATGCCTGCCTTCAGCCGGGCCCCCACCCGGCCGGCCAGTTTCCGGATGCCCTGGAAGGCCTCGGGCTGGACCGTGGCGGCCCCGGTGGTGGTGATGGCCACCAGGTCCCGGCGGTGGTTCTCCAGCACCACCAGCGCCTGGCCCCCGGCCCGTAGGATGGACAGGGCCGGCCGGGACCGGCTCCAGGGGGCGGTCTTGATCAGCTCCATGACCGCGAAGGTCTCCAGCAACGGGGCCGCGAGGACGGGGCGGGTGGCGAGGGCGGCGGGCACCATGCCCAGCAGGTGGGCCTGCAGGGCGGGGTCATTGAAGCAGCGGTACCGGCCGGACCCGGAGCCCAGGGCGGCCATCACCTGAAGGCTCTCCAGCAGGTCCATGCAGCGCCTGGCCGGCCCGGGGTCCGCCCCGGGGGCGGCCAGGAGCCTGGTGAGGTGGTGGACCTCCCTCAGGTCGGTGAGATCCCCGAGCCAGCCCTGAACCAGGGCCCCAAGGTAGCCGTGGAACCAGGCTTCCCGTTGCTGAGCGGTCCGGTCCTGGACCTCGGGGTAGCCGCCGGTCAGGATCCGTTGCAGCAACTCCCCGTGTTCCAGGGGCTCCAGCCCGAGCCGGGGGAGGTCCCCCTGGAAGCAGGTGTCGATCAGCTCGGGGAAGACTTCCCGCAGCTCCGCCTGGGCCAGGGGCCAAAGGGTGAAGGACTCCAGGCTCCAGGTGAGAGCCTCGGCCAGCCCAGGCAGCGGCCTGGACGTGGCGAGCAGGAACCGGCCGCCCCGGTCCACCGCCCCCTTCAGCAGGGGCAGCAGGCCGGGCGCCCGCTGCACCTCGTCCAGGAAGGCCAGGGGCGGCAAAGCCGCCAGGAAATCCGCGGGATCGCCGGTGGCCCAGGCCAGGGTGGCCGGGTCGGCGAAGCTGTGGCTGGCGGCCAGGGGCAGGTCGGTCCGGAGCGCCTGCACCAGGGAGGTCTTGCCGGTCCTCGGTGCGCCGGCCAGGCAGACCACCTTGGTATCGCCCAGGGCGTTCAGCAGGCGGGCCTGGAGGGGGCGGAAGCGCATAATGCCACTGTAACGCCTGGGCCGCGGCCGGGTTGGACCGATGGGGCCATGGCGGCGGATTTCTCTGATACATTCATATCAAATCCCATCAGCCCATCGCTTCCGATTCAACCAAGAGACCTCATGTCCACTGCAATCGTGCCGCAATAACCGTAGGGCCGGAGCCGGACGGACCATGGTCACCCTTTCACGGCGTTTCTCGGCCGGGTTCATCCTGATCCTGGCGCTGCCGAGCCTGCTGATCTCGGTGATCCTGGCGCGGCTCTACCTCTCCGCCCTGTACCAGACCGTCGCCCTCCAGGCCGAAGTCACGGCGGAACAGGTGGCCCAGAACATGCGCGCGGAGACCGACAACGTCGCCATTCTCCTGGCCGCGCTGTTCAACGACGGCGAACTGCGCCAATCGGTGGAGCTCTGCGCCGCCGCCACCGATCCCAAAGCGCACTATGAGGAGGCCCGGCGGATCGAACAGAAGCTATCCAGCTTCTTCAACTACACCAAGGAGGCGGGGGCGGTGGCGCTCTACGCCAAGAGCGGAGCCGTCTACTCCTACTCCAACTACCCCAATATCCGCGGCATCGGCGCCGGCGACCGGACGGTCTATGCCCCGGCCGCCACGGACCCGGGCAAGGTGTTCCTGTTCGATACCCTGGAGGGCGTGACCGGCACCGTCGGCGAGAAGAACGTCATCTCATTGGCGGTTTGCCCGGCCCCCAGCGACAACACGGCCATCGCGGCGATCCTGGTCTGCATCCGGATGCCGATCTTCGACAGCCCCGCCCTGCCCGGGGCGGAATCCCACGACTCGGCCATGGTGATCTTCGGCCGCTCGGGCAAGCCCATCGTCTGCAACGTCCCGGGCGCCACGACCGACGACCTGGGCGCGCTGGCGCGCATGGCCGCCGCCTCGGCCGGGGCGGTCCGGGAGATCCGCGCCGGTGGCCGCACCTGGCTTACGACCCTCTCGCCCATGGACTCCACCGGCTGGACCGTGGTGCTGCTCACTGACAAGCTCAGCCTGTCCAGGCGGGTCACCCAGTACCAGTGGTACCTCTATCCGGCCCTGGCCCTGCTGGCGCTTCTGTTCGTCTGCTACGCCGAACTGTTCTTCGCCCGGATCGCCGCGCCCATCCGGGCCATGGTCGGGCACATGGGCCGGGTCGGCAAGGGCGACTACGCGGTGCGCGCCTCCTACCAGACCATCGCCGAGCTGGCCGAATTGAGCCGCGGATTCAACGCCATGGTGCAGGAGGTGGAGCTGCTCCTGACCGAGCGCGAGCGGAGCGAACGGGAGCGGCTCGGGGCCGAGCTGGACGCGCTCCGCTACCAGATCCATCCCCACTTCGTGGCCAATACCCTGAATTCGATCCGGCTCATGGCCAGCGCGGCCCGGGCCGATGGCATCGCCGCCATGACCCGCGATCTCATGCGGGTCCTGTCCGACAGCTACTCCGGGGCGGAAAAACTGGCCGAGCTGTCCCGGGAGATGGAAAATGTGACCGCCTACGTCGGCATCATGAAGGTCCGGTTCGGCGAGCTGCTCACGGTGGCGTTCGCCCTGGAGCCGGGAACCGAGGCGCTGCTGACCCTGCGGATGATCCTCCAGCCCATCGTCGAGAATTCCATCCTCCATGGGTTCGCCGGCGGATCCGCCGGCGGCCAGGCCAGGGCCGGCCGGGGCGCCATCCGGGTTACCGCCAGGCTGGAGGCCAGGGACCTGCCCCGGCCGGCCAGCCCGGAAACCTGGGCCGAGCCGATCCCCGGCAAGGTCCTGTTGATCGAAGTGCACGACAACGGCTCGGGGATGGAGGCCGATCGCGCCGGCCGGATCCTGGAGAACCGGCCGGACCGGGGCGGCCTGAACCGGATCGGAGTCGCCAACGTCCATCGCCGGATCCGGCTCAATTTCGGTGAACCCTATGGGCTCGAGGTGGAGAGCGAACCAGGCGCCTTCACCTTGGTCCGCTACGTGCTGCCGGCCCTGGTCCGGTCGATCCCGGAGGAGGTGCCCCGTGCATAGCGTTCTGGTGGTCGACGACGAGCCGTTCGTCCGGCTTTCCATCGCCAGCCTGCGGCCCTGGGGCGACGAGGGCTTCGACTTCCAGGCCGAGGCCGCCAACGGGGCCGAGGCCCTGGCGGTCCTGGCCGCCAGGCCGGAGATCGACATCGTGCTGCTGGATCTGTCCATGCCGGTCATGGACGGGATGGAATTCCTGCGCCGGCTGGCCGGGGATCGCGGACGCCGCTTCACGGCCGTGGTGGTGCTCTCGGCCCACGACGACTATCACCTGGTCCGGGAGGCATTCAAGCTGGGCGCCCGGGACTACCTGCTCAAGAGCGAGCTGGACAGCGGCGCGCTGCGGGCCGTGCTGGAGAAGGCGGCCGCGGGCATCGCCGACTCCAGGGAACGGGACAGCGCCATCATCGCCCGGCGCCACGTGGAGCTGCTGAAGACCCAGGTGCTCCGTGACCTCCTCACCGGGCCGGTCCCCCCTGAGCTGGAGGAGACCTTCAAGGAACTGGGCATCAGGATCGAGCCGCCCCTCCTGGCCTGCAGTTTCTGGGTGAAGGATCTCGGGGCGGTCGCGGCCCGGCAGGGGGCCGACGGCATGGGCCGCTTCTCCGAGCTGGTGGCCTGGTCCCTGGCCCAGGTGCTGGCGAAGTGGGGCAGGGGCGAGGTCGTGCCCCTGGAACCCGGGCAGGTGGCCGTGCTGTTCTCCCCGCCGCTGGGCCAAGGGGCCCCGGCCGGACTGGAAGTCATGGCCCGCGCCTTCGGCGCCGATGCCGCGGAATACGTCGGCCGCTACCTGAGCGTGAAGGCCGGTTTCGCGGTGGGCCCGGTCTGCCAGCGCGCCCAGGACCTGGCGGGATCCTACCTGGCCGCCCGGGCCGCCCGCAACGCCGAATCCCGCATCGTGCTGCTGTCCAAGCGGGCCATCCGGGAGGGGTTCGCCAATGCGGAGTTCTCCCTCGAGGACGCGAGCCGCAGCGCCGGCGTCTCCAAGAACCACCTGAGCTTCGAATTCTCCCGGGAGACCGGCGAGACCTTCACCGAGTACCTTTCCCGCACCCGGGTGGAAGAGGCCAAGCGGCTGCTGGTCACCACCTCCCTCATGGTCTACGAGGTGGGGGAGCGGGTCGGCTACCCGAATGTGGAGCATTTCAGCCGGGTGTTCAAGAAGGTGGTGGGGGTCAGCCCGGTTCGGTTCAAGGCGGGCTTCGCCTCCTCGGAAGCGGCAAGATCGTCGTAGGAATCGTCAAACGACCGTAAGCCGCATCATTCCCGCCCCCGGGGATCGGCCGGATACTTGGCTCATCCCAACCATTCTCAGGAGGTCTCATGAATAGGACAACTGTCCTGCTCGCCGCCATGCTGCTCAGCCCGGTGCTGGCGGTTGGGGCCGGCAAAATCAGCATCAAGATGGGAGACAACCTTCCGGACCGCAACAACGGTTTTGGCGCGGTGGTGGAGACCATCAACGGGGAGTTCCGGGCGGCCAATCCCGGGGTGGACATGGTCACCGAGAGCTACCCGGACCAGCCCTACCAGGAGAAGATCAAGATCTACGCCACCGCCAAGCAGCTGCCGGACGTCTTCAAATACTGGAGCTTCAGCACCCTGCTCAAGCCCCTGGTGGACGGCAACTTTGTCCAGGCCCTGAACCGGTCCGACTTCGACAAGCTCGGCTACATGCCCGGCGCGCTCGAGGGCAACACTTACAACGGCAAGCTCTATGGCATCCCGGTGTCCGCCGACTTCTGGGTCGTCTACTACAACAAGGAGGTCTTCAAGGACGCCGGCGTGGACAAACTGCCGGCCACCCTGGAGGAACTCACCGCCCTGATCCCCAAGTTCAAGGCCAAGGGCATCATCCCCATGACCACCGACGGCAAGGACGCCTGGCCGCTGGCCATCACCTTCGACCAGCTGGCCTGGAGGATCTCCGGGGATGCTACCCTGCCCAAGAAGGCCCTGGACCGGAAGATCAAGTTCACCGATCCGGTCTTCGTCCAGGCCGCGGCCAAGCTGCAGGAACTGGTCAAGGACGGGCTGTTCCAGGACGACCTGGGGGTCTCGGACTACGGCGCGGCCCGCAACCTGTTCGGCCAGGGCAAGGCGGCCATGTTCCTCATGGGCAGCTGGGAACTGGGCCTGGCCACCGACTCCAACTTCTCCGAGGAGTTCCGGGCCAACGTCGACGCCTTCAAGTTCCCGGTCCTCAAGAGCGGCAAGGGCAAGGCCGGCGACCTGTTCGCCTGGTACGGCGGCAACTACGTGGTCAGCGCCTCCAGCAAGAACCGGGACCTGGGTGTGAAGTACCTGCAGTACTTCGCCAAGCGTTTCCCGGTGCTGGCCTGGGACAAGCAGGCCACCTTCCCGGCGCAGAAGGTCGCGCCCAGGCCCAACGACACCACCCTGGCCAAGACCCTGCTGAAGATCGCCGGCGAAGCCAAGGCGACCTCGGGCACGGCCAGCCTCGACCTGTCCACCCCGGCGTTCAAGAATGACATCCAGAACCTGCTCAGCGAGCTCTGCTCGAACCTGCTCACCCCCGAGGAATTCACCAGGAAGCTCGACGCCTCGGCCGAGAAGGCCGCCAAGATGTAGGCGCCGCAAGGGTTGCTCCGGCCGGGCGGCCAGCCCGTCCGGCCGGAGGCCTTTGCCATCGATCAAGGAGAGCCGTGTGAGAGGTCCTTTCCAGAACAGAAGCGTGGTCGGCTCCCTGGTGTTGCCCGGGATCGCGGTCATGGTCTTCTCGATGCTGGTGCCGCTGGGCTTCAGTGTCTATTTCAGCTTCACCGACTGGGCCGGGTTCGGCGCCATGCACCATGTGGGCTTCGACAACTACCGCGCCATCCTCACCGACGATCCGATCTTCCGGCGCGCGCTGTGGAACACGTTCCTGCTCATGGTGGCGACCATCTTCATCCAGAATCCCATCGCCTTCGCCCTGGCCGCCCTGCTGGCCCACGTGAGCGCGAGGTTCTCGCGCATCCTCCGCACCATCTACTTCATTCCGGCCGTGCTCTCGGTGGTGATCGTCGCCAAGATGTGGGTCAGCATCTTCAACCCCACCTACGGCATCCTGAACAAGCTGCTGATGGCGGCGGGACTCAAGGCGTTCGCGCTGTCCTGGCTTTCCAATCCCAACACCGCCCTGGCGGCGGTGATCTGGATCATCGTCTGGCAAGGGTTCGGCTGGGCGCTCCTGTTCTACTACGCCGGCCTCATGACCGTGCCAAGGGAGATGGAGGAGGCGGCCCGGGTGGACGGGGCGAGCTGGTTCCAGACCTACGCTCTGATCGTGATCCCCTACCTGTTTCCGGTGATCTCGGCGGTCATCACCATCGACGTGATCTCCTCCATGAAGCAGATGGAACTGATCTTCCTGTCCACCGCCGGGGGGCCGGGCCACCTGACCCAGTTCCTCAGCGTCTACCTGTACCAGAAGGCCTTCGTGGCGGGGGAGTACGGCTACGGCAACGCCCTCTCGGTGCTGTTCGTGGCCATCTCGGTGGGCCTGACCCTGGTCGTCCAGCGGCTCATGCGCGTAGCACCAGACGAGCAATAGGGGGGATGGATCATGTCCAGCAACCGCAGTCATTCCTCCAGGCGCGCGCTCAGGACCCTGCTCTACGCCGGGCTGGTGCTGATCGCCATGCTCCAGCTGTTCCCGCTGCTCTGGGTCTCCTGCTACTCGCTGCTGAAGTCGGGCGACCTGTTCGGCAAGGAATTCCTGAAATTCCCCACCCACCCCGTGTGGCACAACTACGTGCGCGCCTGGGTGGACGGCAAGGTGCCGCTCTACTTCTTCAACAGCCTGGTGGTGGTCACCATCTCCACCGCGTTCTCCACCTTCTTCTCGTTCTGCATGGCCTACGCCATCACCCGGATGCAGTGGCGGCTCAAGGCGGTGGCCCTGGGGGCGGTGACCATGGGCATGGTGGTGCCGATCCACACCACCCTGCTGCCCAACTTCATCTGGTTCGGCTACTTCCACCTCATCGACACCCGGCTCGGGCTGATCATCCCCTACGTGGCCTTCACCCTTTCTTTCAACACCCTGATCTACATGGGCCAGTTCAAGCGGCTGCCCAAATCCCTGGAGGAGGCGGCGCTCATGGACGGGGCCTCCTGGCCGCGGATCCTGTGGAGCATCGTCGCCCCCCTGGCCCTGCCGGCGACCATGACGGTGGGGGTGATGACCTTCCTCACCAACTGGAACGAATTCATCATGGCCAATACCTACCTGGCCACGGACGATCTGAGGACCCTGCCCTTCTCGATCATCCGGTTCCAGGGCCAGTATTCTTCCGACTACGCGGTCCAGTTCGCCTGCATGGTGCTGGTGGCGGTGCCGGCGCTGCTGCTCTACTTCATCTTCAGCAAACGGATCATGGAAGGCGCCACCGCCGGGGCCATCAAGGGCTAGACGGGCGCACCCAAGGAGACTCTTTTGGCTAACGACAGCATGCTCGAATTCGGCGACGGCTTCGTCTGGGGCTCGGCCACGGCCAGCTATCAGGTGGAGGGCGCCTGGAACGAGGCGGGCAAGGGTGAATCGATCTGGGACCGGTTCGCCGCGGATCCCGCCCACATCGAGGACCGGAGGGACGGCCGGGTCGCCTGCGACCACTACCACCGCTACGGCACCGACCTGGCGCTCATGGCCTCTCTGGGCCTGCGCAACTACCGGTTCTCCATCGCCTGGCCGAGGATCGTGCCCGGGGGCGACGGCGAAGTGAACGAGGCCGGCCTGGATTTCTACGACCGGCTGATCGATGCCATGCTTGAGCGCGGCATCCGACCCTTCGCCACCCTCTTCCATTGGGACCTGCCCCAGGCGCTCCAGGAGCGGGGCGGCTGGGCCAACCGGACCACCGTCGACGCCTACGTGCGCTATGCGGACGTGGTGGTGCGCCGCCTGGGCGACCGGGTCAAGGACTGGATGACCCACAATGAGCCGTGGGTGTATTCCTTCTGCGGTCACCTGTACGGCGTCCACGCCCCCGGACTGAAGGATCTCCCCACCGCCCTGGCGGTGGCGCACAACCTGCTGCTTTCTCACGGCAGGGCGGTCCCGGTCATCCGCGCCGGCAGTCCGGGCGCCCGGGTCGGCCTGGTGAACAACCTCGAGTGGATCGAGCCCGCCTCGGACCGGGCCGAGGACGTGGCCGCCGCCCGGCGCTGGGATGGCGCCTTCAACCGCTGGTTCCACGACCCCATCTTCGGCAAGGGCTACCCGGAGGATCTCCTGGCCTGGTACGGCGCGGCTGCGCCGAAGGTCGAAACCGGGGACCTGGAGGCCATGGCGGCGCCCACGGACTTCCTCGGCGTGAACTACTACACCCGCCGCCTGATCGCCCACGATCCGGCCGAAGTTGCCGGATCAGGGCGGAACTTCCTGGCGGCCAAGCAGATCTACTGGCCCTTCGTGCCCCGGGCCGAGTTCGACGAGTGGGAGATCGCGCCCGAGGGGCTCTACCGGACCCTGCTCCGGCTCCAGCGTGACTACCACCCGGCCAGTCTGTTGGTAACCGAGAACGGCACCACCTGGCCCGACCAGCCCGGGCCGGACTTGGCCATCCACGATCTGCTGCGGGTCCGCTACCTCGCCCGCCATGCCGCCGCGGTGCACCAGGCGATCGCCGACGGGGCCGACGTGCGCGGCTACTTCGCCTGGTCCTTCCTGGACAATTTCGAGTGGGGCTTCGGCTTCAGCAAGCGCTTCGGCCTGGTCCACGTGGATTATGCGACCCAGCTCCGCACCGTGAAGGACTCCGGCCTCTGGTACGGCAGGCTGGCCCGGGAGCACGCCTTCCCGCTGGCGGACGCCAACGCGATCCTCTGAGCTTGGTGCAGGATTCCCCCTTCGAAACTGAGCGACAGGAGACCCAGGATGGCGAGCGTCAAACTCGAAAACATATGCAAATCATTCGGAAAAGTCGAGGTCATCAAGGGCCTTTCCCTGGCTATCGCCGACCGGGAATTCGTGGTGTTCGTCGGTCCTTCGGGCTGCGGCAAGTCCACCCTGCTGCGGCTGATGGCCGGCCTGGAGGAAGTCACCTCGGGCGAACTCAGCATCGACGGCGTCCGGATGAACGACGTGCCGGTCGCCCAGCGGGGGTTGGCCATGGTGTTCCAGAGTTACGCCCTCTACCCGCACATGACCGTCGCCGACAACATGGGCTTCGCCCTGCGGCTGGCCAAGGTGCCCAGGGAAGAGCGGGAGCGCAAGGTGCGGGAGACGGCCCGGATCCTTCAGTTGGAGCCCCTGCTGGCACGCCGGCCCAAGGAGCTGTCGGGCGGCCAGCGCCAGCGGGTGGCCATCGGCCGGGCCATCGTCCGCAATCCCAAGGTCTTCCTGTTCGACGAGCCGCTCTCCAACCTGGACGCGTCGCTGCGGGTGCAGATGCGGATCGAGTTGACCCGCCTGCACGATGAGCTCAAGGCGACCATGGTCTACGTGACCCATGACCAGGTGGAGGCCATGACCCTGGCCGACAAGATCGTGGTATTGCGGGACGGCGTCATCGAGCAGGTGGGTTCGCCGATGGAGCTGTTCCATCATCCCGCCAACCTGTTCGTGGCCGGGTTCATCGGTTCGCCGAAGATGAACTTCCTGACCACCACCGTGACCGGCCTTGGGCCGGAGGGAGTGGCTGTGGGCCTGCCCGGCGGGGGCAAGCTGACGATCCCGGTGCAGGCGCTCCAGGCCCCCCTCGGCGGCACGGTGACCCTGGGGGTCCGTCCGGAACACCTGATGCTCGCCCAGGATGGCGCGCTCACGGGCGAGGTTCTGGTGGTGGAGCGGCTGGGCGGGACGACCTTCCTCCATGTGAAGATCGAAGGCGGCGACCTGTTCACGGTCCAGACCGGCGGCGAGAATCCGGTGCGCATGCACGAGCGGGTCAGCCTGGCCTTGGCCGCCGGGCACTGCCACCTGTTCGGGGAAGATGGGCTGGCCGTTCCACGCCTGGCCCGCCACCCGCTGGCCGACCGCCCGGCGCGGGCCGTTTAGACGAAAGGGGTATCTCTCCTCGGGTTGCCAATGTCCTGGCAACACGGAATCTGGCCACGAGGCAAGAGCGCCCGGTGTCCCCACGGTCCTGGGAATGGTGGGGTCTGCTCTGAACCCGGGCGGCGCATGGCCGGTACGGGAAAGATGATATATTCATGGAATCACCCGGGACCCTATTCCTTCCGGTAAAGGAGGGTCTGGATCCGGGTGGCGAGCGTATGCATGCGGACAGGTTTGGTCAGGTGGTCGGTCGCACCGGCCCCGTAGGCCCGGGCGGTGGATTCCGGATCGTCCATGCCGGTCATGACCAGAACCGGCACCTCGGCTCCCAGCGGCAACGCCCGGATCGCCTGGCAGGTCTGAAACCCGTCCATGCCCGGCATCAACAGATCGAGCAGGATGATGTCCGGGGCGAAGGCGCCAAACACGGCAAGGGCTTCGGCGCCGCTGTCGGCCTCCTGGACGTCATAGCCCTCGGACCGGAGCGATTCGCAGGCCAGCATCCGGACCAGGACATCGTCGTCCACCACCAGCACCCTGCCGGGGCAGCCCGGGAGGGAGTCGCTCGAGGCCCGGTCGCCGGGCCCCGCGGCGGGAGGCGGCAAAGGGGCCCGGTCCGGTTCGGATCCGGCGGGTTCCAGCCCGGGACCGGCGCCGATCCAGCAGCCCATGACCTGGTGCAACTGTTCCAGGGTAAACGGCTTTGGCAGATAGTCATCCATCCCCGCCGCCAGGCACTTCTCCCGGTCCCCCATGAGGGCATTGGCGGTGAGCGCGATGATGCAGGTCCTGGGGCGTCCCGGACCGGCTGCGGCCGCATCGCGTTCCTTCCTGCGAATGATCCGGGTGGCTTCATAGCCATCGATCTCCGGCATCTGGCAATCCATCAGCACCAGGTCGAAGGGCTCCCGATCCAGCCAGGCGATGGCCTGGGTCCCGGTGTCGGCGAGCACCGCCTGGCAGCCCAGGCTTTCCAGCATGGCCAGGCCGATCTCCTGGTTGATGGCATTGTCCTCCGCCAGCAGGACCTTGATCCTCTGCCTGGTCAGCATCGGGAATGGCGGAACCTGCTTGGTCCCGGGAACTTCAGCCACGGGGCCTGGATGGACGCTGAACCGGCAAGTGAACCAGAAGGTGGACCCGCAACCAGATTGGCTGTCCACGCCAATGGCGCCGCCCATCATTTCCACCAGGTGCTTGGCGATGGCCAGTCCCAGACCGGTCCCGCCATACCTGCGGGTGGTGGTGGAATCCGCCTGGGCGAACCGGTTGAAGATCTCACCCTGAACCTCGGCCGGGATCCCGATCCCGGTATCGGTCACCTGGCAACGCAGGGTCACGGTCTGGTCCTGCTGGCCGGATACCGACACCCGCACCGAGATCCGGCCCTGGTCGGTGAACTTGATGGCGTTGCCCAGGAGGTTGTTCAGGATCTGGGCCAGGCGCGAGGAATCCCCCACCAGGGCCGCGGGGACCGCTTCTGCCACATTGCCTTCATAGGCAAGGCCCTTCCGCTCCATTTCCTCGGAGAACAGCAGCTCGGACAGCTTGAGGGTTTCCCGGATGCTGAAGGGGGTGTTGTCGAGGATCGTTCGGCCGGCTTCGATCTTGGACAGGTCGAGCACGTTGTTGATGAGGGCAAGCAGGGTGTCTCCGGAGCGGTGGAGGGCGTCCACATACTTCAGCTGGAGGGCCGAGAGCGGAGTCCTTTGCAGCAGCTCGGACATCCCGATGATGCCATTCATGGGGGTGCGGATTTCGTGGCTCATGTTGGCGAGGAATCGGGATTTGGCATAGTTGGCGGCCTTGGCCTCATCCAGCCGGGTATGGAGGACCAGGTTCCGGGTGGTGGCCCGGAAGATGAAAATCAGGCTGGCGGCGACGAAGATCGACAGGGCGGCCAAGGCGATGGGCATGTGCCACGGGGATCCGGAACCAAACACTTCCGCCCCCGGATAGACGGCGATCATCGCGAACGGCGAGGAGGCGATGGGAAGCCGCAGGGCGACCCTTTCGGCTCCGCCTTCCCCGGCCACCTGGAACGGATGCATTTCACCATCATTCAGCCCGGGGCCGTCGGTCAGGGCCTGCACGGCTCCATTCAAGGGGCCGTTGCCGACCGGTCCGATCAGCAGCCTGCCCGAATGGAGAAAATAGATCCGGTCAGCTCGGCCGGTTGGCTGTTTGAAGAAATACTCATAAAACGTTTGGGTTGAGAGGTAGGCGATCAGGTGGCCGGAATAGACGTTTTTAAAATAGATTTTCAAATGGATGGCAATCTCTTCGTTTTTCCGTTGGTCATCCACCGTCAAATAGATTTTTTCCGGGTAGCGATCATTATCCGGTTTGGCCGCCGCTGGGCCGATTGCCTTCCGGCTTTCGGCCAGGATCGAGCCCTTGGCATCCAGCATCACGATCCGGGTATAGATCGGATTGCCACTCGCTTTCCGGTCATTGACGAAATTCAATGTCCCTCTCTACGTTTTTCGAGGGCTTGATCGGTTTCACCGCCGAATCGGCCCGGGCGATCAGCCAGATCTGACTCGGGAAAGTAGGCTCGGAATAGTCGAGAACTTCCATCCGCCAGGGAAGCATGGTGAAGCCGTTGGCGATGAGATCGCCCCTGACCGCCACCTCCTCACCCAGGACGGCGTGACCATTGGTGGGGATCACCTTCTGGCCCACCAGGTCCTCCACCACGGAACCCCAATCGGTCTTGATATATTCATATTTTACGCCGAGATACTTGGCGAACCCCTTTATAAGTTCAACGTCCATTCCATCATCGCTGCCGGTGACGAAATTAGCGTAAGGCACACCCAGATGGCGGAGCACGCCGTCCGCCTTGATGTTGGGCAGATCGCTCCCAGGGGGGCGGCGGCGCCAGCGGCCATGGCAGCCAGAGCCCACCCGAAGGATAGAAGCGATAAAATGAATTTCATCGCATGCCTCGGTCATAGCATAATTACTTAATTGTGATGGTTCAAGGAATGGGGCTTGGCTGAAAGATAAACAGTTCAATCTTTATTGTCAAGTATTCATCGTTTGTTTTTTTAAACCGTCGCCCCCGGGTCCTTCCCGCCACCTTTGGGTCGGGTCGGGCCGGGCAGGGCCAGGGCCTGGCGCACCACGTCCGCCTGCTCCTGCAGGTGGGCCTTGTGGGATCCGGTGGCGGTGGCGGCGGCCGCGGCCCTGCCGGCATAGGCTGGCGCCCGTCCGGCGGAACCCGGCACCTTCCCGTCCAGGAAGCAGCCGCGCACGAACTCCCAGGCCCCCTGGTTCCGGGGTTCCTCCTGGGCCCAGACCCGTTCGGCGCTGGCGGGGAACCGTTGCAACGCCCGCGCCAGTTCGGCCCCGGGGAAGGGGTGCAACTGCTCCAGCCGGAGGATGGCCACTTCCGCTCCCTCCCGGGCGTCCAGGAGGTCGTAGGCGAGCTTGCCGGCCACCAGGGCCGCCCGTTCCGGCGGCCGGATGACACCCTCCCGGACCAGGGTTTCGCCATAGCTCTCCGCCACCGGCCGGTGGGCGTGGATCTTGGCGTACATCAGGGGTTGGGTATAGCTGGGCTCGTCCCCCTCGTTGTGGCCCCAGCGGCGGTAGCACACCAGGTCGATGACGACGTCCCGCCGGAACCGCTGGCGGTATTCGAAGGCCAAGGCCGCCACGTGCACCACCGCCTCCGGGTCGTCCCCGTTCACATGGAGCACCGGGGCCTGGACCATGCGGGCCACATCGGTGCAGTAGGTGGAGGATCGGGCGTCCTGGGGCAGGGTGGTGAAGCCGATCTGGTTGTTGACCACCACGTGGATCGTCCCGCCGGTGGTATAGCCTTCCAGCCCGGCGAGGTTGAGGGTTTCCGCCACCACCCCCTCCCCGGCGAAGGCGGCGTCCCCGTGCAGCAGGATCGGCAGGGTGCGGGCCCGTTCCAGATCCCCCCGGAGGTCCTGGCGGGCCCGGACCAGCCCCTCCACCACCGGGTTGACCGCTTCCAGGTGGCTGGGATTGGGGGCCAGGGTGACCGTGATGGTTTCCCCGCCAGGGGCGCGGTGGGTGCCGGCGGCGCCCAGGTGGTACTTCACGTCCCCGGAGCCCTGGGTGGTTTCCGGGTCGAGGTTTCCTTCGAATTCGGCGAAGATCCGGCTCAACGGCTTGCCTATGGTATTGGCCAGGACGTTCAGCCGGCCCCGGTGGGGCATGCCCAGGACCGCCTCCTCCAGGCCGGACTGGGCGGCCTCGGAAAGCATGCGGTCCAGGAGGGGAATGAGGGCTTCGGCCCCTTCCAGGGAAAAGCGCTTGTGGCCGATATACCGGGCGTGGAGGTAGCGTTCGAACCCTTCCGCGTCCACCAGCTTGGCCAGGATCCGAAGCCGGTCCTCCCGGTCCAGGGCGGCCCGGTTGCGGCTGGCCTCCATCCGGGCCTGGAGCCACTCCCGGCGCTCGAACTCCTGGATGAACATGTACTCCGCGCCCACGGTCCGGCAGTAGGTTTGCCGCAGCACCTCCAGGATCTGCCCCAGGGTTCCCCGATCCTTGCCGGCGAGGCCGTTGGTGAAGAACTCGCGGTCATGGTCCTGAGGGGTGAGGCCGTAGCTGGCCGGTTCCAGTTCCTCGGGCGCCGGACCGGGCGCACCCAGCGGATCCAGATCGGCCACCAGGTGGCCCCGGACCCGATAGGCCCGGATCAGTTGCAGCAGGCGGGCCTGTTGCTCCAGTTCCGCCCGGCCGCCTTGGCTGCCGGGCAGGGACAGGTCCAGGCCCTGGAAGTACCTGAGCCAACTCTCGGGGACCGAGCGGGGATCCCGACGGTACTGGTCGAGCAGGTCCATGGCCAGCCAGGCGTTGCCGCCGAATTGCCGGACCAGGGCCTGGGTCGGGCTGGATGGCGAAAAATTCGTTATGGCAGGGGCATCGTTCATGGATAAAACCGTCCAAGGGTGCCCAGTCTATCCCGGAATCCCACGGGGGGCCAACGCCTTCCAGCCTGGAAACCGATCGAAAAATCAGGACTGGGCCTGCTTGAGCG
>Ga0302157_10003662_pt1 | contig 17108 bp, 16 predicted proteins | sample I_Bog_N3_3_FD_193502 | JGI IMG/M metagenome (GOLD analysis project Ga0302157, IMG submission 193502) | Peat permafrost microbial communities from Stordalen Mire near Abisko, Sweden - I_Bog_N3_3 | ecosystem: Environmental > Terrestrial > Soil > Wetlands > Peat | place: Sweden: Abisko, Stordalen...
CTGTCGCGCCAAATCCGCGGACTCGGCGTTTTGCGCGACGGTGTCGGCCAGGGCCGCGTCGCGGGCGCGATCGGCGGCGTAGGCGTTCAGGGCGTTGTCGACTTCATGCAATGCCGACAGGACCGTGCTGCGGTAGTTGAGGGCGGCGGCCTCGGCCTGGGCGTTCTGCAGCCGCACGGTGGCGCGCAGGCGTCCGCCCTCGAAGATCGGCAGCTCGACGGCCGGACCTGCGGTGAAGAAGCGGCTGGCCCAGCTGGTCAGCATGGGCAGGGTCTGCGACTGGTAGCCGGCCTGCCCGCTCAAGGTCAGCTTCGGGTACAGCTCCCCCACCGCCACGCCGATGCGCGCGGTCGCCGCATGAAGCCGCGCTTCGGCCGCCCGGATGTCCGGCCGGCGACGGGCGAGATCGGCGGGAAGTCCCACGGGAACAAGGGGCGGGGCCGGCGGAATGGGCTGGGAGGTTTTGAGCTCCGCGCCGAGCGCGCCGGGCTCGCGGGCGATGAGCAGGCTCAGCTGGTTGATGTCCGCGTCGATCTGATGGTCCAGCGCCGGGATCTGGGCCTCGGCTGACGAGGCCTCGGCGCCGGCCCTGACCACGTCGATCCGGCTGCCCGATCCGGCCTGTTCGCGCTGTTCGGCCAGCTGCAGCAGCGCCTTGGTTGTAGCCGCCGTCTCACTCAGCAGCTGGCGCTTGGCCTGAGCCCCCCGCAGATCGACATAGGCCCTCGCCACCTCGCCCAGGACGGTGATCAACACCGACCGACTGTCCTCGATCGAGGCCGCCGTATCCGCGCGCGCCGCCTCGGCCGAGCGCCGCACCCGGCCGAACAGATCGATTTCCCATGACGCGTCGAAGCCGAGCTGTTCCTGTTCATAAGGGTTGGGAATTTGCACCCCCGAAAACCCCGGAACCTTACCGACCTTGCTGAACAGGGCGCCGGTGGGGGTGGACTCGCTTAAGCGGTTCACCTGGCCCGAGGCGTTGGCGTCAAGGGTCGGCAAGGCGCCCGCCAAGACGATGTCGTGCTGGGCCCGCGCCTGGGCGATGCGCAGCACGGCGGCCTTGGCGTCCAGATTCTCGGCCGTGGCTCGGTCGATTAGGGCGGTCAGTTCGGCGTCGTGAAAGCTGGTCCACCAAGCGCCTTCGCCGGCTGGCGCGCTGGTCACGCCGTCTGCCCGGTCGGCCGTGTTCCAGGCGGCGGGGACCTGGGCGGCTGGCGGCTTGAAATCAGGTCCGACCGCGCAGCCCGCGAGCAGAGCCGCACAGCCGCCGATCAGAATAAATCGGGACGTCTGTCGCATGGCGGTTCTACTCCAGCCTGTTGCGGAACATCCACGCCGCCGCGCTCAGGGTGACCGCCGCGATGATCGCCATGGGCCACAGGTCCGGGACCAGCCGGTCCAGGCCCGCGCCTTCCAGATAGACGCGGTGAACCAGGTCGATGGCGTAGCGGAGCGGATTGATCAGGGTGAAGTCCTGAATGATCGGCGGCATGCTGCTGACGGGGGTGGTCAGGCCCGACAGCAGGGAGAAGGGCATGATGGTGACGAAGGCGAACAGCATCGCCTGCTGCATGGTGGAGGCGAGGGAGGACACGAACAGGCCGATGCCGACGGCCGCGAACAGGAACAGGATCAGACCAACGTAGAGGGTGACAAACGAGCCGGCGAAGGGAATGCGGAACCAAAGCTGGGCCACAAGCAGCGCATTGGTGGCCTGAACCACGCCGATCATCATCGCCGGTATGGCCTTGCCCGCCATGATCTCCACTGGTCGAAAGGGCGTGACCAGCAGTTGGTCGAACGTCCCCTCCTCCCGCTCTCGCGCCACCGACAGGGCTGACAGCATCAGGGTCGACATCAATGTGATGGTCCCCACCAGGGCGGGAATCAGGTTCCAGCGCGTTTCCAGATTGGCGTTGTACCAGGCGCGCGGCGTGATCGTGATCGGCGCCGGCGGCAGACCGTGATCGGCCAGCCAATCGGCGTTGAAAGCGTTCACGGCCTCCTGCGCATAGCCGAGCGCGGCGCCGGCCGTGTTGGAGTTGCGGCCATCGGCGATCATCTGCACCGGCGCCGTCTCGCCCGCCGACAGTCGGCGCTGGAAGTCGGGCGCGATCTGCAGGATCAGCAATACGCTCTGACTGTCGATCAGCGACTTCATCTGATCGGCCTCGGTCAGATTGGCCACGCGGTGAAACACGCCCGAGCCGTCGAGCTTGGCCAGCAGGGCCGATGAGGCCGTGCTGCGGTCCTGGTCCAGCACCGCGTAGGGAACATTGTTCAGGTCCAGCGTGGCGGCGTAGCCGAACACCAGGCACTGCAACACCGGCTGCAGCAGCAGCATGTTGCGCGTGCGCGCGTCCTTCATGATCGCCAGGATTTCCTTGCGGATCAAAGCCAGGATGCGGCGGAGGGAGGCCAGCATATGCGCTCAGTCCAACCGCTTGCGCGTGGCCCTGCGGGCCAGCGCCAGGAGAGCGAGGGCGACCCCGGTCAGGATCAGCAGATTGGGCCAGATCACGCTCCACACGTCGCCCGCGAGAAACAGGGTCTGCAGCAAGCTGACGTAATAGCGCGCCGGGACCAGATAGCTTGCCAGCAGGATCCCCAGGGGCACGCTGCGCAGGTCGTAGATGAAGCCCGACAGCATCAGAGCCGGCAGGAAGGTCACCAGCATGGTGACCTGGCTGCACAGGAACTGGTTCTTCAGGCTGGAGGAGATCAGAAGACCCGTCGCCACCGACACCAGCAGATAGACCATGGACACGCCGATCAGGATGCTCAGCGAGCCGCGGATCGGGACGTTGAACATGAACCGCGCCGCGCCGATCGTCAGGAACATGCCGCCAACGCCGAGCAGGAAATAGGGCACGGTCTTGCCAAGCAGGATTTCGTCCGTTCGCACCGGCGTGACGAACAGGGCCTCGAAGGTTCCGCGCTCCCATTCGCGGGCGACCACCATGGAGGTCATGAAGGCGCCGATCAGGGTGATGATCAGCACCACCAGGCCCGGCACCAGGAAGTAGCGGCTGTCATTGGCGCTGTTGAACCACAGCTGGTTTTCCACGCTCGCCTGGCCGCCGACGGACGCGTTGTCCTGGCCCTCCGCGCTCAGGCGCGCGCCAGACTGGGCCACCGCCGCCTCGGCGTACCCCTCCACAATGCGCGCGGTGTTGCCGTCGATGCCGTTGACCAGGAGCTGGACCTGGCCATCGCCCTGGACGGCGCGGCGCGCGAAATCGGACGGCACGCGCACGATCCCGTCGATCTCGCCCGACAGCATCTTCCCCTGGGCCAGGGCCATGGAACGCGTCACCTGGGTCTCGAAATAGGACGAAAGCTGGAACGAGGCGGCGATCTCGGCGCCCTGGGACGAGGTGTCCTCCAGCACCACGGCGATGGGCACATGCTTGACGTCCAGCGACAGTGCGTAGCCGAACAGCAGGATCAGCATCAGCGGCAGCACCACGCCGATGGCGAAGCTGGAGGGATCGCGCACCATCTGGCGGCTCTCCTTGCGGATGAGCGCGCCCACCCGGCGGGCCTTGGCCATGAGCGGCGAGGACTCGTCCATGCTCAGGCCGCCTTTTCGCCGGAAGCGGGCGTGCGCGCGGCCTCGATCACCGCGATGAAGGCGTCCTCCATGGTGGGGTCGGCGTTGTCTGGGGTGACGCCCCGGGCCCGGATCTCGGTGGGCGAGCCTTGGGCCAGAACCCGGCCGGAATCCAGGATGGCGATGCGGTCGCAATACTCGGCCTCGACCATGAAATGGGTGGTGACGATCACGGTGACGCCCTGCTTGGCCAGGGCGGTGATCCGCCGCCAGAACTCGCGCCGCGCCAACGGATCCGCGCCGCTGGTGGCTTCGTCCAGGAACAGGATGTCGGGCTCGTGCAGCAGGGCCGCGGCGGTGGCCAGGCGCTGCTTGTAGCCGCCGGGGAGCTGGCCGCCGAGCTGCTGGGCGAACGGCCCCAGCTCGAACTGGCCCACGGCCCAGTCGATCCGTTCGCGGCGGCGCGCGCCGTGCAGGCCGTAGGCGCTGGCGAAGAAATCGAGGTTCTCGCTCACCGACAGCTGGGCGTAGAGGGAAAACTTCTGCGCCACATAGCCGATCTTCTGGCGCGCCGAGGCCGGGCTGCGTTTCAGGTCCGCGCCGGAAATCTTCAGAACCCCGCTCGTGGCGTTCAGGAGGCCGCACAACATGCGAAAGGTGGTGGTCTTACCCGCGCCGTTGGGACCCAGAAGCCCGAATATTTCCCCGCGTCGCACCTCGAAACTGACCTTGTCCACGGCGACAAAGTCCCCGAAGCGCTTGACCAGATCGCGCACCTCCACCACCGGCCCGTCGCCGCCCGCGGCGGGCGGATGGTCCAGCTTCATGTCCGCGCCGGCGCTTGGCGCCTTGTCCTTCGGCGCGGCGTCCGGCTGCATGAGCACCATGAAGGCGTCCTCGAACCGGGCGGGAACGGCCGTGGCCTCAAGCCCCGCGATCGGACCATCGCCGGTTCCCGCGCGCCGGACCACGCGCACCAGTCCCGCTTCCGGCGTGGCGTCGAGCACGTCGGGCTCATCCAGGAGTCGGGCCTGCAGCTCGCGCGCCGGCTCGCCGGCCTGAGCGCGGACGGCGAAGGTGCGGCCGTCGGCCGCCTTGGTCACGTCGCCGGGGACGCCCTCGGCCAGCACCTTCCCCTCGTGCAGCACCACCACGTGGTCGCACCGGCCCGCCTCGTCCAGATAGGCGGTGCTCAGCAGGACCGGCACGCCCTTCTCGCGCACCAGGCGGTCGATGATGTCCCACAGTTCGCGCCGGGAGAGGGGGTCCACGCCCACCGTGGGCTCGTCCAGCAGCAGCAGGTCGGGTGAGCGAACCAGGCTGCACGCGAGGCCCAGCTTCTGCTTCATGCCGCCCGACAGCTTGCCGGCCAGGCGCCGCGTGAAGGGCCCCAGGGCGGTCATATCCATCAGCTCGGGATAGCGCGCGCGGCGTTCGGCCTGGGACACCCCGTGCAGGTCGGCGTAGAGATCCAGGTTCTCCTGCACGCTCAGGTCCTCGTAGAGGCCGAAGCGTTGCGGCATGTAGCCGATGCGGTTCTGGATCGTCTGCGGATCGCGCGAGGGATCCACGCCCAGTACGGTCAGTTCGCCGGAATCGGCGCTCATCAGCCCCGCCATCAGACGGATCAGAGTGGTCTTGCCCGCGCCGTCCGGGCCGACCAGCGCGGTCAGGCTGGCGGGCATGACCCGGAACGACACCTCACTTAGGGCGTCGATGCTTTGCTTGGCGGCGCCACGAAACTGCTTGCTGAGCCCACGCCCCTCGATCACGGGGACGGCGGCGGGATCGGTCATGGCGAGGCGCCGGCGGGGGCGAGCGGCAGATGGACCGTGGTCGGCATGCCCAGGCGCAGATCGTCGTGCGGATCGGTCACGAACACGCGGATCTCATAGACCAGGCTGGTGCGCAGATCGGTGGTCTGCACGGTCTTGGGGGTGAACTCGGCCACGGGCGATATGAAGCCGACCCAGCCGTCGAAGGTTCGGTGCGGGAAGGCGTCGGCGGTGATGGAAGCCTTCATGCCCGGATGCACCCGGCCAAGATCGCTCTCGGACACATAGGCGCGCGCCCATTTGGGATCAGTGATGGCCAGGGAGAAGACCGGCTTCTGCGGCGAGGCCATCTCGCCGGGCTCCATCAGGCGCGAGCGCACCGTGGCGTTGGTCGGCGCCGTCAAAACCGCGTCGGCTAGCTCGCTCTGCAGCAGCGCCAACTGGGCGCGGGCGCCCTGCAGCTGGGCCTCGGCCTGGGCGATATCCTCCTTGCGCGGTCCGATCTGGGCCAACCGCAGGGACTGCTGGCTGGCGGCTGCGCGCGCGGCGGCGGCGTCCGAGGCGGACTTGGCGTCGTCCAGATCCTGCCGGCTCAAGGCGCGGCCGCCCGAGCTCTGGCTCAGCGCCTGCGCGCGGGCGGACTTGGCGGCGGCGTCCGCGGCGTCAGCCTGGGCGGCGGCGAGGTTGGCCTTGGCCTGATCGATTTCCTCCGGCCGCGAGCCATTGCGCAGACGATCCAGCGCCTGTTGTTGCACGGCGACCTGAGCCGCGGCCTGGGCGGCCTGCGGCCCCAGGCGGCCTGTGTCGAGCCGGGCGAGCACCTGGCCCCGGCTAACCCGGTCGCCCTCGGCGGCCAGAACCTGGGCCACGCGCTCGGAGCCATTGAACGCCAGCTCCACCTGGCGAAGGTCGATATTGCCGTACAGAACGAGCTCGTTCGCCGTCCGTCGCGGATGAAACAGCCACAGAACTCCGCCGACCAGGGCCAAGGCGAGGACAGCGACAACGATCAGTCTGGTCCGCGTCATGAACGCCCTTCCGCTGACCCGCGAACCTGCCAAGCCAATGCCCGCAGCCTGCCCGCCATGAAGAGCCGCTCCTGTAACGCCGTCGCGTTCAACCGAGTTCAACGCAAAGGTTGCCCCGGACGCGGCGCGAACGCCAGGGGCCAGTGCGCCGCCCTGGCGTGACCCAGAAAGGCGAAGGCCCGCCGGGGTTGCCGGCGGGCCATCATGGTGGAGCTAAGCGGAGTCGAACCGCTGACCTCTTGAATGCCATTCAAGCGCTCTACCAACTGAGCTATAGCCCCGAGGTCTTCGGGTCGCGGGTCCGGGGGTCCCGCGAGGCGGCGGAAACTATGCCGAATGGTCCGGGCGATCAAGCGGCATTGGGCGATGTTTTTCCCGCCCTTGCACCGCGTGCGCCGCCCTAGTGATCGGTCTCGTCTTCGTCGGGCAGACCTTCGATCTCCTCGTCGACGAAGTCGTCCTCGTCCTCGTCTTCCAGGAATGGAACCGCGTCGTCGACCTCTTCCTCCAGGTCGGCTTCCTCGGCGAAGTCCACGCCCAGCGCCTCGGCCGGCGCGGCCGGGGCGTCGACGGCGTCGTCGTCGGTTTCCAAAGGCTCGGCCTCGGCCACCTCGTCCAGTTCCGGGGTTTCGTCGACCTCGTCCTCGAAGCCCTCGACTTCGACCTCAGCCGGCTTTTCCGGTTTTTCCTCATCGGCCTCGTAATCGGCCGGCGCGGCGCGGGCGCGAATGCGTCGGTTGCGCACGGCTTCTTCGGGGTCGAACACCGTCCCGCACTTGGGGCAAGTCGCCGGCCTGCGTCCCAGGTCGTAGAACTTGCTCTGGCAGTTCGGACAAATCTGTTTGGCGCCGAGTTCTGGAATGGCCAACGGACCGACCTTCTGGGGCTGTAATGGCTGAAAGCGGCGGCTCCCTTGCCATGCAGTTGGGCCGCTGTCAAAAGCTTAGCCCCCGATTGTCCGCATACGCCAGCGCCAGGAGCTCACGGCCGCCCATGCAGGCCTCCGAAAACGCCGTTCTCGCAAGCCTTTCCGCGCGTCCAGCCGGACCGCTCACCGGGGTGGTCCGCGCGCCGGGCGACAAGTCGATTTCCCACCGCGCCCTGATCCTGGCGGGACTAGCCACGGGCCGCAGCGAGATATTCGGCCTGCTGGAAGGCGACGATGTGCTGAGAACCGCCGCCGCGGTGGCCGCCTTCGGAGCCAAGGTCGAGCGCCTGGGCGACGGACGATGGCGCGTTGAGGGCCAGGGCCGCTACAGCGAACCCGCCGATGTGGTGGACTGCGGCAATTCAGGCACGGGCGCGCGCCTGATCATGGGCGCGGCGGCGGGCTTTGATCTGGCGGCCACCTATACCGGCGATGTCTCCCTGCGCGGGCGGCCCATGGGCCGGGTGCTGGAGCCCCTGGGCCTGATGGGCGCGCGCTGGCTCGGGCGCGACAAGGCCCGCTTGCCGATCACCGTGCGCGGCGGATCTCTGAATTCCATCCACTATCGGCTGCCGGTGGCCTCCGCCCAGGTGAAGTCGGCGCTTCTGCTGGCCGGGTTGAATGCCCCTGACGGCATCGAGGTAATCGAGCCCGAGCCCACGCGCGATCACACCGAACGGCTCTTGCGCGCCTTCGGCGCCGAGGTTCACGTGAGCGACGAGGCTGACGGGCGCCACATTCGACTGGCCGGGGGCCAAGCGCTCACGGGCTGCGAGGTCAAGGTTCCGGGAGATCCTTCCTCGGCCGCCTTTCCCCTGGTGGCGGCGTTGATCACGCCGGGTTCGCGGGTCACCGTGCAGGGCGTGCTGCTCAATCCCCTGCGCGCGGGCCTGTTCGACACCCTCAGGGACATGGGGGCGGACCTGACGATCTCCAATCGGCGCGAGGAAGGCGGCGAGCCGGTGGGCGATCTGACCGCGCGCCATTCCCGGCTGAAGGGGATCGAGGTCCCCGCCGCCCGAGCGCCCTCGATGATCGACGAATATCCGATCCTCTCGGTGGCGGCGGCCTTCGCCGATGGCACAACGGTGATGGAGGGCGTGGGCGAGTTGAGGGTCAAGGAAAGCGACCGCATCGCCCTGATGGCCGCCGGGCTCAAGGCATGCGGCGTATGTGTGGAGGAGACGAACGACACCTTCACCATCCACGGCGCCGGTGGACCCGTGCGCGGCGGTATGCAGGTGGTCACTCACGGCGACCACCGCATCGCCATGTCCCATTTGGTGCTGGGCCTGGCCGCCCAGCAGCCCGTGAGCGTGGACGAGCCCGGCATGATCGCCACCAGTTTCCCTGGTTTTTCGGCCCTGATGGCGGGGTTGGGCGCGCGGATTTCGTGAGCGAGCCCCCCATGAGGACACCCCTTGTCATCGCCGTGGACGGACCGGCCGCCTCGGGCAAGGGCACTATCGCCGAGGGCTTGGCCGCGCATTACGGCCTGCCCTATCTGGACACGGGCCTGCTGTACCGGGCCGTGGCCGTCATCACCCAGCGCAGGACCGGCGATCTTGACCCGGCCGACGCCGAATGGGTCGCACGCTCCCTCAGGGCGGATGTCCTGACCGATCCGGCTCTGCGCACCCGCGCGGCGGGCGATCTGGCCAGCCGCGTCGCGGCCTATGGCAGGGTCAGGGCCGCCTTGCTGCACTTCCAGCGGATCTTCGCCGCCCAGGAGGGCGGGGCCGTGCTGGACGGACGCGACATCGGCACGGTGATCGCCCCGAACGCGGTCGCCAAGCTGTTCGTCACGGCGCGCGCGCAGGTCCGCGCGGAACGCCGCTGGCGCCAGCTGGGCGCCCAGGGCGAGCGAGTCCCCATCGAGGCCGTGCTGGAGGACATCCGCATCCGCGATCAGCGCGACAGCGCCCGCTCGGACGCGCCCCTCATGCAGGCTCAGGACGCCGTCTTGCTCGACACCTCCGACATGAGTATAGAAGAAGCCGCCGATGCGGCCCGCCGCATTGTCGAGACAGCGCGCGCCCAAGGGGACAACCCCAAAGGCTAATCCACCCGCGCTTTTTCGCAGTCCCGCGGGTGTAACGCTTTTTCCCAAAGGCCCGTCGGCCCTCTCCTGAAACCCTTAGAGCGTCCGTCCGGATCGCGCCTGTCGCGTCCGCGCGCCGCATTTGAAAGAAGAAAACAGCGTATGGCTGACGATATGAGTTTGAACCCGACCCGCGAAGACTTCGCCGCCCTGCTGGACGAAGCCATGGGCGGACGTGATTTCGTCGAGGGCTCGGTGGTGCACGGCAAGGTCGTGGCGATCGAAAAGGATTTCGCCGTTATCGACGTCGGTCTGAAGACCGAAGGCCGAATCTCCATCAAGGAATTCGGCGCCGCCGACGGCGGCAAGCCCGCCATCAAGGTGGGCGACGATGTCGAGGTCTATCTGGAGCGCGTGGAGAACGCGCTGGGTGAAGCGGTCATCAGCCGCGAGAAGGCCCGCCGTGAAGAGGCCTGGACGCGCCTGGAAGGCGTGTTCGCCGCCAACGAGCCGGTCATGGGCTCCATCGTCGGCCGCGTGAAGGGCGGCTTCACCGTCGATCTCGGCGGCGCCTCCGCCTTCCTGCCGGGCTCGCAGGTCGATATCCGCCCCGTGCGCGACGTCGGCCCGCTGATGGGCAAGGAACAACCGTTCGCCATCCTCAAGATGGACCGCCCGCGCGGCAACATCGTGGTGTCCCGCCGGGCCATCCTGGAGGAAGCCCGCGCCGAGCAACGCACCGAGCTGGTCAGCCAGCTGCAGGAAGGCGAGATCCGCGAAGGCGTGGTCAAGAACATCACCGACTACGGCGCGTTCGTGGACCTGGGCGGCATCGACGGCCTGCTGCACGTCACCGACATGTCCTGGAAGCGCGTCTCGCACCCCAGCCAGGTCCTGGCCGTGGGCGATACCGTCAAGGTGCAGATCGTCAAGATCAACCCCGACACCCAGCGCATCTCCCTGGGCATGAAGCAGCTTCAGTCCGACCCGTGGGACGGTGTGGAAGCCAAGTACCCGGTGGGCGCGCGCTTCACCGGCCGCATCACCAACATCACCGACTACGGCGCCTTCGTGGAGCTGGAAGCGGGCGTGGAGGGCCTGGTGCACGTGTCCGAGATGTCCTGGACCAAGAAGAACGTCCATCCCGGCAAGATCGTGTCCACCTCGCAGGAAGTGGACGTGGTGGTGCTGGACGTCGACGCCTCCAAGCGCCGAGTGTCGCTCGGCCTCAAGCAGGCCATGCCCAACCCGTGGGAGCAGTTCGTCGAACAGCATCCGATCGGCTCGACCGTCGAGGGCGAGGTCAAGAACACCACTGAATTCGGTCTATTCATCGGCCTGGACAACGACATCGACGGCATGGTGCACCTGTCCGACATCGACTGGAACACCCCCGGCGAAGAGGCCGCCGCCCGTTTCAAGAAGGGCGACGTGGTCAAGGCAAAGGTTCTCGACGTCGATGTCGAGAAAGAACGCATCTCGCTGGGCATCAAGCAGCTCGGCGGCGACCCGATGGCGTCCGACACCTATCGCAAGGGCCAGACCGTCACGGTCACGGTCATCGAGGTCACCTCCGGCGGCATCGAGGTGAAGTTCGGAGACGACGGCGCGCCGGTCACCGCCTTCATTCGCAAGTCGGACCTCTCGCGCGACCGTTCCGAGCAGCGCGCTGAGCGCTTCGCCGTGGGCGACCGCATCGACGCTCAGGTGACCAATATCGACAAGGCCGCTCGCCGGGTCTCCCTGTCGGTCAAGGCCCTGGAAATGGCCGAGGACAAGGAAGCCATCGAGAAGTTCGGCTCCTCCGATTCAGGCGCGTCCCTGGGCGACATCCTGGGCGCGGCTCTTCGCGAGAAGGCTCAAAAGGACTGAGGTTATTTTTATTGGCGCTATCGGCCTTCGGCCTGCTTGAGCACGGGACAAAGCCCGCTCAAGCAGGCCGATAGGCCGGTCGCGGAACACAGACTCCTCCGCCCTGTCGGTTCGCCGGCGGGGCGTTTTGCTGTGCGCGCGGCAGGCGAATTGCCCCTCGTGCGGCGGTTGTCGCGGCAGATCGAAAAAAACCAGCCGTCTTTGCGGGCAAAGCCCGGTTTGAGCCGCCCAATCCCTTGAAACCTCAGGAGGAGTCGATCATGGTCGCGCGGCGATGGGCGTGAGGCGGCGCGGCGGCGTCCGCCGAGAGGGGCGGCAATGATCAAGTCGGAACTGATCGCCAAATTGGCCAGCGAGAATCCGCATTTGACCCAGCGGGACGTTGAGCGGGTCGTCGGCGTGATTCTGGACAGCGTGACTGAAGCCCTCGAAGGCGGCGGACGGGTGGAGCTGCGCGGGTTCGGCGCCTTTTCGGTGCGCGGCCGTCCGGCCCGCTCGGGCCGCAATCCGCGCACCGGCGAGACTGTCTCGGTGAACGCCAAGGCTGTGCCCTTCTTCAAGAGCGGCAAGGAACTGCGCGAGCGGCTCAACGCGGACTAGGCGCTCGGTCCCATTCCGCGCGGGCTGGAACCAAAATCGGCCTCGCCGATGCTTGACCCCGGCCGCCCACCGAAACAGTCTCGGCCCGGAACACATCGGGAGTCGTCCGTGGGGATTTTTCAGGAATTTCGCGAATTCGTTTCGCGCGGCAACGTGGTCGACCTCGCCGTCGGCGTGATCATCGGCGGCGCCTTCGGCGCGATCGTCAAGAGCCTGGTCGACCAGGTGATCATGCCGCCCATCGGTCTGCTCATGTCCGGCATCGACTTCGCCAAAATGGAATGGGTTCTCAAGCCTGAAGACCCGGTCGCCAAGCACGCCGCGGTGGCCATTCAGTACGGCGCCTTCATCAACACCATCATCCAGTTCATCATCGTCGCCGCGGCGGTGTTCGCCCTGGTCAAGGTGGTCAATATCCTGCGCCGCAAGCAGGCCGAAGCGCCCGCCGAACCGGCCGCGCCGACGACGAGCGAAGCGCTGCTGACAGAGATCCGGGATCTGTTGAAGGCGAAGGCGTAAAAGCAAAATCGTCATCCTCCGGCTTGATCTTCCAGCGGCCCGGGGATGACGTTCACTTGCATTCCGGCCGATTGCGCCCTTATTCCCCCCATGTCCCAAGCCACCGCCAAGATCTGCGGCCTGACCACGCCGGAGGCCGTCGCCTCGGCGCTGGAGGGGCGCGCGAGCCATCTGGGCTTTGTGTTCTTCGACAAGAGCCCGCGCAACATCGCGCCTCAGGCCGCTTTCCGCCTGGCGCAGGGCGCGCGGGGGCGGGCCAGGATCGTGGCCCTGCTGGTCGATCCCGATGACCGACAACTGGCCGAGGCGGTGGAGGGTCTGGCGCCGGACCTGATCCAACTTCACGGCCGCGAAAGTCCGCAGCGCGCCGCCGAGGTCGGCCGGGTCACGGGGCTGCCGGTGATCAAGGCCGTCGGGGTGAGGGACGCCTCCGACGTTCAGGCCGCCCTGGTCTTTGACGGCGCGGTCGATCATCTGATGTTCGACGCCAAGGCGCCCTTCGGCGCCGACCGTCCCGGCGGTCACGGCGCCGCCTTCGATTGGACGATCCTGGAAGGGGTCAAGACGCAGCGGCCCTGGTTCCTGGCCGGAGGGCTGGACCCGTGGAATGTCGGCGAGGCCCTAGGCCTGTCGCACGCGCCGCTGGTGGACGTTTCCTCTGGCGTGGAACGGGGTCCTGGCCTAAAGGACCCGGGCCTCATCGCGGCTTTTCTGGACGCCGTTCGCCGCGCCTGAAGCCGCTGAATCGAGGACTGAGACCCGTGAACGAGCACCGCCCGAACGACTATTCGGCCTTCCCCGACGCCGCCGGGCGGTTCGGCGAGTATGGCGGCCGCTATGTCGCCGAAACCCTCATGCCCCTGGTGCTGGAGCTGGAGCAGGCCTACGCCGCCGCCAAGGCCGATCCGGACTTTCAGGCCGAGCTGAACGGCTATCTGACCCACTATGTCGGCCGGCCCTCGCCGCTCTATTTCGCCGAGCGGCTGACCGCGAAATTTGGCGGGGCGAAGATCTATTTCAAGCGCGAGGAGCTCAATCACACCGGCGCGCACAAGATCAACAACTGCATGGGCCAGATCCTCTTGGCCCAGCGCATGGGCAAGACCCGCATCATCGCCGAGACCGGCGCGGGCCAGCACGGGGTGGCCTCGGCCACCGTCTGCGCGCGCTTCGGCCTGCCCTGCATTGTCTACATGGGCGCGGTGGACGTGGAGCGGCAAAAGCCCAACGTGTTCCGCATGAACCTTCTGGGTACTGAGGTTCGTCCGGTGACTTCCGGCCAGGCGACCCTGAAAGACGCCATGAACGAGGCCCTGCGCGATTGGGTCACCAATGTGGACGACACCTATTACATGATCGGCACGGCGGCCGGGCCGCACCCCTATCCGGCCATGGTGCGAGACTTCCAGTCGGTGATCGGGACCGAGACCCGCGCCCAGATGCTGGAGATGGAAGGGCGCCTGCCCGATGCGGTGATGGCCTGCGTGGGCGGCGGCTCCAACGCCATCGGCATCTTCCATCCGTTCCTGAATGACGAGGGCGTGCGCCTGATCGGGGTGGAGGCCTCGGGCTACGGCCTGGACGATCTGCACGCCGCCTCCATCACCGGGGGACGGCCCGGGGTTCTGCACGGCAACAAGACCTATCTGCTGCAGGACGCCGACGGCCAGATCCAGGACGCCCACTCCATTTCCGCCGGGCTGGACTATCCCGGCATCGGTCCAGAACACTCCTGGCTGCACGATATCGGCCGGGCCGAATACCGCACCTGCACCGATGTCGAGGCCCTGGCCGCCTTCCAGCAGTGCGCGGAGCTGGAAGGCATCATCCCCGCCCTGGAATCCGCCCACGCCATCGCCAAGGTGGGCGAGGTGGCCCAGGAGATCGGCAAGGGCGGCATCGTCGCCCTGTGCCTCTCCGGGCGCGGCGACAAGGACGTCGGCACGGTGGCCGCGGCGCTGGGGAGAACGATTTGAGCCGGCTGGAAGGCTGCTTCGCCCAGCTGAAGGCGCAGGGTCGCGCCGCCTTCGTGTCCTATGTCATGGCGGGCGATCCGGACCCGGCGACGGCTTTGGAGATCGTCAAGGGCCTGCCGGGCGCCGGCGCGGACATCATCGAGCTGGGCTTTCCCTTCTCCGACCCCATGGCCGATGGCCCCGCGATCCAGCTCGCCGCCCAGCGCGCGCTGAAGGCCGGCATGACCCTGGCCGGCGTGCTCGATCTGGCCCGGGCCTTCCGCGCGGGGAACGACGCCACGCCCCTGGTGCTGATGGGCTATCTCAATCCGATCCTCAGCTACGGCTATGAGCGGTTCGCCCGCGATGCCGCCGGCGCCGGGATCGACGGCCTGATCGTGGTGGACTGCCCGCCCGAGGAGGCCGATCCCTTGGCCGATCATCTGGACGCCCACGGCATATCGCTCGTGCGCCTGGCCGCGCCGACCACGGACGACAAGCGCCTGCCCGCCGTGCTGCGCCGCGCGTCGGGCTTTGTCTATTACGTGTCCGTGGCCGGCGTGACCGGCGTCAAGGAAGCCGACGCCCAGGGCGTGAGCCCGGCGGTGGAGCGGGTGCGCAAGGCCTCCGGCCTGCCCGTGGCCGTCGGCTTCGGCGTCAAGACCCCCGAACGCGCCGCCGCCGTGGCCGCCGTGGCCGACGCGGTGGTGGTCGGCTCGGCCCTCGTCGAGGAAATCGCCCGCGCCCTGGAGCACGGGCAGCCGGCCGCGCCGAAGGTGCTAGCGGCGGCGGGGAGGCTGGCGGACGCCGTGCACGGGGCGCGAGGAGGCTAGCTGTGGCCTTCGACCGGGTCCTCGCTGACCGCATCCGCGAAGTGTTGGCCGAGGTCGGCCCCACCCGCGAGATCAAGATGTTCGGCGGCCTGGGCGTGATGTACCGCGGCCACATGATCTGCGGCCTGATGCGCGACGACGGGTTGATTCTGCGGCTGGGACCGGAAGGGACGGCGGCGGCGATCGCGGCGGGCGAGGCGCGCACCTTCGAGCCGATGAAGGGCAAGGCCGCCACCGGGATGGCGGTAATCGACGAAGCCGCCGCGATCGACGACGAGCCGCTGCGGGATTGGCTGATGCAGGCGGCGGCGTTCGTGCAGACGCTGCCGATCAAGGAATAGGGCATGGCCCCCTCCCATTTCCCGCGTTCCGGCGTATATTCCCAGCTATGACCAAGCCGATCACCCCGCCTCCAGAGGAGCCGCGAGACGAGGCTGCATTTCGCGCCGCCGTCGCAGCCGGAGTCGCCTCGGCGGATGCGGGTCGCCTGGTTTCTTATGCGAAGGTGCGCGAATGGCTTTTGTCATGGGGCAAGCCCGGCGAACTGCCCGCGCCTAAATGATCGTCCGGTTTACGGACGAAGCCATCGGCGATTTGTCTTCCATCCGGACCTATCTGGCTGAACGGAGCCCGAACGCTGCGGATCGCATCGGCCGACGCCTTGTCGAGGCGGCCGATAGCTTGGAGGGGTTCCCGGACCGGGGAAAGCCCGGCTTGGTGAACGGCACGCGCGAGATCACGACCGTTTGGCCGTATGTGATTGTCTATCGCGTGACTGCGGCCGAGGTTCAAATTCTCCGCGTTTGGCACGGTGCCCAGGACCGTGCCGACAACTAGGCCGATGCCCGTTCATCCCGCCGAATTCCGGGGCCTAGATCACAGAGCGCGAAGGTGGCTGTCGACCCCGAGAGGTCGTTGGCGCACCACGACGGAAGGACTAAGCTCTACCGGAAGAACGCGTGGAGTTTGTCATGTGGCCGGTGATCGAGATCGCCATCGAGCCCAAGTCCAAGGCCGACCAGGAAAAGCTGGGCGTCGCGCTCGGCAAGATGGTGGCCGAGGACCCGTCCTTCACCGTCCATACCGACCAGGAGTCGGGCCAGACGATCATGAAGGGCATGGGCGAGTTGCACCTGGACATCAAGGTCGACATCCTCAAGCGCACCTACAAGGTGGAAGCCAACATCGGCGCGCCGCAGGTGGCCTATCGGGAGTCCCTCGGCAAGCGCGCCGAGATTGACTACACGCACAAGAAGCAGACCGGCGGAACGGGCCAGTTCGCCCGCATCAAGCTGATCTTCGAGCCGGGCGAGCCGGGCTCGGGCTTCAAGTTCGAGAGCAAGATCGTCGGCGGCGCGGTGCCCAAGGAATTCATCCCGGGCGTGGAAAAGGGGCTGGAAAGCTCCAAGGAAAACGGCCTTCTCGCCGGTTTCCCGCTGATCGACTTCTCCGCCACCCTGGTGGACGGCGCCTATCACGACGTGGACTCCTCGGTGCTGGCCTTTGAAATCGCCGCGCGCGCGGCCTTCAAGGAACTGCGCGAAAAGGGCGCTCCCAAGCTGCTTGAGCCGATCATGAAGGTCGAGGTCCTGACCCCGGACGAATATCTGGGCGACGTGATCGGCGACCTGAACAGCCGCCGGGGCCAGATCCAGGGCACCGACCAGCGCGGCAACGCCCAGGTCGTCACCGCCTTTGTGCCGCTGGCCAATATGTTCGGCTATATCGGCAACCTGCGGGGCATGTCCCAAGGACGCGCCCAGTTCACCATGCAGTACGACCACTACGAGGCGGTGCCGCAGAACGAAGCCGAAAAAGTCATTCAGAAGTACGCCTAATCCCATCCAACCCTAGTTAGAGGACAAGCCCGGACAGGGCTGGAGCTTGAAATGGCCAAGGAAAAATTCGAACGCAACAAGCCGCACTGCAACATCGGCACGATTGGTCACGTGGACCATGGCAAGACGACGTTGACGGCGGCGATCACGATTACTTTGGCGC
>Ga0302157_10003663_pt1 | contig 17108 bp, 19 predicted proteins | sample I_Bog_N3_3_FD_193502 | JGI IMG/M metagenome (GOLD analysis project Ga0302157, IMG submission 193502) | Peat permafrost microbial communities from Stordalen Mire near Abisko, Sweden - I_Bog_N3_3 | ecosystem: Environmental > Terrestrial > Soil > Wetlands > Peat | place: Sweden: Abisko, Stordalen...
AAGTGACGGCGAAAGAGAATCAACGCCTCCGATTCTACAGCCCCAATCGGCGCCAGTCTCGCCCAAACCGTCGTCGGCAACTTAAGTCCGACAGGCTGCTAGGATCGCTTCACGCCCCCCTCAATGCCTAAAGTGCCGCATCCCCGTGAACACCATCGCCACGCCCGCGGAATCGGCGGCGGCGATCACTTCGTTGTCGCGCATCGAGCCGCCGGGCTGGATGACGGCGGTGGCGCCGGCTTCGACCGCCGCCAGCAGGCCGTCGGCGAAGGGGAAGAACGCGTCGGAGGCGACGACCGAACCAGCCGTGCCCGGTCCCTTGCTCTCCTTCGACTTCTGCGCGGCGATGCGCGCCGAATCGACGCGGCTCATCTGTCCGGCGCCGACTCCAACCGTCTGGCCGTCCTTCACGTAGACGATGGCGTTGGACTTGACGTGCTTGCCGACCTTCCAGGCGAATTCGAGGTCGTCGAGTTCGGCTTCCGTCGGCGCGCGCTTGGTGACGACCTTCAAATCGGGGCGGGCGACGGAGCCGTTGTCGCGGTCCTGCACCAGCAGGCCGCCGGCGACGGTGCGGACCGTCAGCGTCGGCGCCTTCGGGTCGGGCAGCGCGCCGGCCAGCAGCAGGCGCAGGTTTTTCTTGGTGGCGACGATGGCGATGGCCTCGGCGTCGGCGTCGGGGGCGATGATGACCTCGGTGAAGATTTCCACGATCTTCTTCGCCGCTGCCGCGTCGAGCTTGCGGTTCAGCGCCACGATGCCGCCGAAAGCCGAGACGGGGTCGCAGGCCAGAGCCTTCTCGTAAGCCTCCAGCGGGGTCGCGCCGGTCGCGACGCCGCAGGGATTGGCGTGTTTGATGATGGCGACGGCGGCGGACTTGGCTGGATCGAATTCGGCGACCAGTTCGTAGGCGGCGTCGGTGTCGTTGATGTTGTTGTAGGAGAGCTCCTTGCCCTGCACCTGCCGGGCGGTGGACACGCCGGGGCGGGATTCCGCACTGACATAGAACGCGGCCAGCTGGTGCGGGTTCTCGCCGTAACGCATGGTGCTGGCGAGCTTGCCGCCGAAGGCGCGCCACGCCGGCGTCGTCTCGCCGATTTCGCGAGCGAGCCAGTTGGAGATCGTGGCGTCATAGGCGGCGGTGCGGGCGTAAGCCTTCTGCGCCAGACGGCGGCGGAATTTGAGCGTCGTCGCGCCGTCATTGGCCTCGAGTTCGGCGAGAAGTTCCGCGTAGTCGGCGACGTCGACGATGACGACGACGTCGTTGTGATTCTTCGCCGCGCCGCGGATCATCGCGGGGCCGCCGATGTCGATGTTCTCGATCATGTGATCGAAGTCGGCGCCACGCTTCAACTGCTCCTCGAACGGGTACAGATTGACGATCAGCAGATCGATCGCCGGGATCTGGTGGGCGATCATCGAGGCGAGATGGCCGGGGTCGTTGCGCACGGCGAGCAGGCCGCCGTGGACGCGCGGATGCAGCGTCTTCAGCCGCCCGTCCATCATCTCGGGGAAGTTGGTGATCGAGGCCACGTCGACTACAGGCAGCCCTGCTTTGGCGAGCGCCGAGGCGGTGCCGCCGGTCGAGACGAGTTCCACGTCGCGCCCGGCCAACGCCTTGCCGAGATCGATCAGCCCGGCCTTGTCGGAGACCGAAATGAGGGCGCGGGAAATCCCGACTTTGTCCAGAGCCATGCGTCAACACTTTCACGAGGGAGGGGAATTTGGCGCGGCCCTTAACACTTTTTGCAATGCAGCGGAAACGGATTCGCAGAGCTGGGCCCGCCAGAATTGCGCCATCCCAAGTTTAAACTTGCGGCTTGTGCTAGCTTACCGTCGCTAAATTCGAAGCGCCTCGCCCTCGCGAGAGGGGCGGGGCGTCGTACTATGGAGCTGGAAAGCATGCACATCCAATGGCTCGGTCATTCCGCGTTCAAAGTGAAACTCGGCGCGGCGCAGATCCTGTTCGACCCCTTCCTGCGCGGAAATCCCTCGTTTTCCGGCGATTTCGCCGCTGTCGTGAAGGGGACGACGCATGTGCTGGTCACCCACGCGCATAACGATCATCTCGGCGACACGCTGGAAATCCTCAAGGCCACCGGGGCGACGCTGGTCGCCAATTACGAGATCGCGTCCTACGTCGCGTCCGAGTTCTCCGACGCCAAGACGGCGGCCATGAACATCGGCGGCACGGCGCAGGTGAACGGCATCGACGTCACGATGACCCGCGCCCACCATTCGTCGAGCTACACCGCTCCCGACGGCCGCGTGATTTACGGCGGCTCACCCGGCGGCCTCATCGCGCGCCACGACGGCCGCTCGGTCTATCATATGGGCGACACCTGCGTGTTTTCCGACATGAAGCTCATCGAAGAATTCTTCGCGCCGGAAATCGGTCTGGTGCCGATTGGCGATTGGTTCACCATGGGGCCGCGCGAGGCGGCGCTCGCCGTGGATCGCTACTTCCACTTCAAGCACGTGATCCCCTGCCACTGGGGCACGTTCCCGATGCTGGCGCAGTCTCCCGACGAATTCGCGCGCAACGTCCACCACACGATCGTCTGGGCGCCAAAGCCGGGGGAATCGCGAGAGTTCCCGCGGCCCGTGCCGCTGCATAGCTGAGCTGGGAGCGGCGGCGTCTCGCCGCCGTGCTTCAGCCTCGCGCCAGATGCTTGAACATCACCGCGCGAGCCTCGTCGTCCATCGTCACCTTGAACGGGAACTGGTCTTTCAGGGCGATGGCGCGGACGGCGGCGGGACGGGCGGCGATCTCGTCGTTGAGGCGCTTCACGTTCGGGAACTTCTCCCAAGCGGCTTCGCCGAGTACGAACGGGATCATCCGCGACCAGCCCCACAGCGCCATGTCGACGATCGTATAGACGCCGCCGACCATATAGGGGCGGCTCGCAAGCCGCTGTTCGACCACGCCGAAATGCCGGTCGGCTTCGAACTGGTAGCGGTTGTGGGCGTACGCGACTTTTTCGGTCGCGAAATGCTTGAAATGCACGGCCTGGCCGTTGAACGGGCCGATTCCGGAGGCGACGAACATCAACCACGACAGCAATTCCCCGCGCGCCGCGGTCGGCGGCAGGAACTTGCCGGTCTTTTCGGCGAGGTAGAGCAGGATCGCGTTGGAATCGAACACGGTGACGTCGCCGTCCTGAATCGCCGGGACCTTGCCGTTGGGGTTCACTTTGAGGAATTCGGGAGCGAACTGGTCGCCCTTGCGGGTGTCGACCGGGATCGGCTCGTATGCGAGCCCGGCTTCCTCCAGGAACAACGCGACCTTGGTGGGGTTGGGCGAACCGTTGAAATAGAATTTGAGCATGGGAACCTCCCTGCGAGCGTTTGGATCCCTATAGCCTTTCGTCGAGGCCGTGTCGCCGCCCGTTGCGCGCGTGGGCGCGGAACGCCTATGAAGGCGGCGCTAAGAAAATCCGGGGAAGACGCTATGCAGGAGTTCGCTCTCGACGCCGACCGCATCGCCATCCGCGACATGGCGCGCGCCTTCGCCGACGCCGAGATCGCCCCGCACGCGCTGGAATGGGATCAGGCCAAACACTTCCCCGTCGAAGTGATCTGTTCGACCGCGCCGCTCGGCATGGGCTCGATCTATGTGCGCGAGGACGTCGGCGGCTCGGCGATGACGCGGCTCGACGCGGCGATCATTTTCGAGCAGCTCGCCACCGGCTGCCCCGCCTTCTCGGCGATGATCTCCATCCACAATATGTGCGCCTGGATGATCGATTCCTTCGGCTCCGAGGAACAGCGCCACAAATTTCTGCCGCGGCTGGTGTCGATGGAGCGCCTCGCCAGCTACTGCCTCACCGAGCCGGGCTCGGGGTCGGACGCGGCAGCTCTGCGCACCCGCGCCGTGCGCGACGGCGACACTTACGTCTTGAACGGGCAGAAGCAGTTCATCTCCGGCGCCGGCAACGAACGCGACTTCTATGTGGTGATGGCCCGCACGGGGGCAGAGGGGCCGAAAGGAATTTCTACGTTTGTCGTCGAAGGCGGGACGCCCGGGCTCAAATTCGGCGCCGTCGAGAAGAAGATGGGCTGGCACATGCAGCCGACCCGCGCCGTCATCTTCGAGGATTGCCGCGTGCCGGCGGGGAACCGCATCGGCGAGGAAGGGATCGGCTTCAAGATTGCGATGGCCGGGCTCGACGGCGGCCGGCTCAACATCGGCGCCTGTTCGCTCGGCGGTGCGCAGTCGGCGCTGGAGAAGGCGCTCGCTTACATGAAGGAGCGCAAGGCGTTCGGCAAACGGCTCGACGAGTTCCAGGCGCTGCAATTCCGCCTCGCCGACATGGCGACGGAACTGGAAGCGGCGCGCACCTTCCTGTGGCGCGCAGCCGCCGCGCTCGACGCCAAGGCGGCAGACGCGACGCAGCTGTGTGCGATGGCCAAGCGCTTCGCCACCGACACCGGCTTCAAGGTCGCCAACGACGCGCTGCAATTGTTCGGCGGCTACGGCTATCTCGCCGACTACGGCGTCGAGAAACTGGTGCGCGATCTGCGCGTGCATCAGATTCTCGAAGGGACCAACGAGATCATGCGCCTCATCGTCGCCAGGGAACTCGTGGGGCGGTGAGGTTTGTAGCCGGGGTCACTGCCCTCGGCTTTCTTGTAGCCGGGGTCGCTGACCCCTGCCGCCGAGGTCAGCGACCTCGGCTACAGTTCGGGGAGACATTACCATGGCCAACATCGCCTTCATCGGTCTGGGCAACATGGGCGGCCCGATGGCCGCCAATCTGGTCAAGGCGGGGCATCGGACCGTCGGCTTCGACCTCGCTCCCGCCTCGCGCGAGGCGGCGGCCGCGGCGGGGGTGGTGGTCGCTGCCCGCGCGGTCGAAGCGGTGAACGGCGCCGACGTCGTCGTCACCATGCTGCCTGCGGGCAAGCACGTAATCGCGGTGTGGAGCGAGATCGTCGGCGCGGCGAAGACCGGCGCGCTGTTCATCGATTCCTCGACCGTCGACGTCGAGAGCGCGCGCAAGGCCCATGGGCTGGCCAAGGACGCGGGGCTGTCGTCCATCGACGCGCCGGTGTCGGGCGGCACGGGCGGCGCCAAGGCGGGCACGCTCACCTTCATGTGCGGCGGCGAGGAGGCGGCGTTTGTCGCCGCCCGGCCCTATCTCGAGCGGATGGGCAAGCGCGTCGTCCATTGCGGCGGCGCCGGCGCGGGGCAGGCGGCGAAGATCTGCAACAACATGATTCTCGGCGCGACCATGATCGCCACCGCCGAAGCTTTCGTGCTGGCCGAAAAGCTCGGGCTCTCTGCGCAGGCGCTGTTCGACGTCGCCTCGACCTCGTCGGGCCAGAGCTGGTCGCTGACCAGCTATTGCCCGGTTCCCGGCCCGGTGCCGGCTTCGCCCGCCAACAATGGCTACAAGCCCGGCTTCGCCGCCGCGTTGATGTTGAAGGACCTGCTGCTCGCGCAACAGGCCGCGCAGACGGCGCGCGCGGCGACGCCGATGGGGGCCAACGCCGCGCAGCTCTATCAACTGTTCAGCGCCGCCGGCCACGACAGCGACGATTTTTCCGGCATCATCAACTTTTTGCGCGGAATGCGCTAAGGAGGTGGCGAGCCTCGCCGGGGATTCTCTCTCGCCCCCCGCGGGGAGAGGGAGTCGCCGCGCGTCGGTTGTCGTCGGCGCCGCGCCCGTTCCGGAGATACCAAACTAAGTGCGTCCTACCCCGCTCGTCTTCCCCTTCCCCGCCCCGCCCAAGCCCCTGGAATTGATCGAGGCGGCGCCGGGCATATTCTGGCTGCGGCTGCCGCTGCCGTTCCGCCTCAACCACATCAACGTCTATCTGATCGAAGACGGCGACGGCTTCGTGCTCATCGACGCCGGGATCGATACGAGAGTGAGCCGCGAGATGTGGGACGCGCTGTTCGAGGGGCCGCTGAAGGGCAAACGGCTGACCGCCGTGCTGGCGTCGCATTTCCACCCCGACCATATCGGGCTCGCCGGCTGGCTCGCCGAGCGCTTCGGCGTGCAACTCCATGCGAGCGAGAGCGAATATCTCAATTCGCTGGTGCTGCGACTCGACCCGAAAGCGCTGGATGCCGAGCCCTATCGCAGCTTCTACCTCGCCCACGGGCTCGACGGCCCGCATACCCAAGTGATGCTGGCGCAGGGCCTGGCTTATCTGAAGCTGGTCGGACCGCTGCCGCGCACCTATCGGCGTCTGGTCGCCGGCGAGACGCTCGATATCGGCGGGCGCAAGTTCGACGTGCTGACCGGCGGCGGCCATTCGCCGGAGCAGGTGATGCTGTATTGCGCCGAATTGAACGTGTTCCTGAGCGGCGATCAGGCGATGGCCAAGATCACCCCGAACATCTCCGTCGTCGCGATAGACCCGGACGGCGATCCGCTGGGCGTCTATCTGCGCTCGCTCGCCGAACTCAAGGCGCGCATCCCCGCCGACGCGCTGGTGCTGGCGAGCCACAATCTGCCGTTCGTCGGCCTGCACACGCGCATCGACGAACTGATCGCGCACCACGAGTCGCGCTGCGCGCTGATTCTCGCCGCCTGCCGGGAGAAGCCGCATTCGGCGTTCGATCTGGTTCCCGTGCTGTTCGGCCGCGGCATCGACGATCCCCACCAACTGTCCTTCGCCTTCAGCGAGGCGTTGGCGCACGCCAACTACATGATCCGCAAGGGCGCGCTGGAATCGTTTGCGACCGCCGACGGGTTCGCGATGCGGGCGGTGTGACAGGGGTTCCCTCTCCCCGTTTGCGGGGAGAGGGTTAGGGTGAGGGGCCGGTTGAGCGCGCCTTTCTTTCCAGTTTCAGGAAGAGCGAGAAATGCAGCTTGCGGCGCTGCCCGGCCCCTCACCCCAACCCTCTCCCCGTAAATGGGGAGAGGGAGCAAGAGGCCTTCGCGCCCTCCTCGCCACGATCGCCGCCCTGCTGTTCGCCTTCGCCGCCCACGCCGACCCCGCGCCCAATTTCTGGGACCCGGCGCTGCATCTCGAAAGACCGGACCTTTCGGGCCTGCGCGCGATCCGCTTCCTCACCGCCGACGACTATCCGCCGCTCAATTTCGTGCGCGGCTACGGCGACTTGGCGGGCTTCAACGTCGAGATCGCGCGCGGCGTCTGTGAGGAACTGCATATGCCGTGCACCGTCCAGGCGCGGCGCTTCGATACGCTGGTCGACGCCTTGCAGACCGGCAAGGGCGACGCGGTGGCGGCTTCGATCGCCTCAACTCCCGCCTTGCGCGAAACCCTGGATTTCTCTGCGCCCTATTACAAGACGCCGGCGCGCTTCGTGACCCGCAAGACGTCGCAGCTCGGAGACGCCACGCCGCAGACGCTGGCTGGCAGAAACGTCGGCGTCGTCTCGGGGAGCGCCCATGAAGCCTATTTGCGGACGTTCTTCCCGGCCGTCCGGCCGACGACCTTTCCCAGCGTCGTCGAACTGCTGAAGGCGCTGACGTCAGGCGCCGTCGAGGCCGCGTTCGGCGACGGACTGACGTTTGCGGTGTGGCTGGCGGGCGAACAGTCGTTCGACTGCTGCGTCTTCAAAGGCGGCCCCTATAGCGAAAGCCGCTTCTTCGGCGAAGGCGTCGGCATCGCCGTGCGCAAAGAGGACGCGCCGCTGCGCCAGGCGATCGACTGGGCGTTGGCGCGGATGGCGCAGCGCGGGCTCTATGCGGAGATTTATCGGAAGTATTTTCCGGTGGGGTTTTATTGAGGGGGGCGTCAGTCCTTATTGCCTTCCTCCCCCCGCTTCGGCGCCGCCACCCCCGTCAGCGGCCCCAGCATATCCAACGCCACTCGCAGCCGGTCGGTCACCACGGCGTCCGCCCTCCACGGCGTCACGATCTCCGGGACGAAGCCGCGGCAGTCGCGCACCATGGCGCCTTCGATGACGATGCGGGCGACGATCGGCCAGGCGGCGGGGCCGACTTTCTGTTCGGCGACGCGCAACTTGTCGCGCGCATGCAGCGCGATCTCGCTGGTCGGCAGGCCCGGGCGCGGGCCGAAGCCGGTGGAGCCGACGGTTTCGGGCTGCACGGCGCGCAAGTTGTCGAGCCGCGCGCGCTGGAACAGCCGGCGCAGCGCCTCGCCGATCAGCCAGCGCATGTCGTTGAGCTTGGGGTCGTGGGGCGCCAGCGCGCGCGTCGAGCGCATCACGTCGAACGGGTCGAGCAGGCGGCGCAGCCGTCCGATCTTCTTTTCGCTTTCCTGTCCGGCTTCGGCCGCGCGGGCGAGGCGTTCGGGAGTCGCGTCGAGAGCTTCGTCTTGGGTCGCGGCGGCGGGCCGGCGCAATTTTCGGGATTTCAGAGTCATTTGACGATCTCCGCGCAGAGTTGGGCCGGGGAAGAGCAGTAGGAGGCGGGGGCGACGGGGGCGATGCGCAGCGGCACGCTCATGCGCTTGAGCGCGAAGCTGGCGGGCGGACGCTCATGGGCGTTGCGCAGGTCTTGCAAGTGGCGACGGCAGGCGCGCTTGGCGCGTTGTCTTTCGGTGTCTTCCTCTATGCCTGGGCGCGTGCGGTCGGAGGGCATCAAACAAAATCTCCCTGTCGCCGGCGCATGCAACACGCGTCGGTTGTAGATTGAACATGATGTTCATGTTATGTTCTCATCCTGCTCCCGTCTCAAACTTCCGTCAATCAATTTTCTGAAATTCATAATTGCCTGGATTCGGAATTACAGAATATAGTTAATTCCATGACAGTCGAATGGATCCGCCAAGGGCTCAAGGACACGGGGAAAACGCGCAGCGGGCTCGCCAAGGCGCTGGGACGCTCGCCTTCCGCCGTAACAGATTTGCTCAATGGCACCCGACGCTTGCGCGCCGAGGAAATCGCCATTGTCGCCGAATATCTCGGCGTCGAGCCGCCGCGTCTGGTCGGCGGCGGGCGGGCGCGGAATCCGGCGGGCCGGGTGCCGCTGGTCGGCTTTGTCGGCGCCGGCGCGATCGCCCATTTCTACGCAGACGCGCAGGGGCCGTTCGACGACGTCGAGGCGCCCGACACCGCGGGGCCGAGCACCGTCGCCGTGCAGATCCGCGGCCATTCGCTGGGCGCGCTGTTCGACAACTGGCTGGTGTTCTACGACGACGTCCGCGACCCCGCCGACGACGCGCTGGTCGGGCGGATGTGCGTGTGCGGCCTCTCCGACGGTCGGGTGCTGGTGAAGGCGCTCAAGCGCAGCCAGATTTCGGGCTTGTGGACGTTGCTTTCCAACACCGAACCGCCGATCTACGATGTCGCGCTCGATTGGGCGGCGATCGTGCGCGAGATGCGGCCGCGCTAGCGGTGCTCATGGGAAATCCAAAATGTCCGAAACCGCGTCCGCGCTCGGCATCGCGCGCGAACTGATCCGCTGCCCTTCCGTGACGCCCGACGACGGCGGCGCCTTACCCTATCTGGCGCGCCTGCTTCGCGCCGCGGGCTTTCGCACGGAGCTGGTGACCTTCAGCGAGCCCGGCCTGCCCGACATTCTCAATCTCTGGGCGCGCTACGGGACGGCCAAGCCGAATTTCCTGTTTGCCGGCCATACCGACGTCGTGCCCATCGGGGATCTCGGCAAGTGGCGGCGCGAGCCGTTCGCCGGCGAAGTCGTCGACGGCAAGCTCTATGGCCGCGGCGCCTGCGACATGAAGAGCGCGGTCGCCGCCAGCGTCGCCGCCGCGCTCGATTTCGTCGCCCGCGGCCCATTCGAGGGGTCGATCAGCTTCCTGCTGACCGGCGACGAAGAAGGGCCGGCGGTCAACGGCACGGTCAAACTGCTCGAATGGGCGCAGGCGCGGGGCGAGACGTTCGACCATTGCCTGCTCGGCGAACCCACCAGCGTTTCCAAACTCGGCGACATCGCCAAGAACGGCCGGCGCGGCTCGTTGACCGGGCGGCTCGCGCTTCACGGCAAGCAGGGCCACGTCGCCTATCCGCAGCTGGCCGACAATCCGCTGCGCCGGCTTGCGACGGCGCTCGACGCCCTGCATGCGCCCGCGCTCGACGCCGGCACGGCGGATTTCTCGGCGACCAATCTCGAGGTCATCAGCGTCGACGTCGGCAACGGCGCGACCAATGTGATCCCCGGCGAGGCGAGGCTCGTTTTCAACATCCGCTTCAACGACGTCTGGACGCCGGACACGTTGCGGGCGGAGATCGCGCGCCGGCTCGCCGCAGCCCTGCCGGCGGCAAGCTACACGCTCGCTTTCGACCCGACCAACGCCGTCGCCTTCCTGACGGCGCGCGGCGATTTCACCGACCTCGTCGCCCGCGCAGTGCGCGAGGCGACGGGCCAGGAGATGACGCTCTCGACCAGCGGCGGCACTTCGGATGCGCGGTTCATCAAGAGCGCCTGCCCGGTGGTCGAACTCGGGCTCGTCGGCGCGTCGATGCATGGCGTCGACGAATTCGCCGAGGTCGAGCAGGTCGAAGGGTTGCAGCGCATTTACGCGCGGGCGCTCGAACTCTACTTCGCCTGAAGCGCCATGATCTTCTATCGCGCCCTCGCCGCAACGGACGCGCCGCGCGCGGCGGCCGTCATCCGCGAGAGTTTTGCCGCGCAAGGATTTGCTACCTCGCCGCCGTCGTCGGCGCTCAAAGAGAGCGACGCGGCGGTGGCGGGCAAGCTGGCCGCCGGCGGCGGGTTCGGCGCTTTCGACGGCGCAACGCTGGTCGGCGCCGTGCTGTGGTCGGACGACGGCGATGCGCTCTATCTCGGCCGGCTCGCGGTGCTTCCGGCGCGGCGCGGCGGGGGAATCGCGGCCGAACTTGCGGGCTTGGTGGAAGCGGAAGCGCGGCGGAGCGGTTTTGCAAAGCTGCGCCTGCGCGCGCGGCTGCAACTGCCGCAAAATCTCAAATTCTTCGCGCGGCTGGGCTTTCGACCGGTCGGCGAAGGCGCCCATGCCGGCTTCGCCCAACCGACCTACGCAATATTCGAAAAGCCGCTCGGCGGCTTCAGCCCATCGGAGGGTCGCGAATGACCAGGTTGAATCGTCTTGCCGGCCTTGCGCTGGCCTGCGCGCTCGCCGCGCCGCTGGCGGCCCACGCCGACGAGCGCATCGTGTTCGTGCGTCACGGCGAAAAGCCGGAACTGGGGCTCGGCCAGTTGAACTGCCAGGGCCTCAACCGGGCGCTGGCGCTGCCCGGCTTCATCGCGAAAACCTTTGGCAGGATCGATGCGATCTTCGCCGCCAACCCGTCTGTGCAGAAGCCCGACCGCGGCGTGCCCTACGACTACGTGCGGCCGCTGATCACCATCGAGCCGACGGCGATCACGCTCGGCCTGCCCGTGCAGACGCGTTTCGGCTTCGACGACCCTAAGGGGTTGGAGGCGGCGCTGACGGACAAGACTTACGCCAACGCCACCGTCGTCGTCGCCTGGGAGCATAGAGTGGTCGACGTGATCGCCCGCGATCTCCTGGCCGCGCACGGCGGCGACGCCGGTCAGGTTCCAACCTGGGACGATGCCGATTTCGACGGCGTCTATGTCGTCACGCTGCCGGCCGACGGCCCGGCGCGGTTCCAGCGCCTCGTCGAGGGCCTCGACGGCCAGCCCGACGCCTGCTCGCACTGAGGGAGCGTCGGCCTCCAGGCCGACGAATTTTTTGCGCGCCTCGTCGGCAGCGGTGCGGTTTTCGTCGGCCTGGAGGCCGACGCTCCCTAGCTATTTCGCATCTGCGAAGGCTATAAGCGTCAACGCTCGCGCCGAGAGGTCCGCCCTGCCTACGATCGCCGCCATCCGTGACGACTTCGCCTTTCTCGACGATTGGGAAGACCGCTACCGCTACATCCTCGAACTCGGCCGCACGCTCGAACCGCTGAGCGCCGAGGAGCATAACGACGCCAGCAAAGTGCTGGGTTGCGTCAGTCAAGTGTGGATCGTCGGCGAGGCGCGCGTCGACGCCGCCGGCAAGACGATTCTGCATTTCCGCGGCGACAGCGATTCGCATCTGGTGCGCGGCCTCATCGCCATCGCGCTGGCGCTGTTTTCCGACCGCGAGCCCCAGGCGATCGTCGATGAAGACGCCCGCGCGACCTTCACCGAACTCGGCCTGGAAGCCCATCTGACCCCGCAGCGCTCCAACGGCGTGCGCTCGATGATCGAGCGCATCAAGGCCGAGGCGGGGGCGCGGGTGTAATACGGTTTCCGGGCGATCAACTCGAAACGTCCACGTATGCAAGTGATTTGAGCCTTCTCCCCTTGCAGGAGCAGGGAGTAGGCGCGCGAGCCAATCAACCGGAAACCGTATGAGAGGGACCGGCGGGGCGGCGCGAGATCATCCCGTCTGTCAGCAGGGCTGCGGCCGAAAGCCCCTCGAGCCCGCCCTACCGCGTCAGCCGCGCTGTCCGCGTGCGCATGGTGACGAGTTCTTCCGCCGCGGTCGGATGCACCGCCATGGTGGCGTCGAGGTCGGCTTTGGTGGCGCGCATCTTCACGGCGATGCCGAGCAACTGGATCATCTCGCCGGCTTCCGAGCCCAGGATATGGGCGCCGACGACGCGGTCGGTGGCGGCGTCGACGATCAGCTTCATGATCGTGCGTTCGGTGGAGCCGGTCAACGTCGCCTTCATCGGCCGGAAGCTGGTCTTGAAGATTTCGACGGTCCCGAACCGCTCCAGCGCCTGCGGTTCGGTGAGGCCGACGGAGCCGATCTCCGGGGTCGAAAACACGGCCGAGGCGACGTCGTCGTGGTCGGGGCGGACGGTTCCTCCGGCAAACAGCCGGTCCGCCAGTAGATGGCCCTCGCGGATCGCCACCGGGGTCAGGTTGATGCGGTCGGTGACGTCGCCGACGGCGTGGATGGAGGGGACGTTGGTTGTCGAATCCGCGTCGACCTGCACCGCGCCCTTGGCGTCGAGTTTTACGCCCGCGGCCTCCAGCCCGAGGCCGGCGGTGTTGGGCGAGCGGCCGGTGGCGACGAGCACTTGGTCGAAGACGTCGAAACTGTCGTCGCTGAATTCGACGCGCAGGCCGTCGTCGGTTTTGGCGATCCGCCGCGGCAGCGAGCCGAACCGGAATTCGACGCCGGCGCGGAGCATCTCGTCGCGCAGGCCGGCGCGCATATCCGGATCGAAGCCGCGCAAGATATTGTCGGCGCGCATCGCCTCGACCACGCGCGCGCCCAGACGGCGGAACACGCCGGCGAATTCCACCGCGATATAGCCGCCGCCGACCACCAGCAGGCGCTTGGGGAATTCGGCGAGGTCGAAGATTTCGTTCGACGTGATCGTATGTTCGAGGCCCTCGACGCCGGGCAGGCGCGACGGTTTTGCGCCGGTAGCGATGAGGATGTGGCGTGCGGAAATTTCCCGCCCGTCCGAGAGTTGGACGAGGTGGGGACCGGCGACCACGGCGCGGCTCTCGACGATGGAGACCCCGGCCTTATCCAGATTGACGCGATACAGGCCGGAGAGTCTGGTGATCTCGGCTTCCTTCGCCGCGACCAGTTTTCGCCAGTCGAAGCGCGTCTCGCCGACGCTCCAGCCAAAACCCTCCGCGTCGCGGAAGGCGTCGGCGAAGCGGCTGGCGAACACCATCAGCTTCTTGGGCACGCAGCCGCGAATCACGCAGGTTCCGCCGATGCGGAATTCCTCCGCGACCACCGCCCGGGCGCCATGGCCGGCGGCGACGCGCGCGGCGCGCACCCCGCCCGAACCGGCCCCGATGACGAACAGATCGACGTCGTAATTCACGTGGGCTCCGTCCTCAGAAGTCGAAACCCTTCTTCTTCATCTCTTCGCGCAGGCGGCTGAGCAGGTTCTTGTTCAACTCGCTACGCCAGATCCCGGTGGAGACCTGGAATTCCTGCAACAGGATGGGCTGCGTGGCGAGATACTTCTTGCCGGACGGACCTTCGAAGAAGGCGAGCGAATCGCGCAACTCCTGCTCGCTCATGCGGCTGGCCATCACATGCGCGAGATCGGCGATGACCTTGTCGCCGGACTTGGCGAATTCAGGAATGATCGTGACCGAGGCTTCCTTCAGCGCCGTCGCCATTTCCGGATGGATCGCGGCGACGTTGCGCTGCATCTCGCCGAGCGTGAGCGGGATGATGTTCTCGACCCCGGCCCTCATGCCGACGTCGTTGATGACTTGCGTCGCCATCGCGATCGCGTTCGCCGAGGGTTCGTCGGCATAGGCCGGCGCGGCGGCGGCCAGGGCGAGAAACCCGCCGGCCAGCGCCAAAACCTTAGGCTTCGAGGCAAACTTCATATTCTATCTCCAGTGTATCCGCGTCTAGGTGCTGGGCTCGACGACTTCGACGCCCGTCGCTCCCGCGACGATTGCCGTGGTCGCCAGCCCGATGAACAATCCGTGGTCGACGACGCCCGGCGTCGCCGACAGCGTCGCCGCCAGGGTCGCCGGATCGGGAATCACGGCGAACGCGCAGTCGAGGATGTAGTGTCCGCCGTCGGTGACGAAGATTTCGCCGGTCCGGCGGCGCAACTCGACGGAGCCGGAAAGCCCGAGAGCCACGCACGCCCTCTGCATGCGAATCTTGGTCGATTCGAGGCCGAACGGGACGACTTCGACGGGCAACGGGAAGGCGCCGAGCTGCGCGACGCGCTTGGTCGCGTCGGCGATGACCAGCATCCGCCGGGAGGAAGCCGCGACGATCTTTTCCCGCAGCAGCGCGCCGCCGCCGCCCTTGATCAGGTTGAGCGACGCATCGAGTTCGTCAGCGCCATCGACAGTCAGATCGAGTTCGGGGCATTCGTCGAGCGTGGTCAGAGGAATTCCCAAAGCCTCGGCCTGCCGCCGCGTCGCTTCCGACGTGGGGACGCCGATGACGGACAAGCCGTTCTTCACCGCCGCGCCGAGCGCCTCGACGAACAGAGCCGCCGTCGAGCCGGTGCCGAGCCCCAGCTTCATGCCGGGACGCACGAATTCGACGGCCTTCTCGGCCGCCTGTCGTTTGAAGGTCGCGCTGTCGGAACTCATGGCCATTTCCGCGCCGAATACGCGCGGCGGGGTAGCCGTTCACGTCGGGAAACGCAAGGACGCGAATCGCTTCATGCGCGTCCCTTGAGCCATCGCGCCTCGAACGCCGACAGGACGGCGTTGGCGACGACGCCGACCGCGCCGAGCAGCGCCACGCCGGCAAAAATGTCGCCGGACTTGTAGGCGCGCGCGGCGAGCAGCACCCATTGGCCGAGCCCGTCGAACCCCGCGATCATCTCGCAGACCACGGCGAGGATGAGCGAGACGGTCAGTCCGAGCCGCAGGCCCGACAAAATGTCCGGCGTCGCCGAGGGCAGGGCGATCTTGAAGGCGATGGTCACGCGCGACAGTTTCAGCGCTCGCGCGACTTCGTAAAGCCGCGGCTCCACCGCCGCGAAACCATGGATCGTCGCCAGCAGCATCGGCCAGATCGCGCCGAAGCCGATGACGCCGAGCGCCATTTTCGGCGTGAGGCCGAACAGCGATATCGCCACGGGAATGACCGCGGAAGCCGGCAGCGGGCGCAGGAATTCCAGCGTCGGGCCGATATAGGCGCGCGCGAGCCGCGACGAGCCGATCAGCGCGCCGAGCGCGACGCCCGCGAACGAGGCGATGAGCCAGCCGCCGAGCATGTGCAGGACGGTGCCTTCGAGCTTGACGCCGAGGTCTCCACGCTGAAAGCCTCTGACGAGGGCGTCCCACGTGCGCGCCGGCGTCGGCAGGAACACCGGAGAAACCAGTTTCAACGCGGCGATCTCGCCCCATAGGGCGACGAGCAGCGCGAGCGCGGCGAGGCTCGCCAGCCGCCAATAGATCGTCTTCATCGCGCCGCCTCGCTGCGCGCAGCGCGGCCGAAAAACCGCTGCTGAGCCGAGACGAGCAGCGCATTGAGCCCAAAGCCGACGACGCCGATCCAAAACACGTAGGCGAGCATGAGGTCGGGCCGCAGCGCCTGTCCCGCCGTCATTACCCCATAGCCGAGCCCCATGGGATTGACGGCGATTTCCACGGTGACGGCGACGATCAGGGAGACTCCGGCGGCGAGGCGGAAAGCGACGAAGATGCGCGGCAAAGCGGCCGGCGCGACGATCTTCACGATCCTGTCCAGCGGCGTCAGTTTGAGCGCGCGCGCCACTTCGACGAGCCGCGGCTCGACGCCGCGCACCGCGGCGCGGGTGAGGATCAACAGCGGCCAGACGCAGGCGAAGGATACGATGGCGATTTCCAGCGAATAACCGAAACCCAACGCGACCAGCGCGATGGGGATCACCGCCACAGAGGGAATCGGCCGCAACACTTCCACCGGAAATTCGAGCAGCCGGTCGAGCGTCGGCGCGGCGCCGAGAATAAGCCCGAGAATGAGGCCGATCGAGGCGCCGATCGCCAGACCGCCGAAGGCGCCGAGCAGCGTGTCGCGCGTGGCGGCGACGAGCGAGCCGTCGCCGAGCGCTTCGACGAGCGCCAGCGCTACCGCAGAGGGCGGCGCGACCGCGTCGCTCGGCCCCGACATCCTCGCGCCGACCTCGGCCAGCGCGGCCAGGGCGGCGGGCAACGCGAGCGCCTGCAACAGCTTCATCGCGCTGCGCCCTTCTCGGCGGTGTGGATGAAGTCGTACAACTGGCGGCGCAGTCGCAGGAATTCGGGGTCCTCGCGGGTGAAGACCTGATTGCGCGGACGGGGCAGGGCGACGTCGAGTTCGATTCCGATTCGTCCGGGATGCGGAGCCAAGCCGATGACGCGGTCGCCCAGATAGATAGCCTCTTCGAGATCGTGGGTGACGAACAGGATCGTGGCGTCAGCCGCGCTGGCGATCTGCAGCATCTCGTCTTGCAGCGATTGCCGCGTCATCGCGTCGAGCGCGCCGAACGGCTCGTCCATCATCAGCGCCAGGGGTTGCTGGGCGAGGCAACGGGCGATCTGCAAGCGCTGCTGCATGCCGCCCGACATTTCGGACGGGTATTTGAAGGCGTGGCGCAACAGTCCGACGCGGTCCAGCAATTCGCCGACGCGTTGGGCGCGTTTTCCGCGCGGGACGCTCATCGCTTCGAGCGCGAGCGACACGTTGCCGGCGGCGGTGCGCCAAGGCAGCAGCGCTTTCGCGTAGTCCTGGAATACGATGGCGACGTCGCGGCGCGGGCCTTCAACGCGCGCGCCGTCGAAGCGAACTTCGCCGCGCGTCGGCGCCATGAG
>Ga0302157_10003665_pt1 | contig 17105 bp, 11 predicted proteins | sample I_Bog_N3_3_FD_193502 | JGI IMG/M metagenome (GOLD analysis project Ga0302157, IMG submission 193502) | Peat permafrost microbial communities from Stordalen Mire near Abisko, Sweden - I_Bog_N3_3 | ecosystem: Environmental > Terrestrial > Soil > Wetlands > Peat | place: Sweden: Abisko, Stordalen...
CAGGTTCGAATGGGCCTCCAGGGAAGCCCTGCCGCTCTTCTGGACAATCACCTCCCCCAGGTTGAACGGACGCCCCACCGGAGTGACCGCCCACATCACGTAGGTCTGGAATTCATGACCGAACTTGGACGCGGGCTCCATCTTCTCGAACTTGGCCTTGATCGCCATCGCCCCACCGCGGTTCTGCACCTTGGCCAAGCCCTCGGCCATGGGCGACAGCACCGTTCCCCGGAACCCGATCCGGGTGGAACCGGTCAGGTTGCGGTAGTTGATGGCCTTGCTCGTGGCCGGCGTGACGGTCATGTGATAGAGCGGCATGGAATCCGGGCGGTAGGGCTCCGGTTCCGGCCCGGTTTGGGCGGCAACCCGCTGGACCACGCCCGGCAACCCGACCAGGGCACTGAGAAAGAGGAGCCGCCCCCAAACTCGCAGTGGGTTGGCGCTGGTCTTGGATTTTATTATCATTTAATCACCCTTTAATCTGGTGGCGGTTGCACACGACCCAGCCGTCCATCGCACCCAAAGGGATGGGACAAACTTTCCATTTCCGGAGCTTATTCTTGGGTCTGGGCCCGTCGCTCCCACCAGGAGTGAGCCTCTTGGCTTAGAAGATTCACGCCTCAACGGCTTTTGCTTTAATTAAAAATAATGCACGCCATTGCAGCGTTTCCGTTTCGGTGGGCGGACCATGCCGCGGCCGCGATCGCGGAACCCGGATCAACCCGCCCGGATCGATCGGGTTATGGCCTGAGCACCGCTTGGAGTTCCCGTTCCAGGCGTCCTGGGGTGTACCCGCTCCAGGACCGCACCACCTTGCCGTTCAGGTCGCCCACCCGGTGACTGTTCCCATCCGCATCCAGCAGCATGACTTCCGATACGTTCCGGCCGTCGAAGCTGGAGCCCGGTCTCGACCAGAGGTGCCACCCCAGCCAGAGCAGGCCCGCCAAACCTGCGGCGACGACCATCAGGGAAAGGACCGTTCCCAGTCCTTCCGAACGCCGTTCCTGAAACCATTCCACCCAGCCGGCCATGGCGCACTCCAGATCTCGATTATTACCGATAAAGACCTAGTAGAACCATCGACTTTACTCCTTGACTTGCGGACTGGGCTCAAGTGCAATGAGCCTTGCAAGGCAACACCTCGCCCGGGCGCAAAGGTCCGGCACAGTGTTGAAAACAGACATAAGGGGAATCGGCCATGCCTCTGGATCAAACCATTGCCCTTTATGACCGGATCCGAAAGGCCACCCCCCAGGCCAGGCAGCGTTTCGGCCGGCCGCTCACCCTGGCCGAGAAGATCCTGGCCGCCCACGCCATCGACTTCGACCGCCAGGAGTGGGAGCGGGGCAAAGCGATGCTTTCGCTCCGACCGGACCGGGTAGCCATGCAGGACGCCACGGCGCAGATGGCCATCCTCCAGTTCATCCAGGCCGGCCGGGAGCGCACCACCCTGCCCTCCTCCATCCACTGCGACCACCTGATCCAGGCCCGGGACGGGGCCGGAGCGGACCTGTCCCGGGGCCTGACCGAGAACCAGGAAGTGTTCGCCTTCCTGTCCAGCGCCGCGCGCAAGTTCGGCATGGATTTCTGGCGGCCGGGCTCCGGGATCATCCACCAGGTGGTCCTGGAGAACTACGCCGTGCCGGGAGCCCTCATGATCGGCACCGATTCCCACACCCCCAACGCGGGCGGGCTGGGCATGATGGCCGTGGGGGTGGGAGGGGCGGACGCGGGCGAGGTCATGGCCGGACTGCCCTGGGAAGTGCTGCAGCCGAGGCTGATCGGAATCCGGCTCAGCGGAACCCTGAGCGGCTGGGTCTCGCCCAAGGACGTGATCCTGCACATCTGCGGGCGGCTCACGGTCCAGGGCGGCACCAACAAGGTGGCGGAATACTTTGGCCCGGGCGTGGAGAGCATCAGCTGCACCGGCAAGGCCACCATCACCAACATGGGCGCGGAACTGGGGGCGACCTGTTCGATCTTCCCCTTCGACCGGCGGATGGCCGACTTCCTGCGGGGCACGGCCCGGGGGCCCCTGGCCGATCTGGCCGAAGCCAACCGGGAATGGCTGGCCGCGGACCCCGAGGTGGCCCTGGACCCCGCCCGCTACTTCGATGAAGTGCTGGAAGTGGATCTTTCCGCCCTGACCCCCCAGGTGGTGGGCCCGCACACCCCGGACCTCACCCGGCCCACCTCCAGCCTCGGCGCCGAAGCCGCCGCCAAGGGCTACCCCATGGAGCTGCGGGCCGCCCTGATCGGCAGCTGCACCAATTCTTCCTACGAGGACCTGAGCCGGGCGGTGGACCTGGCCCGGCAGGCCCTGGCCGCGGGCCTCAAGCCCAAATCACCGCTGTTCATCTCCCCGGGCTCCGAACGGATTTTCCGGACCATCGAACGGGACGGCTTCCTCGATACGTTCCGGCAACTGGGGGCCACGGTGCTCACCAACGCCTGCGGCCCCTGCATCGGCCAATGGGACCGCCAAGGCATGGTGCCCGGCCGCGCCGATTCCATCATCACCTCCTTCAACCGCAACTTCCCCGGCCGCAACGACGGCAGCGCCGACACCCACGCCTTCATCGCCGGCCCCGAGATCGTCATGGCCATGGCCTTCGCCGGCACCCTGGGCTTCGACCCGGTCCGGGACAGCCTGGACACCCCGGGCGGAACCCCGTTCCGGTTCGCACCGCCAAGGGGCGAGGAGATGCCCCCCCTGGGTTACGAGCCCGGCGACTCGGGATTCCAGGCCCCGGCCGCGGATGGCCGGGACGTCCCCCTGGAAATCGCCCCGGACTCGGAACGGCTGAGCCTGCTCGCCCCCTTCCCCCCCTGGGACGGCCAGGATTTCCAAGGGCTGGTGCTCCTGCTCAAGACCGTCGGCAAGACCACCACCGACCACATCTCCCCGGCCGGCCCCTGGCTGCGCTATCGGGGCCACCTGGACCGGATCAGCGGCAACCTGTTCCTGGGCGCCGGCAATGCCTTCACCGGCGAGCGCGGCCACGGCACCGACCCGCTCACCCATGTCCCGGGGCTGGCCATCGCCCAGATCGCCCGGAGTTACCAAAGGCAGGGCATCTCCTCCATCGTCGTGGGCGACCAGAACTACGGCGAGGGCAGTTCAAGGGAACACGCCGCCATGTCCCCACGCTACCTGGGGGTCAAAGTGGTCCTGGTCCGCAGTTTCGCCCGGATCCATGAGACCAACCTGAAGAAGCAGGGGATCCTGCCCCTGGTCTTCGCCGACCCCGCGGACTGGGATCGGGTGGAAGCCGATGACCGGGTCGACGTGCTGGACCTGGGCCGGCTCGCTCCCGGCCGGCCGGTCCAGGTGGTGCTGCACAAGCCCGACGGCCGCGCGGTCACCCTGCAGACCCGCCACACCCTCACCGAAGAGCAGATCCATTGGTTCCGGGCCGGTTCCGCCCTCAACGCGCTCGGAACCAGCTAACACCGTGGGGCCCTGGTTCGATTGGACGACCGTTCGAGGCACTAGCAGCCGTATGGTCGCAAGCGACCCAACGGCTGCTAGACTTCTCGCTCCGCCCCCTTCTTCCATCCGATCCGCGAGGCAGGAGCCTCCATGACCTTGGCCTACCAAAGACTGCAAGCACCCGAGGGCGAGCCGATCACCATGGGCGGCGATGGCCGGCTGCGGGTCCCGAGCCACCCCATCGTCCCCTTTATCGAAGGGGACGGCACCGGGCCGGAACTCTGGAACGCCGCCCAGCGGGTGTTCGAAGCGGCTGTGGCCAAGGCTTATGGCGGCAAGCGGAAGATCTCCTGGTTCGAAGTGTACGCCGGGGAGAAGGCCAACCGGGTCTATGGGCCGGGCACCTGGCTGCCCGAGGACACCCTCACCGCCTTCCGGGAGTACCTGGTGGGCATCAAAGGGCCCCTTACCACCCCCGTGGGCGGCGGCATCCGCTCCATCAACGTGGCGATGCGCCAGACCCTGGACCTGTACGCCTGCGTGCGGCCGGTCCACTACTACCAGGGCGTCCCGTCCCCGGTGCGCAGGCCGGAGCTGGTGGATATGGTGATCTTCCGGGAGAACACCGAGGACATCTACGCCGGCATCGAGTGGGAGGAAGGCACCCCGGAAGTGGCCCGGGTCATCCGCTTCCTCCAGGAAGAGATGGGCGTGACCAGCATCCGCTTCCCGGAATGCTCCGGCATCGGGGTCAAGCCGGTGAGCCGGGAGGGCTCCCAGCGGCTGGTGCGCGCCGCCATCCGCCATGCCCTGGACCATGGGCGCAGGAGCGTCACCCTGGTGCACAAGGGCAACATCATGAAATTCACCGAGGGCGGCTTCCGCAAATGGGGCTACGAAGTGGCGGCCGCCGAATTCGGCGACCGGATCGTCACCTGGGCCCAGTGCGGTGGCTCACCCCCGCCCGGCAAGCTGCTGGTGAAGGACTGCATCGCCGACAACTTCCTCCAGGAGATCCTGCTGATGCCCGCCGACCACGACGTGGTCGCCTGCTGCAACCTGAACGGCGACTATATCTCCGATGCCCTGGCGGCGCAGGTGGGGGGCCTGGGCATCGCCCCCGGCGCCAACATCAACTACGTCACCGGCCACGCCTGTTTCGAGGCCACCCACGGCACCGCCCCGAAGTTCGCCGGCCAGAACAAGGTGAATCCCAGTTCGGTCATCCTCTCCGGGGTCATGATGCTCCAGTATTTCGGCTGGGACGAGGCCGCCTGGCTGATCCAGAGCGCCCTGGAGCGGGCCATCGCCGCCGGGGCGGTCACCTTCGACCTGGCCCGGCCGATGATTGAAGAAGGACGGACCCAGGTCAGGGAAGTGGGAACTTTCGAATTCGGCTTGGAAATCATCAAAGGCATGGATTAAATGGGTAAAGCAAAACGGACCGTTCTCCAGTTCGAACCGAAACCAAGCGAGGCAAACATGGCCCAAACCGCAAAGCTGGAACTGGACGGCAAGGTTCTCGAGCTCGACATCATCGAGGGAACCGAAGGCGAGCGCGCCATCGACGTCCGCAACCTGCGCGCCAAGACCGGGGTCATCACCTACGACGAATCCTACGCCAACACCGGCAGCTGCCAGAGCAAGGTCACCTTCATCGACGGCGAGAAGGGCATCCTGCGCTACCGGGGAATCCCCATCGAGGAACTGGCCGAGGGTTCCACCTTCGTCCAGACCGCCTACCTGGTCATCTTCGGCCATCTCCCCACCGAGGCCGAGCGGGTCAACTTCTCCGGGCTGCTGACCAAGTACCAGATGATCCACGAGGACATGAAGTTCCATTTCGAAGGCTTCCCCTCCTCGGCCCACCCCATGGCCATTCTCTCGGCCATGATCAATGCCGCCGGCTGCTTCATCCCCGAGCTGACCCTGGAATACGATCCGGAACGGTTCGAACAGCAGGCCGCCCGGCTGCTTTCCCAGGTGCGGACCCTGGCCGCCTACGCCTTCCGCAAGTCCAGGGGCCTGCCCTCCATCTACCCCAAGAAGAAGTACACCTACACCGAGAACTTCCTGCACATGATGTTCTCCGAACCGGACGAGGACTATGCCCTGGATCCGGCCATCGTCGACGCCCTGGACCTGATTTTCCTGCTGCACGCCGACCACGAGCAGAACTGCTCCACCGCCACCGTGCGCATGGTGGCCTCCAGCCGCGCCAACCTGTTCGCCAGCGCCTCCGCCGGCGTCTGCGCCCTGTGGGGGCCCCTGCACGGCGGGGCGAACCAGGCGGTGATCGAAATGCTGAAGGAGATTCGGGCCGAAGGGGACGACGGCAGCAAGTTCCTGGAATTGGTCAAGCACAAGGGCCACGGCGCCAAGCTGATGGGTTTCGGCCACCGGGTCTACAAGAACTATGACCCCAGGGCGAGGATCATCAAGCGCCGCAGCGACGAGCTTCTGGCCAAGCTGGGGATCAGCGATCCGCTCCTGGACATCGCCAAGCGGCTGGAGGAGGCCGCCCTGAACGATCCCTACTTCATCGAGCGCCGGCTCTACCCCAACGTCGACTTCTACAGCGGCATCATCATGCAGGCCATCGGCATCCCCCTGGAGATGTTCACGGTGATCTTCTCCATCGGCCGCATGCCGGGCTGGATCGCCAACTACAAGGAAGTGATGGAGGACGCCGACAGCCGGATCTACCGGCCGCGGCAGGTCTACCAGGGCGCCACCCTGAACCACTACGTCCCGCTGTTCGAGCGGTAGCGGGCGAGGAGCCTGGCCCCGTAATCGCACGGGTTCCGGACTTGCGCCCAGGTTCGTCGCCGCCGGCGGGGCCGGCGTCGACGGAAAGGATACGGCGATGCATGTTGGGCGGTGTTGTCACCCTCGCCCTTCGCTCATCCTGCGAGACAACTTGTTCTTCCGGGCTCCCGGGCCGGGCCTAAGGTCCCGTGGCCTCGCTGCGAGTGGGTCCTGAGTCCTCCTGATGCGCTTCGACCCTATGGTTTGGGGGGCGGCTTAGGCTGCTTAGGCTAATCGTTTGATCGCATCCTGGAATTCACTTTCCAAGGCCTGGAATGCGGACAGGCTGCGCAAAGGGCTGAAATCGGGAATGAATTCAGCAAGTTGGTGGATTCGAGCCCTTGCCTCAAGTTTGAATTGGTCCAAACGACGCCCCTTCAATTCACAGGCGGTTTTTCCTCCACTCGCTTGGCGCACGCAACCGGGACGGTTCGAGTTGAAGCATCCGCCAGGATTGCATCTCTCGCCTAGCCGCCAGAGCGGTGGGATTCTCGACGGTATTGATGGTCGACAGAACCGTGCGCATCAGGGAAGAGGCTTTCAATTCCCTGGGCCTACCCTGGTGACCGCTATCTTCGTGAATCTTGATATAGGCTCCGTCTTCCCTCAAGCCTGTGCTGATATAGGGCTTGGTCCGATACCCGCCCTGGACAGATTGAAGCCAGCCACGTTTTTTTTGGCGAAAGGCAGGGCTGCGGTGGAGACATCCTTGCTCAAGTAATCCAGTGATTCATTCACAATTTCAATTCGAGGAACAAGCGAACCTGGTGAATGGGTATGGCGGAGTTCCAGGGTGTACCGGAGGTGCCGGGCCGACGGACTGGCCTCCTGGTCCAGATCGTCCCGAACCGTCGGGCCGACCAGCATTTCAGCTTCAAAGCGGATGGTATCTGCCTGCCCCTGTGCGTTTTGGGTAAAAATTCGAGTGGCGTTGGCGCTGCTTGTTTCCTGCCGGACCCCGGTGGCGGCATCCAATAGGGACTTGTCGGCAAGGGCACTCAACAGTTGAATGGAATCAAATAGGTTGGATTTTCCCACACCATTCGCCCCAGCAATCACCGTGAAGGGGCCAAGCCGTAAGTTGACATCTACCAAGTTCTTAAAGCCCTGAACACGCAGCCTCGTCAGCATGGTTCCCTCCAAACTGCATCACTGCAATTCCATAGCACCACACTCTAGTTAAAGTTGCCACACCGATGACGGATTTAAGCCGCCCGTGGGCGGCCAAAGGAATTCCTAAAGCAAATGTCCGCAGGATAGGTATAGTGTTGGCATGATCCAGAAATTGCCGATTCGCTCGTTCTATTTCTCCCTTTTTTCCCAGCCTGCCTTCAGGAGGTAGCCCGTGGATTTCGCCCTGCCGGAGCACGTCGAAGCCCTCCGAGATGAGGTCCGCAGGTTCGCCCACAAGGAGATCCGTCCCCACGTCATGGACTGGGACGAAAGCCGGACCTTCCCCATGGAGGCGATGAAGAAGCTGGGCCAGATGGGCATGCTGGGAATCATCTTCCCGGAACAGTACGGCGGCGCCGGCATGGGCTACCTGGAATACGCGGTGGTGGTGGAGGAACTTTCCAAGGTGGACGGCAGCATTGGGCTCAGCGTCGCCGCCCACAACAGCCTCTGCTCCAACCATATCTATGCCCAGGGCGACGAGCGACAGCGGGAGCGCTACCTCAAGCCCCTGGCCAGCGGCCAGGTGCTGGGCGCCTGGGCGCTCACCGAACCCGGGTCCGGCAGCGACGCGGGCGCCCTGCGCACAACCGCAAGGAAACAAGGCGGCGCCTGGGTGCTGAACGGCACCAAGAACTTCGCCACCCACGGCGCCGTGGCCGGCATCACCGTGGTCATGGCCCGCACCCGGAGCGGGCATGGCGCCGATGGTATCAGCGCCTTCATCCTGGAGCGAGGCATGCCCGGCTTCCGCCCCGGCAAGCAGGAGAACAAGCTGGGCATGCGCGCCAGCGACACCTCGGAACTGATCCTGGATGAGGTGGAGGTGCCGGCGGAGAATCTTCTGGGGGAGGAGGGGGTCGGTTTCCGCCAGGCCATGAGCACCCTGGACGGCGGCCGCATCAGCATCGCCGCCCTGGCCCTGGGCATGGCCCAGGGCGCCTTCGAGGCCAGCGTCAAGTACACCGGCATCCGCCGGACCTTCGGCAAGCCGCTCCACGAGCACCAGGCCATCCAGTTCAAGCTGGCCGACATGCAGGTCCAGATCGAGGCGGCCCGGCTGCTGGTCCACAAGGCCGCCTGGCTCAAGGATCAGGGCCTGCCCTATGCCAAGGCGGCCGCCATCGCCAAGCTCCACGCCTCGGAGATGGCCTGCCGGGTTGCGGACGAGGCGGTGCAGATCCACGGGGGCTACGGCTTCATCAAGGACTACCCGGTGGAGAAGTTCTACCGGGACGTGAAGCTCTGCACCATCGGCGAAGGCACCAGCGAAGTGCAGCGGATGGTCATCGCCCGGCACATCATCAAGGAGTCCTGAGCGTGACGCTGATCCAGAGCCAGCTCAAACCCTCCTCGGAGACCTTCCGCCAGAACCATGCCCACAACCTGGCCCTCTGCGAACAGCTGGGTGAGCAGAAGGCTTCGCAGAGGCTGGGCGGCGGCGCCAAGGCCCTGGCCCGGCACACCGGCCAGGGCAAGCTGTTCGTGCGCGACCGCATCGCCCTGCTGTGCGACCAGGGCACGCCCTTCCTGGAGGTGGGGCTGTTCGCGGCCCTGGGGGTCTATGACGATCCGGTGCCCGCCGCGGGCCTGGTGGCGGGGGTGGGGATGGTCGCGGGACGCCCCTGCATGATCGTCGCCAACGACGCCACGGTGAAAGGCGGCGCCTACTACCCGCTCACGGTCAAAAAGCACCTGCGAGCCCAGGAGATCGCCCTGGAGAACCGGCTGCCCTGCCTCTACCTGGTGGACAGCGGCGGCGCCTTCCTGCCGCTGCAGGCGGAAGTCTTTCCGGACCGGGACCATTTCGGCCGGATCTTCTACAACCAGGCGACCCTGTCCGCGGCCGGCATTGCCCAGATCGCCGCGGTCATGGGCAGCTGCACCGCCGGCGGCGCCTATGTCCCGGCCATGAGCGACCAGTCCATCATCGTCAACCGCACCGGCACCATCTTCCTGGGCGGTCCGCCGCTGGTGAAGGCGGCCACCGGGGAGGACGTGAGCGCCGAGGACCTGGGCGGCGCGCGGGTGCACACCGAACTGTCCGGGGTGGCCGACCACTTCGCCGAGGACGACGCCCAGGCCATCCAGATCCTCCGGGAACTGGTGGGCCACCTGGGCCCGTCACCCCAGGCCGCGGTGGCCCTGCGCAGCCCCGAGCCGCCGGCCTACGACCCGGACGAGATCCTGGGGGTGTGGCCCAGGGACCTGAGGCGCCAGGGGGACATCCGGGAGGCCATCGCCCGCATCGTCGACGGCAGCCGCCTGTGCGAATTCAAGCAGCGCTACGCCACCACCCTGGTCACCGGCTTCGCCCATCTGGAGGGGATGCCCTGCGGCCTGGTGGCCAACAATGGCGTGCTGTTCGGCGAAAGCGCGCTCAAGGCCACCCACTTCATCGAGCTGTGCACCGCCCAGAAGATCCCGCTGGTGTTCCTGCAGAACATCACCGGCTTCATGGTGGGCGCCCAGGCGGAACGGGCCGGCATCGCCAAGGAAGGCGCCAAGATGGTCCACGCGGTGGCCACCGCGAAGGTGCCCAAGATCACCCTGCTCATGGGCGGCAGTTTCGGCGCCGGCAACTATGGCATGTGCGGCCGGGCCTACGGCCCCCGCTTCCTGTGGACCTGGCCCTGCTCGCGCATCTCGGTCATGGGCGGACCCCAGGCCGCCCAGGTGCTGGTCACGGTCAAGGGCGACCAGCTGGAACGGGAGGGCGGGAGCCTCGGCGATGCCGAGGCCGAGGCGATCGCCAGGCCGATCCTGGAGAAGTACGAGCGGGAAGGCCACCCCACCTATGCGTCCGCGAGGCTCTGGGATGACGGGGTGGTGGACCTGCGCGGCACCCGGAGCGTCCTGGCCGCGTCCCTGGCCTGCACCCTGTCCACCCCGATCGAAGCGACCCGCATGGGCGTATTGCGAATGTGAGGACGACCATGAACGGAACCGACCTGATCCGGATCGGCAATGCCGGGGGCTACTGGGGCGACGATCCCTGGGCCCTGCGCCGGATGGTGCGCGGCCCCCTGGCCCTGGACTACATCTCCATCGACTACCTGGCCGAAGTGACCATGAGCATCCTGCAGAAGCAGAAGAGCCGGGACCCTTCGGCCGGCTATGCCAGGGACTTCGTGACCCAGATCGAACCGCTGCTGGAGGAGATCCTGGCCCGGGGCATCCGGATCGTCACCAACGCCGGCGGGGTCGATCCTGAGGCGTGCGCCGCCGCCCTGGCGGCCGTGGCCCGGTCCCGCGGGCTCAAGCTGCGCATCGCCGTGGTGGAGGGCGACAACATCACCGCGCGCATGGCCGGTTTCATGGCCGCCGGGGTGGACTTCCGCAACATGGAGACCGGGGAGGCCTTCCTGCCCCATGCGGACCAGGTGCTGGCCGCCAACGCCTATTTCGGGGCCATGCCGGTGGCCGAGGCCCTGGCCGGGGATCCCCACATCGTCATCTGCGGCCGGGTCACCGACACCGGCATCACCCTGGCCCCCCTGATCCATGAGTTCGGCTGGGGCCCTTCGGATTTCAACCTCCTGGCCAGCGGCATCATCGCCGGCCACATCATCGAGTGCGGGGCCCAGGCCACCGGCGGCAACTTCACCGACTGGAAGAAGGTGCCGAGCTTCGACGGCATCGGCTTCCCCATCGTGGAATGCCGGCCCGACGGCGGGTTCACCGTCACCAAGCATCCCGGCAGCGGCGGCCTGGTCAGCTGCGCCACCGTGCGCGAGCAGCTGCTGTACGAGATGGGCAACCCCAGGAGCTACCTCACCCCGGATGTCATCGCCGATTTCTCCAGCGTCAGGCTGGAGCCCGACGGGGATGGCCGGGTCCGGGTGTGGGGGATCCAGGGCCGGCCGCCCACCGACCTGCTGAAGGTCAGCATCGCCTATGCCGACGGGTTCAAGGCCACCGGCGCGCTCATCGTCTCCGGCCCGGACGCCCGGGCCAAGGCGGACTGCCTGGCCCAGGTGTTCTGGCGGCGGCTGGACTCCGAGCTGGCGCTGGCCGGGCTGCCGGCCCTGGACCGCACCTGCACCGAATTCGTGGGCGACGACGCCACCCATCGCGGCCTCACCCCTGCCCACCGGCCCAGCGAGATCCTGCTCCGCCTTTCCGCCCGTTGCGCCCATCGGGAAAGCCTGGAAACCTACCGGAAGCTGCTGCCGTCCATGATCCTGTCCGGCCCGCCGGGGGTGGCGGTGACCGGGGGCGCCCCGGCCATCTCGGAGGTGGTGAGCTACTGGCCCGCCCTGCTGCCCCGGGGCATGGCCGAGGCCACGGTGCGAGTGCTGGAGGAACGGGGCGGCGGGCGGCTCGAGCCGGTCCTGGCCAAAGGTCCCCTGCCCTGGCCCGCCACCCCGGGCCCCCAGCCGATCCCCGCCAGCCTGGACCTTGAGCCGTCCTTCCCCCCCGCGGGCCCGATGGTGCGGGTGCCGCTCCTGCGCATCGCCCATGCCCGCAGCGGCGACAAGGGCGACACCGCCAACATCGGCCTGATCGGCCGGTCTGGTCCCTGCTACGCCTGGCTGCGCGACCACGTCGGCGCCCAGCAGGTCGCCGGCTGGTTCCGGAGCCACTGCCTCGGCAAAGTGGAACGGCACCCGGTGCCCCAGCTCTGGGCCCTCAATTTCCTGCTGGAGGAGACCCTGGGCGGAGGCGGCACCATGAGCCTGTTCCTGGACGCCCAGGGCAAGACCCTGGCCCAGGCCCTGCTCCGCTGCGAGCTGGAAGTGCCCGAAGCCCTGCTCGCCACCATCGGCCCGGAAAACCTCCCCTGCCCCGGCGAACTCTTCCCCGAAGGAGCACCCGCGTGACCCACCTCTCCCTCTTCCCGATGAAAGGCCTGTTCTTCTCCGGCGAGACAGTGCGGGTGGAGGCCCTGGCCACGGGCGTGATGCGCCTGGTGCTGAACCGCCCCCAGGTGCGCAACGCCTTCAACGCCCGGATGATCCAGGAGCTCTCCGAGGCTCTGGCCCAGCTGGCCAGGCTCTCCGACCCGGAGGTCCTGCGCCTGCTGCTGCTGGAGGGCGAAGGCACCGTCTTCTGCGCCGGGGCGGACCTGGCCTACATGAAGGAACAGGCCTCGGCCGAAGCCGGCCAGAACCTGGAAAACGCCCGGGAACTGGCACGCCTGTTCGTTCGCCTGGGCGAGTTCCCGGTGCCGGTGGTCAGCTACGTGCGGGGCGCGGCCATCGGCGGCGGACTGGGCCTGGCGGTGTGCAGTGATTTCGTGCTGGCCGAGCCGACCGCCCACTTCGCCACCTCCGAAGTGACGCTGGGGCTGGTGCCGGCGGTGATCAGCCCCTACATCGTGCGCAAGCTGGGCCTGGCCCACGCCGCCCCGCTCATGCTCACCGGCCGCCGCATCCAGGCCCGGGAGGGGCTGCTTTCGGGCCTGGTCCAGCGCCTGGTGGAGCCGGGCGAAACCGGGGAGGAGGCCCTGGCCAGGGTGCTGCAGGAATTCCTCTGCGCAGGGCCAAGGGCCGCCCGGGCCACCCGGGAGCTGCTCCGGCGGATCTGCCCGCTGCCGGCCCCGGACCTGTTCGAATTCACCGCCCAGGCCATCGCCGCCGCAAGGGCCTCCAGCGAGGGCCAGACCGGCCTCCAGTCCTTCTTCCGCAAGGCCGCCCCGGGCTGGGTCCATCCGGTTCCGCTGACGGAGCGCAAGGTTTGACCCCCCGGCGGCTGGTCATCGCCAACCGGGGCGAGATCGCCCGGCGGATCCTGCGGGCGGGCCGGGCCATGGGCTACGATGTGGCCGTGGTCGCCACGGCCCAGGACCAGGGGACGAGGGTGCAACGGGAAGCGGACGCGGTGCTGCCGGTGGCCAGCTATCTGGACCCGGACGGGATCGTGGCCGCCGCCCTGGGCTGGGGCGCCCAGCTCCTGCACCCCGGCTACGGCTTTCTTTCCGAGCACGCCGGCTTCGCCCAGGCGGTGGAGGACGCGGGCATCGCCTTCGTCGGCCCCTCCGCCGCCGCCATGCGCGCCCTGGGCGGCAAGGAACCGGCCAAGGCCCTGGCCCGGAGCTGCGGAGTGCCGGTGCTGGACGCCCTGCTGTCCCACGAACTGGCGGCCCTGGCGCCGGAACGGTGGGAGCAGGAACTGGCCGCCCGGGGCATCCATGCCCCGTTCCTGGTGAAAGCAAACGGCGGTGGCGGCGGCCGGGGCATGCGGGTGGTGGCGGCGGCCGCGGAGCTTCCATTGGCGGTGGCCCGGGCCTCCCTGGAAGCCCAGGCCGGCTTCCACGACGGCACCGTGTTCGTGGAACGCTACCTGCGGGATCCCAGGCACATCGAGATCCAGGTGTTCGGCGATGGCCGGGGCGGCGGGGTGTTCCTGGGCGAGCGGGAATGTTCGCTCCAGCGCCGGCACCAGAAGGTGGTGGAGGAGGCGCCCAGCGCGGTGGTGGACGCCCCCCTGCGCGAGGCCCTGGGCCGGGCGGCCCTGGCCCTGGTGCAGGCGACCCGCTACCGGGGGGCGGGGACCGTGGAGTTCCTGCTGGATGCCGACCAGTCCTGGTATTTCCTGGAAGTGAACACGAGGATCCAGGTGGAGCATCCGGTGACGGAGCGGGTCTATGGGGTGGACCTGGTCCAGGCCCAGCTGACCCTGGCCGAGGGCAGCTGGCCCGCCGCCCTGGGCGACCCCGGCGGGTTCCTGCCCGGTCCGGAAGGGGTGGCCCTGGAGGCCCGGATCCTGGCCGAGGACCCCCGCAATGGCTGGCTGCCCACCCCCGGCCCGCTGACGGTCTACCGTGAGCCGACCGGGGCGGGGATCCGGGTGGATGCCGGGGTCGGCCCCGGCGACCGGATCAACCCCCAGTTCGACTCCATGATCGCCAAGCTCATCGTCTGGGGCCCGGACCGGGCCACCGCCGTGGCCCGGCTGTCCAGCGCCCTGGAGGATTTCGTGATCCTGGGCCCGGTCACCAACCTGCCCCTGCTCCAGGCCATCAGCCGCGCCCCGGATTTCCTGGCGGGCCGGGAGTCCACCGCCTGGATCGGCGAGCATCTGGCCGAGCTCAACGGCCCGCTCCTGCCCGCCCCCTGTCTGGCCTTCCTGGAATCCCGGGCGTTCCGGGAAGCCCTTTCCTCCGCCTTCCGGGGCGTGGGCCAGCCGCCGCCCGGCGCCGCCGAGCGGTTCGCCGCCCAGGCCGGCCCGGAGTTGCGCATCGGCAGCGGCCTGGAGCGGGAACCCTTCCGCCTGAGGCCTGGGCCGGAACCGAACCGGTTCACCCTGGCCGGGCCCGGGATCCGGGCCCTGCTGGCAGGCGTCCCGGAGCCCCACCAGCGGGCCGCCGGGCTGCTCCGGGCCCTGGGCGAGGGACCGGAACCGGCCCTGGCCTTCACCGCCTGCCGGATCGGGCAATCGCGCATGGCCCTGGCCGTGCTGGGGGAGACCCTGGTGCTGGAGGATCCCTCGGCCCACCTGCCCCGGGCCGGCACGGCGTCCCGGGAGGCCGGTGGACCGGTGTGCGCGCCCATGGCCGGGAAGGTGCTGGAAGTGCATGTGGCCGTGGGCGATCCGGTGGAGCCGGGGCAGTTGCTGTTCGTGCTGGAGTCCATGAAAATGCAGTTCGAGATCCGCGCGCCGGGGAAGGGCCGGGTGGAAGCGGTGCTGGTGGAGGTGGGGGACGTGCTGCAGGGGCCTGAGCAACTGACGGTGCTGAGCGGTGAGGCTGCGGATCCAGACCTTGGAATGGGCCGTTCCTAGCGCTGATACAGACTGGCCGAAGATCGTTCCAGAATTCCTTTCATCCTGTTCACATCCCCGTTCATCACCTTTGGCCCCGGCTCAAGGAAGAGATTCATGCTGCCGCTGCTCTGGCTCCAGACCGGAGAACCACACCCAATCGGCTTCCTCGTCCGTGCCGCTCCAGCCGGCCGAATGCAGAAGGTAGCCAAGGTAGTCCTTGTCGGCCAGGGCATAGTGGAAAGCGCCGCCCGTGACCAGGTCGTGGGGGACCTGGGCCAGGTAGGCCGGGACCAGGGCCTCGAGGCGGCCGGGATAGCTCCCCCGGGCCAGCCGGTACCGTTCCAGGGCGCACGCCACCCGGGCCTGGTCCACCGCGGCCTGGACCCGGGCCATGGGAGCCACTTGCGAGGCTTTTCTCCTCGCGCCGCCCCATCCTACCCAGCGTTCGAGGCTTCGCCGCCACCCCCCCGCCGGCCCCGCCTCGGCCGCGCGCACCCGGGCCGCATCAATCCGGTGCCCCAGGGGATCCAGCGCCGCCTGCACCTGGGCCTCGGCCTGGTCCTCCATCACCAGAGCCTGCCAGGTCCAGCCCTTGGGCAGCAGGATCCGGCGCGACCACCGGCGCCAGGCCGGTTCGGAGTCCGGCCATTCCGATTCCGGCGGGAACCCGCGCAGCGCCCGGTCCAGGATCGCCGCCCCGCAGCGCTCGCTCTGCCAGGCCCGCCGGAGCGAGCCCACCAGGTCCACCGGCTCCAGGGCCGTCTGCAGCCGGATCAGCTGGGCCTCATTCCAGGCCTGGCCCGCCAATCCTTCCCAGAGGGGCTGCAGCATCATCTCCATCCAGGCCCGGCGCGCCAGTTGCACGAGGATGGCGGGTTCAGGCGCCAGCTGCTGGGCCACCCGCAGTCCGGTCAGGACGTCTTCCAGGGCGGCTTCGGCACGCCCCTGGTGCAGCCGGGCCAGGGCCCGCAGCTGCTGGGCGCGCATCAGCTGCGTCAGCCCGCCGATACGCCCCAACATCGCATAGAACCTCCCGGGTTGGCCGATCACCTGGGGCAGGCGAGAGGCGGGCCTGCGGGCCGCTTCCGCCAGCTGGTCCAGCCCGGCGTCGAACGGGCTCAGCCAACCCTCCAGGCTACGGCCCTTGCGCTCCGCCTCCACCGGGGCGAAGTCCGTCGCCACCCCCCGTCTCCAATCGCCCAGATCCGGTTTGACCAGGGCGTCCCAGTCCTGCTGCCAGCAGTCCTTGGCTTCCGGACCGCGGTTGGCGATGGGCGCCTCGGCGAAATTCTTGGCGTCGGAGATCTCCGGAGGCGCGTAGGCCGCGGGGTCGTAGCTCTGCCCGGCGGCCTCCTGAAGGCCTTTCCAGGCTTCCCAGGCCCGGCGTCCCCGGGCGTTTTCCTCCAGGTGGAACAGGACCATCGGCCCGATCAGGATTCCCAGGACCAGAATCAGGCGCCGCACAAGGACTGTCATCAGGTCTCCTCCAGGATCCCGATCCAGGCTATCAATTAATTATTAATATGTCCAGACGGAGCCAGACTTGAACTCAAAGGCCATCATCTTGGGGTGGGTTGGCGCGGCTCGGCGATCAGACTTCCGATCCAAATGCTTGGAGGTCGCGCATCCCCGCATGGTCCGCGATCCGCTCGAACCATTCCGCCGCCCGGTAGCGGGCCGGCACCAACCGACCGGCATGAGCCCAGTCCACCCTACTCAAAGGAACCTTGTCCGGATCGGGAATCCTCAAACGCCGAACCTCCAGGCCTCGAGGTAGCGTCGGACATCCACCAGGGAGGTCACCGTTCCCTGGAGCATCCAGGCCAGAGGCGAGTGTCCGCCGAACCGGAGATCCGTGTGGGGCCGTTTCATCCAGGCTACGGATCCCTGGGCATTGGGAACAAGCACCTCCAGATTGCCCCAGATGCCCATCAGCAGGGAGAGGCGCTCCAGGGTGTCCGGAGCCACGGATCGGACCCCGCCT
>Ga0302157_10003667_pt1 | contig 17104 bp, 17 predicted proteins | sample I_Bog_N3_3_FD_193502 | JGI IMG/M metagenome (GOLD analysis project Ga0302157, IMG submission 193502) | Peat permafrost microbial communities from Stordalen Mire near Abisko, Sweden - I_Bog_N3_3 | ecosystem: Environmental > Terrestrial > Soil > Wetlands > Peat | place: Sweden: Abisko, Stordalen...
ACCCATTACCGCTCCACCCCCGACTTCAGCGAGGCCGCGGTGGCCGAGGCGCGGCGGGAACTCGACCGGTTCTATCGCGCGCTGGAACGGTTCCCGGCGATGGATGCCGTGGACGTGCCGGCCCCGGTGATGGACGCCCTGTGCGACGACCTGAACACGCCGCTGGCGCTGTCGGCGATGCATGCGCTCGCCGACGCGGCGCTGGCGGGCGATTTCGAGGCCGCCTGCGGCCTGCACGCGGCCGGCCATCTGCTGGGGCTGCTGCAAGTGGACCCCGCGGCCTGGTTCCACGGCACCGGCGATGACGCGGCCGCGATCGAGGCGGCCATCGCGGACCGCCTCGCCGCCCGCAAATCCCGCGACTTCACCCGAGCCGACGCGATCAGAGCGGAGCTGGCGGGAAAAGGGATCGTGCTGGAAGACGGGCCCAATGGCACGACCTGGCGGCGGGCGGGCTGAGGAGAGTCAGGATGGCAAGACCATGCAACGGCCGGCGCGCCCTGCTGCTGGGCGCCGCTATGGGGCTGGCTCCCGCCGCCTGGGCACAGACCCTGCCGACTGGGCCCAGGCTGCCGCCCGGCGTCACCCCCGACTCCCTCCGCACCATGACCCCCGAACGGGCTCGGGGGCAGTACGACGCGCTGGATCCCGAGACGAAAAAAGTGCTGCGGGACGCCGCCGTACAGGCCAAAGCGCAGTACGGCAATGATCCCGGCCTGAAGGAGACCCTGAAAGCCTGGTGGAAAGCCTGGAAAGGCCAGTGACCGGGCGTGAGGGCGGCGCCGACCTGCACCCGGTCGGCAACACACCCGTGGTGATCCTGGTACGGCCGCAACTGGCCGACAATATCGGCGCCTGCGCCCGCGCCATGGCCAATGGCGGGCTGTTTCACCTCCGCCTGGTGGCCCCGCGTGACGGCTGGCCGCAGGAAAAGGCCTGGCGCATGGCCTCGGGCGCCGACCGGTTGCTGGACGCGGCGACGGTGCACGCGACGGTGGCCGAGGCGGTGGCCGACCTGCACCATGTCTTCGCCACCTGCCCGCGCCCGCGCCACATCATCAAGCCGGTCATGACCGCGCGCGGCGCGGCGGCGGAGCTGCGCGAGATCTGCGGCCGGGGGCTGCGCACCGGGCTGCTGTTCGGTCCGGAACGCGCCGGGCTGGACAACGATGACATGGCGGCGGCGGATGCGCTGGTGCGGTTCCCGCTGAACCCGGACTTCATGTCGCTGAACCTGGCGCAGGCCGTGCTGGTGATGGCCTATGAATGGTGGACCGCGGACGACACGACACCGTCCCGGACCTTGATGACCAACGAAACGACCGTCGCGACCAAGGCTCGGCTGGACAATTTCCTGGACCATCTGGTCGCCGAACTGGATGCCTGCGGCTTCCTGCGCAACCCACCGAAGCGGCCGGGGATGGTGCGCAACATCCGGCACTTGTTCCAGCGCGGCGAGGTCACGGAACAGGAACTGCGCACCCTGCACGGCATCGTCACGGAACTGGCGATCGGCCGGCGGCAGCGTGGCCGGCTGGAGGATCGGGACTAACCCGCAGACGCAGCACCACCCGGCCCGTAGACCTCATCGACGGAAAGGCGGATCCCCGGCGGATCGAGTTCGACGAAGCCCTGGCGGACGATCAAAGTCTCGATCCGGTCGCCGACACGACGGTGGTGGATGATTTCGCGCCGCGTCGGACGGACCAGCAGATAATGGCGAACCGACGGAAGGCGGAAGTAATCCGCGAGCTTGCCACCTGCGTCCACGCTGGCGGTCGTGGGTGACAGCACCTCCACGATCACCACCGGATTGGGGGCCGTCGTGTCATTATCGGGAATGGGTGGACCGCAATTGACCAGGGCGTCGGGCTCGTAATCGGTGTCCTGATCGATCTCCACGGTCATCCCGTCCGGCATGGCTTCGCAGGGCAGGCCGGACCCGGTGATTTCCCGATCCAGCGCGCGCCATATACGGGCCTTCAAACGAGCATGGATCGAGCGTTCGGGCGACATCGCAACCACTTCGCCATTGACCCGCTCGAACCGGCCGCGGGTTTGTGCCGCGGTCCACTGGTGAAATTCGGAGCGGGACAGGCGTTGGGGCATGTCAGCCTCATACAGACCGGCGGCCGGCGCATCAACAACCGGCTTGCGGTTGCACCGCCGGTCGCCAGAGTATTGAGGTTCCGCCGGAAACAGCCACGGGAACCGGAGCCGGCGGCAATTGGGCCGGTTGGAGGACTAATCCGATCCGCACATGTTCAGGCTGCCGGCAATCGCCCCAACATCCCGAGTTGCCGTTCAATATCAGCAATAATCGTCGCTCGGCGTTCACGTTCCGTTTCGTACGCTGCTGCCGCCGCGGGCACGTCGGCCTGGCAATGCGGACAGGACACCGTGCCCGGGAGAATATAGGCATCGCAGCCTCGGCAGATGTCCAACCGCGGCCGCACCCGCGCTGGTGTCGGCCCAGCGGTCGCGGTTCGGGTGCGCACGGGCCGCGGTTCGGTGAGGCTGCTGCCGACCACGGCCCCATCCGCCACACGCTCCGTCACGATTTCAAATTCCCCAATCGCGAATGACGCCTTCGCGGCCTCGCGAATCTTCACCACCCGCTCCCGCAGGCCCTGCTTGTCGAGTTCCAGCGCTCTGTAATGGCAATAGGGGTTGTTGCCGGGTTCGCCAACCAGCGAATGCGAGGTCCAGGTGCAACCGCCGCGGCACGCGTCGGCATAATAGCAGGTGCGGCAGAAGCCCCACAGATCCTCGACCGACCGCAGCCGGCCGACATGGATGTCGGCGCTGTGGTGCCAGATATCCTCCAAGGTCAGATCACGCACATTGCCGCCGGCGAAGCCGACGGTTGCCAGGGACGGACAGCCCTTCACCGTGCCGTCAGCCTCCAGCGCCAGCACCGTCTGTCCCGCGCCACACCCGGTCCAGTGCACCCGCTCGTCACCGAATCCCCGCCACAGATGCTCGTAAGGTCCGTAGTAGCCGATGTTGTTGCCAACGGAGATCAGCAATCCGCGCGCCGCCGCTTCCTTGTACAGGCGCGCCAGCAGCGGCATGACCTCCAGCAACCTATAAGGCTGCAACAGCAACTCGTCATGATCGACCGCGTTGCCCATCGCCACCGTCAACTGGATCTGCCACTGTTTGGCCCCGACGGCGATGACGGTCTCCATCAGTTCCGGCAGGTCGGGCATCGTTTCGGCGCCGATCTGCGTGTTCACGCTGATCGCCAGTCCGGCTTCCCGAGCGCGCCGCAGCGTATCGACCGCGCGCGCGAAGGACCCGCGCACGTTGCGTACCCGGTCGTGCAACGGCGCCAGCCCGTCCAGCGACACACCGACGCCGTTCAACCCGGCCTCGATCGCTTTTTGCATCCGCTCCGGCGTGAGATTGCGTCCGCCGGTCTGGATGGCGCAGTACATGCCGTGCGCGCGAATGGCGGCAACGATCTCGGTCCAGTCCTTGCGCAGATAGGCCTCGCCGCCGATCAGTGAAATCTCGCGGGTGCCCAGGCCGGCCAGCGAACGGACCACACCGAGGCATTCTTCGGTGGTCAGTTCCGCGCTCCGCCGGTGCCCGGCGCGGGACCCGCAATGCAGGCATTTCAGGTCGCAGGCCAGGGTGATTTCCCAGACAACATGAACCGGCACACAATCCCGCAAGTCTGCATCGGACAAAAACCGAGCAGGTGTGGTGTCATCAGTTGTGGTAGCGGACATTGTTGGTTGCCCCGATTTTGCCATGCTGCAATCAGGATTTTTTGGCTTCCGCGCGCGCAATCTCGGCTTTCAAGACCTCCAGCGCGGCGCGCAGATCGCCGTTTTCGGAGAGATAGGCGGATGCGGACGTGGCCACTGACCGCATGCGGGCCAGATCGCCGGTCGCGATGGCCTGGTGGATCGCGACGCCATACGGCGGCATTGGATGGCTGGATTCGGCTGCCATGGGAGTCCTCCTTGAAGTCGGGTTTTGTTTCTGTGACGTTGCCGATACGCCCCGGCAGGCCGGTCGTGGCCGGGCGGGATCTCGATTGGCCTGGAACATTTTCACCCGACCGGAAAATCGTGCGCACTCCGTCAAGGCCGGGACGAGCCCGGCCATGACGATCAGCCTCCGCGTTTCCAGTCCGGGGGAATAGCTCTAGTGTTTGGCTTCGGCCTTGGCGATCTCCGCCTTCAGCACCTCGAGCGCCGCGCGCACGTCGCCATGTTCGGCCAACTGCTTCTCCGCCTCGCTGGCGAGCGCTTTCATCTGCTGCAACTGACCCCCGGCGATGCAGCGATGAATCGACACTGCATACAAAGGTTGAAAGACGGGATTGCCGGTTGATGGTGCCACTGACATCTTAAACCCTCCTGATCCGTTATTGTGACGTCTGACGATTGACGCAGCGATGACTTAGCATCCGGATCGTGGCGATGCCACCGCGATCGGGATGTCGTCCGCGGGTTTCATACAATAATTCGTGACTGCGCAATGTGATCCGCATCACACCCCGGCATGGCCGGCGCAGAGTTTCGGACCGCGGCGCGGATCATGTTATTTTGACGTTGCGATACCGTATGCATGAAATTGTCGTTATTCAGTGTGATGCAGTCCGCACCCGGGAGCCCGGCCGCACCCCGGTCTTGCGCGCGAGCCCGACTCCGCCCTCAATGCGCGCCTCACCCAGGGAGGAGACCCCACCAATGGACCTCGGACTCAAAGGCAAAAAAGCGATCGTCTGCGCCGCCAGCAAGGGCCTCGGCCGCGCCTGCGCGCTGTCGCTGGCGCGGGAGGGCGTCGATCTGGTGATCACCGCCCGCACCGCAGCCGACCTTGAAGCCACCGCTGCCGCAATCCGAGCGGAAACCGGCGTCACCGTCATTGCCGTCGCCGGCGACATCACCACCGACGCCGGGCGCGCCGCCGCCCTGGCCGCCTGCCCCAACCCCGATATCCTGGTCAACAATGCCGGCGGCCCGCCGCGCGGCGACTTCCGGGACTGGGACCGCGACGACTGGATCAAGGCGATCGACGCCAACATGCTGACGCCGATCTTCATGATCAAGGCGGTCATCGACGGCATGGTCGAGCGCAGGTTCGGCCGCATCGTCAACATCACCTCGGCCTCGGTGAAATCGCCGATCCCCGAACTGGGCATGAGCAACGGCGCACGCGCCGGACTGACCGGCTTCGTCGCCGGCCTCGCCCGCCAGGTCGCGCGTCATAACGTCGTGATCAACAACATCCTGCCGGGCCCGTTCCTGACCGACCGGCTGCGCGGCGGATTCCAGGAAGCGGCGCGCGCATCCAACCGGCCGGTGGACGAGCTGGTGCAGGAGCGGGCGAAGAACTCACCCTCCGGACGGGTCGGCAACCCAGCCGAGTTCGGTGACGCCTGCGCGTTCCTGTGCTCCGCCAAGATCGGCTTCATCGTCGGCCACAACCTGATCCTGGACGGCGGCAACTTCAATTCGTCGATCGCCTGACGAAGGCCCGGGCTCCAAAGCGTCCCCCGGACACGCGTCCGGGGGTCTTCACTCTAATACATATGCATCCCACCATTGATCGACAGCGTCGATCCGGTGATGAACCCAGCATCCTCCGCCGTCAGGAAGGTCACGCCGCGGGCGATGTCCTCGGCGTGACCCAGACGGCCAACCGGGATCTTGGCAACGATCTTGCGCAACACCTCGCCGGGCACCGCACGCACCATCTCGGTATCCACATAGCCGGGCGCGATTGCGTTGACGGTGATGCCGTAGCGCGCGCCTTCCTGCGCCAGCGCCTTGGTGAAACCATGAATGCCTGACTTGGCGGCGGCATAGTTCACCTGCCCGTACTGCCCGGCCTGGCCGTTCACGCTGCCCACATTCACCACCCGGCCGAACTTGGCGGCGCGCATCGCATCGAAGGTCAGCCGGCACATGTTGTAGCAGGACCCGAGGTTGGTATCGATCACCGCATCCCACATCTCCCGGCTCATGCGGCCCAGGGTGCCGTCGCGGGTGATGCCGGCGTTGTTGATCAGGATCTCGATCGGCCCGACCTCGGCGGTCACCTGCTCCAGCGCTGCCTTGCAGGCATCGAAATGACTCACGTCGAACTTGACGGTCTTGATCCCGGTCTCGGCCTGAAAGGCGGCGGCGGCGGTATCGTTGGCCGCATAATTTGCCACCACGGTGCGCCCCTGCGCCTGCAATGCGAGGCTGATCGCGGCACCGATCCCCCTGGTTCCGCCCGTAACGAGTGCGACCCGTGCCATCCCGCTTCTCCCTGTGATTTGCGTTTGTGACAGTCTTGCTTAGCATAGTCCGGGCGAAAGGACAGGCCCCGGGGCGTGATGCCCCGGCACCCGTTCGCCTCCGCTTCTACCGCTCCAGGGCCATGGCCACACCCATGCCGCCGCCGATGCACAGGGTCGCGAGACCCTTTTTCGCATCGCGCTTCTGCATTTCGTGCAGCAGGGTGACCAGGCAACGCGCCCCCGAGGCGCCAATCGGGTGTCCGATCGCGATGGCCCCGCCATTGACGTTGACCTTGGCGGGATCCCAACCGATGTCCTTGTTCACCGCCAAAGCCTGCGCGGCAAAGGCCTCATTCGCCTCCACCAGGTCCAGATCGTCCGCCTTCCACCCCGCTCGGCTCAGCGCCTTGCGGGTCGAGGGGATCGGCCCGGTCCCCATCACCGCCGGATCGACGCCCGCGGTCGCGAAGGCAGCGATGCGCGCCAGCGGCGTCAGGCCGCGCCGCGCCGCTTCGGATGCACTCATCAGCACCAGAGCCGCAGCCCCGTCGTTGATGCCCGACGCGTTGCCGGCCGTCACTGTCCCGTCCTTGGAAAACGCCGGCCGCAGCCGCGCCATGCCCTCGATCGTCGAATCGTGACGGATATACTCGTCATCGCTCACGATCACGTCGCCCTTGCGGCCTTTCACCGTGACCGGCGCGATCTCGTCCTTGAAGCGGCCCGACTTCTGCGCCGCCGACGCCTTTTGCTGCGAGGCCAGGGCGAACTGGTCCTGCTGCTCGCGGCTGATCTGGTATTTTGTGGCGACGTTCTCCGCCGTGTTGCCCATATGATAACCGTGGAACGCGTCCCACAGCCCGTCTTTGAGCATCGTATCGATGAACTCCAGCCCGCCCATCTTCTGCCCGTTCCGCAGATGCGCGGCGTGCTGGGACAGGCTCATGCTCTCCATGCCGCCGGCGACGACGATGCTGCTTTCACCGGTGCGGATCTGCTGTGCCGCCAGCGCCACCGCCCGCAGCCCCGACCCGCAGACCTGGTTGATGCCGAAAGCGGTCGCGGAATCGGGCACGCCCGCGGCCCGAGCCGCCTGACGGGTCGGGTTCTGGCCGCCACCGGCAGCGAGCACCTGGCCGAAAATCACCTCATCCACGTCCGTCGCCTCGATCCCGGCGCGCGCAAAGGCCGCCTGCAACGCGACGGCACCCAGCGCCGGGGCGGATACCCCGCCGAGGGCGCCGTTAAAGCTGCCGACCGGGGTCCGGGCGGCGGAGACGATCACGATGTCGTCCATATCTGGCACTCCCATCCGCGGGTCCATCCCGCGTTACCGCGGAAACTACGCCCTCTGGCCTACTTGCGGAAGCATCGGGCAGCGTGGAAAATCTCGGGACCGGCCGGTCGAAGGTCCGACGGCGCTATGGCGGTCCGGGACACGATGAAATTTGTAGGCAAGTTCGAATTTTTGGCATATAGACGTGTTCGCCAGGTGGGAGACCCCCAGACCGGCTGCGTCTGGGTTCAGGAAGGCAGGTTCATGCGCTGGTTCAACCGGCAGGTTAGGAGATTATTGGTCATCCTGGCCCTGATGGGGCCGGGTGGCGCAGCGTTTGCGCAGACCGCGACATTCGACCTGAATATGACGGCCTCAACCGGCCTGACAGCGACCGTTGATGGTTGGACCGTGTCATTCGCCACCCTGCCGTCCAGTTGCATCTTCAAGCAGGAAAACCCAAGCACATTTACCAACACCAACCTCGGCACGTGCTCGTCGGTGGACATGGTCGAGACGGTCTATCACAACCGCTTGTATCTGACATTCGAGAGTGCAACCGCCGGTCAGCCACTGGAAACCGCCGTCGCCAGTTCCGCGACGGCGTGCGGTGGCGGCGCATGTGCGACCAATTTCAGCGACCTGAACCTAAACTTCACGGTCACGGCGCCAAGCGGCGTCACCGTGTCCTCGGCGAGGCTCGGATTGACCGGGTCGGCCGCCTACAGCGGCGGCGGCAACGACACCACAGACCTGCTATACGTCTCGGGCGGGGAGGCCAGCAGCGCGTTTGCCACCGGCAGCATCACCACGAACCTGTCCAATAATCCGAACGCCGTCACCGCCGCGTTCAGCTCCGCGGTGAACTCCTTCTCGGTCAGCAAGGACCTCAAGGTCACCGGCAACGGTCCGACGCCTGGCGCCACGCTGGCGCTGAACACCGTCATGCAGATGTACGCGCCCGCGGCGCCGGAGCCGGTTTCGCTCAGTTTGCTGGCGGTCGGGGTCGCCGGCCTCGGCGTGGCGAAACTGCGCCGCCGCCGGCGTTGACCGGCAGCGCCGACAGCCACGCCAGAAGCGGCCGCCACAGCACTTTTTCGGCTGTCGGACCGGCCGCCATCCCGATGTGCCCTGCGGCTGGCTCATAGCTGGTTGCCCCGGGGATCAAGCGGGCCAGCGCTTGGGCCGATTGCGGCGGAACAATGCGATCCCGAGCCGGTGCCGCAACGAAAGCCGGCACGCGCAGGGCGCCTGGATCGACTGGCATGCCGGCAATCCGCCACTCACCCCGCGACGGCGTGTTCGCGCCGTACCATCCGGCGAGACACTCGCGCGCGACGGGTGCGGCGAGCGGAACGCCGTCATTCAGCCAGTCTTCCAGGGCCACGAACAGTTCCGCCCGAGCGTCTGTGGTGTCCCGCCGGCCGAAGCGGCGGTATTTGTCTGCAACCCCCCATGGATCGAGCATGGCGAACAGCGCCTGCAGCAGGTCGACCGGTAACGTATTGTTGAATGTCAGGGCCGGTTCCAGCAATGGCAGGCACTCCGCTGCCCCACGTGCGCGCGCCGTGTCGCCGGTGTGGAAGTCCCAGGGCGCGGCGAGCAGTGCCAGGCCGCACACCAGCTCCGGCCGGCGCTGCGCCGCGGCAACGGCCAGGGTGCCCCCCATGCAATAGCCCGCCAGCACGACCGGACCGCGAACCGAGACGGCGGCCAGGGCCCGTTCCAACCGGCCGGCGACATAATCGGTCAGGGTGAAGCGCCGTTCGGTCTCGCCTGGCCAGCCCCAATCCAGCAGCAGCGGCCGTACGCCCCGATCGGCGAACCAGCGCAGCATGGAATGCCCGGCCGACAGGTCCAGCACATAGGCTTTATTCACCAGGCTTGGCACGAACAGGACGGTGGGCGAGCCGGTGGAGTCCGGGCTGTAATCGAGGATCCGGCTGCCGCCCTCGGTCCAGATCGCCGGGGGGTCGAGCAGGTCGCGCTGCCAGGGATGACGGCGATAGGCGGCGATCCCCGCGATCAGGGCGGCATCCTGGCGCAGGGTCTCAGCCAGGACCGCGGCCGGGAACGCCGCCTCCGCGTTTTCGCTTTGCAGGGCGGCGCGGACTGCCGCCACGCTCGAGCGCCCCCAGTCTTGCCTCGAGGGCGGCGATGTGGCGAGCGAGACGCTCGATCTCAGCATCGCGAGGGTCAGGTGCAGCAGCAGGGGCCTTGGCCCCCGGCGCCGGTTCGGTCCCGGCGCGCTGGCGGGATCGCTCATCCCGCTTGCGCCGGGTGGTGCTGGTCATGGCGTTCAGCATCGCGGTGGCGACACCGGCCCACAGGACAGCCGTCGTCTGCCAGGATTCCTGCAGCTCGCGGTCGGCGGCCATCGCCGACAGCTCGCTTTGCCAAAGGGTAATCCAGTCCTGCGCCAGCTTCTCCAGGTCCGGTGTCCCGGGCGGGCTGGACCAGCCCTCCTCCGGCGGGGAGTCCTGGCCGGCGCCGCGGTCGTCCAGGCCGGCACGGTCGGTCATGCGGCATCGATCCTCCTTGCGGCGCGGGACCATAGGGTCTGGATGGCGGCGGCGGAATGCCAAACCGCGCGAAATGGACAAAAAGGGCTTTCGCAGTTGCGAGATAGGTCCCATGTTAGGGCGTGACGCCGATGCGGGGAAAGCATGCCTGATGCTGTTATGACGGATAGCGAAAAGCGCCCGGCCGATGCACTGCCGGTGGTGGTGAAGAAATACGCCAACCGCCGCTTGTACAACACCGAGAGTTCCAGCTACATCACACTGGACAACCTGGCGGAGATGGTACGGCAGGGTCGGGATTTTGTCGTTTATGACGCCAAGACCGGCGACGACATCACGCGCGGCGTCTTGACGCAGATCATCGTCGAGGAGGAAGGCAAGGGTCATAACCTGTTGCCCACCGAATTCCTGCGCCAGTTGATCGGCTTCTACGGCGGGTCCATGCAAGGATTGGTGCCCAAATACCTCGAACACGCGTTGTCCTCCTTTGCCCAACATCAGGAGCAGATGCGGACGGCCATGCAAAAGACCATGGGCAGCCTGTTCCCCTTCGGCAACATGGAGGAAGTGAGCCGGCAGAACATCGCGATGATGGAGCGTGCCTTCAGCATGTTCACGCCGTTCTACCGCCCCGGCGAGAGCGGGAGCTCCAACCCGGCGCCGGACACGACTCCGCAGGAGATTGCGCTGCTGCGCGATGAGGTGGAACGGCTGCGACGCGAGTTGGCAGGCGCGAAGGATCCCAAAAGCTGACTGGCAGGACGGGGATTCATATAGGGCCGGTCTGACCGGAAACATGCTAACCACCGGCGTCGGCACGCTCGTCGGACGCATCGGCCGAAACAGATTGGCCTGGTGCACTGCGCTATAGTCGTGTCGGCCAGCCTGTTCTGATGAACGGGCAGCCGAGGGCAATATCGTCGGCATCGCGGTGACGCAGACCAGACCGTATCGTGATCACAACATACAGTCGCATTGTCATTTGTACAGCTTTCACTTTGCACAACAGCGCCCCCTTGCCGGAGAAATGCCGCGACCACATTTGCACTTTGCTGTGCTCCTACGGCCGCGGCGCAAGACATGCCAATTCCCGGGCGTCGCGGCGTCTGACGGGCGGAAGGATAGCTGACGATGGCTGTGACCCTGCACGAGGCGATTGCCGCCGCTCGGCATTCTTGCCCTGGCGATGAGTGGGTCCTGATGTCCCCCAGCGAGCAGACACGCGCCATCTACCGGCAAATGCGCCGCCTTGATCAGGCACAGGCCGCCGCCAATCTTCAGCCGGTTCCTGGCACTGCACGCCGAAGCGACACCGAGATTGTCCTGTGCCAGGCCGCCGTGCGAACGCGCAGTTCTGGCCGTTGCGCCTGGAAAGCTTCGGTGTCGATCAACGGTCTGCTCTATTGCGGCTTCCATGCGCGTCTCGAGGCGATGCAGCGGGGACGGGCCTGTCACGCTGTGGCGGCGGATTGACCCGTCCCCGGTTGCGGCTCAACCGGGCGCAGCGCCCTGGACGCCCACCTGGAGCAAGTAAAGCGACTGGCTGGCCGTCATGAACAGCCGGTCCCGCTTCGGGCCGCCGAACGCCATGTTGGCGCAGACCTCCGGCAGACGAATGCGCCCGATCAACTTGCCGTCCGGCGCGAACACCAGCACACCGGCGTAACCCAGCGGCGCCGACGAGCTGATCCACATATTGCCGAACACGTCCGCCCGCATGCCGTCCGGGCCGCATTGCACGCCGTCCACCTTCATGTCGGTGAACACCCGCATCCCGCTCGTCTTGTTGCCGGCGACATCGAAGGCATAGACCGACCGGGTGCCGCCGGTGCCGGTGTCGCCGGGTCCCTTGCCGGTGCTGATCACGTACAGCGTCTTGTAGTCAGGGGCAAAGCAGATCCCGTTGGGGTCCTGCAACTGGTCCTCGGAAACGACCACGTCCAGCCGTCCGCTGGGGTCCCAACGGTAAACGTTCGTTGGCAGGGCACGCTTCGCTCCGCCGATCACGCCGGCGTCCTCCCCGCCGATGCGCGGGTTCAGCTTGCCGCCCGGATTGGCCGGACCGCCGGCCTCGTCAGGATGGCCCTCCGACAGCCGGTCGCCATAGGGCGGATCGGTGAACCAGATGCTGCCATCCGGATGCGGCACCAAATCGTTGGGGGAGTTCAGTGGCTTGCCATCGAACTGATCGGCGATGACCGTCATGCTGCCGTCGTTCTCCCAGCGCACCACGCGGCGCTTGTAGTCCTGGCAGGAGATCTGGCGGCCCTGGAAGTCGAAGGTGTTGCCGTTGCTGTTGTAGGACGGCTTGCGGAAGGGCCGGATCGACTGGTCGTCCCAGATGAAGCGGTACTGGGTGTCGCCGACCACGTCGCTGAACACCAGATAGTGGCCCTGGCTGGACCAGGCGGGGCCCTCCGCCCATTGGAACCCCGTTCCCACCCGGTGGATAGCGGCATTGCCGACCAGCAGCGGGCGAAAAGCGTTGTCGATCACGATCACGTCGGGATCGGGGAAGATGGTCGGCGGCGCGTGGTGCCCCCATTGCCGCGGCGGATTGGTGATGACGCTGGGCACCGTGCCCAACATCGCATTGGTTTGCTGGGCGAAGGCGCTCGGCGTCAAAGTCATCAGACCAATCGCGCCCTGAACGACATTGCGCCGGGATAGTCCGGTCCTTGTCATGGTTGTTTCCTCCGTTTTTTGGTCAGTCCCAGCCTTTGGGCGGGGTGAAGCCGAGATACGCCTGTTCCAGCAATTCCGCGACGGCGATCGTCGTCCGGTCGCCATAAACCGGTCCCGCGATCTGCACGCCAAGGGGCAACCCCGCGGCGGTGAAGCCCATCGGCGCGATCGTGGCCGGCAAATGGTAACCGCCGGTCAGGCCCGGCCAGAACAGCAGATCGTTGTAGGCCATGTCACGTCCGTTCACGGTGATCCGGCGTTCCCATGTTTCGCCCTGCCGCATATGCGGCAGCGCGGCGGTGGCGAGCGTGGGGGAGAGCAGGATGTCGTAATCCCGAAAGAACGCGGTCCAGATCCGGCGGAAGCGGTAGCGCTGTTCGTTCAGGCCCAGCCAGGCGCGATGGCTGATGTCGGTTGTGCGGACCATGATGGCATCGGCGCTCATATTGGCTGGATCGAGACGGGCTGCGGCCTCGCGCTGCTTGGCCAGGATTGCGTCGGTGACCCTGCTACTCCAGGCGGCATTCAGCAGCTTCAGATACAAATGATAGGCCTCGATCGGATCGAAGTCCGGGCGGGCGGTGCGGCTGACGATCGCGCCCTCGCGCTCCAGGAAGGCGGCGAGGTCTTCCAGCTTCGCGATGGTCTCGTCATCGGTCGCCTGGCCGGGCTGGCTGGTCCAGACGGCGGCGCGCAATCCCTTCAGGCTGGTGACCCGCGGCGGAGCAAGGGTCATGGTCAGCGACGAATCCGCCGGGTCCGGCCCGGCAATCGCATCCAGCACCAAGCGCAGGTCAGCCGCCGAACGAGCCAGGGGGCCGATCACCGAGATATCGCCGGGTGCTGCATTGCTGGTCGCGGGATCGCCGGCGGCGGGGCACAACGCCCAGGTCGGCTTGTGGCCGAACACGCCGCAGAAATGCGCCGGCACGCGGATGGAACCGCCGATATCGCTGCCGAGTTCCAGCCCGCTCAGCCCGGCGGCCAGCGCCGCGGCCGATCCGCCGGAGGACCCACCGGGCGTGTGCGCGGTGTTCCAGGGGTTGGAGGTGGCGCCGTAAACCGGGTTGTAGCTTTGCCAGTCCGCCAGATCGACCGGGACATTGGTCTTGCCGAAGACGATGACGCCGGCCGCCTCCAGCCGCCGGACCGGCAACGCGGTGATGGCGGCGCGATGGTCCCTGGCCGCCAGATGGCCCCGGGTTGTCGGCAGGCCGGCGACATCGAAGCTTTCCTTGACCGTCATTGGCACGCCGAACAGGGGGGCAGACCGGTCTGTCGATGAGTCCAATTGGCGCGCGCGTTCGCGGGCCCGGTCGAAGTCGCGGACCACCACGGCATTGATGCGCGGGTCGAGCCGTTCGGTACGGGCAATGAAGTGGTCGAGCAATTCCAGGCAGCCGATCGCCCTCGAACGGGTCAGTTCGGCCAGCTTGCCGGCTGGGAGAAAGGTCGGATCCATAGGGGTTCCTCCGGCTGTGGTCATCTTGGCGCCATGCGCAGGGCCCCGTCCAGCCGGATGACTTCCCCGTTCAGGAACCGGTTGGCGATGATGTGGCCGACCAGGGCGGCGTATTCCTCGGGAAGGCCCAGGCGCGGCGGATAGGGGATGCTGGTGCCGAGGCTCGCCTGGATTTCCGGCGGCAGGCCGGCCACCATCGGGGTGTGGAACAGGCCGGGGGCGATCGTCATCACCCGCACCCCGGCGCGCGCCAGTTCGCGAGCCGCGGGCAGGGTCATGCCGACCACACCGCCCTTGGACGCGGCATAGGCCGCCTGCCCCACCTGGCCATCGAAGGCCGCGATCGAGGCGGTGTTGACGATCACGCCGCGCTCGCCTTCCTCCAGCGGGTCGGCGGCGGTCATCGCGGCGGCGGCGAGACGCAGCATATTGAAGCTGCCGATCAGGTTGACGCGGATGACCCGCTCGAAGGCGTCGAGCTTCATCGGGCCGTCGCGGCCGACGATGCGGCCGGCGGTGCCGATGCCGGCACAGTTCACCAGCACCCGCGGCACGCCATGGGCGGCCTGAGCGGTGGCCATGGCCGCCTCAGCCGAGGCGGAATCGGCCACGTCGCAGGCCAGCCCCAGCCCGCCGATGCGGGCGGCGCTGGTCTCGGCTGCCGACACGTTGATGTCCAGCACCGCCACCCGGGCTCCGAGCCCGGCCAGATGCGCCGCCGTCGCGGCCCCCAATCCCGAGGCACCCCCGGTGACAACCGCCGCCAATCCTTGCAGATTCATGCGTCCCGATCCTTCTCTGTCGGAACCAGAAACCATTGACCCGTGTCAATGTGCAAGCCCACCCTCCCGGCCATCCTGCCCGCCAATCATGCCACAGGGAAAACGCCGCAATGAACACCACCTCGACCTATCCGGAAGCCTACGGCGCCTGGCAACGCGACCCGCAGGGCTGGTGGGCCGCGGTGGCCGAGGGCATCACCTGGGATAAGCGCTGGGATCGTGCGTTCGATCCGGCGCTGGGGGCCTATGGGCAGTGGTTCGCGGGCGGTGAGCTGAACACCTGCTACAACTGCCTGGACCGCCATGTCGAGGCCGGCCGCGGCGCGCAGCCCGCGCTGATCTGGGACAGCCCGATGACCGGGCAACTGATCACTTATTCCTACGGCGAACTGCAAAGCCGGACGGCAAAGCTGGCCGGTGCCCTGGCCGCGTTGGGTGTCGGGCGGGGCGACCGGGTCGTGATCTACATGCCGATGGTCCCCGAGGCCGCCATCGCAATGCTGGCCTGCGCGCGTCTGGGAGCGATCCATTCGGTGGTGTTCGGCGGCTTCGCGGCGGCCGAACTGGCCACCCGCATCGCCGACGCCAAGCCGAAGGCGATCGTGTCCGCCTCCTGCGGGCTGGAGCCGGGGCGGGTGATCAAATACAAGCCGCTGCTGGATGCCGCGATCGCGCTGTCGCCGCACAAGCCCGACGCCTGCCTGATCCTGCAACGGCCGCAATCGCCGTGCGCGCTTGTTCCCGGACGGGACCACGACCTGCTGGAAGCCGAGGCCGCCGCGGCACCGCATGATTGCGTGCCGGTCGGCGCCACCGATCCGCTTTACATTCTGTACACCTCGGGAACCACGGGGCGGCCGAAGGGGGTGGTGCGCGATAATGGCGGGCACGCGGTGGCACTGTGGAACTCGATGCAGATGCTGTACGGCGTGGAGGCCGGGGACGTTTACTGGGCGGCCTCCGACGTCGGCTGGGTGGTGGGGCACAGCTACATCGTCTATGCGCCGCTGCTGCGCGGCTGCACGTCGGTGATGTACGAGGGCAAGCCGGTCGGCACGCCGGATGCCGGCGCCTTCTGGCGGGTCTGCGCGCAGCACGGGGTGAAGGTGCTGTTCACCGCACCGACCGCGATGCGGGCGATCAAGCAGCAGGACCCGACCGGGGCGCTGGCGGCGCGCTATGACCTGTCGAAGCTGGAGGCGCTGTACCTGGCCGGCGAACGCTGCGACCCGCCAACCGCGGTGTGGGCGGCGGAGCTGCTGCGCAAGCCGGTGGTGGATCACTGGTGGCAGACCGAAACGGGCTGGGCGATCACCGCGGGATTCCGGCAGTACGGGCTGTTCGACTTCAAGCCCGGTTCGGGTGGACGCCCCTGCCCCGGGTACGACCTGCATGCTCTGGATGATGACGGCAAGTTGCTGCCCCGCGGGCAGACCGGGAACCTTTCGATCAAGCTGCCGTTGCCGCCCGGCTGCGGTCCGACTCTGTGGCAGAACGATGAGGGCTACCGGCGTTCGTATATTTCCGACTTTCCCGGTTGGTACCGCACCGGCGACGCCGGTGTGATCGACGAGGATGGCGACGTCTGGGTGATGGGGCGAACCGACGACATCATCAACGTCGCCGGCCATCGTTTGTCCACAGGATCGATGGAGGAAGTGCTGGCCTCGCATCCGGACGTGGCGGAATGCGCGGTGGTCGGGGCGAAGGATGAGCTGAAGGGGCAGACGCCGATCGGGCTGGTGGTGCTGAAGGCGGGGGTGAACCGGCCGGCGGCGGTGATTTCCGCCGAACTGGTGGCTCTGGTGCGGGAGCGGATCGGTCCGGTTGCGGCGTTCAAGGACGCGCGTGTGGTGTTGCGTTTGCCGAAGACACGATCGGGGAAAATCCTGCGGGCGTCGATCCGCAAGATCGCGGATGGGGAAATCGCCGCGGTGCCGCCGACGATCGAGGACCCGGCGGCGCTGGAGGAGATCGGGGCGGTGCTGCGGGCGGGATAGCTGGCGCAACAACCCCGGGCCGCCGCCACTCGACGGCCTGGTACCGGCGAGACGTTATAACGTTCCGGGCTGCGTTCTCTTGGTTTTTCTGCCGATACGCAAATTCTCCCTTGACTTCTACATTCTCTGC
>Ga0302157_10003669_pt1 | contig 17100 bp, 16 predicted proteins | sample I_Bog_N3_3_FD_193502 | JGI IMG/M metagenome (GOLD analysis project Ga0302157, IMG submission 193502) | Peat permafrost microbial communities from Stordalen Mire near Abisko, Sweden - I_Bog_N3_3 | ecosystem: Environmental > Terrestrial > Soil > Wetlands > Peat | place: Sweden: Abisko, Stordalen...
GCGTCATCCGGGGTTCGAGCGGCTGCGGCCGGTCTTTGTCGATATGCTGGGTGCCATCCTGGCGCCGCTGGGCCCGGACGTTCGGGTGCCGGACGAGTTGTTGGAGATCAGGAACATGCTGGCGACGCGCGCGGAAGCCTGGGAGCAGAAGCTGCAACAGCGGGTGCGGGAAGGCGAGCAAAGGGCCGAGCAGCGGGGCCGTCAGGAGGGTGAGCAAAAGGGCCGTCAGGAAGGTGAGGCGGCGATCCTGCGGCGCCAGTTGGAGCGCCGGTTCGGTGCGCTGCCGGACTGGGCCCGCGATCGTATCGCCGCCGCCGACACCGCGGCGCTGGAAGAATGGGGCCTGCGTGTGCTCGATGCCGGCAGTCTCGACGACGTGCTGGCCTAGCGCCGTCGCGCCGGGCATGGCCGGGCCGGCGGCACCGGATCGCTGCGCACACCGCCGGATCGCCGCAGCGCCTTGATTTGTCGTCCTTTCCTCCCCTCTCACGGGTCTGTGATCTGAACCGTCCAGTGCCGGGCGATACCGCGAGACGACTCGCCTGAGCGGGCCGCGGGACCGGCAACGTCGCCGGGTCTATGCCTGGGAAGACCGCGTCGTCACACCATGCGATCCGACTATCCTGCCCTTCTCATCTGCCCAGGCGGTGGTCGATGCGATCTGGTCGGACATGGGTTTGCGCCACCCGCCCGCGGTCGTGCCTCTGTCGCGACGAGCGACCGCAACGATTGCTCGGGCGAACCGGCTTTCGATCTCGCTTGCAGACCGGACACCGTCGTGGTGCGTGTTGCATGAATTGGCTCATGCGATGACGAGCGACGCAGATGGACGGTCCGACGGACACGGGCCGTTGTTCGTGGGTGTCTACGTCCAGCTGATCGTGCGCTACCTGCGGCTTGATCCGCTGACCCTGATTGCTTCACTGCAGGCTGCCGGGATCGAGGTCGCCCGCGACGCACGCCCGGTATTCGTCGACTGCTGAACCGCGCTCGCCCTACGCGGTCAGCGTCGGTGGGCATCCTTCGGGCGACTTCGGCGATACAGCGTGCCCGCGGAGATCAGGAGGCGCGATAATCGCGTAAAAATGGCCGACACGAGGATTCCCGAATCATCCCCATTTGCGATCTAATGTCCGGATGAATGCCATCATTCCAATCCACCCGCCCGCCGCGCTTTGGGATCGTTACGTCTCGCTGCTACCCAACCTCAAGCTGCTGGTGCGCCTCAAGAGCCTGCTGGTCCCGCCCGTGACGAAGTCCGACTTCGTGGAGTGCCTGAAGGCAGCCGGGTCGCGAACACCGGATGGCAGGGCCTGGACGGTCGCCTCGGTCAGCAGCTGGTGCGACGAACTTCGCCGTCCGGGACTGCTGACAGCGGACGACGGATGCCCGCCGGACCTGCTCTGTCAGGTGGCGGCCGACGCCGGGGCGTCCGAGGATGCCCCGGCACTGGTCACGGCGATCCGCCAGTTATTCCCCGCCCGGACCAGAAGCATCTACTCCTATTCGTACTCCGACACGACCCGCCGGGACGCGATGTACCGCCTGATCCGGCTGGCGGTCTATACCAACGACGCGGCCGAGTTCATCGCGAACCGCGAGCTCTGCGACCAGGCGTTCGGCCCGCGGACCACGCTGCGGTTTCTGGACACCACGTTTTCCGGCGTGCCGCTGGAGACGGACTGGATCGCCAGCCGCCATCCCGCCATCCGGACGCTGCTGCTGGAAGCCAGGCTCAACGCCTTTGTCGTGACGGGCCAGGACGGCCCGGACATGCCGCAGACGATCGCCTTGGCCCGGAAGCAACAGGGCCTGACGGGTTTCGGCGAGATCAGAACCCAGCTTCTGCGATGCGATCTGCTGGCCGGCCGGGTGGACCATTTGCGGGCGGCATCGACGGCGATCGGCAGCCACACCTCGGAAACGCGCCAGGCACTGGAAGGCGCGATCGCGTTCCTGGAGGGGCACAACGACGCGGCGCTGAAGTTCTACCGCGACGCCCTGAAGCTGCGTCGCAAGCGTCTCGGCAAGCGGAAGGCGTTCCTGGAACACGAGCATCGGGTGCTGTTCCTGATGGCCCTGCTGCGTGCCAACGACGCCGGACTCCACACCGAGATCCAGACCGGGATCGAATCCGCGATATCCGAGTTCGACGCGGCGGCACTTGAAGGCGGCTTACAGGCGGGGATACAGGCGGTGCAGGCCATGCTCTGTCTGGTCCAGGGCATGGAGGCGAAGGCGCGCGACCTGGTTGGCCGGCTGCGCAAGGCGATGCCGGACGCGCCGTTCGCCGCCGCCTGCGTGGTGCTGGCGGAACACGCGGTGGATCCGGCCCGGTCCCGCAAACACCGCGCCGATCTTGCCATCCGCTTCGAGCAATTTCGCAAAACGATGCCGCTGATTGCCGGCATATACGCTGAAATTCTGGCCGAGGTGGCGGCGCAGCCAGGCCCCTACAAGACCTGGTTTGCTGAACGCGGTGGTGTGGCATTCACGAAGATCATCCAGATGCTGCAGCCCTGGGAGCGGGCGCTGGAATACCTGGGCGCCTTCCTTGGCAACAGGGACGCCGCGGATGATGCCGCGCCGGCACCGCGTAAATCCAAGCGTCTGGTCTGGTTCCTCGATCCGGAAACGCGGGATGTAACGGTCGCAGAACAGTGGGTGAAGGGTCACGACGGCTGGAGCGACGGGCGGGTGGTGGCGATGAAGCGGCTGTATGAGCAGGACCCGCGGCTCGACTACCTGACACCCCAGGACCGCACGGCGTTGCATACGATCCGGCGGGGAACCGAGACCAGGTACGGTGAGGCAACCTACGAATTCGACCACCCCCGCACGATCGCCGCCCTGGTCGGGCATCCGGCCGTGTTCCACGCCGGTCAGCGGGCGCAGCAACTCGAACTCGTATCCTATCCGCTGGAACTGCTGGTCAGCGAGGAACGCGGCGGCTACCGCATCGCGCTGTCGCACACGGCGGCGGAACCGACAGTGTTCCTGGAGGCGGAAACCCTGACGCGCTACCGGGTGATCGAATTTCCCCAGAAAATGCTGGCGGTGCAGGAGATCCTGGGCGAGCGCGGCCTGACAGTCCCCGCCGCCGCGCGCGACCAGGTGGTTGCGATGGTCCGCCGCAACAGCCCGACGCTGCCGATCCGCGCCGAGATTGCCGAAATCGAGCAGCCCGGGATCGAGGGACAGTTCACTCCGGTCGTCCAGTTGCTGCCATACGAGGCCGGCCTGAAGCTGGCGTTGCTCGCCCGCCCGTTCGGCGCCAACGGCCCCGCCTATGTCGCCGGACTGGGTGGCCGCTCCGTCCTGGCCACCGTCGGCGGCCAGCAGCTTCGCGCCAACCGCGATCTGCCGCGTGAACTGGCGGAGCGGAGCGCGCTGATCGAGGCCTGCCCCACCCTGCGCGACCGTGGCGGCGCCGATGTGCATGAACTGGTGATCGAGGACCTGGAAGGCTGCCTCGAACTGCTGCTGGAACTGCGCTCCTATGCCGGTCCGGTGTCGGTGGAATGGCCGGAAGGCCGCACCATCCGGGTCAGCCCGGTTGAACCCGGCAAGCTCAACCTGCGGGTGGCGCAGGACCGCGACTGGTTCAGTGTCGACGGCTCTGTCGCACTGGATGAAGACCAGGTGCTGGAGATGCGCTTCCTGCTGGAGCGTCTGGATCGGATTCAAGGCCGCTTCATCCCGCTGGGCGACGGCCGCTTCGTCGCGCTGACCCGGCAGTTGCAGACGCAGTTGCAGCGGCTGGCGGCGGTGTCGGAGCCGCACAAGACCGGGCGGCGGGTGCACGCGCGGGGCGCCCCGGCGCTGGATGCGGTGCTGGAAGACGCCGGCACGGTCAAGGCCGACGCCGCCTGGAAGAAACACATCGCCCGCATCCGCGCGGCCGAGGGCTGGACGCCGGCCCTGCCGCCGACGCTGCAAGCGGAATTGCGCGACTACCAGGTGGAAGGGTTCGTCTGGCTCTCCCGCCTCGCGCGCTGGGGTGCCGGCGCCTGCCTGGCCGACGACATGGGCCTGGGCAAGACGGTGCAGGCGATCGCGGTCATGCTGGACCGCGCCGAGGAAGGGGCGTGCCTCGTCGTCGCGCCCACCTCCGTCGCCCCCAACTGGCAGGCCGAGATCGCTCGGTTTGCGCCGACACTGCGCACCCACCGGCTGCCGGCGACCGGCGACCGCGCGGACCTGATCGCCGGGCTGGGGGCGCGGGACGTGCTGGTGTGCAGTTACGGGCTGCTGCACCAGTCCGCCGACCTGCTGTCGGGCCGGCCGTGGCAGATGGTGGTGCTGGACGAGGCGCAGGCGATCAAGAATGCCGAAACCAAGCGGGCGCAGGCGGTTCAGTCGTTGCAGGCCGGCTTCCGCCTGGCGCTGACCGGCACGCCGGTGGAGAACTACCTGGACGAACTCTGGAGCCTGTTCAGCTTCGTCAATCCCGGCGTGCTGGGGTCGCGTGAGGGGTTTCAGAAACGGTTCGCCCGGCCGATCGAGCGCGACAAGGACCCGCATGCCCGCCAGGCGCTGCGGGCGCTGATCCGTCCGTTCCTGCTGCGCCGGACCAAGGCCGCGGTGCTGAGCGAACTGCCGCCGCGGACGGAGCAGACGCTGAATGTCGAGATGACCGAGGCGGAGCGGGCATTCTACGAGGCGTTGCGGCAGCGCTCGCTGGAGCGGATCGAGGCGCTGGACACGCCGAAGGGCCAGCGGAAGATCCAGATTCTGGCCGAGATCACCCGGCTGCGGCGGGCCTGCTGTAACCCGGCGCTGATCGACCCCGCCGCCGAGGTGCCGAGCGGCAAGCTGGACGCGTTTCTTGAACTGGTGGACGAACTGATCCGCAACCGGCATCGGGCGCTGGTGTTCAGCCAGTTCGTCGGGCATCTGGACCTGGTGCGGGCGGCACTGGATGCGCGCGGCGTGCGCTACGAATACCTCGATGGCAGCACGCCGTCGGCGGAGCGGGAGCGGCGTGTGGCATCGTTCCAGGCGGGTGGGGCGGATCTGTTCCTGATCAGCCTGCGCGCCGGCGGCACCGGGCTGAACCTGACGGCGGCGGATTATGTCGTGCATCTCGATCCGTGGTGGAACCCGGCGGTCGAGGATCAGGCGTCGGACCGGGCGCACCGCATCGGGCAGGAGCGGCCGGTGACGATCTACCGGCTGATCATGCAGGACAGTATCGAGCAGCGGATTCTGCAACTGCACCGCGACAAGCGCGATCTGGCGTCGGAACTGCTGGACGGGTCGGAGACGGCGGCGCGGCTGAGCGAGGAGGCGTTGCTGGAATTGATCCGGGGGTGAGACTAGCGGCGTACGGTATCCAAAAATGGCGGTGTCCAGAGATGGTCCGCGGATGGGCACGCGGCGGGGCAGGGGAGGGACCCGGATCAAGACGCCTCATCGGCTGTAGCTGTCCTGCGGTCCAGGAAACATGACGGCGGCTGCCTGTGCAGATCCGGCCAAGTTTGATATGCTGCGTTTGGAATTAGGATACCGAGAGACCATGAGCATCGTGCAGGTTCAACTGCCGGACGAGCTTAAATCCATGATCGACCGTCAGGTCGCCGAAGGGCATGCCGCGTCCGAAGCGGACTACGTCGCCGAGGCGCTGCGCCTCTACGCTGACCTCCTGGATTCCGATGATGAGATCGCTGAAATCGTCGAACGTGCCGAAGCTGATATTGCGGCCGGACGTTACGTGACGGTGAGGACCGGGGCGGACAGTGAGGTGTTGCACGAGGCCGCCATGGATCGCTTGCGCATGCGGCTGGCGACCGACGCTTCGCGTTGAACTACCGGCTTCTCGGCGGCGCTGAGGACGACATCGATCGCATCCTGCTTCGCAGTGCCCGTGACTGGGGCTTCGAAGCCGCCGCCCGCTACGACCGGCTTATGCGCGCCGTGTTCTCGGCCGTGGCAGAGTTCCCGGCTCGACTTGGCTCGCGGGAAGTCGCCGGTGCCCGTGTCTATCCGCTCCGGCTCGGCCGTCATCTTGTCGCCCCTGAGCAGCGCGTCGGCCGGCCGCGCCATCTGGTGGTTTACCGTGTCGGCACGGATGGCGTGGTCGAAATCCTTGGCCTGGCGCATGATCGCATGCTGCTGGACCGCGCCGCCCGGCGGATGCAGCGTGATGCCGAAGGCTGACGCCGCGACGTGGTCCTGGCGTTATCGTGACCGTGAGTGCTGGACCCGAATCGCGGCAAGCGCTCCGTGAACGACCCCTCAGACCTGGCTTGGGCTGAGGCGGTCCACCTGAAAGCCGCACGATCACGCCCCGCGCGGCCGCGGTCTCATGCGGCCTGAATGTCCACCGAACGCGGGACTTTTTCCACCTGATCCGGGCAATTTTCCGGCGAACATGGAGATTTTTCCGACGGGATGACGCATGTCAGCGTGGCTTTCCGCCCAACTCGGGGCGGAAGGCCCATCCATACGAAAACGTACGGTAAGAAACGTGAACACGGACAAGGTTCCTGCGATTTTGGCCGGCGGAACCTGGATTTAGTGCGGCTCCGACACAGACTGCCGGTTTATTGCGTGCAATCATGGCGTGCAATATGCATTGGACGCGATATAGGTGCCCCGAGGGGATTCTTGCACGCAATAAACCGGGGTGCTAACGCGGGGGATGACTTTGCGTGCAATACAAACATCGGCGGCTAGTGCGGACGGGCCGGATTGGATGGCGGCGTTCCTCGCCAGCCTGGCCAAGGACGACCTCGCGCCTGCCACGCTTCGCGGTTATCGTTACGATCTGCAGCACTTCCTGGCCTGGCGCCGAAGCATCGAGGATGCCCCGTTCACCGTCGAGGCGCTTGCCGAGTACGATCTGATCGCCTACCGGCAGCATATGGTCGTGGCCGGCCGGCGGCCGGCCACGGTCAATCGCCGGTTGGATGCATTGCGCCGGCTGTGCCGTTGGGCACGAGCCTCCGGGTCCCTGGCGACCGACGCAGCGCGGGACGTGCGTCCAATGCGGATGGTGCGCAACCAGCAGCCCGTTGGCCTGGCGGATGTCGAGGTTCATGCCTTGCTGCGCGCCGCCGGGGCCTCTTCGCACGGCCTGGCGGCGCGGAATTACGCGATGGTGCAACTCATGTTGCAGGCAGGGCTGCGTGTCGGCGAGCTCGCGTCCTTGCAGCTTGCCGACATAACCACGAGCGACCGCTCCGGCAGCGTGCGCATCCGTCAGGGCAAGGGGCTGAAGGCACGCGATGTTCCCCTCAATGCAACAGTGCGTCGTGCGCTCAAGCAATTCCTGGAAGAGCGCGGCTCACCCGGCACAGACAAGAAGGCCGCGCTGTTCATCAGCAGCCGCAACACGGCAATGCCGGTGCGCACGATCCAGGCCGTGATCGCGAGCGTGGCCCGCCGCGCCCGCCTGAAGCGCGCAGCGGTTTCGGCCCATACGCTGCGGCACACCTTTGCCCTCGGCTACCTGCGCGACAATCCCGGCAAGCTGGTCGAACTCGCCGGCTTGCTCGGCCACGAATCACTCGACACGACGGCCATTTACACGCGACCATCGCGCGACGACCTCGCGGCTGACCTGGAGCGCTCGCATCTCAATGTCGACGGGTGATTCCGCGCCGGCCACCAGCCAGGCACGCCGACGGGCAGCCATGCCCGCGGACCCGGGCGAGGACGAACTGGCACGGTACTGGAGCCTGACGCCGGCGGATCTGGCCGCGGTCGCCACGTGCCGCGGTTCGGACCAGCGTCGCCGCTTTGCCTTGCAACTCTGCGCGGTGCGCGCGCAGGGGCGTTTCCTGGACGACTACCGCCAGGCCCCGATCAAGATCGTCAATCATTTGTCGCGTCAGCTTGGCCTGCCGCCGGTGTTGTTTCTGGACCGGTCAGGGCGCGAGCCCGCGGAGCGGGTCCAGGCACAGCGCATTCGCCGTCATCTGGGCCTGAGCCGCTTCGACAAGGAGGCGGAAGGGAAATTGCGCGACTGGTTGCGGGCGGGCGCCGTCGAGGGGCGAACCGGCCCAGAGTTGCTGGTTGAGGCCGAGGCAAAGCTGCGCAGCTGGCTCGTGGTCCTGCCCGGCGCCAGCACGCTTGAACGTACAGTTGCCTCCGTCGTCGCCAACACGGCGCTCGACCTCTTTGCAACGATATCCGAACGGCTGCCGGAGAAACTGCGGGCAGACATCGATCTGTTGCTTGAGGTGCCGGAAGGAGACGCGCGCTCCAGCCTGTTCCGACTGAAGGACTACCAGAAATCGGCAAGTGCCGGGGTGATCAAGGGGGACATTGTCCGGCTGCGCCTTGTCGAACAATTGCTCGGCACGGGCGCGGGCCTTGAGGAGATCAGTCCGAATATCATCCGACAGCTCGGCCAACTCGGGCGGCGCTACGATGCCGGTGACCTGCGCCGTTTTGCCAAGCCGAAGCGGGACGCGCTGGTGGCCTGCTACCTGCTAGAATCCCGCAAGACGCTGATCGATCAGATTGTCGAAATGAACGATCAGTTTCTCACGGACATGAACCGGCTGTCGCGCAATGCCGTGGAGAAGCAGCGCAAGCCCCTGCAGCGCCGCGCCCGCGACGGCTTGCAGCGCATGCTCGGCGCCATCGACGAGTTGGTTGCGGCCGATGGCGGGCAAACGCTCGATGCGTTCCGCGATGCGCTGGGCACGCCGGCCCTTGTGGAAGCCGCGATGGCGTGCCGCGCCTATGAAAGGCTCGAAGCCCGCGGCCACCTCGATGCCATGCAGGCGCGCTACGGCACGCTGCGCCAATACCTGCCGGCCTTCCTCGCCCTGCCCTTCAAGGCCGCCGCGGGGAGCGAACCATTGCTCGGGGCCATAGAAATCCAGCGCGCCCTCGATGCCGGCGCCCGGACCGCCCTGACGACGGACGATCCGCACGGCTTCGTACAGGCGGACTGGCGCCCCCATCTGGTCACGGACGGCAAGGCCGGCAAGCAGCTCGACCGTGGCATCTGGGAAATCTCGCTCGCCTTTGCCGTTCGCGACGCACTGCGCGCCGGCAGCCTGTTCCTGGCGGAGAGCCGCGAGCATGTCTCGTTCTGGAACCTGGTCTACGACGACGAGAACTGGCGGAAGAACAAGCAGGCGGCGTACCAGCGCCTGACGCTGCCCCTCGACGGGCAGGCGTTCATCGAAAAGCTCAAGGCGGAATTCGAAGCCGCGGCGCGCGCCGCCGAACAGGGGCTGCCCGCCAACCGCTTCGCATCCATCGTCAACGGCCGGCTGAAACTCAAGAAGCGCGATGCGCTGGCGATCTCGCGCGCGGTGACCGAATTGCGCGCGACCATCGCCGCCAGCCTGCCCCGCGTGCGGATCGAAGACCTGCTGCAGGATGTCGACGAGTGGTGTCGGTTCATGGGCGCCTTCCAGCCGCTCGGCGGCTACCAGCCGCGCGGCGCCGACCTTCACCGCTCGCTGCTCGCCACGGTCATCGCGCACGGCACCAATCTCGGCCTGGCCGCGATGAGCCAGAGCGTCGATACGCTCACGGCAGAAGCGCTGCAGGACACCAGCCGCTGGTTCCTGCGCACTGCCACGATCAAGGCGGCCAACACTATTCTGGTCAATCACCACCACGGCCTGAAGCTGAGCGGCATTTGGGGCGACGGAACCCGCTCCTCCTCCGATGGCCAACGCTTCGCCGTTGAACGACGCAGTCTCCTCGGCAGCCTCTATCTGTAGCGGCGCGCAATCATAAACGGACCGACGCGCAATCAAGGGTCGGTTTCGACGCACAATAGTTGAGACTATCGGTGGCCATGAACGCGCGCTATTTGAGAATGAGCGCACGATAGTTGAGACGGACGCGAGATTATAAATCTCGACGCACATTATCTGAGACTGAAGCCGGAACTGCTAAGTCGTTGTGAAGGCTTCGGTATCAGCACCGAGGAGCAAGAACCAAACAGGGATATGGCCCGATCTTTCGTCCCAGGTGCTAAACTGCCATATACCGGTCAAGGTCGGACACAGCCTCCGAAGCCATGCCGCTGTCAGAAAAGATCGAGCACGTTGGGCAAGCTGAAATTGATTTCCGGATTGGTTTTCTTGCGATTTTATGACCTCGATGGTCGAGTTTTGACAACTGCCAGGAAATCGTCCGTTTTCCTGGCGAACCGTCGTCGCGGCTCGCTTCCGCCACAGCCCGCTCCGTCTCAATGAGCGCGCGTCGAGATTTATGATCTCGCGTCCGTCTCAATGATCGTGCGCTCATTCTCAAACAATGTGCGTCGAAGGCACCCGATAGTCTCAGCTAATCTGCGTCGGAAAATGCCCTTGATTGCGCGTCAGACCGTTTATGATTGCGCGCCGCTACACATATCGCCCGCATTGTCGATCAACTCCGGGCCGCCGGGCATGTGGTGGACGACGAGGACCTGGCGCGTGTCTCGCCGCTGGTCCATGCCCATGTCATCCCCAACGGCAGCTACTTCCAGTCTCCCCGCCGGCGCAACGATGCCGCTCCCGAACCCGTCACGGCCTGACAGAGAGGATAGTCCGAATGGCAAAAGCCGAACCGGTGAACTGGCAGCCAATCAGCCAAATGCCCTTGATCGCATCCATGATCGGGGTTCCACGCTCAAACCCTCGAAAATTTTGATGGCGTCATTTTGGACCAAAGGGGATGGGCTTCCGATCCAACATTCCCCAAAAGGCCTCGGAATGGTTGGGTGATCGCAAAAACTTTCCCTATAGGACCCATTTGCGGGAATGTTCTTCACCCTCCATCACGGAAAACCGGGGCTCTCAGGCCGTCAGACGACGCGGACCAAACACCATTTTCGGGAAAGTTGGTCGAGATGGTCCATCCGCGGGGCAAAATTCACAGCACGAAGCCCAACCCGACCGGCTTCAAAAATTTCGAGGGTTTGAGCGTGGAACCCCTGATCGCTACGTCACTGGCTGATACGCAAGAACACTTGGAAACGCTTGCCGAAGCAATGAACCGGCCCCACGTCCTCGACGACGCCACCATCGATCGGGTTGAGCAGGTGCATGCCGAGCAAATGGAGTTCGTCGACATCTACGGCCAGCAAATCAGCCGCTGGCGTGCCGAGAAGCCCTCCCCGGCGCGCATCAGAGAGCTGGATCGCATCGACTCTCAGAACCAGCGGCTACGGGACGCCACCAAGGCCGTGCTCGACCTGGCCGGCGAACTGCGCAAGGGCACGATCGACAGGGTGCTGGGCATGAGCGACCTTGAACTCGGCCTCCAGACCCTCCTGGGCACGACCCTGTCAGGCCGGCGCTAACCTCACCCTCAACATTGCGTGCAATACACTAACGTACGTTTTCGTATGGATGGGCCTTCCGACCCTAAGAGGGGACATAACAGGCGACGCTAACTGGGGACAAAAGAGGCGACATAAGTGGCGACGCAATAGCGATCGGCCACCTGTTGTGAGCGCCCGACCTCGCAATGTCGCGCTGGCCGTTGCCAACGACATAGGACTACGTTGCACGACCTGGACACCGCCCAAATCCCGGCCTGTGCGGCTCTAGCGGATCAGTTTGACCACGACGCCGGCCGCGGCCGCGATGTCGGGCCAGCGGCGCTCGGCCGTCAACGCTGGAACGCCTTCCCGCTTGGCCAGGGCAAGACAATACCGATCGCCCAGCGAAAGTCCGCCTGGAAGCGTAAGCGGCCGGAGCATGCCGGCTTCGTAGGACAGGACCGCATCGATCGGCACCACCTTGATCGGCAGCGGTCGCAACATCGACTCGATATCCGGTCGTGAGGCGCCAAGTTTGGCGTAGTGGCTGACAACTTCCGCCAGGTTCACCGCACCAAGCATCGCTCCATCGACGGCCGCCTTCACCGCCTCGCCGCCCGGTTCGCCCAGAAGCATGGCCAGCAATGCGGAGGCGTCGAGGACCACACTACTCACTCGGCCTCCGCCTCGCGCGCCCGATCGGCGAGGAAGTCGTCAACCGATGCTCCGGTTTTGCCCGCCACCAGCTTCCGGCTGAGCGCCTGAGCCAGTGCAACCACCTGATCGACCGTCCGCAGGACGATCGCATCGCCGGCATCTTCGACGATCACCTCACCGCCTTGAGCAAGGCCATACTTCTTTCTCAGTTCGGCCGGCAGGCTGACCCGGCCGTCAGGCATTACTCTGGCTTTCACGGCATATCTCCAACACATACCATGTAGAAGACTATACCCCATATCTACAGCCTTATGCCATGAAGATGAGTGGGTGCTACGGCCGCAAGACGGGCGTGCTTCCCTGTCGTACAGCTGCCCGTGTCAGCCGTCGGACAACCAGTATGGCCGCCCGATAGACGACAGATGGCCGACAGTCGTCAGTTGACAGACAGACGGCCAACAGTCATCTTTTTTGGGAGGCAATAATCGATTCGGATTTCTGCCATGCCAACCATTGCTTTCGCCTCCTCTAAAGGAGGAGCCGGTAAATCCACCTCCGCCTTGCTGCTCGCGTCCGAACTCGCAGGACGCGGCGGCTCGGTCACGCTCATCGACGCGGACCCCAACCAGCCCATCTCTCAATGGAGCAAGCTGCCAGGACTACCATCCAAGCTCATCGTTCTCGCCGTCACCGAGGACACGTTACTCGATGCCGTCGACGCCGCCGCGCTGAAAACACAATTCGTTATCGTGGACCTTGAAGGCACCGCCAACCTGATGGTGGCCCAGGCCATGAGCCGGGCCGACCTCGTTATCATCCCGACTAAAGGCTCAAAACTCGACGCCGTTGAAGCCATCAAGGTCATCAAGTTCCTGAAACAGCAGGAGCGTGCCTACAAAAAAGCGATCCCCTATGCGGTCCTGTTTACCCAGACCAATCCCGCCGTTCGTCCGAGAACCCTGACAAGCCTCGAGCAGGATTTGCTGCAACAGGGCGTTCCGCTGTTCGGCACGCCTTTGCACGACCGCGACGCCTTTCGGGCCATCTTCTCGTTCGGCGGCGCGTTATCAGGTCTCAATCCCGCCGCAGTGGGTGGTGTTCCCGCAGCCCTGAACAACGCCCGCCAGTTCGTAGCGGAGGCGGTTGCCATGCTGGCGAAGCAGCATCAACCGCACACGAAGAGAGCCGAGGTGGCCTGATGTCAGGTCAGCGACCGAGCCTGTTTGCGGCAGACGACGACCTCGACCTGAGCCGGTTCACGCCCAAGAGCGAACCCGAGACGCCGTCGGTGTCACTTGAAACGGTGCAGCGTATTTCAGAAGAAAACGGCTTCCCCAGCCGCGCGCCGAAGTCGGGCGCGGCAGCGCGACCACTGCCGCCCAAACGGTCGTTTTTGTCGAAATCCGGCCGCACCGTTCTTCTCAATGCACGTATCACGCAGCGCGCCCACGACCGCTTTCACGAGATCGTCGAAGCCGAACGTCTTCGCTACGAAAGCGGCGAGATCATGCACCGCGCGACGCTCGGTGAAATCGTCGAACGCGCCCTCGCGGCCCTTGAACGCGAGATAGGGCAGGAGGCCAAGACAAAATGAATGCTGCGTTGCGGGGGAAGGCCTCGCTGTGACCGTCCGCCGCCCCATCGATCCGCAATTTGACCTGTTCGTTCCGTTCGTCTCGGACCTTCCGCTGCGCGATCAGCGCGAAACGATGGAGCGGCCGTTTTTCAGCCTGGCGAAACGGAAGCGGCTTAAGCCCATCGAATATGTCAGCCCGAACGGCGAGGTGTTCGTGAAGGTGCATCCGAACTCCGAGTTCGGCATGGCGACCATCTGGGACGCCGACATTCTGATCTGGGCCGCCTCGACCGTGAACAACCTACGCAAGCAGGGGAAGAATGAACTGCCGCGCACATTGCACTTCCAGCCCTACGACCTTCTGAAAACCATCGGGCGACCCACAGGCGGCCGTCAGTACCAGCTGCTGCGGGAAGCGCTCGGGCGGCTGCAGGCGACTTCCATCGTCACCAATATCCGGGCGCAGAAAGGCAAGAAGCACCGGCAGTTCAGCTGGATCGAGTCCTGGACCGATCACGTGGACGACGACACGCAGCAAAGCAAAGGCATGAGCCTGACGCTTTCCGAGTGGTTCTATGAAGGCATCCTCATGGACGGCGGACTGCTGTCCATCGACTCGGTGTATTTCACGATCACCGGCGGCCGCGAGCGCTGGCTTTACCGGGTCGCGCGCAAGCATGCGGGCGGGGCAGGGGAGGCAGGTTTCGCCATCTCACTGCCCACCTTGTTCGAGAAATCCGGCGCGGAAGGCACCTATCGACGCTTCAAGTTCGAGATCCAGACAATTGCCCGGAACAACAACCTGCCCGGCTTCGACCTGAGCCTGGAGTTAATGGCGAGCAAGGGACCGTCGCTCCGCATGTGCCGCCGCACGGCTGACAGACCGGAGCGGGGGTCGGCGCGTTCCAGAGCCGCCCTTCGCGCCCAGGCGCAATCCCAACAACCCCGCTCTATGCCGCTATTCAGCCCTCCGCCCTCCCAGTTGACCGATGAAACACTGGCGCGGGTCCGGCGGGATTTTCCCGGCTGGGATGTCTACGCGCTGAAGATGGAGTTCGACTCGTGGCTGGCAGAGAGCGCCAACCGGCAGCCAGCAGACTATCAGGCGGCTTTCTACGGCTTCATGCGTCAGCACGATGGAAAAAACCGCTACGCCTGATTCGGCGTGACCTAGCGTTCCCAATGTGCCGAAGTACAGGCTCTAGACCAGCGTGAATACGGTGGAAGGGCTGGATTTATTGTCATAAGTCTCTGTCCGGGGCGGGAAAGGTGACCCGGTTTCGGCACATTAGGAACGCCCGTCGACACAATGGGAACACGCTGATTCGGCACTTCGGGAACATGCTGCTATCGGCATATCAGGAACAGATCATCGGCACTTCGGGAACAAAAATGGCGGCACTTCGGGAACAGAATCTCGGCACTTCGGGAACGCGTCGAAAACGCGACTCGCGGTGTTCAGCGGCGCGACTCGGAGCACTGCAGGGCCTTAACCTTTTAACTCAGAGATATAATATCTTAACCCAGCAAGTCTGTGGATAACATTCCAGGGGCTGTCAGGATCATCCTGGTGAGGCACCATTTCTGGTTACCCGCAGTAGCAGCAAGATTGCTCGGAAAGGGGTAAGCATGACGGATCGGATCGTCACCTCAAAAGACACGTCGTTTCGTCACTCTTAACGTTACCTGTTTCGCCAACCACTTCGCCTGGCTAGGTCCCGATCTTCGGTTCCTGCCAGGACACGGGCCGGGCCATACGATGATTACGATTCCGGCCGCAAATAATTGCGGGCCGCTACATCGACTGTGTGCCACGCGAACAAGGCGGCGCTAATGGAAGGGCGATCTTATCCACCAACAACCCGCTTCCGGGACCTGACCCGGCAGGAACAGCGCGACCGGATGGAGTTATCGGCGGACCTGTTGCCGATCCTGCAATGGCATCGAGGCGATCCGAGACTGACCCCCTGGGAGGAAGAATTCCTGACCGGCATGGTTCGGCACGTCCAGACGTACCACGGGGCAGCGAAGATCAGCCCAAAGCAGTGGGACAAAATCTGGGCGATCTTGGACAAGCTGGCCGAGGAACCGACCGACGCGAAGGATGCGGCGGAAGTGGACTGTTAGCAGCACCTGGACTGGGATAACAGCTGCAGCAACAGCCGAGCGACTCGGGAAAATCGGGCGCTGGAGGCCGTTGAGACCAGCAAGGTAGGGGGGAAGGCCGGCAAGAGAGCAGGGCCGTGTAGCAAGCTCCCAAGGGCGGCAATGAACCAAGCTCATTTCCGCACCGCTTCGCACCACAAAGAGGCTGACAGGTGAGTTTGAAGCGGATATATCGGGCTGTCTTCCCAGGAGGCCTTCGATGCGCGACGCCTTCACCATGCGGTTCCGGCCTGAGGTCGCCGAGTTCGTGCAAGCACGGGCGAGAGCCGGCAATCGCAGCGTGACCAACTTCGTCGAAACGCTGCTGCTGCGGGAAAAGGCCCGCTTCGAGGAAAGTCAGCGCCAGCTTACCGTGCAGGCGGTTGCCGACTTGCTGCGGCATGAGCGGCACGACCTGGTGCGCGATGCGGACGAGGCCGACGCCGAGTATGCCGCCCGCAGCGAGCTGTTCGGGGCGTTGCTTGATCACGCCCGGCACGGGTGACGGCCCCGGCGCTCCAGCAGGGAGATTTCGTCTGGTGCGCCTTTCCTGAACGGGAGGCCCCGTTGCGCCCAGGATCGCTCCATGTGGCCTACACGCTCGCCGTGGCAGCCGTGGCCGGCAGCTATGGCGTGATGGCTGCCTACACCACCAGCCAGCCTTGGGCCGGGGCGCTGCCCCAGGGCGTGATCGCCTTCGACAGCGCCGAGGCGGCTGGTCTCGGCCAGGCGCGTGCCTTCGTGCTTGACCTGCGCCGGCTGGCCTATCTGCCACTCACAGCAGCCTGGTTTCCGCGGGTAGCGGAGGACGGTGCCGGTGTGCTCGGCCGGGCGCCGAAGGCGTTGCGGGATCGGGTGAACATGATGGCGACAGACTTGGTGAAGCGGCGGCCTGAGACCTTGAGCCGGAGCAAACCACTTTGGGGGCCAGTGGCCTAGCCAATGCGCGTCCCATGGCCATGGCTGGCCTGCCGGTGGAATGTCGACGCCATCACCCATCGCCCTGAGCACCGCATCCTGCGCAGCCTGTGCCATGGCGTTCGGCAGACGGCCGACCAGCACGACCATGCGCGCGCCATCCTCCTTCAGCTGATTGAGGCGGACCGCGACTGACGCGATCAGCGCCTGGATGTCGTCGCCGCCGGCTTCTTTGCTCATCGCCTCGGCCAGCGGATTTGAGGACCTCTGTCTGCCTCACCACGCCGGCTATCAGTCGTCGATGACCTCTTTTTGTTCTTCAGGGCGCGAGAGAAGCCGTGTCTGACCGACCAGGATGCGATCGAGCTTGAGATGGATGTCTTGCCTCGGCATTGCGGTTCCTGTCCTCGTTTGCACCGCTGAGCGGTGCAATGGTCTGGAGCCTGCCTCCACACCTCTAACCCGGACGATAAGGCGGACGACTGGTCGGATGTTAGCGGTTGTCAGGATCCGCGCATAAATGGCGATGTTGTTTCTGACCGGCCAGGCCTAGGGGCGGCCGCTGACGTCTTGGTTGCGG
>Ga0302157_10003670_pt1 | contig 17098 bp, 17 predicted proteins | sample I_Bog_N3_3_FD_193502 | JGI IMG/M metagenome (GOLD analysis project Ga0302157, IMG submission 193502) | Peat permafrost microbial communities from Stordalen Mire near Abisko, Sweden - I_Bog_N3_3 | ecosystem: Environmental > Terrestrial > Soil > Wetlands > Peat | place: Sweden: Abisko, Stordalen...
CGCTTAGCTCACCGAGGAATTGTTCACCCGCGTCAACGTGGATCAGCGGAATATTGTAGTGATCCCTGAACAGGGTGACGACCTGCTCGGCCTCGTTCAGGCGCAGCAGACCGGTGTCGACGAACACGCAGGTGAGTTGCTCGCCGATGGCCTCGTGGATCAGCACGGCCGCCACCGAGGAATCCACCCCGCCGGACAGACCGCAGATCACCCGGCCCTGCCCCACCTGGGCCCTGATCTTGGCCACCATCTCCTGGCGGAAGGAGGCCATGGTCCAGTCGCCCGTGAAGCCAGCGATCCGGTGGGTGAAATTGCGTAGCATCAGCGCGCCCCGGGGGGTATGCGCCACTTCCGGGTGAAACTGGATGCCGTAAAACCGGCGTCCCTCGTCGGCGATCACCGCATAGGGCGATCCCTGCGAGGCGGCGACCACGTCGAAGCCCAGAGGGATCGCGGTGATCTTGTCGCCGTGGCTCATCCACACTGTTTCGCGGTCGCCGACATCGCCCAGACCGTCAAGCAGGGGGCTTTCCCGCTCGATGAGTATCTCGGCCCGGCCAAACTCGCGGTCGTGGCCGCCTTCAACTGCGCCGCCCAACTGGCCGCACATCGTCATTTCGCCGTAGCAGATGCCCAGCACCGGAATGCCCAATTCAAACACCGCTTGGTCCACGCGGGGGCTTTCGTCCTCGGTCACGCTGGCGGGGCCGCCCGACAGGATCACCGCCTTGGGCGCGAAGGCCTTAAGCGAGGCGGCGTCGACCTTGTCGTAGGGATGGATCTCGCAATAGACGCCGCTCTCGCGCACCCGGCGGGCGATCAGCTGGGTCACTTGACTGCCGAAATCCACGATGAGCAGTCGCTCATGACCGGGCGAGGAAGGGGCGTTCATGCGGTCCTCTCAAAAAGGCAGATGTAGAAGCCGTCGGTCCCGCTGCGGCGCGGCGACAGTTGGACGCCGTGGCCGCCCTGGGCCAGCTCCGCAAGCCGCCGGCGGCCGGGTATTGTCAGCATGGGCGGCTGGGCGGCCCGCTCAATGGGCAGGGGTGAAAATTCGGGTCGAGTGGCGGCGAACGCCTCTGTCACGGCGCCGTTTTCGGCCGCCAGCACCGAACAGGTAACATAGATAAGCCGCCCGCCTGGCCGCACCAGATCGGCGGCGCGGCCGAGAATCTCCAGCTGCAGCCCGGCCAGGCGCTCCAATTCCGCCTCGGTCAGCCGCCAGGCCTCCTCCGGACGGCGTCGCCAGGTGCCCGAGCCAGAACAGGGGGCATCCACAAGGACCCGGTCGGCCTGCCCCCGTAGATCGTCCAAGGGGTCGCCGGCGGGACCCACGCGGCGAAACTCGGCATAAACGCCCGCCCGGTGCAGGCGCGGCTTGATGGCGTCCAGACGGCGCGGATTGAGATCGCAGGCGATCAGCCGGCCCTGGCCGCGCATGGCCTGGCCGATGGCGAGAGTCTTGCCGCCGCCGCCCGCGCAATAGTCGACCACCGTCTCGCCGCGCTCGGCGCCCACCAGCCAGGCGGCGATCTGGCTGCCCTCGTCCTGCACCTCGATCACGCCGGACTTGAAGATGTCCAGCGGCGCCAGGTCCGCGGCGGGCGCGATCAGGCGCAGGCCGAAGGCGGACCAGGGCGTGGGTTCAACCTCAAGGCCCGCCTCGGCGAGCGCCTCTGTCGCCTGCTCTATCGTCCCCTTCACGCCATTGACGCGCAGGTCCAGCGGCGCGCGCGACGACAGCAGGGCTTCGGCCTCGGCGGCCCAGTCGTCGCCGAAACTGAGCTTGAGTTGCGCCTCGATAAAGCCGGGCAAGGCAGCCTGACTGGGCGCTGTGAGGGTTATGGCTTCGTCGGCGGTCAAGGGCCCCGGCGCATGGCCCTGGCCGGAAAACAGCGCGGCGATCTCCGCCTCACTCAGGCCATCATGCAAGGCAAGGGACGCCAAAACCCGGCCCCGACCGCCCTCGCCCATGCGCGGCGGCTGGCGTAGGCAGAGGTAGACGCGCTCGGCGACCGCCTTGCGGTCCTTGGACCCCGCATAGCGATGGGCGCCGCCCCACGTCCGCAGAACCTGATCGGCCGGCTGGCGGGAGGACGCAATCTGGTCCAGCACGTCTATCGCGGCTTGGAGGCGACCCGCCGGCGTCACGCCTGCGACGGGTGGTAGTTGGGCGCCTCGCGCGTGATCATCACGTCGTGCACGTGGCTCTCGCGCAGGCCCGCGCCGGTGATGCGCACGAAGCGCGCCTTGGACTGGAATTCCTCGATATTCTCCGCGCCCACATAACCCATGGCCGCGCGCAGGCCGCCGACGAGTTGGTGCAGGATCGGCGCGATGGGACCCTTGTAGGGCACCTGCCCCTCGATGCCCTCGGGCACCAGCTTGAGGCTGTCCTGCACTTCCTTCTGGAAGTAGCGGTCGGCGGAGCCCAGGGCCATGGCGCCCACCGAGCCCATGCCCCTGTAGGATTTGTAGGACCGGCCCTGGTAGAGAAACACCTCGCCCGGCGCCTCGTCCACGCCGGCGAACATCGAGCCCATCATGGCGGTGGAGGCGCCGGCGGCCAACGCCTTGGCCAGGTCGCCGGAGTATTTGATGCCGCCGTCAGCGATGATCGGCACGCCGCTGTCGCGCGCGGCCCGGACAGAATCGGCGATGGCGGTCAGCTGGGGCACGCCGACCCCGGCGACGATGCGGGTGGTGCAGATCGAGCCCGGGCCGATGCCCACCTTGATGCCATCCGCGCCCGCGTCGATCAGGGAGCGCGCGGCATCGTAGGTCGCGACATTGCCGGCGATCAGCTGCACGCGATTGCTTTCGCGCTTCAGGCGCTTGACCGCGTCGAACACCTGCACCGAGTGGCCGTGGGCGGTGTCGATCACCACTAGGTCGACACCCGCCTCGATCAGGGCCAGGGAGCGCTCAAATCCCGCATCGCCCACCGTGGAGGCCGCGCCGACCCGCAGGCGTCCGCGTTCGTCCTTGGCGGCCGTGGGGAAGGCCTGGGCCTTTTCCATGTCCTTGACGGTGACCAAACCCACCGCGCGATAGGCGTCGTCCACCACGATGAGACGCTCGATCTTGTGCCGCCGCAGAAGGGCCTTGGCGTCTTCCGGATCAACACCTTCGGCCACGGTGACCAGGTTGGCGGTCGTCATGATCGCCGAGGCAGGCGTATTGGGATCGGACTCGAATCGCATGTCCCGGTTGGTCAGAATGCCAACGAGCTTACCGCTCTTGCGTTCGACCACCGGAAAACCGGAAATCTTGCGGCTGGCGGTGATGGCGCGCACCTCGGCCAGGGTGGTGTCCGGGTTGATGGTTAGGGGATTGATAACCATGCCGCTCTCGTAGCGCTTGACCTCGCGCACGTGGTCAGCCTGTTCGGCCACCGACATGTTGCGGTGCAACACGCCCAGCCCCCCGGCCTGAGCCAGGGCGATAGCGAGCCTGCTCTCGGTGACCGTGTCCATGGCCGCCGAGACGATGGGTATGCTCAATCCGATTTCGCGGGTCAGGCGCGTGGAGGTGTTCACCTGGGTAGGCGCAACCTCGGAACGGCCAGGTTCCAGCAAAACGTCGTCGAAGGTGAGGCCTTCGCGAATCTCCATATGGGAGTCTCCGTCTTGCGGGCCGCCTATAGCGTGAGCTTGGGGTCAGGGGAAGAGGGCGCGGCGGAAACTTTGCTGCAACCGCGCACAAAGGCCGTGGAATTGGGCCTGGACAAGCCCCAGCCTACTTCGACTCCGGCCGGAAAAGAGCCAGGCTCCAGCGCAGGGAATGGTCGAATAGGGCCGAAGACAGGATGCCCGGCGTGCGCGCCCTTCCGAACTCGCGAATCAGCCGGCGGAAGCTCGGCTCGGCCACCAGCGACGCGGCGCGTTGATAACGGAACCAGCGGAACTCGCGTTGCCCCTGCTCTTTCCAGCTGTCCACCTGGGCCCGAACGCGAAATGGAAACAGAATCACCTGGACGGCTATGGCGCGGTTGGCCTTGAGCTGCTTGAGATAGCGATAGGAACCGATGGGACGCCCCTCCACCTCGCCGATCAGACCGGCCTCTTCGGCGGCTTCCGTGGCGGCGGCGTCTTGCGGCTTGAGGCCTTTCATGGGCCAGCCCTTGGGGATGACCCAGCGGCGGGTGTCGCGCGAGGTGATCAGCATGATCTCCACCCGACGGCGCACGATGCGGTAGGGCAAAGCCGCGTACTGGATGCCGACGGCCCTAGCTTTTTTCAATGGAACCAGCGTCCCGTCAGCGCGAAAGCCACGGCCCCGATCAGGCCCGCCATGGGCATGGTGATCACCCAGGCCACCACAATGCGCCGCGCCACGCCCCAGCGCACGGCCGTTGTGCGCCGCGCCGCGCCCACGCCGACAATGGCCCCGGTAATGGTGTGAGTGGTGGACACTGGAACGCCCAGATAGGTCGCGGCAAACAGGGTGATGGCTCCTCCCGTTTCGGCGCAAAAGCCTTGCATCGGGCTCAAACGCGTGATTTTCGAGCCCATGGTGTGCACGATCCGCCAGCCGCCGAACAGCGTCCCCAGAGCCATGGCGGCCTGACAGGATAAAACGACCCACATGGGAATGTTGAACGCGCCTTTGCCGCCGGAATGGGCAAACAGCAGCACCGCGATCACCCCCATGGTCTTCTGGGCGTCGTTGCCCCCGTGGCCGAGGGAGTAAAGGGAGGCGGAGACAAACTGGGCGGAGCGGAACACGCGATCCACCGCCGCGGGCCGCATCTTAACGAACAGCCAAGACACGGCGAGCACCAGCAGCAGGGCCAGGATGAACCCCAACAAGGGTGACGCTACAATGCCCGCGGCCGTCTGGCTGACGCCGCTCCAGACGATGGCCGAAAGCCCGGCCTTGGCCAGCCCGGCGCCCACCAGGCCGCCGACCAGGGCGTGCGACGACGAGGACGGAATGCCGGCCATCCAGGTGATCACATTCCAAACGATAGCTCCCGACAGGGCCGCGAAAATCACCCGGTCGGTGACGATCTGCACCGAGACAATGCCCGAACCGACCGTGTGGGCCACGTGCACGCCGAAAAACAGGAAGGCGATGAAGTTGAACAGGGCCGCCCACATCACCGCGTAGCGTGGCTTCAACACTCGGGTTGAAACGATGGTGGCGATGGAATTGGCCGCGTCGTGCAGCCCGTTCAGGAAATCGAACGCCAGGGCGACCGCGATCAGGAACCAGAGCATCAGGGTGGCCGAAGGGATATCCACGACTGCGGCCTAGAGGTGTTCGAGCAGGATGCCGCTGATGTGGTGGGCCACATCCTCGAACCGGTCGATGACCTTCTCCAGGTGATCGAGGATGTCGGCGCCGGCGATAAAGTCCATCGGACTATCCCGGCCGGACTTGAACAGGGCCTTCATGCCCAGGTCGTAGACCTCGTCGGAGCGGTCCTCGATGCGAGTGACCGCCTCGGCGATGGCGTTCAGACGGCTGGCGTTCTTGCCCATGTCCCGCAGAAGTTCGGTGGCTTCCAAGGTGAGGTAGGCCGCCTGGATGGCCAGATCGCCCAGTTCGCGCATCTCCGGCTGAAATTCGCGCACCTCGAACAGAGTGATCGACTTGGCGGTCTTCTGCATCTGGTCGATGGCGTCATCGAGCGAAGCGGCGAGGCTGCTGATGTCGCTGCGGTCGAACGGGGTGATGAAGGTGCGCCGCACCGCCAGCAGCACGTGGCGCGTGACTTCGTCGGCCGCCTGTTCCTGGCGCATGATCTCGGCGCAGGCGGCCGCCACGCCCTCCCCTCCGCCCAACAGCTCACGCAGGGCCTCCGCGCCTTTGAGGAGAATCTGCGCGTGCTCTACGAAGCGGTCGAAGAAGCTGTCTTCACGCGGCAGCAGCGCCTGAAACCACCGCATGCATCCCTCCATGGCGGGAACGGGAAAACGACGAGCTAACCCCGAATCGGATCATTCGCGCGCAATTATTCCATCCGGAAACGGACGATCCAAAGCCGTTGAAGCGTCAGAGCGGGATCAGCGCCCCTTGAAGCCCGTCGCCACGAGGAACAGCTCGGAGGAATCCTGGCGGCTGGCCTTGGGCTTGACGAAACGGACCTGCGAGAAATGGCTGCGCAAGCGCGCCAGGATTTCATCGGTCTGACCACCTTGGAACGCCTTGGCCACGAAGGCGCCGCCGGGTTTAAGCGATGCGATTGCGAAATCGATCGCCGCCTCGATCAGGCCGGCGATACGCAGATGGTCGGTAATGCGATGCCCCGAGGTGTTGGGCGCCATGTCCGACAGCACTAGGTCCGGCGGCCCGCCGAGCAGCTCCAGCAGGCGCGGCCCGCAGGCCGGGTCGGTGAAATCCATCTGCAAGATATGCGCCCCGGCCACGGCTTCGACCGGCAAAAGGTCGACGCCAGCGATGGGGCCAGCCTTGCGGCGCACGGCCACCTGAAGCCAGCCGCCCGGCGCGCAGCCCAGGTCGACGATGCGCCCGCCGGGCCTGATTACGTGGAAGCGGTCGTCGATCTCGGTCAGTTTGAAGGCCGCGCGGGCGCGGTAGCCCTGGGCCTTGGCGGCCGTGACGAAGGGATCGTTGAGCTGGCGGGCAAGCCAGGCCTGTGATGAGGTGGTCCGGCGCTTGGCCGTCTTGACACGGACGGCCTCGCCGCGTCCGCCCGCGTCTCCGCCGGTGGGCGCGCGGACCATGCGCTTACGCGGAGGCTCAGGCGGCTGGTCGGGCGGGTCCTCGCTCACGCGACCTGAACCTTCGGCGCGCTGCGATGGCGGTTGCGACGCCTTCGGTGGGGTTCGGCCATCAGCGACAGCAACAGACCCTCACGCAGGCCACGGTCAGCCACGCGGACGCGCTCGCAGGGCCAAAGCTCCTGAACCGCCTGCAGAATGGCAGCGCCCGCCAGCACCAGATCGGCGCGCTCGGGACCGATGCAAGGCTCGCTCGCGCGGGCGGACACGTCGACCGCCAGCAGGCGATCGGCCGTGCGCTCGCATTCGCCGCGCGTCATCCACAGACCATCCACGCGGCGCCGGTCGTAGCGCCTGAGGCCCAGGTGAAGCCCCGCCAAGCTGGTGATGGCGCCGGACGTGCCGACAAGGTGCGCCCGGCCCGCGTCGAACGCCGGACGCAGGACTTCGGCGTCCGGACATTCCAGCAAGCGGCTTTTCATGGCCTGCACCATAGCGCGGTACCAACCCAGGCGGTCGGTCGCATCCTCGGGGAACTGTTCGGCCAGCGTGACTACGCCCACGGGCGCGGACAACCAGGCCCGCACGGGCAGTCGAGCGGGTGCGAACCGGCGCATTTGCTGATCCAGGCCCGCGCCGCGCAGATCCACCCAGGACAACTCCGTGGAGCCTCCCCCCACATCGATCACCAGAGCCGCCTCGGCGGAGCGGTCCAAGAGATTCAGGCAGCCCGCCACCGACAGGCGGGCCTCCTCGCTAGGACTGATCACCTGCAGGCTGAGGCCGGTCTCGCTCCGTACGCGCTCCACGAAGGCCGGGCCGTTTTCCGCCGAGCGGCAGGCTTGGGTGGCCACGGCCCTGACCCGTTGGCAGCCGCGGCGCGCGATCTTGTCCGCGCAAACGCGCAAGGCGGCCAGGGCGCGGTCCATGGCGTGATCCTGCAGGCGTCCGGTCTGGGTCAGCCCCTCGCCCAAGCGCACAATGTTGGAATAGGCCTCGCTCACCCGAAAGCCGTCCTCGGACGGCCGGGCGATCAGGAGCCGGCAATTGTTCGTGCCGAGATCGAGCGCGGCGAAAAAAGGCCCCTCGCTCCCCTTCGGACGACCGCCCCCGCCCACACCGCGCAGCGGGGCGTTCGGCGGTTGGTACGCCTCAGACATTCAATTTAAATCCGTCAGCGGGCCCGGAAGAACGCCGCTTTTCGAGCGGACTGTAACAAGGCTGGGCGTTTCCCGAAAGGACATAGCCGGCGGCTGATTGGACCATTCACCTGCGGGTCAGGAGCGCGCAGTATAATGGCCGCATGAATGCTCATCTCGCCCGATTCGCCATTGGCCAGATCGTCCGCCATCGCCAGTTCCCGTTTCGAGGCGTGGTGTTCGACGTGGATCCTCAGTACGCCAACACAGAGCAATGGTATCAGTCGATCCCCGAGCCGGTGCGGCCCAGTCGCGACCAGCCGTTCTATCATCTGCTGGCGGAAAATGACGAAGGGACCTACCTCGCCTATGTCTCCGAGCAGAACCTCCAGCCCGACGATACGGGGGAACCGGTGAGCCACCCCCACATCCCTATCATGTTCCAGGGTTTCAAGAACGGGCACTATCTGCTGAAGCCCCACACCACCAACTGACGGCGAGCCCCTAAAGCCGGCTTGGAGGCTTGAAACCTGCCTGCTGTGCGCTAGCTTGCGCGCCGCCTCGCCTGAGCAGCTGGGTCCGGAGATTTCCATGTCACGTTTTTTGTCGATAGCCGGCCTCGCCTCGCTAGGCGCTCTTGCCGCCTGCGGCCCGTCGACCTCAACCCCCCCGAGCAACGGTCAGGGGGCCAACGCCCCCGTTTCGCAAGCACCCGCCGCGACCACACCGGCCGCACCCAAGCCTGAAGAGGTGGCCGCCGCCCTGGCCTCCCTGCCTGCGCCTTATAACACCGGGGATGTGGACAACGGCCAAGCCAAGTTCGCCCTATGCATGGCCTGCCACACAGCGGTCGCGGGCGGGCCCAACATGACCGGACCGAACCTGCATGGCGTCTTCGGGCGCAAGGCGGGAACCGCGCCGGGGTTCACCTACTCGGATGCCATGAAGTCGGCTGGTTGGACCTGGGACGCCGAGCATCTCGACGCTTGGCTGAGCGGCCCGGCAAAGACCCTGCCCGGCACCAAGATGACCTTCGCCGGATTGCCCAACCCCAAGGACCGCGTCGACGTGATCGCCTATCTGAAGGTGGCGACCTCCAACTAGCCGCTGCGGATGCGGCCTATGGCCTCCAGCCAGCGACTGTAAGTCGCGTCGCGCGCGAGCGGCGCCAGTTGTGGCTCCAGACTTTCGGATTCACTCACGGATGCGACGGCGTCTGACGCAGAGGCGTAAACGCCCGCCCCGATCCCGGCGAACAAAGCGGCGCCATAGGCCGTGGCCTCCAGGGTCGGACTGGGCTGAACACCCAGGCCGGTAAGGTCGGCGAGGCGACGGCGAAAGTGGACGCTGGACGCCATGCCTCCGTCGATCTTGAGTGCGGCGCGGCCGGCGAAGGCCTCCGGCGCGTCCTTGCGCATGGCTTCGATCAGATCCCGTGTCTGTAACGCGCAGGCGTCGTAGGCTGCGGCGCAGATTTCCGGCAGGCCGCTGTCGCGCGTCAGGCCTAGAATCGCGCCGCGCGCCCCGGCGTCCCACCAAGGCGCGCCCAGACCGGTGAAAGCCGGCGCCAGAATCACCCCGTGATCGGGCCTGGCTTTCGTAGCCAGCGCTTCCACGGCCTTGGGGCCGCCCTGTACGCCAAGACCCTCATTGATCCACTGAATGGCCGCGCCAGCCACGAACAGGGCGCCTTCCAAGGCAAAAGACATTCGTCCGTCCAGGCGCGACGCGACCGTCGTCAGAAGGCGTGATGTGGATATGTGCGGTTGCTCGCCCGTATGCAGGAGCATGAAGCAACCGGTGCCGTAGGTGGCCTTCATTTGCCCAGCGCGCACGCACCCCTGGCCCATCAAGGCGCCCTGCTGATCGCCAACCACAGCGCGGATAGCCAGCGGCACGCCCAGGATTTCCGCGGTCATTTGGCCGAAGTCTCCCGCCGTGTCGCGCACCTGCGGCATCAGACCGAGCGGAACATCAAACACATCGGCCATCTCCGGCGACCAGTCGCCGGAACGCAAATTCAGCAGCAGGGTGCGCGAGGCGTTGGTCGCGTCCGTGGCATGAACGCGCCCGCCGGTCAGTCTCCAGACCAGCCAAGCGTCGATGGTCCCGGCCAGCAGCGCTTCGGTCTTGGCCGCCGCCCGCGCGCCCGGGACCTGATCAAGGATCCAGGCAATCTTGGTGGCGGAGAAGTACGGATCGAGCAGAAGGCCGGTGACGGCGCTGACTTCCGCTTCCATCCCCTGCGCCGCCAGCCGCTCACACAGGCCTGCCGTCCGCCGGTCCTGCCAGACGATCGCTGGGTAAATGGGCCGCCCGTTGGCCTTGTCCCACACCACCGTCGTTTCGCGCTGATTGGTGATGCCCAGGGCCGCGATCCGGCTCAGGGGCCGACCGCACCACTGAACGGCCTCGCGCATAACGGCGATCGCTGCCTGGAGGATTTCCTCCGCGTCGTGCTCGACCCAGCCATCGGCCGGATAGGCCTGCTTGAGGGGCCGCGTGGCCTGGGCTAGGACCTGACCCGTATCAGTGAAGACCATGGCCCGGGTGCTGGTCGTTCCCTGGTCCAGGGCCAAAAGCAAGGTTTGGGTCATGCGCCAGTGCGGTCCGAGCCAGGCCCCTAGGGGCGGATCTGATTAACGCCGTATTCATAGCGCTAGCAGAGCCTTACCGCTAATGCATGGAGCGGAGCCTGGCGTGCTGCTAGACGGATCCGACGACTTGATCGCCCTGGCCCAGAGCCGCGAACCCCAAGATCGGGAGCGTCTGCTTATGGCCGTTGTCGCCCTGTGCGAGAAAACATCGGCGGATCCTGACACAGGCGCGCGAGCGCGTGAGATGATCGACCAGATTTTCATGGCCCTGGTCGGCCAGACCGAAACCGAAGTGCGCCGCAGGCTGGCCGAACGTATCGCCGACGTGGACTGGGCGCCCAAGGCCCTGGTCAACATCTTGGCGCTCGACGAGATCGAGATCGCCCGCCCCATCATAACCCAGAGTCCTCTCTTGGCCGACGCAGACCTGATCCGTCTGATGGTGGAAGCCACGCTCGAACATCAGATCGAGGTGGCCAGACGGCCCAACATCGACAAGAGCGTCGTCGAGATCATTTTGCAGCGCAACGAGCCGTCCACCTTGGCCGCCCTGGCGCACAACGAGACCGCGCAATTTCCGCCGGATGGATTGAGTCGGCTGGTGGATTCAGCGCGCCGATTGCCCGTCCTTCGCGCGCCGCTTAGTCGCCATCCCAAGCTCACCGAGGCCCTCGGCGTTCGTCTGTACGCGTGGGTCGGCGAAGCCCTGCGCACCGCCGTGGCGCAGCGGTTCCGTCTGGATGAAAAAGCTCTTGCCGCGGCCATTGACGCGGCAGTTCAGGATGCCAGGAGCCAGCGCCCTTCCCCCACGCTGAATCCTCCAGATGCACCGCCCGAGCAAGCGGCGGCCGAGGAAAACCTCATCGAAAAGCTGGCCGCCGCCGGCCAGCTGAAGTCCGGATACCTGCTGCGCGCCCTTCGCGAAGGGCGACTATCCCTTTTCCAAGCCGCCCTCGCCCGCTTGGGCGGACTTGACCTACGCGACGTTCGCCGGGCGATGGACAGCGAGCGTCCGGAGTTGCTGGCCTTGGCCTGCGTGGCCGCTGGCTTGGATCGTGGCGTTTTCTCCGCCCTCCTCACGCGCGTGCGTGAATTGAACGGAGGCCGGCCAGGCGGCGGAGAGGCCGGACTGGCCCGCTGTCTGGCTGTATACGCGCATCCAGCCGCATCCGCGGCCGATAATTTCCGCCGCGCGCTCGTGCGCTGAGTTTGACATCGCGCCCAGGGCAAGCTTGTTCTGCGTCGATGACAACGTCGCCCGCGCCCAAGCTGTGTTTTCTCGCCGACGAACGGCCCGAGGCTCACGAGGCCCGCGAACGTTTGGTCAGACGTTATGGGAGCGTGCACGAAGCGGACGCGGATGTTCTGGTGACCTTGGGCGGAGACGGCTTCATGCTGGAAACGCTCCACCGCAACCTGCCGGCGGCCAAGCCGATCTACGGAATGAACCTCGGCTCGGTGGGCTTTCTGATGAACGACTACAATGAGGAAGATCTGCCGCAACGGGTCGCGGCGGCCGACCGAACCGTGATCTATCCCCTGGTCATGCGTGCGATTTGTCGCGACGGCCAAGCGGTGGAAGCCCTTGCGATCAACGAAGTATCGCTGCTGCGCCAATCGCACCAAACCGCCAAACTGCGGATTCTGATCGATGGCAAGGCCAGGCTTGAGGAACTGGTGTGCGACGGGGCCCTGCTGTGCACTCCCGCCGGCTCCACGGCCTACAACCTGTCCGCCCACGGCCCCATCATCCCAATAGACGGTCAGGTGTTGGCGCTCACGCCCATCAGCGCCTTTCGCCCCCGCCGCTGGCGCGGCGCCCTGCTTCGCCACACCGCCCAAGTCACGTTCGAAGTTCTGGAGTCAACAAAACGGCCTGTCAGCGCAGTGGCCGACAACTTCGAAGTGCGCAACGTGGCTCAGGTCCACGTGTGGGAAGACCGAGCGCAGCCCCTGGTCATGCTGTTCGATGCAGGGCGGAGCCTCGAGGAGCGCGTTCTGGTGGAGCAGTTCGTCGTCTGATGTACGAGTTGTTAAGGGCCCAGCGTTACAATTGGGTCAGCTAGGGACAATCATTCCAAGCGCTGGAACGGGCGGAGGCTCAATTGGGCCAGGAACTAAAAGCACAAACCATCCAGCCCTCAACAGCCTTGCGCGACAAGGTTGGCGGGCGTGCGACCGGATTGGATCCCGCCATGTTGGCGCGAGCGGAAGCCGCGCTCAAGTCGCTATCGGGGCAATTCTCGCAGTGGCTGGACGAGGAAATCGTTAAGCTGGAGGGCGCGCGGGCGGAAATTCAGGCCAAGGGCCTCAACCCGCAGACGAGTGAAGCGCTCTATATGCGCGCCCACGATCTGAAGGGCCTCGGCGGCACCTACGAATTTCCCATCATCACGCGTGTGGCCGGTTCGTTGTGCAAGCTGCTGGATGAAGAGTCCAAGCGCGCGAGCCCGCCCATGTATCTGGTGGACGCCCACATCAACGCCATAAAGGCCGCTGTGCGCGACAATATTCGCGACGATAGCAATCCGGTGGGCCGCGCCCTGGCCGAAGCGCTCGAAGCCCAGGTTCGCACCCATTTTGCCTGATTACGCTCGCGGACACGGCATCCGCCGCAGCCGTCTTTGACCGCGGCGAGACGGCGGACGGGCTAGAACTTATAGCCAACACCCGCTGCAACCACGAGTGGATCCTGCGCCACCTTCGGGTTGTGCGCACCGCCATTGATGCTGGCCCTGGCGTGATATTGCACAGCCGCCACCGGCGGCCATGTCGATCGAGTTTCCAGCGACGGGAACAAGGTCTTAAACCCGTACATTGAGCGGGCGCGCGGCCGAACCCAAGCGGTGGCCCCTGTTATCCCATTGAACCAACAGGAGCGCGGGTGCCGCTAGTGCGCGGCGGCGCGGATCTCGGCGTGGCGCGTCGGCTCGCGAGCGGCCTTCGAAGCGGCGGCGATGCGATCCATTTTGTCCAACAGATAGTCAATGTCGTCGCGCGCGGCTGTCTGGGGCAAAGTCAGGAAGCGCTGGAGCATGCGCTCCTGGAATCGCTCGCGGTCGCGCGGCCCCCCATCCAAGGTCATGGAATGGAATGTGTCCACGCCGGCCCTGAAAGCCGGGAACAGACGCGTGGGCAGCCCCGCCCGCTCATAAATCGCCTTAAGTCCCAGGGGACCGGCGTCGTGGATCATCAGCCACGTTCGATTATGAGGCACGCCAGCCAGTTCGGCCACGCCCCACTCGAAAAACGCCATGTGCCCCTGCGCCAGACCGCGCAGAAGCAAGGAAGGCGACAGGCGGCCGCTTCGCCGCAGATGGGAGATAAAGGCGCCCAGATCCTCAGCCCTGCCCGCCTGATCCAGTAAATCGAGCGTCGCGCGCTCTCCGCCGCCCGCGGCGATCTGCACAGCCAATTCCGGTGTAAGAGCGTGATGATCAATCAAGTGCTGGCGGATGCTGTCCGACACCATGTTGATGAGCTTTTCCGTGACCGCCAACGGAAGGGCGTTACGGTAAGCGATGGCCGCGAGCACCGCCTCGGACTCATCAAAGCGGTCCATGGCCCGCTGCAGCGATTTGGCGCTTAGATTGGCGTTGTCGTTGGCGCACACCAGACGCACCGCTTCCTCGCAGCCCACCTCGACCAGCGCGCCTGCCACGTCCTCGGTCAGCGTTGGGCGCTTCGCTATGGCGACTTGCCGCACCGGCCCGCCGCGTCGGGCGATCTCAATCAGATCTTCGTCAGCGAATACCGGCGAGAAATTGAGAATCGGCACGGCGATATTGTCCAGGTCGCGCGCCAGACGCAGAGCGACATCCCGCGGCACCAGGGGAGAGCTTTTTAGAGTGACGGCCATCGCGCGACGAACCAGATCCGTGGCGTCGCGCGCCATCATCCGCAGAATTTCCTGCGCCTTGGCCAGTTCCTCCGGAGACAAGGTTTCGCGGTCGATCGCACGACACAGTTTGTGCGCAGCCAAGGCCCTCTCGTCAGGCGATGGGCCCCTTACCAGCATGCGTAGATCTTCGTCGGTCAGCGCGGCGCGCACCATCGACATAGCCTTCTCCTGGGAACCACGCGTGTTCCCCGACAATGCCTTTACATCGTCAACGGCGGGTTAAGCTTAAGGAATTCTTCGCGTCCGGCTCGACGCGCCGCCCAAGAAATCGGCTGCGAAGGCCCTCAGCCCTGGGACCGGGTTTGATTGGCTTCCGACAGAACGCGCAGCATCTCGCTGGAAAACATCGATCCGGTTAGGCCCGACCCGCTGTCTCCCGGGCTTTCCGGGCCCCGCAAAAGCAGGTCCGTCAACACCTGCTCCTGCTGAAGGCGTTCCGCCCGGCGAGCCATGGCGTATTGCACAAAATCGCCGTCCGACTGGGGCTCGCGGGCCGCCGCGGCAGCCCCGCCGCCGCCCGCGGTGAGGTTCGAATAGACCTCAGCCACCGATAAGGCCCTTCCTTGGTGGTAGAAAATGGCGGGATTGGCGCCGGCGGCGTCGGGAAAAAGTCCGGCCGCCGAGGCGCGCGGTTTGGACTGGTAGGCTTCGATCAGCTGGGCTGACCCCTTGGGCCCCAGGAAATGGGCGGCGTAAAGCTCGCCGCCCGTGGGCTCGCGGCCCATCCTGCCCCGCAGGTAGGAGGCGTGGTCAGAAGTGAGTTCGCCAGCCATCAGTGAGGCGGCGCGCGGGTCGAGCCTGAGCTCCATCACCGTCTTGCGCGCCTCCGCGCCCTTGACCTCATAGCGCCCATCGGCGTTCTGCTGGATAAGGTCAGCGTACCGCGCATAGCCGTATTTTGAGCCGTGCTTCTTCAGCGTGCCAAGCCAGGTCTGGTCGACGAACTGAAACAGTCCCGCGGCGGACGATGACTGGGCCTTGGCGCCGGCGTTGTAGCCGCTCTCCCGCTTGGCCGTGCGCAACAGAAAGCCGAAGTCGACGCCGGTCGCCTTGGACGCACGCTCAATAGCCGAGCTTACAGCTTCACGGATGGATTCGACGGGCATGGGCCCAAAGCTGGCGGTTTATGGTTAACGAGACATTTAGGGTTAATGATTTACAAACCGGACTGGGTCGAACGCTTCCTCGAAGGCCCCGCCCGGAAGAGCGCGCAGACGCGCCGCCACCACATCGGCAATGGCCGGAGCCAACAGCCAACCGTTACGGCGGGCGCCGAGCGCCAGCATTACCCCAGGGCAATCGGCGCTGAATCCGACGAGGGGCAAGCCGTCGGGTGTGGCCGCTCGCACGCCCGCCCGTGCGCTGAACTTGGCGTCGACCAAGCCCGGGAACAGCGCACCCGCCGCGCTGTGCAGCCCATCGACGATTTCCGGCTCGATCTGGAGGTCGCTCCGTCGTTCCTGCATCGAAGCGCCTACTGCCGGACCCATCCGCGACGGCGCCACATAGACCCCCGGCGCACGCACCGACGGCCCGCCAAAGGGCGCGCCACCTTCAAAACGGATAATCTGCCCCTTGATCGGCCTGAGCCATCCCAATTCCGCGATCCTTTGGGCTCCAAACGCAGCCGCGCCGGTCGCCAATACCAGAACGTCGGCGCCGATGGTCTCGCCCGAAGATAACTGCGCGCGGTCGACCGACCAACCTGTCACGGCTTGGCCCGCCACCCGGCCGCCCTCTGTGTCAAAGGCCCGCCTGAGGGCCGACAGAGCGAACAGCGGCTCAAGCCGCCAGTCCAATGCTGAAAACAGCGCGCGGCGGTCGACACTCAGCCCCGGAGAAAGGGCCTGGGCCTGCATCGGAGTGAGAATTTCGCTCGCCGAATCGAACGCCGCCATCCGTTCCGCCCGGCGCTGAAGGTCTGCGTCGTCGCTCGCCACGTAAAGCGCTCCGGCCCGGTCGATCAGGTCAGCGCCTGAGGGCAGGGTTTCGGCAAGATCGGGCCAGAAATTCCTGGCTACGGCGAGCAATGGAAAGTGGTCGTGGGCCACCGGGTCCAGCAGGGCTTCGAAGCCGGGCGCCAACATGCCGGCCGCGACGCCGGATGCGTTGTCGCCGAGGGGCGCGGCGTCCGCCAGCACCACGTCTGCACCGCACCGCAGCAAGGTCAGGGCTGTGACCGAGCCGACCGCGCCGGCTCCAGCGACGACGACTCGCAGACCCTTCAGATCCTTCATGAGACCCGGTTATCCTCCGGGACGGCGCGTGTCGAGACTGAGAGCCCTTATCCGGCCTTAAGCGAACCTAGCGAGCCGCGCGCCTGCGCCCAACCCTCGGAAAAAGCCGTGGCGGCGCTTCGCTCCTGGAAGATCAGCACCTTCATTTCCAGGTCAGCCATGGGATCGGACCGCACCATCAGATAGGGCGCGTCGCTGTCGGCCGCTTGCATGGCCGCGGCCGAACTGGAGTTGTGAATGAACCGATTAAGATAATCACCGAACAGCGCCGCTTCTGCGCCGTCCTTGACCGGGAACTTAATGACCACATCCGTCATGGCATCGTCCGTCCACCTTAGCGCCTGCACTCAACGCCGTCTGCGTGGGCGCACCGAATGTCACGAGCATTTCGCACTGCAACATAAGTGTCAACAAGCCTAAGCGTCGCGGCATTTCGCAAACGCAACCACGGCCAGGTCGTTCCGCGCCCATTTCAGAGACAAAAAAGGGCCGGGCTTTCGCCCGGCCCTTCATTGAATTGTTGGATGCCGGCAAA
>Ga0302157_10003671_pt1 | contig 17097 bp, 15 predicted proteins | sample I_Bog_N3_3_FD_193502 | JGI IMG/M metagenome (GOLD analysis project Ga0302157, IMG submission 193502) | Peat permafrost microbial communities from Stordalen Mire near Abisko, Sweden - I_Bog_N3_3 | ecosystem: Environmental > Terrestrial > Soil > Wetlands > Peat | place: Sweden: Abisko, Stordalen...
CGGTCGGCGGCAAGACCGGGATCAATTCGCCGCAGGGCAAGAACCTGCTCGGCGCGTTTCACCAGCCGGTGCTGGTGATCGCCGACACCGCGGTGCTCGACACGCTGTCGCCGCGCCAGTTCCGCGCCGGCTACGCCGAGGTCGCCAAATACGGCGTGCTCGGCGACGAGGCCTTCTTCGCCTGGCTCGAGGCCAATCATACCGATATCTTTGCCGGTGGCGCCGCCCGCGAGCACGCCATTGCCACCTCCTGTCGCGCCAAGGCCGCGATCGTGGCGCGCGACGAGCGCGAGAACGGCGAGCGCGCGCTGCTCAATCTCGGCCACACTTTCGGCCATGCGCTGGAGGCCGCCACCGGTTTCTCCGACCGGCTGTTCCATGGCGAGGGTGTCGCCGTCGGCATGGTGCTGGCGGCGGAATTGTCCGCCGAACTCGGCATGGTCGGACCATCCGACGCGGCGCGGGTCAGCCATCACCTTGCCGAAGTCGGCCTGCCGACCCATTTGCAGGACATCGCCGGATTCGCCCAGGAGGGGCTCGCCGATGCCGACGCGCTGATGGCGCTGATGGCGCAGGACAAGAAGGTCAAGCGCGGCCGGCTCACCTTCATCCTGCTGGAAGCGGTCGGCCGTGCCGTGATCGCTCCCGACGTCGAGCCGGCGCTGGTTCGTGATTTTCTCAAGGTAAAGTTGGCGCGCAAGCCCTAGAGCATGGTCCGGAAAAGCGGGCACCGGTTTTCCGAGACGATCATGCTCCAACCAAAGATGAAGTGATCGTCACGTCATGGACTGGTTCACGCTCTCCATCGTCATCGCCTGCCTGCTGGTCTCCGCCTTCTTCGCGGCAAGCGAGACCGCGCTGACGGGGGCTTCGCGCGCGAGCATGCTGCGGCTGTCGAAGCAGGGCAATCGCGAGGCCGACGTCGTCTCCAGCCTGTTCGCGATGCGCGAGCGGCTGATCGGCGCGCTACTGCTCGGCAACAACATCGCCAATATCGGCGCCTCGGCGCTCGCCACCGGCATCTTCACGGCGTGGTTCGGCGAAGTCGGCGTGCTCTATGCCACCGGCGTGATGACCGTGATGGTCGTGATCTTCGCCGAGGTATTGCCGAAGACCATCGCCATCAACGCGCCGGACCGGGTCTCGCTGCTGGTCGCGCGTCCGATGAAGCTGATGGTGTATCTGCTGGGACCGTTGCTCACCGTCGTCGAGGCGATCGTCCGGCTGCTGATGATGATGCTTGGCGTCAAGATCGGTCACAACCAGCCGCTCTTGTCGCCGACCGAGCGTCTGCGCGGCGCGGTCGACCTGCTGCACCACGAAGGCAAGGTCGAAAAGCAGGCCCGCGACATGTTCGGCGGCCTGCTGGATCTCAGCGAGCTTCAGGTCTCCGACGTCATGGTCCATCGCACCGAGATGGTGATGATCAATGCCGACCTGCCGCCGGAAGAACTGGTGCGCGAGGTCCTGGCGACCGAATACACCCGGATTCCGCTGTGGCGCGACAAGCCGGAAAACATCATCGGTGTGCTGCACGCCAAGGATCTGCTGCGCGCGATCCGCACCGTCGACGGCGACACCTCGAAGATCGACGTTTCCACCATTGCGTTGCCGCCATGGTTCGTGCCGGAGATGCGTCCGGTTTCCGAGCAGCTCAAGGCGTTCCGCCGCCGCAAGACCCATTTCGCGCTGGTGGTCGACGAATACGGCGAAGTCGAAGGCATGGTGACGCTGGAAGACATCCTGGAGGAGATCGTCGGCGACATTTCCGACGAGCATGACGTGGTGGTGGCGGGCGTGCGCGCCCAGCCCGACGGCTCGGTGGTGGTGGACGGTTCGGTGCCGATCCGCGATCTCAACCGCGCGATGGACTGGAACCTTCCCGACGAAGAGGCCACCACGGTGGCGGGTCTGGTGATCCACGAGGCGCGCTCGATCCCGGAGCGCGGCCAGAGTTTTACATTCCACGGTTTCCGGTTCCGCGTGCTGCGCCGCGAGCGCAACCGCATCACCGCGCTGCGGATCACGGCAGTGCCGCGCGACGCCGAGGTCGAGGAGAAAAAGCCGAAGCGGGCGGGGACGTCGTTCTAAAGCGGTTTCCAGCGAAGTGGAAACCGGTTCGCGTTAAGAAAACGCGTCAAATCAAGAATCTAGAGTCCCGTTTCGATTGAATCGAAACGGGACTCTATCGTGCTAAATCATCAGGCGCCGAGGTGTCCGATGAAGGGGTCCGTAAGACTTGGATCACCAAGGTGTAACCAGCGGGCATGAGCCTTGAGCCAGTTGGCATAGATGGATCGCGGCAGCGATCTTGACGCCGAATCCGGTCGTCAGCAGCAGCAGGATGCACAGCAGAGGAGAATAGGGACGGGACGTTTCCGCTTGAGGATCGTCGTTCATGACCGCATCAATCCGAGAATTCGCGCGCCCGCAAACCGCGGGCCGGTTGCTGCGGCAAATATCAGGGGATGGGCGTAGGAATTCCAGACGGATGCTACGGTTGCGTCATAAAGACGAAATAAGTGTCGGAGCGCCGCCGATCATTGCGGTACCGCGCTCGCCCCCGGTCCGGGACGGTTCTGGATTTCAGCCCCCTGCTTCCCCCGGCGCCTGCGCCTTGATCGCCAGCGCGTGCACGGAGCCAGCCAGTTCCCCCGCCAGCGCAGCATTAATCAGGCGATGCCGTTCGATCCGGCTCTTCCCCTGGAAGGCCGGCGACACAATATAGACCCTGAAATGCGTCTCGCCGCCCGGCCGGTGGCCGCCATGGCCCTCATGCAGATGTGATTCGTCCGTGACGTCGAGGTTTTCCGGCGCGAAAGCTTCGCGCAACTTGTTTGTGATAGTGTCTTTTGTGCTCATGGCGGCGGCAATACGCCCCAAAGCCGGTTTTCGTCAATGGCGCATCGAGAGGAAGGGATTCGCAATGTCAAGACTTGAAGCTTTTCGCATTGCGTTGTCATAGTCAGCCATGGCGATTGATTCATCCAAATTCTTCGACTCCATTCGCATCAAGCCCAACAAGCTGAGTGCGAAGCAGCAGGCGGCCGCGCGCGAGGCGTCTGCCGTGTGCGAGTGGCCGGAATGCAAGAACAAGGGCCCGCACCGCGCGCCCAAGGGCCGGGCCAACGACAAGGAGTACTGGCACTTCTGTCTCAACCACGTCCGCGAATACAACCAGTCCTACAATTTCTTCCAGGGCATGAATCCGGACGCGGTCGCGCGGTACCAGAAGGATGCGCTGACCGGCCATCGCCCGACCTGGAAGATGGGCGCCAATACCAGTTCCAAAAAGGGCAAGGGCAGCCCCGAGGCCGACCTTGAGGGTGCGGCCGATCCGTTCGCCATGTTCTCGGAGCTCAATGGCCGCGGTCACTGGCGCCCGGGTCCGGGCGGCGCCGCCGGCGAGACCAAGGTCGAAACGCGAAAGATCTTCAACGCCGAGCGCAAGGCGCTGCAGGTAATGGGGCTCGGCGCCGACGCGACGCTGGAGACCGTGAAGGCGAAATACAAGGCGCTGGTGAAGCAGCATCACCCCGACGCCAATGGCGGCGACCGCTCCACCGAGGACCGCCTGATCGAGATCATCAAGGCGTATAATTATCTGAAGACCGTGGTGCGCGGCGCAAGCTAGCGTCCGTCGACCCCGCCCGCGGCTTCCCGCAAAGCCCCGGGAAGCAGGCGAAAAGCCGCTATCCTAGCCAAAATCCTTCCGGATCTGCTCCGCGGTCGGCTCGATCATGCCGCCGCCGTGGCGGCGGCGGATGGTCCAGGTGGCGAGCCCGACGATCACCGCCGCGCCGACGACCAGCGGGATCCAGTAGTGCTTGGCAGTGCCGCCGACACCGGCGAATCCGCCATATTGTTCCAGCACGGATACCGCGAGCACACCGGGCAGCACATGCGCCGGCGCCCAGAGCAGGATCGCCGGCAGGTTGACGGCGTAGAAGCGCGCTGGCGGCATGCCGAGCGCGCCCGCCGTGATCGGCACGAAGGCACGTATCGGCGGCACGAACCGCGCGAAGAACACCGCCAGCGCGCCCCAGCGATGGAAGAATGCCTCGCTCTGCGCGATCACGCGCGGATAATTGGCCAGCGGCCAGGTGCTGAGGATTTCGCGCTGGGTGCGATGCCCGATCCAGAACGCCGATCCGTCCCCGAGCACGGCGCCGGCGATCGCGGCGGCCAGCACCCATTGCAGCCGCAATTCGCCACCCGGCACCAGCGCGCTCAGCGCCAGGATGATCGTCGAACCCGGAATAACCGAACCCACCACCGGAACGGCCTCCAGAAGGGCGGCGAGGAACAGCGTGAGATACGCAAGCCACGCATTTGCCGAGACGAACGCAATCAAGGGGTCGATGTAGGAGGCCACAAAATTCCTTGCTTTGGAGGTTGTCGGGGCAGGGGGCAGACCTAACATAACTAGTGGTGGTGGTGGAAAGTGCCATCGGGACCTGGTTTTTCCGGCCGCTGGCCGGACCAAAGCGGTCGAAAGAGCGGCGTGATTCGCAGGGCAGCCTTCCAAAAACCGAGGTCAGCCCCTATCTTGATGATAAGGCAACGGAACTTTGATTGGGTCGCGGGCTTCTGCCGGCCCCTGCTCTCTGATACGTTGTAGCCAGCACCCATCCGCAGCCACACCGCAAATCTGGTTTCGGGAGCGCCCGGGACCTCGGAGGACTGATGACGACCGCCGCCACGACCAAAGTGCATGATTCTGCTGCAGTGCCCGCCGGCTTGCCCGACATGAAGGTATCGGTGCGGCAGGTATTCGGTATCGACAGCGATCTGGAGGTGCCGGCCTATTCCGAGGTCGACCCGCATGTGCCCGATGTCGACGCGGATTACCGCTTCGACCGCGCCACCACGCTGGCCATTCTGGCCGGGTTTGCCAAGAACCGCCGGGTCATGGTCACGGGCTATCACGGCACCGGCAAATCGACCCATATCGAGCAGGTCGCCGCACGGCTGAACTGGCCGTGCGTGCGCGTCAATCTCGACAGCCACATCAGCCGCATCGACCTGGTCGGCAAGGATTCCATCGTCGTGCGCGACGGCAAGCAGGTGACGGAATTCCGTGACGGCATCCTGCCCTGGGCGCTGCAGCACAACATCGCGCTGGTGTTCGACGAATACGATGCCGGCCGCCCCGACGTGATGTTCGTGATCCAGCGCGTGCTTGAGGTCTCCGGCCGCCTGACGCTGCTCGACCAGAACAAGGTGATCAAGCCGCATCCGGCGTTCCGGCTGTTCTCGACCGCCAACACCGTCGGCCTCGGCGATACATCCGGCCTCTATCACGGCACCCAGCAGATCAACCAGGGCCAGATGGACCGCTGGTCGATCGTCACCACGCTGAACTATCTCGCCCATGACGAGGAAGTGGAGATCGTGCTGGCGAAGGCGCATCACTACCGCAATCCGGAAGGCCGCGACATCGTCAACAAGATGGTGCGGCTCGCGGATCTCACCCGCAACGCGTTCGCCAATGGCGACCTGTCGACGGTGATGAGCCCGCGCACGGTTATCACTTGGGCGGAGAATGCCGAGATCTTCTCGGATATCGGCTTTGCCTTCCGGGTCACCTTCCTCAACAAGTGCGACGAGCTGGAACGTTCACTGGTGGCTGAATTCTATCAGCGCTGCTTCAACGTCGAGCTGACGGAATCCTCGGTGAACGTGGCGATGTCGTAATCGTTGTCGTCCCGGCGGACGCCGGGACCATACTCCGGGAAGTTTCGGTAGAGCGATGGTGCTAGAACTCGGGACGGCAATGACCTCTGGTGGTTATGGGTCCCGGCGTTCGCCGGGACGACGGGTGACAGAACTGAAATGACCACCAATTCCAAATTCCGCACCGGATCGAAGGAAGCGCCGACCGAGCCGTTCAAGCGCGCGGTGACCGCCTGCCTGCGGGCCATCGCGAAGAAGCCCGAGCTCGAAGTGAGCTTCGCCGCCGAGCGGCCGGGGCTGGCGCCGGGTAAGGCGCGGCTGCCCGAGCCGGCGCGCAAGATGACCCGGCGCGACGCCGCGATCGTGCGCGGCCATGCCGATTCGATCGCGCTGAAGCTCGCCTGCCACGATCCGAAAGTGCATCGCAAGCTGATGCCGGGAAATCCGCAGGCGCGCGGTGTGTTCGAAGCCGTCGAGCAGGCGCGGGTGGAAGCACTCGGCTCGCGGCGGATGGCGGGGGTCGCGAAAAATCTCACCGCGATGCTCGAGGATCATTTCCATCGCGGCAAATATGAAGAGATCACCGACCGCGCCGATGCGCCATTGTCCGACGCGCTGGCGATGCTGGTGCGCGAGCGCCTGACCGGGCTGGCGCCGCCCGCGGCCGCCCGCAAGATGGTCGATCTCTGGCGCCCGTTGCTGGAAGACAAGATCGGCGCGCGGCTCGACCGGCTCGATCGCCTCGCCGAGGATCAGGCGAAGTTCGGCGACGCGGTGCATGACCTGCTGACCGCGCTCGAACTCGGCGACGACCGCAACGCCGAAGCCGACGAGGACGAGAACCAGGACGACAATCGCGAGGGCGAGAACGACCAGTCCGGCGCGGAGGGTTCGCCCGATTCGGACGCCGCCCAGGAAATGAGCGCCGATCAGGCGCAGGCGACGACCGACGAGATGTCCGAGAGCGCGATGGAAAGCGCGCAGGCCTCGACCAGCGACACCTTCGATGACGGCGAACTCGGCGACGACGAGACGCCGGGCGAGGCGACGCGTCCGAATTCGCGTGGCGCCAACGAGCCGCGCGGGCCGGAATATCACGCCTTTGCGCCGAAATTCGACGAGGTCATCGCCGCCGAAGACCTCTGCGACCATGACGAGCTGGAACGGCTGCGCAGCTACCTCGACAAGCAGCTGGCGCATCTGCAGGGCATCGTGGCGCGGCTCGCCAACCGGCTGCAGCGCCGGTTGATGGCGCAGCAGAACCGCGCCTGGGAGTTCGATCTCGAGGAGGGCGTGCTCGATCCGGCGCGGCTGTCGCGGGTGGTGACCGATCCCTATCATCCGCTGTCGTTCATGAGCGAAAAGGAGGCCACCTTCCGCGACACCGTGGTGACGCTGCTTCTGGACAATTCCGGCTCGATGCGCGGACGCCCGATCACGGTCGCAGCGACGTGCGCGGATATTCTGGCCCGCACGCTCGAGCGCTGCGGCGTCAAGGTGGAGATTCTCGGCTTCACCACCCGTGCCTGGAAGGGCGGGCAGTCGCGCGAGGCGTGGCTCGCCGCCGGCAAGCCGGCCAATCCCGGTCGTCTCAACGATCTGCGCCACATCATCTACAAATCCGCCGACGCGCCATGGCGGCGCGCGCGGAAGAACCTCGGCTTGATGATGCGCGAGGGCCTGCTCAAGGAAAACATCGACGGCGAGGCGCTGGACTGGGCCCACAAGCGGCTGCTCGGCCGCTCCGAACAGCGCAAGATCCTGATGATGATTTCCGACGGCGCGCCGGTCGACGATTCCACGCTGTCGGTCAATGCCGGCAATTACCTGGAGCGCCATCTGCGCCACATCATCGAGGAAATCGAGACCCGCTCGCCGGTCGAGCTGATCGCGATCGGCATCGGTCACGACGTCACCCGCTACTATCGCCGCGCGGTCACCATCGTGGACGCCGAGGAACTCGGCGGCGCCATCACCGAAAAGCTCGCCGAGCTGTTCAGCGAGACCAACGGCGCGGCCCCCGCCAGGACAGGCCCGAAGCGCCGGTTGCATTCGTAGCCGCATGGGCAAAACCGTCAGCCGCCGCCGCTTCCTGCAGTTCACGGCGGCGGGGCTTTCGCCGTTGGCATGGCCCGGCAACGCATGGGCGCAACTGGCCACCGAGCCGCCGCCGAAGCGGGTCCTCCCCGACCCGGACGCGGCCGCCGCGCCGGTCTCGATCGAGGTCAATGCCCGGCCGCTGCCGTCGTTCGACAGCCGCGACCGCTCTCACATCCGCTTCGGCAAACTCGAATACCGCAGCGGGCTGGTGCTGACCTCGCGCTTTCCCGGTTTCGGCGGGCTGTCGGGACTGCGGCTCGACGCCAGGGGCGAGCGCTTCATCTCCTTCAGCGACAAGGGCCGCTGGTTCACCGGCCGCATCCTCTATCGCGGCCGCGACATGATCGGGCTTGACGACGTCGAGTCCGCCCCCATGCTCGGACCCGACGGCCGGCCGATCACCGCGCGCGGCTGGTTCGATTCCGAATCGATCGCGCTCGACGGGCCCTACGTCTATATCGGCCTCGAGCGCGTCAACCAGGTGCTGCGCTTCGACTTCAGCAAGGGATTCACGCGGTCGCGGGGCGAGGTGTTTGCGATGCCGCCAGCGGTGAAGAAGCTGCCTTTCAACAAGGGGCTGGAAGCGCTGGTGATGGTGCCGAAGGAGCTGCCGCTGGCCGGCACGCTGATCGCGATCTCCGAGCGCGGCCTCGATGCGCAAGGCAATCTGACCGCCTTCCTGGTCGGCGGGCCGACGCCCGGGCCGTTCAGCGTTCGCCGCTCCGACGGTTTCGACGTCAGCGACGCGGTGCTGCTGCCGGCGGGCGACCTCCTGGTACTGGAGCGCAAATTCTCGCTGGTCGACGGCGTCGGCATCCGGATCCGGCGCATTCCGCTCGCCATGCTGGCGCCGGGCGCGGTGGTCGACGGGCCCTCGATCTTCGAGGCGGATCTGGGCGAGGAGATCGACAACATGGAAGGCATCGACGCCCACGTCACGCCCGAGGGTGACACCGTGCTGACGATGGTGTCCGACGACAATTTCTCGCCGATCCAGCGCACCTTGCTGCTGCAATTCACGCTGATGGAGTGATCCCGCGATCCCGCCAACGGCGGATATTCCGAACCCCGCGCCTTGCCGAACGATGACGCGTTCGCATGGCATGGCGGAACGGCTCTTGCAAAGCTAAACAAGGCCGCCGCGTGATCGACACGCCCATCGCGGCCCATGGAACCCAGCGAATGATGCGAAAATACCTTCGAGCAGAAAATCCCGTTGCCAGAAACCTTGTCGCCAGGAATCTCGTGGCCAGGAATCTTGCAGCCCTGGGTGCCCTGGGTGCCCTGGCGGTCCTGCTCGCGGCGCTGCCGGCGCAGGCGGAGGACTACCCCTCGCATCCCATCCGGGCGACGATCCCGTTCGGCGCCGGCAGCACCACCGACGTGGTGCCGCGGCTGGTGTTTGACCGGCTCGCGGTGGAACTCGGCCAGCCGATCGTGGTCGAGAACCGCGTCGGCGCCGGCGGCACGGTCGGCACCGCCATGGTGGCGCGGGCCGAGCCGGACGGCTACAGCATTCTCGGCCATTCGTCGGCGCTGGCCATCGCGCCGGCGATCTATCCCGACCTCGCCTTCGACCCGGCCCGGGATCTCGCCGCGGCGCTGATGATCGGCACCAACGCCAACGTGATGATCGTTCCGCCGTCGCGGCCGTGGCGAACGGTGCAGGATTTCCTCGCCGACGCCCGGGCGAAACCCGGCTCGATCTCCTTCGGTTCGATCGGCGTCGGCAGCGCCGTGCATATCAACGGCGAGAAATTCCGACTCGCCGCTGGCATCGAGGCCACCCACGTGCCCTATCGCGGTGGCGCCGAGGTGATCGCCGACATCATCGCCGGTCGCATCGATTACTATCTCTGCCCGCTCGCCACCGCGCTGCCGTTGATCCAGGCCGGGCAGGTGCGGGCGCTGCTGGTGTCGACGCCCGACCGCTTCGCCGATCTGCCCGACGTGCCGACGCCTTCCGAGGTCGGCCTGCCGAAGGCCGAGATGCAGATCTGGCTCGGTGTGTTCGTGCCGGCGAAGACGCCGCGCGACATCGTCGAGAAAATCCACGCCGCCGGCCAGAAAGTGCTCGACGACCCCGAGATGCGCAAGAAGCTGAAAACGCTCGGCGTCGAACCGGCGTCGATGACGACGGCTGAAATGGATGATCTCCTCAAACGCGACGTCGCGGCCTACAAGGAACTGATCGGGGCCGCCGGGATCAAGCCATAAAGCGCGTTCAGCCGCGCATGGCGCGCGCCGCGCGGCTTGAGCCAGGCCCGCGCGGCCGCTAGACAGGAGGGGTGCTGTTTCCTCTTGATCCGGATAGTTCGCATGAGGGCCCTGTTTTCTCCGATCAAACTGCGCGGCCTTTCGCTCGCCAACCGCATCATGGTGGCGCCGATGTGCCAGTATTCCGCCGAGAACGGCGAGGCCAATGACTGGCATTTCACCCATATCAACGCACTGGCGCTGTCGGGCGCCGCGATGTTCTGCATCGAGGCCACGGCGGTGGAGGCGATCGGCCGCATTACGCCGGGCTGTCTCGGGCTGTGGAACGACGCCACCGAAGCAGCCCTGAAGCCTGTCATCGCCTCGGTGCGCAAGCATTCGCACACCGCGATCGCGATGCAGCTCGCCCATGCCGGCCGCAAGGGATCGAGCCACAAGCCGTGGGACGGCGGCCAGCAGATCCCGCTGGCGCAAGGTGGCTGGCTTACCGAGGGGCCGTCCGAGCTGCCGCACAAGGAAGGCGAGGCGCCGCCGCACGCCTTCGACGCAGCCGGTCTGGCGCGGGTGCGCGAGGCGTTCGTCGCCTCCACAAAGCGCGCGATGCGGCTTGGGATCGACGCCATCGAGCTGCACAGCGCCCACGGCTATCTCCTGCATCAGTTCCTGTCGCCGATCGCCAACAAGCGCACCGACGCGTATGGCGGCTCGCTGGCAAACCGGATGCGCTATCCGCTGGAAGTGTTCGACGCCGTCCGCGCCGCGGTGCCGGCGGAAAAACCGGTCGGCGTCAAGATTTCGGCCACCGACTGGGTCGAGGGCGGTTTTGATCTTTCGCAGGCGATCGAATTCGCCCGCGAGCTGAAGACGCGCGGCGTCGACTGGATCGACGTGTCGTCCGGCGGGGTGTCGCCGCTGCAGAAAATCCCGCTGGCGCCCGGCTACCAGGTGCCGCTGGCGCAGGGCATCAAGGACGCCACTGGCGTCACCACCATGGCGGTCGGCCTGATCACGGAAGCCAGGCCGGCCGAGGAAATCGTGGCATCGGGCAAGGCCGACATGGTCGCGCTGGCGCGCGGCATGCTCTACGACCCGCGCTGGGGCTGGCACGCCGCCGCCGAACTCGGCGGCCAGGTCGAGGCGCCGCCGCAATACTGGCGCTCGCAACCCTCGACGCAAAAGGCGCTGTTCGGCGCAACCACGTTCGGAGCGAGGTAGGAAGATTGTCATTGCCGGGCTTGACCCGGCAATCCATCGGAAAAAATACATCTCACGAAGACTGATGGATGCCCGGGTCAAGCCCGGGCATGACGAGTTGGCTTCAATCGCCCTGCTGGGCTCGATCCGGGGGGCGCTCGCTTTCGTCACACCGGTGTGCGGCTGCATGGTGTAAGTCGACGGGGATCTGGATCTGGAGAATGCACCATGCCGGCCAAACATCGCTTCGCGGCCATCGCCGCCGCTTTCTGTCTCTTGGTGAATGGAGAAGTCATGGCCTTCGACATTGAGGCGCATCGGGGCGGACGCGCGCTGTTTCCGGAAAATACCCTGTCCTCGTTCGCCAACGCGTTGACCATGGGGGTCGACACGCTGGAGCTGGACATCGGCGTGACCAGGGACGGGGCGCTCGTGGTCTCCCATGAGCGCGGGCTCAATCCGGACCTCGCCCGCGGTCCCGACGGCGTCTATGTCGCGCCGCCGGGTATTCCCTTCGTCACCTTGACGCTGGCCGAAGTCAAAAAATACGACGTCGGCCAGCTTCGTCCCGGCAGCGCCTATGGCGCGCAGTTTCCCGACCAGCACGCGGTGCCGGGAACGCCGATCCCGACCCTGAAGGAGGTGCTGGACCTCGTGCGCAAATCCGGCGACGGCCATGTGCGCCTCAACATCGAGACCAAGATCGATCCCAACCATCCCGACGAATCCCCGGACCCTGCGCGTTTCGTCAGCCTGCTGCTGGATCTGCTCCAGGCCGAAAAATTCAGCGACCGCGTCACGGTGCAGTCGTTCGACTGGCGCACCTTGCTGCTGGTGCAGAAACAGGCGCCCGCGATTCCGACGGATTATCTCACCTTGCAGAAGGGAAGGGAGCCGACGGTGTTCACCGACAAGGCCTCGGAATGGACAGCCGGCTTCAATCCGGCCGACCACGGCGGCTCGATTCCGGCCGCGATCAAGGCGGCCGGCGGCGCGATCTGGTCGCCGTATTTCGGCGACGTCAATGCCGCGCTGATTTCCGAATCCCACGGCCTCGGACTCAAGGTGGTGGTCTGGACCGTCAACAAGCCCGACGACATCGCGCGCATGATCAACATCGGCGTCGACGGCGTCATTTCGGATCATCCCGACCTCCTGCGCCGGATCGCCGGCGAAAAAGGCATCGCGCTGCCCAAGGGTTTTGCGGTGACGCCGTGATAGGGAGAGAGCGACGCAATCTCTCTCGTCGTCCCGGCGCATGCCGGGACCCATAATCACCGTCGCCTGTCGGAGCCAAAGGCCTCGAACACCGGGCCAGCACGCGAGGTCACGGCGTATGGGTCCCGGCGTTCGCCGGGACGACGAGGTGGGGCGCGGGGACGACGGGAGGGTCGTGCGTTCTTCCATCCTCCTCCGCTCACCTCTTCTTTCCCATTTCGGCGATCGCGTGCATCGCGGCGATGTAGCCGTGGGGGCCGAGGCCGCAGATCACGGCGGTGACGGCGTGGGATATTTTCGAATGGCGGTGATGTTCGTCGCGGGCGTGGATGTTGGAGATGTGCACTTCCACGACCGGCCCCTCGAACGCCTTGATGGCGTCGACGATCGCGATCGAGGTGAAGGAATAGGCGGCCGGATTGATGATGATGGCATCCGCGCTGTCGCGCGCCGACTGGATCCAGTCGACGATCTGGCCCTCGTGGTTGGACTGGTGAAACGCCAGCGTCAGCCCGAGAAGGCCGGCATGCGCCTCGCAATTCTCCTTGATCTGCGCCAGCGTCGTGGTGCCGTAGATGTGCGGCTCGCGCACGCCCAGCAGATTGAGGTTGGGGCCGTTCAGGATCATCAGTCGTTTCATCGCGCGTTTCCTCTTTGGGGTGGTTTCCCGGATGACGTCTCGGTTTTTTTCAGTCATTCCGGGGCGCGCGTTAGCGCGAACCCGGAATCTCGAGCAGACCGGCTCTGGATTCCGGGTTCGATGCTTTGCATCGCCCCGGAATGACGGAATGCTGGAACAATGCCCCGGGGCCGGTCAATGCCGGTCAATCCGCCGGCCCACTCGCCTCCGGCCCGCCCGCCTCCGGAATCGTCTCCTTCACCGGCCCTGACGGCGTCGGGAAGATCCGGGGGGTCTTGGGTACGTTGATCGGGCGATATTCCTGCACCGCGTCGATCCGCTGGATCACGGATTCGTGGATAAAGGCGTCGTCGGGGATGAAGCGCGGTTCGCCGTCGGGGATGTAGTGGCCGAGCAAGGAGGGGCGCGATTTCCATTCCTTGTATTTGTCGCTCTTCGGCCAGCATTCCAGCGGCCACCAGGGCAAGGTCAGCGAATTGTGCGGCGGGCAATCGAGCGAGGGCGGCACGTAGCTGAACGGGCTGCTCTTGCGCTGACAGCCCCAGGCCAGATGATTGACGGTCGCCCGGTTGATGGCGAGGCCGTGGGCCACCGCCTCGTCGATCATCCAGATCAGCGGGTATTTCGAGATCCCGCTTTCCTTTTCCGGATAGCCGCCGCCGATGTCGGCATGGACGCCGGCGAACCACACCTGCAGACTGTCCTGCGGCTCGGCATTGTTGGTGAGGCTGTAGCGGTTCCTCATGTAGGTCTGGTCCGGCTTCCACGGTTTTAACCGGAACATCCGCCGCCGCTCGTCGATCGAGATCGCCTGGCGGAAAATTTTCACGCTGGGGTTTTCCCGCGTGAAGGCGAGCTCCTCCAGGGTCGGCCGGTAAAACCGGTCCGGTCGCGGCACGATCACGCTCGCCACCGTGTCCCAGACCCCGACGAATTTGATCACGGGCCAGCGCGTCGACAGGATCCGCGCGAACTGCCCCGCCTGGTCGTCCTTGTTCACCGCATCGTGGCCGCCGCCGTCCTCGCCGCTCGCGTCGGTCAGCGTCTTCGGATCGAGCGCGATCACCGACGGCTCGCCGGTGGACAACTGCTTGTAGGCCGTCAGCCCAAAGCCCGCGAGATTGGCCTGCTGCGGCGACACCAGCCCGACCTTGTGGACCAGCCCGGCCAGCGCGCGCACGGTATAGGCGCCGCGGCTGAAGCCGAACAGGAAGATGTCGTCGCCGTCGTCGTAGTTGCGGACCAGGAATTCGTAGGCCGCCAGAATATTGTCGTCGAGGCCGTAGCCGGTGGCCAGCCCCAGCACGGCGATGGTGTCCTGCCACGCCTTGCGCCACGGGTCGGGCCGCTCCAGCGTGCCGACGCCGGGATCGTAGAACACCACCTGGTGCGGCGTGGTCTTTGGTGTTTTCCGCAGGCAGCGATACAGCTTCAGGACGTTGGAGATGTTCTCGCTGATATCATTGCCGGTGCCGTCGCAGCAGATCACGATGTTCTTCATGATGACGCCTCCCCCGATGCTACCTGCGCGAGCATAGCGCGGTTTTCGGGGATTGTCGTGTGGGACTTCCCGTCATTGCGAGGAGCCAACGGGTCGCGCGAATGCGCGCCCGATGACAGGCTCCGCGACGAAGCAATCCACTCTTTCTTGTTGCTGCGCGATGGATTGCTTCGCTGCGCTCGCAATGACGGCTTTGATAGCCCCCGTCCCATACGCCTGTCCCCCCTCACATCCCGAACACCGCCACCGCGCGGATCGGCGATCCCGTGCCGTCGCGCCATTTCATCGGCAGGCCGATGAAGGTGAAGGGCCCCGCGCCGAGCAGCGCTTCCAGGTTGCACAGGCTCTCGATGTGGGTGATGCCGAGATCGAAGCAGGCCTTGTGCACCAGTGAATTGACCTTGCCCTCCGGTCCCGGCCGCATCGAATCGATGCCGAAATGCACCACGCCCTGCGCCGCCAGCCATTCTGTGGCCGCGACGTTGACGCCGGAATTGTCGCTTGCATATTCCTTGCGCGGAAAGGTGCGCGCGTGATGCCCGGTGCACAGCAGCACCGTGCCGCCCTTCGGCACGGGATGACCGCCTTTCTCAACCGCCGCCTGGAGGTCTTCCGGCGTGATCTCCGCGCGGGCGGCGATATGGGTGAGATCGATGCAGATGCCCGGCACGATGCAGTTTTCCAGCGGATATTCCGAGATCGGCGCGCCGCGTTTGTCGAAATGCCGGAAGGCGTCGATATGGGTGCCGGCATGGTCGGGCATCGAGATGAACATCGAGGACAGCCCGTGCACATTGCCGGACGCGGCAAAAGATTCCTCGTGCGTGGTCCAGACGCCGTGGATGATCGGCGGATGGCCGGGATAGGTCGGCGTCTTGTGATAGAGCTCGCGGCTGAGGTCGACGATCTTCATGTTCGCTCCCGTGATGCGCGGATTGTTTTTGCCTTGCCCGTTTTGATGCCAGCTTGCGCGGCGATGTCAAATGCGGGGAGGGGGGGGTAATCCCTCTCGTCGTCCCGGCGCTCTCTCGTCGTCCCGGCGAACGCCGGGACCCATAACCACCGTCGCTTGTTGAGCAGGAAGGTCGTCAACCAGCGTGCCAGAACGTAGGGCCGCGGCGTATGGGTCCCGGCGTTCGCCGGGACGACGGATGAGAGGCAAACACACCCCAGCATTCTCGCCGCATGATCCGCGCGAGTTTTGCTCAGAAATTCCGCCCCCTCATCCTTCAGAGGGCGCAGGGAAGACCGGGTGCGCGCTGCACCCGCGGTCTCGTGTGCAAAGTGCACAAAAGGAAACGCACACGAGCATACAGGTTCAGCGGAAGCAGTCCGGCCTTCCCTGCGCAATGGCCTTACGGCTTATAACGCGCTCTCCCCGGTGACCGGCTTTCTTGCCACCGTCGCCCAGCGGATACCTCCGCGAAGCTTGATGCCAGCACCGGGGCATCAGGACCACACGCCTTCGCCGTTCGCCCCGGGTGCTCTCGTCAGTCGCACCCTCGGCGTCCACCGCATCCCGCCCCACGTCCGTGACGATCGCGAGCGGCTCTCCGAGAGGAGCGGGACGGCGAGGGTTATAGACTGATTTGGATCTTCTGAAAATCAGAATATTTTTCGTGAAGGGGCTAGACAGGATTTGGTGATTTGCCCGTCGGGTCGGCAATTCTGGCGCGCTGTGCTGCCTCAACGTCATGCCCGGCCTTGACCCGGGCGTCCATCAATCGTCGCCAAAGAACGCTTCGAAAGGTGGATCATCGACGGCATCCCGCGCCAATCGCAATTCCAGCCGCGCGGCCTCCCGCGAGCGTGGCAAACGTGGTAGAGTACGATTAGACGGTGCCCCGGAGACCCGCATGACCATCGCCGACATGGTTTACAATCAGGTGAAGCTGCTGCCCGAACCGCTCGCGCGCGAAGTGCTCGATTTCGTCGGCTTCCTTCGCGAGGGGCGGGATCGCGCGGAATGGCGCGACCTGATGAACGCGCAGGAAACCGCGCTCGCGGCGGTGTGGGACAATCCGGAAGACAAAGTCTGGGACGATGTTTGAGCGCGGCGATCTCTTGCTCGTCCCGTTCCCGTTCAGCGATTTGTCGGCCACCAAGCGCCGGCCGGTGCTCGCCGTCACGGCCGCCGACAGCTACGGCGACTTCATCGCGATGCCCGTGACATCGCGTCCACAGGCCGAGCACGGACTGCTGATTGCTACGACGGACATGCTGACCGGAACACTGCCGGCGCCGAGCTGGATTCGCACCAACCGCATCGTTACCCTCAACGCCAGCTTGGTGGTCAAGACGGTTGGTCGGGTTTCTGAACAGACTGTAGCAGCGGCCGTGGAGCGGTTCTGCACGTACATCGGCTATCCCGAACGGAAATGATCGGACTGCGGCGGCGGCGTCGAGGCATCAGGCCCGCATGACCCCGCCATCCGCGAGATTGGCCGGACCTCGGTATTGGCTCGCCGCCGTCTAGCGTGGCTTCTGCCGACTGGATGAACGCACTCAAGTCCGCCAAACTTGACGAACCGTATAGCCAGTGGGGACAGAG
>Ga0302157_10003682_pt1 | contig 17082 bp, 11 predicted proteins | sample I_Bog_N3_3_FD_193502 | JGI IMG/M metagenome (GOLD analysis project Ga0302157, IMG submission 193502) | Peat permafrost microbial communities from Stordalen Mire near Abisko, Sweden - I_Bog_N3_3 | ecosystem: Environmental > Terrestrial > Soil > Wetlands > Peat | place: Sweden: Abisko, Stordalen...
ACTAATCGGACTTTTACGCCCGGCATTTATACAAATACTGTTACATCCAATACCGACCCCTGACCAGGTGGAGGCCCGACTTTGCCTAAACCGTCAACCACCCCAGGGGTCCATCATGAGTCCTACCGCCGTACCCAATCGCCTGACACTGGCCATTTCCCTCGCCCTGTTCGGCCTCCCGGCCCACGCCGACGACACCGCCCTGCCGGTGGTCAACGTCACCGCCGAGCACCGCAGCGAAGACCTGCAAAAAACCCCGCTGGCGATTTCCGCGTTCGATGAAAAGGCCCTGGAAGACAAGCAGATCAACAGCGTGCGCGACCTCGCAGGCCAGGTACCGAACCTGACACTCAGCCGCCAGTCGATCTCCTACAGCGCCCAGACCTACGGCATCCGCGGCATCGGTGAAACCGACCCGATTCAGGAAGCCGCCGTCGCCGTTTACGCTGATGACCTGTACATCCCCCGTGCGATTTCCTCGATGCTCGACTTCAACGATGTGGAGCGCGTCGAGGTGCTGCGTGGCCCCCAGGGCACGCTGTACGGGCGCAACAGCAGCGCCGGTGCGATCCGGGTGATCACCCGCGACCCGACCCAGGAAACCCGCGGTTTTGTAGAGCTGGGCGCCGGCAACTACGACGCCCAGAACGCACGCCTGCTGATCAGCGGCCCGCTGGTGGACAACGCGCTGTTCGGCAGTTTCTCCGCTATCCGCCTGAGCCGCGACGGCACCGTGTCCGATCCCACCCGGGGCAAGGACGTGAACAACGTCGACATCCAGTCCTATCGCGGCAAGCTGCGCTACAAGCCGGTGGATTCGCCCTGGGATGTGCAATTGACCCTGGCCGGTACCTTCGACCGGGGTGACACCACCAGCTATACGCCCTTCGACGCCAACGGGCATTTCGACAAGTTCAAGAGCTACAGCAGCCTCGACCCGAAAAACCGCCTGGACCAGGGCAGCTCGGTGCTGCGGGCGATCTACGCGATCAATGACAACCTGAACTTCAAATCGGTGACCGCCTATTCGGCATTCCACCAACCAGTGGATTACGACAATTCAGGGCAAGCCGCGCTGATCCAGAACAACTTGATTCTGTACAAGCAGAACTATGCGACCCAGGAATTCCAGCTCAACGGTGACTACGACGATTTCAGCTTCAGCACCGGCGTGTACCTGTACCGCGAGAAGTTCGACGCCGACCGCGACAACCTCACCTATTCCGTCGCCCGCAACCGGGTGATCGGCCAGGGCCAATACAGCACCACCAACACCGAAAGCTACGCGCTGTACGGCCAGGGCACCTACAAGCTGACGCCGCAACTGTCGCTGATCGCCGGCCTGCGCTTTACCCGCGAGCACAAGAATTTCGACTTCACCAACTACGCGATCAACACCGACCGGCAGATCACCGGCACCAACTTCACCGCCGAATCGAGCAAATCCTGGCAGTCCACCAGCCCGAAAATCGGCGTCGAATACGCCTGGACCCCTCACTTGAACCAGTACGCCTACGTCGCCAAAGGCTTCAAGGCCGGCGGCTACGACAACCGCGCACCGACCCAGGCCGCCGCCGAACAGGCGTTCTCCCCGGAGGATGTGACCACCTGGGAAACCGGGGTCAAAGGCGACTTCTTCGACCAACGCCTGCGGGCCAACGTCGCGGTGTTCTACAACGACTACAAAGACCTGCAAACCAACGCCTATGACCCGGCGCTGGGGGTGAGCCTGCGCACCAACGTCGGCCGCGCCCACACCTACGGCGTGGAGCTGGAAACCCTCACCGCCCTGAGCCGCGACCTGCAACTGACCGCCAACCTCGGCTACCTGCAAAGCAAGTACGACGACTTCCAGAACGCCAGCGGCGCGGGGGTGGATGCCAATGGCAAGCAGTTGGTGTTCTCGCCACGCTGGAACGCCAGCCTGGGCCTCAACTACACCATCCCCGCCGGGCTGCCCGGCACCTGGCTGGCAGGCACCGATGCGCAGTTCCAGACCCAGTCCTATGCCAACGCGCTGAATGACGACATCCAGGAAATTCCGCAGCAGACCTTCTGGAACGCCAACACCCGCTACATCAGCGGCGACGGCCACTGGACCACCACCCTCGCGGTGAAAAACCTGCTGGACCGCGCCTATCCGCAGTCGGTGGGCTACGTGCCTTCCAGCGGCGCCCGCTACTACTCGGTCAACGACCCGCGAACGCTGTTGCTGACCGTGCGCTACGACCTCTGACAAACCGCTATCTCAAGGAGCGAATCATGGCTTTTACCCGCAGGGAACTGATTTCCCGTATTGCCGCCGTGGGCGGTTATTCCGCCGCTGTCAGCGCATTGGGCGCGCTGGGGCTGACGCCTCAGGCGGTGGCATCGAGCTTTACCCCGCTGCAATTGGGCAGCACCGGCAAAGGCAAGAACGTGGTGGTGGTCGGCGCCGGGATCTCTGGGCTGGTCAGCGCCTACGAGCTGCGCAAGGCCGGGTTCAACGTGACGATCCTGGAAGCCCGCGACCGGGTGGGTGGACGCAACTGGACCCTGCGCCGAGGCACCAGGGTCGACTTCGACGACGGCATTAGCCAGACCGTCGACTTTGATGACGGGCAGTTTTTCAACGCCGGCCCTGCGCGTATTCCCAGCCACCACCAGACGATTCTCGGCTACTGCCGCGAGCTGGGCGTGGAGTTGCAAGTACTGGTCAACAGCAGCCGCAACGCCCTGGCCCGGCCGGATACGCAACAGCCGGCGTTCCAGCTGCGCCAGGCGGTCAATGACACCCGTGGCCAGCTCTCGGAACTGCTGGCGCGCACCGTCAGCCGTAAAGCCCTGGACCAGGACCTGAGCGTGGATGACCGCAAAGCGTTGCTGAGTTTCCTCAAGGTGTACGGCGATCTCAACGGCGACCTGCAATACAAGGGTTCGGTACGTTCCGGCTACACCCGCGTGCCCGGTGCCGGCGACCAGACTGGGGTAACCCGCGCACCACTGGAGCTGCAAACCCTGCTCAATCCCAAGCTGTGGGGCGCGCTGGTGTTCGATGAAATCCCGGAGTTTTCCTCCACCATGTTCCAGCCGGTGGGCGGCATGGACCGCATTCCCTATGCCTTCTACGAACACCTCAAGGATGCGGTGCGCTTCAACGCTGAAGTCAGTGATATCCAGACGTCCGAACAAGGCAGCCGCATCAGCTACCGCGACCGTATCAGCGGCAAGACCCAGGTCCTGAGCGCCGACTACGCCATTGTCACCGTGCCCTTGCCACTGCTGGCGAAACTGCCGAGCAATTTCACCGCGCCGTTCAAGCAGGCGATCCAGACTGCGCAAAGCGACCAGGCCAACAAGGTGGCCTGGCAGGCGCCGCGCTTCTGGGAGACCGACTTCAACATTTATGGCGGCCTGTCGTACCTCGACCATGAAGTCAAAGGCTTGTGGTACCCCAGCGACCGCCTCAACAGCGCCCAGGGAATTCTGGTGGCGGCCTACAACACCAGCGAATCGGCCCAGGCCTTCAGCCAGAAATCCCTGGCCGAACAGTTCGCCTCTTCACGCCAGGCGGTGGAACTGTTGCATCCCGGCCACAGCGCCAAACTGCAGAAGCCGGTAGCGATCAACTGGTCGAAAGTCAGCTACAGCAAAGGCCCGTGGATCGTTAACGACGAGGTCGGCGAAAGCGCCTACCGCCTGCTCAACGAGCCCCAGGGCCGCACGTACCTGGCCAGCGACGCCCTCGCCCACGGCGGTGTCGGCATCTGGCAGAACAGCGCCGCCGATTCGGCACGGCGCATCGTCTCGCTGATCGGCCGGCATGCCGAACGCCAGCAACCGGGCGTCGCCGCCTGAAATTTCTCACTCAAGGAATGACCGATGAAAACTCTTTTTGCAGGACTGCTGATGACCGCCACCACCCTCGCCGCCCACGCCGATGAGATCAAGCGCGTGCCGCTGCCCAACTCGAACTTCCCGATCTCACTGGCGGTGTCGGTACCACCGCAGACCGAACTGCTGTTTGTCAGCGGCTTGCTGGCCGACCTGCATGACCCCAAGGCACCGAAAGACTCGTTTGCCGCCTATGGCGACACGGCCATCCAGACCACGTCGATCCTCAATAAGCTCAAGGGCGCGCTGCAAAGCCAGGGCCTGGATCTGGGGGATGTGGTGCAGTTGCGGATATTCCTGGTGGGCGATCCCGCCAAGGGCGGCAAGCTGGACTTTGCCGGTTTGCAGGAAGGCTACACGCCGTTCTTCGGCAGTGCCGAGCAGCCGAAAAAACCGGCACGCACCGCGGTGCAAGTCGTCGCCCTGCCATTGCCCGGCGGGCTGGTAGAAATCGAAGCGGTTGCCGCGCGCAAACGCTGACAGGGACATCACTCGAGACCAAGGAGCTCCACTCTCATGCGAACATTCAACTGGCTGACGGCACCTTTGTGGCGAGGGAGCTTGCTCCCGCTGGGGCGCGTAGCGGCCCTGAAGCCTGACTCCGCAATTTCCTCGGAAGACCGTGGCGACGATATTGGGGCTGCTACGCAGCCCAGCGGGAGCAAGCTCCCTCGCCACAGCAAGCCCCCTCGCCACAGCAAGCTCACTCACCACAGCAAGTCCCCTCACCACAGCAATCTCGCTCACCGCAAAAGGCTACATCGGCACCATCATCTGAAACTCCTGCCGCTCTCGCTGGCGTGCGGCCTGGCGTCCTTCGGCGTCGAATCCGCCGAAGACCGCTCTCCCACCCTCGACACCGTCGTCGTCACCGGCAACCGTGGCGCCGAACAACGTACCGTCACCACCAGCCCCACGCCCATTGATGTGATCAGCGGCGAACAGCTGCGGGCCGTGGGCAAGCCAAGCTTGCTGGAAGCCCTGGGCAAGCTCATCCCCTCGTTCAACCTGCCCGACCGCGCCGGCTGGGATGCCAGCGGCGTGGTGCGCTCGGCCACCTTGCGCGGCTTGACCGCCTCCCATGTGCTGGTGCTGGTCAACGGGAAACGGCGCCACACCAGCGCCACCCTGAACATCAACGGCATCAACAGCGGCGCCGCTCCCAGCGACCTCGACCTGATCCCGGTGGCCGCCATCGACCATGTGGAAGTGCTGCGCGACGGTGCGGCGGCGCAGTACGGTTCGGATGCGATTTCCGGGGTGATCAATATCATCCTCAAGCAGACCACCGGCGGCAGTTCCGACACCACCCTGGGCCAGAACTACGACGGCAAGCGTGGCACCGCCCAGGAGGCCCTGAACTATGGCTTCCAGGTAGGCGAAGCCGGGGTGCTCAACGTGTCCCTCGATACCCGCTACCAGGAGCGCGACAACAAGGCCGGCAGCAACGGCTACAGCAGCCATTACTACCCGCTGGCGGATGGCTCCCCCGACCCGCGCGAAGCCACTTCCAGCCACCACACCTACAAAGGCTACGGCTCGCCCCGCAGCCAACTGGCCGACGTCGCCTACAACCTCGACTTGCCCCTGAACGACGACCTGACGCTGTACTCGTTCTCCACCCTGGCCACCCGGGAGAACAACGACGGCCAGAACTTCCGCCTGCCCAATGGCCGCAACACCATCACCACCGGGCCCAATGGCTACCCCAATGGCTACAGCCCGTACTGGCTGGTCAACGAGACCGACTTCCAATCCGCCTTCGGTGCCAAGGGCAACGACCTCGGCGGCGGCTGGGCCTGGGACTTGAGCAGCACCTACGGGCGCAACTATGCCAAGCAGCGTACCTACGACAACCAGAACCCGTCCCTGGGTGAAAGCACGCCGAACAGGTTCACCTCCGGGATCTATATTGCCGACCAGCTCACCACCAACCTGGACCTGAAAAACACCTACGAGATCGGCCTGGCCAAGCCGCTGGACGTGGCGTTCGGCCTGGAGCACCGGCGCGAAAGCTACGAGACCCGCGCCGGTTCCGAGGCCTCTTATATCGATGGCGGCTACGTGTTCCCGGCGGGCCATCCACGGGCCGGGCAGCGTCCCGATCCGGGCGCCCAGGTCACCAACGGCATCCGCCCCGAAGACGCGCAGAAGATCAGCCGCAACAGCGTCGCCAGCTATGTCGACCTCGGGTTCTACCCCACCGAGCAGTGGTACGTCGGCGTGGCCGGGCGCTACGAGCATTACAACGAAGGCGTCGGCGGCACCCGCAGCGGCAAGCTCAGCACGCGGTATGCGTTCAACCCGGTGTTCGCCCTGCGCGGCACCGTGAGCAACGGTTTTCGTGCGCCGTCCTTGGCCAACGAGATTTTCACGGCGCGCTCCACCGGGTTCGACACCATCAATGGCGTGTACCAATCGTACAACTACGTGATCCTGCCGGTGGATTCCGCCGGCGCCCAGGCCTTGGGTGCCAAGTCATTGAAACCGGAGCGCTCGACCAACTTCAGCCTCGGGTTTGCCGTTACCCCAAGCGATGATTTGAGCCTCACGGTGGACGGCTACGTGATCAACCTGCGGGACCGCCTGGTACTCAGCGAACGCTTCCAGGGCCCGGGCATTGCCTCCCTGCTGGACAGCATCGGCGTACCGGCCACGGCGGGCGCGCAGTACTTCACCAACGGCGCCAACACCCGCACCTCCGGGGTGGACGTGGTGGGCAATTACCGGCAAAACCTCGACCGCTACGGCTCGGTGAAGTGGACCGCGGCGCTGAACTACAACCACACGCAAATCCTCAGCGTCAACGACACCCCGGCGCAGCTCGCCGCCCTGGGCGACTTCCAGTTGATGGGCCGCCAGTCCCGGGCGCTGATTACCAAAACCTCACCCAGCAGCAAGATGATCTTCTCCGCCGACTGGGCGATCCACGACTTCGACGTCAACCTGCGCTTGACCCGCTACGGCACCTACACCGAGGTCAACAGCTCCAGCGACCCGAGCCTGGACCGCACGTATTCGGCCAAATGGATCACCGACCTCGATGTGGCCTATGCAATCACCAAACAGCTGACAGTGGCCGTGGGTGCGCAGAACCTGTTCGACAAATACCCGGATCATATCGGCGTGAAGAACTCTTCGTTCGGCGATAACTGGGGCAGCTATTCGCCGTTCGGGTTTACCGGCGGGTATTACTACAGCCGGGTGCAGTACGCGTTCTGACTCAACAACCGCCGGCCAGGCGCTCACGCAGAAACTCGATCAACGCCTGCACCGGGCGCGAGCTCTGGCGGTGCTGGGGGTACACCGCTGACAGGGTCAGGGAGTCCGGCGTAGTGTCTTCCAGCAGCGTCACCAGCCGGCCGTCCTGCAGGGCTTGGGCGACGATAAAGGTTGGCAGATACGTGATACCCAACCCGGCGATCGCCGCGTCCCGCAGCAGCTCACCGTTGTTGACGCGCATGCGTCCGCTGACGTTGCGTGTGTGGGGTTTGCCATCGACCTTGAAGTGCCATTGCACCTGGCGACCATGGCCGTAAGGCAGGCATGCGTGATCGGCCAGGTCATCGGGACTCTGCGGCGTACCGTGGCGGGCCAGGTAGTCCGGGCTGGCGCAGTAGACGCGCTGCACACTGGCGATGCGCCGGGCGATCAGGGTCGAGTCTTCCAGGGCGCCGATGCGCAACACCAGGTCGTAGCCTTCGCTGATCAGGTCTACCGGGCGGTCGCTGAGGTCGACTTCCACGGTGACGTGGGGGTGGCGTTGCAGGAACAACGGCAACAGGCTGCCCAGGTGCGCCATGGCAAACGACAACGGTGCGCTCAAGCGAATGGTGCCGCGGGGGTCGGTGTTTTGCCCGGCGATGCCCTGCTCCACTTGCTCGACTTCACTGAGCAGGCGCAGGGCGGATTCGTAGTAACTCTGGCCCAGGGGCGTGACGTCCAGGCGGCGGGTGGAGCGGTTGAGCAGGCGTACGCCGAGGCGCTCTTCCAGCTGGATCAGGCGGCGGCTGACAAATTGCTTGGACAGGCCAAGGTGTTCGGCGGCGGCGGTGAAGCTGCCGGATTCCATGACCTGGCAAAACAGGCGCATGTCTTCGAAGGGGTTCATTGTCGCTTCTCGGTGGACGCTGGGCTGTTTTATAGCCGGTCAGTCGCCACACCACAACTGATCGTTCCCACGCTCTGCGTGGGAACGCCGCCTTGGACGCTCCGCGTCCCGTTTGCGCAAGGGCGACGCGGAGCGTCACGGGATGCATTCCCACGCGGAGCGTGGGAACGATCGTCATATCAGAGAGCGGTTTACTTGGCCGTCAGCGCCGAGTAGCTGTTCATCAGGTTGCGATAGTTGGGAATGCGCGGCGACAGCAGGTTGGCCAGGCCTTCCATGTCGTTGCGCCAGTCCCCTTGCAGCTCGCAGGCCACCGAGAACCAGTTCACCAGTTGCGCACCAGCGGCCGTCATCCGCGCCCAGGCGGCCTGTTGCACGGTTTCGTTGAAGGTGCCCGACGCATCGGTGACCACGAACACTTCAAAGCCTTCCGCCAAGGCCGACAGCGTCGGGAAGGTGACGCAGACATCCGTCACCACACCGGCAATGATCAGTTGCTTGCGCCCGGTGGCTTTCACCGCCTGGACGAAATCCGCGTTGTCCCATGCGTTGATCTGGCCAGGACGCGGGATGTACGGTGCGTCCGGGAACAGTTCTTTCAACTCCGGCACCATCGGGCCGTTAGGGCCGTTTTCGAAGCTGGTGGTGAGGATGGTCGGCAGCTTGAAAAACTTGGCCAGGTCCGCCAGGGCCAGCACGTTGTTCTTGAACTCGTTGGGCGAGAAGTCCTGTACCAGCGAGATCAGGCCGGTCTGGTGATCCACCAGCAGGACCACGGCGTCGTCTTTGTTCAGGCGTTTGTAAGTCATGGGAACACTCCTTTGGGGTTAGATTCAGAAGGCAAAACACGAGCAGCCAAACGCGCCCCAGAAACCCTGGAAGTCGCTGACCGGCACGTTCGAAAGACGCGCCCGTTCATGGCTATGGGAATGCACACCACAGGGGCCGCTGCACTGGTGCACCTGGGCCTGTAGCGGTGAAGTCGGGCGCCAGTGGCCCGGCACCTTGACCACCGGCGACCAGTCCGGCAGCACCGGCACGCTGGGGGGCGCGAAATCTTCAAAGTCGCCTGCGCCGTAGACCACCTTGCCGCCGACCACGGTGAGCACCGATTCGATCCACTTGATGGCTTCCTCGTCGACACTGAAGAAGTCCGCCGACAGGGCCGCCACGTCCGCCAATTGGCCGACCTTGATCTGGCCTTTCTTGCCCTGCTCGGAAGAGAACCAGGCGCTGCCGTGGGTGAACAGTTCCAGGGCGGTCAGCCGGGGCAATCCTTCGGCGTGCAGTTCCAGCCCGCCCACGGTGCGGCCGCTGACCATCCAGTACAGCGAGGTCCAGGGGTTGTAGCTCGACACCCGGGTGGCGTCGGTGCCAGCGCCCACCGGCACGCCTTCGGCGAGCATGCGCTTGATCGGTGGCGTGGCCTCGGCGGCCTTGGCACCGTAGCGCTCCACAAAGTACTCGCCCTGGAACGCCATGCGGTCCTGGATCGCGATGCCGCCGCCCAGCGCCCGCACCCGCTCGATGTTCTGCGGGGTGATGGTTTCGGCGTGGTCGAAGAACCACGGCAGGCCGTTGAACGGGATGTCGCGGTTGACCTTCTCGAACACGTCGAGCATCCGCGAGATCGACTCGTTGTAGGTGGCGTGCAGGCGGAACGGCCAGCGCTGTTCTACGAGGTGGCGCACCACCGGTTCCAGCTCCTGCTCCATGGTCAGCGGCAGGTCCGGGCGGGGCTCGAGGAAGTCTTCGAAGTCGGCCGCCGAGAACACCAGCATCTCGCCGGCGCCGTTGTGGCGCAGGTAGTCGTCGCCCTGGTGCAGGGTTACGCTGCCGGTCCAGTTCTTGAAGTCGCTGAGTTCTTCCTTGGGCTTCTGGGTGAACAGGTTGTAGGCGATGCGCACCGTCAGTTGCTGGTCCTTGGCCAACTGCTCGATCACTGCGTAGTCGTCGGGGTAGTTCTGGAAACCGCCGCCGGCGTCGATGGCACTGGTCAGCCCCAGGCGGTTGAGTTCATGCATGAACTGACGGGTGGAATTCACCTGGTATTCCAGAGGCAGTTTCGGGCCCTTGGCCAGGGTCGCGTAGAGAATCATCGCGTTGGGCCGCGCCACCAGCATGCCGGTGGGGTTGCCGTTGTGGTCGCGCACGATCTCGCCGCCGGGCGGGTTCGGTGTGTCCTTGGTGTAGCCGGCCACCCGCAGGGCCGCGCGGTTGAGCAAAGCACGGTCATACAGGTGCAACACGAACACCGGCGTGTCGGGGGCGGCCTGGTTGAGTTCGTCGAGGGTGGGCATGCGTTTTTCGGCGAACTGGAATTCGTTCCAGCCGCCCACCACCCTCACCCACTGCGGCGTGGGCGTGCGGTCGGCCTGGTCCTTGAGCATGCGCAGGGCATCAGCCAGGGACGGCACGCCCTCCCAGCGCAGTTCGAGGTTGTAGTTCAGGCCGCCACGGATCAGGTGCAGGTGCGAGTCGTTAAGGCCAGGGATGACGGTGCGCCCCTTGAGGTCGATGACCTGGGTACCACTGCCGCGCAGGGCCATGGCTTCGCCGTCGGTGCCCACCGCGACAAAGCGTCCCTGGTGGATCGCGACTGCCGTGGCGCGGGGATTTTCACGGTCCACGGTGTGGAACTGGCCATTGAACAGAATCAGATCGGCGTTCATAGGGTTTCCTTTACAGAAGCTTCAAGCCAGGGTGCGAACAGGCGGGTAGCCGCCGGCATCAGCAGGTAGACCACCAGCACGACGATGGTCAGGGTGACCAGAAAGGTGGCGACGATGTAGTTGGACAAGAACGGGTGCAGCCTCAGTACCGGGCCCCAGATGATCGGCACCAGCAAGGTCAGCGGCAGGATCACCAGCAGCGTGACCACCGCCTGCTTCCAGCGCGGCGGCTTGGCAGCGGCATCGGCCAGGGGCGAAAACCAGAACTCGTTGACCGCGCCGACTTCAGTCTGGTCGCCGTCGGCCAGCATCGGTGCGACTTCATTGATCAGCGCCAGGCGCTGCGGCGACTCCAGCCAGCGTTCCAGGTCATCGGTGGAGCGGTAACGCAGCACGCAGGTGAACAACGCCAGGCCGCCCTGCTTGCTGCGCACCACGTCAACGCCGAGGTGGCCGGGGCGCTCGCCGGCAATGCGCACGATGCGCCGCAGCCAGGCTTCGTAGTCGGCTTCGTGGCCGGGTTTGATGCGGTGTTTGACCACCAAGGTGACCACCTCGTCCGGGCCGCCTTGCTGCGTGACTGAGTCCATCGTGCCCCTCCCCCTGAATACGTGAGCGATGGCCGCAGTGTGGGGCGTCGCGCAGCGTAAAAATTGGATGTACGTGCTCTGTTAAAGCGTCCGGGACATGTGTTCGCCAATCCGCGATCGCAACCAGCGCTCCGCCGGATCGTTGTCGTGCACCCCGCTCCACACCATCGACAGCTCTGCCGCATCGATGGCGAACGGTGGGTCCTCGGCCCGCAACCCGCTGCCTTGGGTCAACGCGCAGGCGGCATAGTCGGGCACCGTCGCAATCATCTCGCTGCCGGCCAACAGGTCCCGCAACCCACTGAATTGCGGCACCGCCAACACCACCCGCCGCGCCCGGCCAACCCGCGCCAGGTCCAGGTCGATGTTGCCGCTCAAGTCACCGGAAAACGACACCATGGCATGGGGCCGTGAACAGTAGTCGTCGAGGGTCAACGGCTCCGGCCGGTCGTCCCCCCGCAGGACCTTGCACGGAATATCCCGCAGCTTCTTGCGCTTGGCATTGGCTGGCAGCTCGGTGGTGTAGCTGACCCCCACGGAGATCTCGCCACTGGCCAGCAACGCCGACATCAGCAAGTAGTTCGCACGCCGCACCACCACGATGATCCCGGGCGCCTCTTCCCGCAGTTGGCTGAGCAACGGTGGAAACAGCCCAAACTCGGCGTCATCCGATAGCCCGATGCGAAACACCGCGCAACTGGTAGAAGGGTCGAAGTCCTTGGCGCGGCTCACGGCGCCGGAAATGATGTCCATGGCCGGTTGCAACTCCTTGAGGATCGCCACGGCCCGTGGCGTGGGTTCCATGCCGCGACCATTGCGCAACAGCAGCGGGTCATCGAACAGGTCGCGCAACCGGCCCAGGGCCGCACTGACCGCTGGCTGGCCCATGAAGAGTTTTTCGGCAACCCGGGTCAGGTTCTTTTCGAACATCAGGGCCTCGAAAATCACCAGCAGGTTCATGTCGACGCGGCGCAAGTCGTTGCGATTCATAGGGTTTCCCGGGAGGTGAGCACCCCGTCAGCTAACCACGCTCAAGGCCGCTGCAATTGCATTCCTGTGCTGTCCTTTTTTGCGCAGGCACCTGGCGAAATTAACAACGATTAACTCGCCAGCCAGACGGTCCGGCACCAAGAATACGGCGGTCTACACTGGATTTTCATCAACAGGACACGCTCCCATCGACCACGGAATCTGTCATGGCCCGACTTGAGCAAATCGCACCCACACCGCACACCCGAGCCCCTGCCACCGGCGGCCTGTGCCCCCGCCGCGAACGCATGGTCAAGCAGTTGATCCTGGCCAACCTCGGGGACAGCCTGGAAGTCGCCGAACTGGCACGGGCCTGCGCCCTGTCCCGCAGCCATTTTTCCCGCGCGTTTAAATGCAGTACCGGCCTCTCTCCCCAGGAATGGATTCGCCAGCAACGCATCCAGCGGGCCAAGGAGCTGATCATCCACTCCGCCTTGAGCCTGACCCAAATCAGCCAGGAATGCGGATTTTGCGACCAGGCGCACTTCTGCCACATATTCAGCCGCAGCGAAGGCGTAAACCCGATGACCTGGCGTAACCACCAACTTCGCATGATCGCCGCCTAGTGGTGATTGCACCCCAGCGCAAACCTCTGGAATATGCACCACAGACCTCGTTCCAGAGACCGCGCATGAGCAACCCCAGCGACCAGGCCATGCATTTCGGCCCCTACCGGATCCACCCGCGCCAGCGCGCGGTGCTGGAGGGTGGCCGACCGTTGCGCCTGGGCCGCCGGGCGGTGGATATCCTGCTGATTTTGCTCGAGCACGCCGGCCAGGTGGTGAGCAAGCAGGAGCTGATCGCCCGGGTCTGGCCCCGGACCGTGGTGGAAGATGGCAACCTGCGGGTGCACATGGCGGCCCTGCGCAAGGCCTTGGGCGATGGCCAGGCCGGGCAGCGCTATATCGTCACCGTGGCCCAGCGTGGCTACAGTTTTGTCGCGCCCCTGAGTGTCGAGCCCACGGCGTTGGAAGGCGACAGTACAGGGGCTCATCCAGGGCACAACCTGCCACTGCGGCGCACCCGAATGCTGGGACGCCAGGCCCTGATCGAAAGCCTGGTGCAGCAGTTGCCTCAACACCGCTTCATCACCCTCACGGGGGCCGGCGGTATCGGCAAGACCACCGTCGCCTTGCGGGTGGCCGAACTGCTGATCGGGCGTTACCGCGACGGCATCCGCCTGCTGGACTTGGCCCCCCTGAACCAACCCTCGATGATCCTGCCCAACCTGGCGGCCCTGTTGGAACTCACGCCACCGAGCCACGAGCCCTTGTCCGGCCTCGCCAGCCTGCTGCGCGAGCGCCAGATGCTGTTGGTGATCGACAACTGCGAGCACCTGCTCGACGATATTGCGCTGATCAGCGAAACCCTGCTGCGCAATGCCCCCCAGCTGCACATCCTGACCACCAGCCGCGAAGCGCTGCGCGCCGAAGGCGAGTTCGTGCAACGCCTGGAGCCTCTGGCGTACCCGCCGGCCACGGGCGACCGCACCGAAGCGATGGCGTACCCCGCGCTGCAATTGCTGGTGGAACGGGCGTTGTCGCGCTGGGACGGCTTTGAACTGAGTGACGCCGAGTTGCCCCTGGCCATCGACATCTGCCGACGCCTGGACGGCATTCCCCTGGCAATCGAGCTGGTGGCGGCGCAAATCAAACGCTTTGGCCTGCCGGGCTTGCTGGTGCAGATGGAGGATAACTTTCGCCTGTTGACCCGCGGCCGGCGCAGCGCCCTGCCCCGGCACCAGACCCTGCGCGCCACCCTGGAGTGGAGCTTCGATCTGCTGACCGCCAGCGAGCAGGTCTGCCTGCGGCGCCTGGCGGTGTTCCGGGGTCTGTTCACCCTGGAATCGGCGGCGGCAGTGATCGGCGGTGAACACATTGCGCCGACCGAGGTGCTGGGTTCGATCACGCAGTTGGTGGCCAAGTCCCTGCTCAACGTTGAGGTAGGCGATGAAGCGGTAACCTATCGACTGCTGGACATCACCCGCACCTATGCCCTGGAGAAACTCAGCGCCGCCGGTGAGCTTGAGGCCAGTCGTGAGCGCCACGCTGCCCGGTGCCTGACGCTGATGAATCAAGCGCAGGCCGACTGGGAACACGTGTCCACCCAGCAGTGGCTCGACCGTTATGCCGCCTGCCGCGAAGACGTGCGTGCCGCCCTCGACTGGGGGTTGAGCCAGGCAGGCGCGCCGTTGCTGGCCATCCGCTTGACGGTCAGCGCGATGCCGCTGTGGCAGGAGCTGTCGCTGCTCGCCGAGCACGGTTTGTATGTGGGCAAGGCTTTGGCCCTGCTCCAGCAATCAACCACGCCCTGCGCGCACTTGCACCTGCAACTGCAGTTGGCCCTGGGCAGTTTTTCCTATCACACCCAGGGCGCAACCCCACAGACCATCGAGGCCTTTGAGCGCGCCAGGCAACTGGCTGAAAACAGCCAGGATGTCGCCGGCCAGCTCAGGGCCGTGTCCGGCCACCTGGCAGTCAACCTGTGCAGCGGTAACTACCAGCAAGCCCTGCGTCAAAGCCTGCACTTCGATCACCTGGCCCCCAACGCCCCACCGCTGCTGGGCTTGAGCGCACAGCGCCTGCGGGTACTGGCGCAACATTTTGCCGGCAATCAGGCCCTGGCACGGCACAACGCCGAACAGGTGATGCAGCGCATGGCGCAGAGCGGCCACCGCAATCGGTTTACCCATGGGTTTGGCGTGCAATACGACCAGAGCGTGGCGTCGCTGACGGTGCTGGCGCGCATCCTCTGGCTCCAGGGTTTCCCGGAGCGCGCCTGGCGCACCGCCCGCCAGGCGCTGGAGCTGGCGCTGCAAATCAATCACGGCACCTCGATCTGCTACACCCTGGCCCTCGCGGGTGTCGTCATCGCTCACTACAACGGTGACGACCAAGCGGCAAGATCGATGCTGGAGCTGCTGTCGCAGCAGGCACAGAAGCACTCGGTGCTGCTGTTCGACACCTGGGCCAGGCATTACACCCTGGCGCTGGACGGCGTGGTACACGAAGAGAACGTCGAAGGCCTGGGCCTGATCAAGGACATCGTTGTGACCCTGCACACAAGGGACGTGGATGAGGCCTGCTTCGAACGGGCCCGGCGCGGCGATGCGGGGTGGTGCACCGCAGAAATCCTGCGGGTGCGCGCCGAATCCCTGCTGCACCGGGCTGACCCGCCCCCGACGCAGGTGGCTGAAAGCCTGTTGCTGGAAGCGCTGGGGCTGGCTCGTCAGCAGGGCGCCTTGGCCTGGGAACTGCGAAGCGCGCTGTCACTGGCCCGCCTATGGCAACGCGAGGGCCGGCACGCCGCCGCGCGCGACCTGTTGCAAGCCGTCCACGGGCGCTTTACCGAAGGGTTTTCCACGCCGGACCTAGTGAGCGTGCGCCGCCTGCTCGACGAACTGCACCACAAACTGCCGGCCTGAGAACGGCCCAAGATAATGCCCGTAGCCTTGCTGCAACAACCTCACCTGTGCCCGGTCACCCAGGCGGCCCAGCGCATAGGCACGTACGCTATTGAGCAGGCGATAACGCCGGGGGCCGGGACCGGGTTCGACGGTCAGCAGCGAGGTGTCCACCAACCGCGCCAGCAGATAGGGCAAGTCGGCGTGTTCCAGTTCAGTACCGGCAATCAGCGCGCTCAGTCTCGGCAAAGTCACCGCCATCTTGAACAAGCCTAACTGGAGGAACAGCCAGCGCTCCGGCAGGCTCAAGCGATCGTAGGTCCAGTCCAGCGCCGCGTTCATGGATTGATGCCGCCCTACCGCGGTTCGCCGCCCGCGAGTCAGCACCAGCAAGCCGTTCGCCAACTGTACCTGCAAGCCCTTGATGCCCAGGGCATCGACCTGGGCCGCTGCCAGCTCCAGGGCCAGCGGGATACCGTCGAGGCGCCGGCAGATATCCCGCAGGGGGACCAGGTCTTGCCTGCGCAAGTCAAAGCCCTGCTGGCAGGCCTGGGCCCGACTGACAAAAAGCTGCACCGCAGGATAAGCCAGCGCTTGCTCGACAGAGGCCAATGCCGACAGCGGCGGCACCGCCATCGCAGGCACGCGCTGAACCCATTCGCCGGGGATATGCAACGCTTCGCGGCTGCTCAACAACAGCGTCACCCGGGGCGCCATTTCCCGCAGGGCAGACACCAGGTTGCGACACGCCGCCACCGCCTGTTCGCACCCATCAAGCACCAACAGCAATTGCCGCGACGCCAGGTGCCGGCAAACGCCTTGCAACGTAGCACCCGCTTCAACCTCAATCCCGAGCGCCTTGCCCAACTGACGGAGCACGCCGGATAACTGGCTGATCCCGGCCAGCTGCACCAACCATACGCCGTCGCGATAGCGCGGCAGAACCTGTGCGGCCAAGTACAGCGCCAGGGTGGTTTTGCCGATGCCGGCGCCCCCGGTGAGCGTCATCAGCGTTTGCCCCGGCAACCGCCGGGCAAGGGCATGCGCCAGCGGCTCCAGGCCGAACACCGGCACCAGGCGTGCTGGCAGGTTATGTTGAGGCAAGGGTTGTGCAGCTTCTGCCTGCATGGGTGGCGTCGCGACAAAACAATAACCGCGCTGCGGCACGTTGATGATGTAGCGCCGCCCGCCCTCACCATCGGCCAAGGCACGGCGCAGGGCCGCGATGTGCACCCGCAGGTTGTTCTCCTCCACCACGCTGCTGGGCCATACCCGTGCGATCAGGACCGCCTTGCTGACAAACTGCCCCGCCTGCTCCACCAGCACCGCGAGAATGTCCAGCGCACGCCCGCCCAGCGGCAGCGGCCGGCCCTCTGCGCACACCAGGCGCTGCTGGGGGTAGAA
>Ga0302157_10003684_pt1 | contig 17081 bp, 17 predicted proteins | sample I_Bog_N3_3_FD_193502 | JGI IMG/M metagenome (GOLD analysis project Ga0302157, IMG submission 193502) | Peat permafrost microbial communities from Stordalen Mire near Abisko, Sweden - I_Bog_N3_3 | ecosystem: Environmental > Terrestrial > Soil > Wetlands > Peat | place: Sweden: Abisko, Stordalen...
TGGCGGGCATGCCGGTGATGATCATGAACAGGGCCAGCAGCGACAGGGGCAGGTTCAAATAGAAGTTCCAGCGCCAGCCGGAGATGTGCAGGGCCCCGAAGTCCACCGAGCCGTGCTCGGTGAAAAAGCCGCCCACCACCGGTCCGATCACGCTGGCCAGGCCGAACACCGAGCCGATCAGGCCCGCGTAGCGACCACGCTCGCGCGGGGGATAGAGGTCCGCCAGAACGGCGAAGGAGCTGGTGAACAGGGCGCCGCCGCCGATTCCTTGAAGGCCCCGGAATGCGATCAGCTGGGTCATGCCGCCGCCCAGGATGGGCAGAGACCCGAACTCGCCGGACAGGCCGCACAGCCAGGAGGAAACGACAAAAATGCTGACGCCGCAGATCATGACGGACTTGCGTCCGTAAAGGTCCGCCAGCTTGCCCCAGATCGGCACCATCACCGTGGAGGACAGCAGGTAAATGGTGGTGACCCAGGGATAGAGCTCCAGGCCCTTCATTTCGGCCACGATGCGCGGCATGGCGGTGGAGACGATGGTCTGGTCCAGAGCGCTGAGCAGCAGCACCAGCATCAAGGCGATCAGGGTTGTGCGCCGTTGCTGGGGCGTGGGCCCGGCCGGCGGCTGGGACGGGTCGAACGGCGAATCCTTCATGACGGTCCTTGGGGCGCCCCTGATCGCTTGCGTGCGCGAACTAGCATGTTCAGCGACTCCACAAAGACCGAAAATCCCATGGCGGCGTATATAAAGCCCTTGGGCACGTGCACGCCGAAGGCCTCGGCGATCAGGGTCATGCCGATCATCAAGACAAAGCCGAGCGCGAGCATCACGAAGGTCGGGTTCTTGCGAATAAAGGCCGACAGGGGCCCCGACGCGAGCAGCATCAGGCAGACTGCGATGATCACCGCTGTCGTCATGATTGGCACCTGATCGGTCATGCCCACGGCGGTGACGATGCTATCAATGGAAAACACCAGATCCAGCAGCACCACCTGAGTCACGGCGGACAAGAAGGTCGGCGTCTTGCCTGCGGCGTGCGCGCGGCCGGACCGCGGATCGATGGCTTCGTGAATCTCCCGCGTGGCCTTCCAGACCAGGAACAAGCCGCCGCCGCCCAGGATCAGGTCCCGCCAGGAAAAGCCGTGGTCCATCATTGTCAGGACGGGCCGGGTCAGTCCGACCACGTAAATGGCCAGACCCAGGACGGCCAGGCGGAACAACAGCGCCGCCGCCAGGCCCAAGCGCCGCGCGCGCGCGCGGACCCCTTCTGGCAGGGCGTTGGTGAGGATCGAGACGAACACCAGATTATCGATGCCCAGCACGATCTCCAATCCCGCCAGAGCAGCCAGCGCCGCCCAGGCTCCAGGGTCGCTCGCCAGACCGATCAGTCTGTTCATTGGCCTGCCCTCCGTCGACGGGCTTTGCAGACGCCCGCGCCCCGCCCCGCGAACCGGACGAGTCCGGTTCGCGCACAATGCCGACAGTGCGCGACGGAGTCCCGCGCTTCGGTTGCGATGCCTAAAATCGCGTGCTATCACCCGCCCGGCTTAGGGGGACAGGGTCGAAATGGCCCGCTGACTCCGAGTGCAATCCGAGCGCTTTCAAGCCTTTGAGTCGTCGCGAAGTCCCTTTCGCGCTCGGCCCTCGAACGCACCAGGCGGGTTTAATTTGGCGGACGATTTCAAGCAGACGGACGTGGGCGCGCGTTATGCGCAGGCCCTGTTCGATTTGGCCCTGGACACCAAGGCGCTCGGCGCGATCGAGGGCGATCTCGCCACGCTGAAGGCGGCGTTGATCGAGAGCGCTGAGTTGCGCCGATTTCTGGCGTCCCCGATTTTCGCCTCGGACGCGAAGGCCAAGGTGCTGGACGCCCTGGCCAAGAAGGCCAAGCTGAACGCCGTGACCGTGAAATTCCTGGGGGTCCTGTCGGCCAATCGCCGCGCCGACGTCCTGGCCAGCACGATCGCCGGGTTCGAGCGCCTGTCGGCGGCCCACCGCGGCGTGGTCGCCGCCGAGGTGACCAGCGCCATCAAGCTGACGGCCGCCCAGACCAAGGCCGTGACCGCGGCCCTCGAAAAGGCCCTGGGCAAGGCGCCTGAAATCACCGCCCGCGTGGATCCCACGATCCTCGGCGGGCTGAAGGTTCGGGTGGGCTCGCGCCTGTTCGACGCCTCGCTTCGTTCCAAACTTGATTCCCTGAAGTTCGCCCTCAAGAGAGCGTAGAAACATGGACATCCGCGCCGCCGAAATCTCGGCGATACTAAAGTCGCAAATCGCCGGTTTCGGTGAAGAGGCGGACGTTTCCGACGTCGGCCAGGTGCTGTCGGTCGGCGACGGCATCGCCCGCATCTACGGGCTGGACAAGGTCCAGGCCGGCGAGCTGGTGGAGTTCCCCTCCGCCGGCGTCAAGGGCATGGCCCTGAACCTGGAGCGCGACAACGTCGGGGTCGTCATCTTCGGCGAGGACCGCGCGATCCGCGAGGGCGACGAAGCCCGTCGTCTTGGCGAAATCGTGGACGTGCCGGTGGGCAAGGGCCTGCTCGGCCGGGTGGTCAATCCCCTGGGCGAGCCGATCGACGGCAAGGGCCCGCTGGTGGGCATCACCGAACGGCGCCGGGTGGACGTCAAGGCGCCGGGCATCATCCCGCGTAAATCCGTGCACGAGCCGGTGCAGACTGGCCTGAAGGCCATCGACACCCTGATCCCGGTGGGCCGCGGCCAGCGCGAGCTGATCATTGGCGACCGCCAGACCGGCAAGACCGCCGTCGCCATCGACACCATTCTGAATCAGAAGCCGATCAACGCCGGCACGGATGAGAGCGCCAAGCTCTATTGCATCTATGTCGTGATTGGCCAGAAGCGCTCCACCGTCGCCCAGATCGTCAAGACGCTCGAGGAGCACGGGGCGCTGGAATACACCATCGTCGTGTCGGCCACGGCCTCAGAGCCCGCGCCGCTGCAGTTCCTGTCGCCCTTCGCCGGCTGCGCCATGGGCGAGTGGTTCCGCGACAACGGCATGCACGCCCTGATCATCTATGATGACCTCAGCAAGCAGGCGGTCGCCTATCGTCAGATGTCCCTGCTGCTGCGCCGCCCGCCGGGCCGCGAAGCCTATCCGGGCGACGTGTTCTATCTGCACTCGCGGCTTCTCGAACGCGCCGCGAAGCTGAACGAGGACAACGGCTCCGGCTCGCTGACGGCCCTGCCCATCATCGAGACCCAGGCCAACGACGTGTCGGCCTATATCCCGACCAATGTGATCTCCATCACCGATGGCCAGATCTTCCTGGAAACCGACCTGTTCTATCAGGGCATCCGCCCCGCCGTGAACGTCGGCATCTCGGTGTCGCGGGTTGGCTCCTCGGCCCAGATCAAGGCGATGAAGCAGGTGGCTGGCGCCATCAAGGGCGAGCTGGCCCAGTACCGGGAAATGGCGGCCTTCGCCAAGTTCGGGTCGGACTTAGACGCCTCCACCCAGCGCCTGCTGGCGCGCGGCGCGCGTCTGACCGAACTGCTCAAGCAGCCGCAGTACGCGCCGTTGGCGGTGGAAGAGCAGGTCTGCGTGATCTACGCCGGCACGCGCGGCTATCTGGACAAGGTCGCCGTCAAGGACGTGGGCCGCTTCGAGAAGACCCTGCTGTCCCAGCTTCACGGCAAGCATGCCAAGCTGCTGGAGGCCATCCGCACCAAGAAGGCGCTGGATGACAAGATGGAAGGCGAGCTGAAGAGCGCGCTGGAATCCTTCGCCGCGACCTTCGCTTAAGCTGGACAGACGGTAGCCCCCGATGGCCAGCCTCAAGGATATGCGCAATCGGATCTCCAGCGTGAAAGCCACGCAGAAGATCACGAAGGCGATGCAGATGGTGGCGGCGGCCAAGCTGCGCCGCGCGCAGGACGCCGCTGTCAACGCCCGGCCCTACGCCGAGCGCATGGCCGCTGTGATCGCCAATCTGGCGGCGGGCGTGTCGGGCGACGGCGCGCCGCCTCTGCTCGCGGGCACGGGCAGCGACAAGCGCCATCTGGTGATCGTGGCGGCGGCTGATAGGGGTCTGGCGGGCGGTTTCACCTCCTCCATCGTCCGCGCCGCGCGCGAGCACATCAACGCCCTGGTCGCCCAGGGCAAGGACGTGCGCATCATCTGCGTGGGCAAGAAGTCGCGCGACCAGCTTCGCCGGACCTATGGCGACAAGGTGGTGGAGTCCTTCGACCTGTCCGCCTATCGCCAACTGTCCCTGGCCGTGGCCCAGCCCATCGCCGATCTGGTGCTGGAGCTGTTCGAGGCAGGCGACGTGGACGTGGTCACCCTGTTCTACAGCCGCTTCAAGTCCGTGGTTCAGCAGATTCCCACGGCCCAGCAGCTGGTCCCCGCCACTGTGGCCGACGCGGCCGCCAAGCCCGACCTGGGCGGCGCCTGCTACGAATACGAGCCTTCGGAAGAGGGCATCCTGGAGACGCTTCTGCCGCGAAACATAGCCGTGCAGATCCTCGGCGCCCTGCTCGAGAACATGGCCGGCTTCTACGCCAGCCAGATGAGCGCCATGGACAACGCCACCCGCAACGCCGGCGAGATGATCGCCGCGCTGAACCTTCAATATAACCGCCAACGCCAAGCGCAGATCACCACGGAGCTGATCGAGATCATCTCCGGCGCCTCGGCCCTCTGACGTAAAGACAGGTCCCCCGCCATGACCATTCAAAAGCCCATCTCCGCCGCCACCGGCCGCATCGCTCAGGTGATCGGCGCCGTCGTCGACGTTGAGTTCGAAGGCCACCTGCCGGCCATCCTCAACGCCCTGGAAACCACCAACACCGATCAGAAGACGGGCTTGCCCTTCCGCCTGGTGCTGGAGGTGGCCCAGCATCTGGGTGAAAACGTGGTGCGCACCATCGCCATGGACACCACCGAGGGCCTGGTGCGCGGCCAGCCGGTGACCGACACCGGCAGCTCGATCACCGTTCCGGTGGGCCCGGCCACGCTCGGCCGCATCATGAACGTGATCGGCGACCCGATCGACGAAGCCGGGCCGATCGCCACGACCTTCACCGCCCAGATCCACCGCGAGGCGCCGTCCTTTGCCGATCAGTCGACATCGGCCGAGATTCTGGTCACCGGCATCAAGGTGATCGACCTGATCTGCCCCTTCACCAAGGGCGGCAAGATCGGCCTATTCGGCGGCGCGGGCGTGGGCAAGACTGTGACCATGCAGGAGCTGATCAACAACATCGCCAAGGCCTACGGCGGTTACAGCGTGTTGGCGGGCGTGGGCGAGCGCACCCGCGAGGGCAACGACCTTTATCACGAGATGATCGAGTCCAACGTGAACGTGGACCCGAAGAAGAACGGGTCGACCGAAGGCTCCAAGTGCACCCTGGTCTATGGCCAGATGAATGAGCCCCCGGGCGCGCGGGCGCGCGTGGCCCTCACGGGTCTGGCCCAGGCCGAGTACTTCCGCGATGTGGAAGGCAAGGACGTGCTGCTGTTCATCGACAACATCTTCCGTTTCACCCAGGCGGGTTCGGAAGTGTCGGCGCTGCTCGGCCGCATCCCCTCGGCGGTGGGCTATCAGCCGACCCTGGCCACGGAGATGGGCAATCTGCAGGAGCGGATCACCTCCACCAACAAGGGCTCGATCACCTCGGTGCAGGCCATCTATGTGCCCGCCGACGACCTGACCGACCCGGCCCCGGCCACCTCCTTCGCCCACTTGGACGCGACCACGGTGCTCAGCCGCGACATCGCCGCCCAGGCCATCTTCCCGGCCGTGGACCCGCTGGACTCCACCTCGCGCATCATGGACCCGCTGGTGATCGGCGAGGAGCATTACAACGTCGCCCGCCAGACCCAGGAAATCCTTCAGCAGTACAAGGCCTTGAAGGACATCATCGCGATCCTGGGCATGGATGAGCTGTCGGAAGACGACAAGCTGACCGTGGCCCGCGCGCGCAAGATCCAGCGCTTCCTGTCGCAGCCCTTCTTCGTGGCCGAGCAGTTCACCAATTCGCCTGGCAAGTTCGTCGAGCTGAAGGAGACTATCCGCTCGTTCAAGGCCATCTGCGACGGCGAATACGACCACCTGCCAGAAGCGGCCTTCTACATGGTGGGTGGAATCGAGGAAGCGGTGGCCAAGGCCGAAAAGATGGCGGCGGAGGCCTGATGGCCAAGTTCCACTTCTCCCTCGTCTCGCCCGAGCGCGAGCTTTATTCCGCTGAGGTCGATCAGGTCGACGCCTCCGGCGTGGAGGGCGATTTCGGCGTCCTGGCCGGTCACGCGCCGTTCATGACGGCGCTCAAGCCCAGCCGCGTGAGCGTGCGCGACGGCCAGTCTGTCCGCGTGTTCCAGATCGAAGGCGGCTTCGCGGATGTCACGCCAGCCGGGCTGACGATCCTGGCCGAACAGGCGCAAGAGGTGGTTTAGGCCACGCGGGGATCGCCCACCGCGTCGGCCAACCTCCACGAGGCAAAAAACTGGGGTGGCCGTTCACTCTTTCCCGAACAGCTTCCCCAGCCAGTTCAATCCCTCTCGCCGCGTCGCTTCTCCCGCACTCCGTTCCGCAACGGCATATCGCCGGAACGCCGCGACCACGGTTTCATAGGCGGCGCGCTTAAAGGGCACCACTAGGTCGACCGTCTCTTCCAGGTCGGCCCAGCGCCAGGCGTCGAATTCGGGAGGAAGGTGGGCCTTCAGGTTGACGTCGGAGTCCTCGCCCTCGAATTTCAGGGCGAACCACACCTGCTTCTGGCCGCGCCAGCCGCGCATGGCCTTGGTCCCTTTCCAGCCCGGCGGAAAGTCATAGGCCATCCAGTCCGGGGTTCGGCCGAGCAGGCTGGCCGAGCGGACGCCGGTTTCCTCCTGCAGCTCGCGCAGGGCCGCGGCGTGCAGCTCCTCGCCCGCGTCCACCCCGCCCTGGGGAAACTGCCAGTTAAAGGGCCCTTCGGTCTTGGCCCGGCGTCCGAACCACACCTTGCCCTCGCGGTTGAACAGCACCACGCCGACATTGGGCCGGTAGAGCGACAGGTCGGGCGGCGTCTGGTCCATGGCGCGGACTATTACGATGGCGGATCGCCCTGGGGGAAGGCGCCCATCACCAAAAATGCTGGTTTAGCGTCCGCTCATTACGGCCGAAGCCGGCGCCAGGGCGTAGCCCCGCTGGCCCACCGAGGCGGCCCACTTCTGCACCTGGGCGATGGTGAGGGGATAGGCGAAGCCGGAACCCAGGGCCGCCCCGTTTTGCAGGGCCTGGGCCTCCAGGTTGAGCAGTTCGCGGTCGATGGCGTCACTGTCGAGCTGGTCGTCCACGATACGGCCGGCCGATGCGCGGGGAATGTTCATGCCGCGCTTGGCCGCCGAGCCGTCGTCGATGAAGGCCAGGCCGCGCTGGCGCAGGGACTGGGCAAAGGCGTTCATGCCCTTGTCCGAGCTCACAAAGCGGCCGCCCAGGTAGTTGGTCACGCCAAAATAGCCGGTCGCCCGCGCCATCAGCCATTCCAGCCGCGTCACGGTCTGGGACGGCGGGTCGTTAGCCATCAGGGTGTAGGGTCCCGGATCGTTGTCGGGGAAATCCAGGGGCTCCATGGGAATCTCGAGCAGAACCTCGTGGCCGTTGGACCGCGCCAGGTCGATCCAACCCTGCAGGCCGTCCGCGTAGGGCACGAAGGACAGGGTGATTTCCGGCGGCAGGCGCTCAATGGCGTCGCGCGTGGCCTTGGCGTTCAGGCCCAGCCCGCCGATCACCAGCGCCACCTTGGGCCGCCCGTTGTCGGCGAAGGGCCGGGCGTAGGCCTTCCACGGCATGCGCCCGTCCGGGGCGATGATGGGCAGAAGGCCGCCGGGTCCAGGCGCCGTGAGCCCCGCGATGGGCGCCTGGGGCAGGGGCGGGACATGGTTCTGCCCATTGGCGCCCGGCATGAGGATCACCGCCTGGCCGTCCGGCGCGCCGAGGTCGCCCATGGCCTGTGTACCGTCAGGGGCCAGGGAGGACGCGTTGGCGTCTTCCGGCGACAGGGCGTCGCGCCAGCCGGTGTCCGCGCCTTGCGGGACCGAGATGGGCGCGCGCACCACTGGCGCCCCGTCATGAGGGTTGCCTGTGGCGGCCACCAAGCCCGCAGCCGCGGCCAAAAATAGCAAGGTGGCGCCCGCCAGTCCGACGTAGCGATTGGTCGGCAGGCCGGCGAGCAGGCCCTCCCGTTCGCGGCCGGGGTCCGGCGCGGGGAAGGCAGGCTGAGCGGAAAGCTTTTTTGAGAACATGACCCAGGAATTCAGGCGGATTGCCCCGATCCAAGGGTCGGCAATTATGGTTAAGATTTCCTCCACCGAGCCTGGTCAAAAACCTCGCCTGCGCCAACGGTGGGGGAGAGCGTAGGGTGAGGGGCCGTTTCAGCTTGCGGGCGGCTTGCCGGTGGACACGCCCCTCGCCCTACCGTTCGACCCTTCGCATGCGAAGGGTCTTACCCCGCAAGGGCGGGGCGAGGTTTAGAGCTCAGAACTGCAGTTCGGGCGCCGCCGCGCCGGGATAGGCGGACTCCGGCAGGTGGCAGGTGAACGTCGCGCCGGCGCCGGGCTCGCTTTGTAGGGCGACCCAGCCGCCGTGCAGTTCGACCAGAGCCTTGACCAGGGCCAGGCCCAGGCCCGGACCGCCCCGATCACGCCCCATGAAGCGGTCGAAGATGTGCGCCTGCACATGGAAGGGGATGCCCCGTCCCGTGTCCGACACCTGGATCTGAATCTCACCGAGGGCCCGGCGCGCGGCCAGGGTGATGACCCCGCCCGGCGGAGACTGCCGCACGGCGTTTTCCAGCAGATGGTCCAGGGTCTGGCCCAGGCGACGGACGTCGGCGCGGATCACGCCGATGTCGTCGTCGATCAGCAACTGGATGCTCGCGCCCCCATCGGCCGCTTCGCGCGCCCAGCGTTCGGCCGCGGACTTGAGCAGATCCTCGATGGGAACGTCGCCCAGGTCCAGGGCCATTTCCCCGGCGTCCACCTCGGCCATATCGAGCACGTCGTCGATGGAACGGGCCAGATGGCTCGCGGCTTGGCGCACCGAGGCCACGTGCGCCCGGGCCCGGTCCGACAGGGCCGAGCCCATGTGATCGAGCAGCTCCGAATAGCCGATGATGGTGGTGAGCGGGGTGCGCAATTCGTAGGAGACGTTGCCCACGAAATCGCGCTTGAGCCGCTCGGCCTCTTCCAGCGCCTGGGATCTGTCCGCCAGGGCGCCTTCCAGCGCGCGCGTGTCGGTCACGTCGGTAAAGGCGATCAGCGTCGCGCCGTCCGGCAGGGGGCGCGACTGATAGGCGATGATCCGCCGCTCGGAGGTGCGCACCTCGCCGGCCAGTGGCGCGCGGGCCTGGGGGTCGGTGTCGGTCACCCGCGCCTTCAGCTCGCGCCAGAAGCCCAGGTCGTGCACCCGGGGCACGCACAGCTCCACCACCCCGTCGAAATCCCCCGCGGCCTCCATTTGGGCCGGACTCAGGCCCCAGAGGGCGGCGAAGGCCTCGTTGTGCAATCGAAGGCGCCCATCCGAGCCGAACACCGACACCGCGTCCGACAGCTTGTCCAAGGTCGCCTGCTGGACCTGGATCAGGCCGTTGTACTGGGCCTTGAGCTTCAACTCGCCGGTGATGTCGGAAAACAGCAACAGAAGGCCGCCGAGGGGATGGGGCTGGCGCACCACCCGCAGGCTGCGCCCGTCCGGCAGGGTCCATATCTCGTCGGCGATGGGCCCGGCGCTCTCATAGCGCTTCAGTTCGCCGGCCTTGAAGGCGGCGTAGTCCACTGTCTCGGGCAGGCGGCGGCGCTGGCGCAGGCGATCGAGAATCTCGCCATGGCTCGGGCGCTCCTCCAGCCACGCGGGCTCCAGACCCCAAAGTTCGGCGAAAGCCGTGTTGTGGAACAGCAGGCGCCGGGCGCCGCTGAAAATCGCCACCGCCTCGCTGATATGGTTGAGCGTTTCATCATGCGCCTCAACGTGGCGGCGCAGGGTCTCGCGGGTGTCCTCGAATTCGGTGACATCCTGCGCCCAAACCGCCACCGCGGCGCCGTGCAAAGGACGGGCGGTGATCTGGAACGCGCGACGGCGGCCTTGGAGCGTGGTCCAGCGCACCGCCGAGCGGGATTGTCCCGCCGCGGCCGCCTCCGCCGCCAGGGTCTGGGCCCCGCCGTCCAGATTGAGGCCTCGCCGACCCGCCTCCTCCACCGAGGCCGCCTCCACCGCCGACAGCCAGGCCTGGTTGGCCCAAAGCACCGCGCCGGATGGGGAGGCGAGCCAGATGGGATCGGACTGGGCGTCCAGGAACTCGCCCATCATGGGCGCCCCCGGCAGGCCGGTCTCCGCCGCCTGGCGCAGGGACAGCCTCAGCCAGCACACCGCGCCGGACGCACGCCCTTCGACCTCCACCGCTCCGCCGAGGGTCAAGACCTGGCCGATGAAGGGATCGCCCCGCTCGGTGAGAGCCGCGATCTGTATGCTCAGGGGCGCTCCCGGCGCGGTCAGGGCGGTGAGCGCGGCGGAGGGCGATTGGGCCGAGCCCAGCAGCGCGGCGATGGCCGGCAAGGCGTCCTCGCCCGCCGCCAGCCTGACGGTGTCGCCCTCGATGGACAGCACCGCGCCGTCGAACGCCTCGATAGCGCCGCGCGCGGCTTCGCCCTGCTGCTCGGCGCGGGCCAGGCGCTGGGACAGGTCGGTGATGCGGGCGTCGGCGATGCGTCGGCTCGCAGCCGCCCAGAAGGCGGCCGCCAGGGCCAGACAGACCGCGCCGGCGGCTGTCGCCAGGACGAGATGCAGGGCGTCCATCAGGCCTTCAGTCTCGGCGCGGGGCGCGCCCTCAGCGAATCACTGGGCCCAGGATAGGTCGGCTGGGCCGTCAACGGAATTGCCACGACATTCGCGGCCGTGACGGCTCCCTAAACCGGCTGAATTTAGGCACAATGGGGCATGAGCGCCGTTCTGTATCCTGTCGCGGCCAACGCCGACGCCGCCCTGGCCGCCCCCTTGGGCCGCGCCGCCCGTGAGCGCGAGGCCCAGGGCGTGGCTGGAGAGCCCGTCCATTTCGTGCGCGAGTTCACCGGTCCGGTGTTCAAGACCGAGGACGCGGCGCTGGACGCCTACGGCGGCAGGATCGACGATGACCGGCCCGGACGGCTGAAGATGGTGGTCCCGCAGGACCGGTTCTGCGAACTGAAGCCCATCGCCGAGCGCGGCATGATCCCCTTCACCGGCAAGCACACGGCGTGGCGCCTGTCGGTGGCCTATTGGCGCACGGCCTCGGGCGATGCTCTTCGGCCCGCCATGGAGCAGGCGCGCAAGGCTCGCCGCAACCGGCAGGCCGCCGAGGCCCTGGAGACGCGCGACCTCGTTGCCCTGACCGACCAACCCCTGCAGCCGCTGCACCCGCAAAAGGCGCTGGACATCGGGCTGTTCGAGGTGCGCCTGCCGGAAAATCCCGACATCATCATGCCGGATGAGTAGGCTGGGTCCATGACCGATTGGAAGCGCGCCAAGCCCCCCTCGCTCGACGACTTCGCCGCCTTGGCTGAAGACGCACTGGCCGCGCTGCCTGAGCCGTTTCGGGGACTTGCGGGTCAGGTGCGCATGCGCGTGGCCGATTTCGCCGAGGAGGACCTGCTCGAGGAGATGGGGATAGACGATCCCTTCGCGCTGACCGGCGTTTATCACGGCGTGGACCTGGCCCATCAGTCGGTGCTGGACCCGGTGGTCCTGCCCGCCGAAATTCTGCTGTTTCGCCGTCCGATCCTGGACGAATGGGCCGAAAACGGCGCGGTGACCCTGGGCGAGCTGATCGCCAATGTCCTGGTGCATGAGATCGGCCACCACTTCGGCCTGTCGGACGCGGATATTCACGCGGCGGAGGAAGGCTAAACCCATGCGCATCGGCGTGCCCAAGGAGATCAAGCCCGGGGAGTATCGCGTGGGTCTTACGCCCACCGCCGTGCGCGAATACGTCGCTCACGGCCACGCGGTGACGGTGGAGGCGGGCGCGGGCGAGGGCGCGGGCTATCCCGACACCGCCTATCGCCGGGCGGGCGCCAAGCTCGTGGCCAGCGCGGCGGAAGCCTATGACGAGGCGGACCTGATCATCAAGGTCAAGGAGCCGCAGCGGGCCGAGTGGGCCCGGCTGAGGCCGCGCCACATCCTGTTCACCTATCTGCACCTAGCCGCCGATCCGGCCCAGGCGGCCGGGCTGATGGCCTCGCGCTGCGCCGCCATCGCCTATGAGACGGTGACCGACCGTCAGGGACGTCTGCCGCTGTTGGCGCCCATGTCGGAGGTGGCGGGGCGCATCGCCGTCTTCTCCGCCGCCGAGACCCTGCTCAAGCACAACGGCGGCATGGGATTGCTGCTGTCGGGCGTGCCGGGCGTTCCGCCGGCCAGGGTATGCATCCTGGGCGGGGGCGTGGTGGGATCCAACGCCGCGCGCATGGCCGCGGGCCTCGGCGCCGAGGTGATCGTGATCGAGCGCTCCGATACCCGCCTGCGCGAACTGGACGACATGTTCATGGGCCGGGTGCGCACCCGCTATTCCACGCTGGACGCCATCGAGCAGGAAATCCTTCTGGCCGACGTGGTGATCGGCGCGGCCTTGGTCGCCGGCGCCGCCGCGCCCAAGCTGGTTCGGCGCGAGCATCTGGCGCGCATGAAGGCTGGATCGGTGCTGGTGGACGTGGCCATCGACCAGGGCGGCTGTTTTGAGACCTCCCATCCCACCACCCACGCCGAGCCGACCTTCGTCATCGACGAGGTGGTGCATTATTGCGTGGCCAATATGCCGGGCGCCGCGCCGCGCACGGCGTCCGAGGCCCTGGTCCACGCCACTCTGCCCTATGGCCTGGCCCTGGCCGACCACGGCCTGGATGCGCTGAAACACGACCGGGGCCTGGCTCACGGGCTGAACGTGCTGGACGGCGACATCACCCATCCGGCGGTGGCCGCTGCCCTGCGCCGGCCCCTGCTCGACCCCTTCAAGGTCTGACCCACGGATGGCTCGTAAGCGGCCCGGTCTTGATCTATCCTTGGTTCGTTCAGAATTGGGGAATGGCGCATGCAGCATCCCTACCGCCCCCAGCAGGGCCTACGCCGCCGCCGCGCCGGCGGCTTCAACCGCGAGCATGCCGCCTTCATCGGCGGGCTGTTGATCCTGGCCGCCTTCGAGGTGCTGTTGGCGGCCAAGGGCTGGGCGTTCTGACTTGTCCAAATCGCCGACCTGAGCGACAAGCAGGTGTCGGCGGTTCCCCTTTCGGGGGGCCAAGAGGGAACGCGGTGCGGGGAAACCTAAAGCCGTGGCTGTGCCCGCAACTGTAAACGGCGAGGAATAGGCCCGTACGCGCAAGCGTACGCCACTGGCGACCCAATCTGGGTAAGCTGGGAAGGCGTGGACCTGATCCGACGACCCGTGAGCCAGGAGACCTGCCGCCGGCATGTCGCTCGTCCGCAAGCCCGGGACCAGGCTTGAGGCGCGGTCCTTCCGTGAAGGCGACTGGCCATGCCCGGCGAAGTCCTCCTGCAAAGGCGGATGACGCGGCCAATCGCTTCACACACGGTCCGCCCTTCGGCGCGGAGGCGGCCGGAAGGAGAACCGCGCCATGCAGCGCCCTTACCTTGCCTACGCCGTCCTCGGCGGCTCGCTCGTTCTTGCCAGTCCCGCCCTGGCCGATCCTTCCGCCGACGCGGTCATCATCACCGCCTCGCGGCTGAACCAACCCCTCGCGCAAACACCGGACGCCTATGTCATCGACCGGGATCAGATCGAGGCGCGCGGAGCGGTGTTCGCCGCCGATCTTCTGGCTACTGTCCCCGGCGTAGCCATCAGCGAAGACGGCTTTGGCGGGGTTTCCTCGCTAAGCCTGCGCGGCGCCTCGGCCGATAAGACCTTGGTGTTGATTGACGGGATTCCCGTGAACGATCCGTCCCAGCCCGAGGGGAACTTCGACTTTTCCAGCCTAGACATGGGTTCCACCCAGAAGATCGAGGTGCTCAGCGGGCCTCAAGGAGCCCTGTGGGGCTCGGACGCCATCGGCGGGGTGGTGTCGATCACCAGCATCGAACCGAATGGCCTGCGTCTGTCCGGTGAAGCCGGCTCGCTGGACACCTATCGGGAGGTCGCTTCGGCGGGGGTGTCGGCCAGCGGCTATGCGGCGGGCGTCAGCTATTCGGGCTTTCGCACCGCCGGCGTGCCCAACGCCGATGAGAAATTCGGCAATACCCAACCTGACGGATTCAACGACACGACGGTCAGCGTCAACGCCCGCTATGAACCGACCGACCAGATCAGCCTGGACGGGCGCCTTCGCTACGTCCACTCGGCTGAGGAATACGATCTGTTTTCCGATCCCAGATCCGTCGAAGACTCCACCGCTTCGGATGTGGTGGAGAGCGAGATCGGGTACGTGCGCGCCCGCGTCAAAGATGTGTTCGGCTTCGATCAGGAGCTGCGCGTGGATCTGATGGGCTTGGATCGCAGTTATTTCGGCCAATATCCCTTTTCAGCGCGCGGCGACCAGGAGGTGGTGCGCTGGATGGCTCAGCGCGAGGAAAAGACCTGGGGGCTGGAGCTGGGCGTGGAGCACAAGCGGGCGGCCGAGAACACCGGCGACGGGCTTGTGTCGCGCGATGACGACGACGTCTTCGTCGTCGCCCGCTGGACGCCGGACGCGCGGCTGACTGTCACCGGCAGCGTCCGCCAGGACCAGTACCAGGGCTATACGGGCCAGACCACCGCGCGAGGCTCGGCCGCCTATGTCCTGGGCGGGGGCTTTTCCCTCCTGGCGTCGGCCGGCCAGGGCTTTGAGGCCCCCTCCATCTACGAAATCACCTATCCCTGCTTGGAATGCACGGTCGTGGGCGCTCCCAAGGGGCTGAAGGCGGAGGAGGCCGTCGGCGAGGACGCCGGCGTGGGCTGGCGGTCGCGGGATGGCCTAATCCAAGCCCGCGCGACCGTGTTCGGCCTGAACACGACCAACCAGATCGATTACGAATACCCCATTGGCTATCTAAACCTGTCTAGCGCCCGGAGCGCTGGCTTGGAGTTCAGCGGTGAGACCAAGCTCGCGGGCGGCTTTGCCCTCCGCGGCGCCTACACCTACCTGACGGGGGTCGACGGCACGGGTACGGCCCAGCTCCAGCGCATTCCGCGCAATTCCGGGTCCGGATCGTTGGATTGGCAGGGCCGCCTGCGGGGCCGCGCGGTCCAGGCTGAGATCGGCTTTCGCGGTCAAGACCAGGCGCAGGATTACTCCGGCATGCTTCACCCCTTCATGATCGCCTATGCGCGGGCGAGCCTGGACTTGACCCCGCATCTCAGCGTGAGCGTTCGGGTCGAGAACCTGGCCAATACCCATTATGAGCAGGCCTACGGCTACGGCGAGCCCGGGCGGATGGTGCTGGTTGGGCTAAGCTGGCGATAATCGGAAGACGGGCCGGTTCGAGGCGATCGCTCCGGACCGGCCCCCCCGTATCAGTTGTCGACCACTTCCAGGACCAGCCCCGTGGACAGGGACGCCAGTAAGAAGGCGCCGTCCAGGGTGAACCAGCCATAGCCCTCGGGCGGCCGGCGAAGGCGTTGAGCGCCGTAATCCACATTGGGACCGCCGTGCAGAACCGCGGCGGGCAGGACGTCGCCCCTGCGCCAATTGTGGCGCGCCTCGGCGTGGGTCGGCGGAACCGCCGCTGTCAGAGCCAGGATTGGCGCGGCGGCGAGCGCCAGGGCGGCCAGAACGATCGAAACGGGTTTCATCATCGGCTCCGGCGCCCCCATCGTGGCCCCTATCGTCTCGCCTAGACCTAAAAAGTGTTCGGAAGATTGCAGTCGCCGATCAGTTCTGCTGGGCGGCTCAAACGCCGGACCAGCGACCGGTGTGTCTCGAATGCATCGGCGTGAGGTCTGACAAGTCAGCGCAAACCACGCGCCCGGTTGCTTTTATCGGCGATCCGTCCATATTCCCCAGCATCGAATTCCGTCCGGTTCGGCCGCTTTTCTTTGCTCGATTTCGGTTGAGCCCGGACCTGCCCACCGATCCCCCCGAATTTGATGCGCAGGCGAGGACTCCTGCGTGGACTCTTTTTCTATGAGGAACGCCAGATGGCGACTGGAACTGTAAAGTGGTTCAACACCACCAAGGGGTATGGCTTCATTCAACCGGACGACGGCGGCTCGGATGTGTTCGTGCACATTTCGGCGGTCGAGCGTGCGGGCCTCGGCAGTCTGCGGGACGGCCAGAAGTTGAGCTATGAACTGGAGCGCGACCGTAAGAGCGGTAAGCTCTCCGCCGGCGACTTGCGCGCCCTTTAAGGCTTGAATGACTGATGGCCGAGAAAGAAGAGTTCCTAGAGTTCGAAGGAACCGTCACCGAACTTCTCCCTGAAGGTCGGTATCGGGTTAAACTCGACAACGACCATATGGTACTCGCCTATACGGCGGGGAAAATGCGGCGGAACAAGATCAAGACCCTGGTGGGCGACCGCGTCACCGTCGAGATGACGCCTTATGACCTATCCAAGGGCCGGATCACCTTTCGGCACAAAACCGAAGGCGGCGGCGGGGCCCCCCGGCCTCCCGGCGCCCGGCCTCAGTTTCGCAGGCGATGACATGGCAAAGGCCTTCCCCCTTGCGGAGGAAGGCCTTTCGCTTTTCGATATTGGGCTTGGCGCGCCTCAGCGATCGCCGAGAAGGCCCTTGATCGTCATGGCGCACAGGACAATCAGTCCGCTCGCGCCGGCGATATCCGCCAGGAAGTTCATTTCGCCGCCCCATCCCAATCCCTGGAGCCATTGTAGGGCTCAGGGATGATATAGGGGTTAACTGCGCCGTCCCAAGACCGTCACGGATTCGTCGGCGCCAACGGCGTTTTGGCTCAGCGCGCCGGGTTGGCCATGGGCATCGCCATGCCCGGCATTGCGCCCGCGCCGGCCGGCTCCACGTGCACGGTGGTTCGTATCAGGCCGGATCGCTGGAACCTCAGCGTCAAGGGAAGGCGTTCGCCGGCCTTGAACGGATGTTTCAGGCCCTCGAACATGAGGTGATAACCCCCCGGTTCAAGCTGGACCGCTCCGCCCGCCGGCACGAC
>Ga0302157_10003687_pt1 | contig 17069 bp, 13 predicted proteins | sample I_Bog_N3_3_FD_193502 | JGI IMG/M metagenome (GOLD analysis project Ga0302157, IMG submission 193502) | Peat permafrost microbial communities from Stordalen Mire near Abisko, Sweden - I_Bog_N3_3 | ecosystem: Environmental > Terrestrial > Soil > Wetlands > Peat | place: Sweden: Abisko, Stordalen...
AACGCATGTTCAAGGATCTGTTTTCGCTGGCCGGCCGTGTCGCACTGGTGACCGGGGGCTCGCGCGGCATCGGCAAGATGATCGCCGCGGGCTTCCACGCCCAGGGAGCTGCGAAAGTCTACATCACCGCGCGCAAGGCCGGCCCTTGCGAGGAGACGGCGAAAGAGCTCACAGCCGAATATGGCGGCGAATGCATCGCGCTGCCGATCGACATCTCCACCATGGCCGGGATCGAGATGCTGGCCGGAGAAATCAAGGAGCGTGAGCCCAGGCTGGACATTCTCGTCAACAATGCGGGTGCGGCGTGGGGCGCCGACTTCGACGAATTTCCGGAAAGCGGCTGGGACAAGGTGATGAACCTCAACCTCAAGACGCCGTTCTTCCTGACCAAGGCGCTGGCGGCTCCCTTGCGCGCCGCGGCATCGGCGGAAAGGCCCGCCAAGGTCATCAACATCGCTTCCATCGACGGCATCTTCGTCAACCCGGCGGAGACCTATTCCTATGCGGCTTCGAAATCCGGCCTGATCCACCTGACCCGGCGGATGGCGGTCAAGCTGATCAAGGACCATGTGGTGGTCACGGCGATCGCGCCCGGACCGTTCCAGTCCGACATGAACCGGGCGGCGCGCGACAACGCCGACGAGGTGGCGACAAGGGTGCCTGCCGGACGGATCGGCAGCGACGAGGACATGGCGGGAGCCGCGATCTATCTCGCCTCGCGCGCCGGCGACTACGTGGTCGGCGCCACCATCGCGGTCGACGGCGGCATCGTCTACGCCAATCCCGGCATCAAGGGCGAGGGCTGGGATTAGGAGCGGCGCGGCTTCGCTTGGCGGCACCTTCGCAACCCGGGTGGTCGGCCCTCTCCCTAACCCTCCCCCGCAAGGGGGGAGGGGACGCATCGAGCCAGCATCACGTCTCGATCTTCACATACTCGAAATCGCCGGGCTTGTTGTCGATGCCGACCTTGGGCGGCGAGATCCAGGGGGCGTAGCCGCCGGCCTCGGTCACCGGCTGCATCAACGAGGCGATGAAATCGCCGTCGTCGGTGGACGGCAGCCAGTCGCTCTTGCGCTTGTTCCAGGTGGCGTCGTCGATCAGGAGACCGTCCGGGGTGGCGTGGACGTCCCTGAATTCGCCGATCTGGCGGTGGAACGCCACGTTCGGCAAGCTCAGCTTGAAATCGTAGCCGGCCGTCGAGATGATCTTGTTCCAGCGCAACAGGCCCTTGACGCAGTCCTGGCTGTAATCGTCGCGCAGCCGCATGTTGAGCGCGGTCAGCGCCGGTTCGTCGACGCGCTTGATCTCGCCGTTGACGAGTTTCAACACCGGATAGGTGTCGTGCTCGAGGCGGTGATCGTCCTGGATCTGGGTCTCGTGATAGCGGCCCTTGATGCCGGAATTGAAGGCGTTGGCGGCATTGGTGGAGACTTCGGAGCCGAACAAATCGAGCGACAGCGTATAATGCAGGTTCAGCTTCTTCTGGATGGTCGGCAGGTCGATCACGCCGAGCGCACGGACTCTTGCGATGTCGGTGGGATCGCTGATCCCGGCGGCCCGCATCGCCTCGCAGGTGCGCTGCACGATGCGGCTGATACCGGTCTCGCCGACGAACATATGGTGCGCCTCCTCGGTCAGCATGAAGCGGCAGGTGCGCGACAGCGGATCGAAGCCCGACTGCGCCAGAGAGTGCAGCTGCATCTTGCCGTCGCGGTCGGTGAAATAGGTGAACATGAAGAACGACAGCCAGTCCGGCGTCGCCTCGTTGAAGGCGCCGAGCATGCGCGGCGAATCGGCGTCGCCGGAGCGGCGGCGCAGCAACTCGTCGGCCTCCTCGCGCCCGTCGCGGCCGAAATATTTCTGCAGCAGGTAGACCATCGCCCAGAGATGGCGGCCTTCCTCGACATTGACCTGGAACAGGTTGCGCAGGTCGTAGAGCGAGGGTGCGGTCTTGCCGAGATGGCGCTGCTGTTCGACCGAGGCCGGCTCGGTGTCGCCCTGGACCACGACGAGACGACGCAATAGCGAGCGATACTCGCCCGGGACTTCCTGCCACGCCGGCTCGCCGAAATGCTGGCCGAACGGAATGACGCGGTTCTCTTCCTGCGGAGCCAGCAGGATGCCCCAGCGATAGTCGGGCATCTTCACATAGTCGAACTTGGCCCAGCCGCGCGGATCGACCGAATAGGCGGTGCGCAGGTAGACCAGCGATTGCTGGAAACCCTCCGGCCCCATGTCGCTCCACCAGTTCATGTAACCGGGATGCCAGCCTTCCAGCGCCTTGAGAACCTGCCGATCCTCGCTGAGATTCACGTTGTTGGGAATCTTGGTGGAGTAGTCGACGTTCATGATGTTGACGTTCATGGCGTGCTCCTTTGAGGGATTTTTCGTCATGCCCGGCCTTGTGCCGGGCATCCACGTCTTCTTTTTTCGTCAAGCAAGAAAGAAAAAAGACGTGGATGGCCGGAACGAGCCCGGCCATGACGCAACGGAATTTCTATACTCTCGTCATGTCGAACTGCGCCTTCTGGCCGGTGCCGTAGCGGCGCAGCGCGCCGTTCTCCCCGACCGCGTTGGGGCGCTGGAAGATCCAGTTCTGCCACGCCGTCAGGCGAGAGAAGATTTTCGATTCCATGGTCTCTGGCCCGACGAAGCGCAGGTTCGCTTCCATGCCGGTGAGGCTGTCCGGCGAGAAGCTGGTGCGCTCCTCGAAGAACACCCTGATCTCGTCGTCCCAGTCGATGTCGTCGAGCGCGAAGGTGACAAGGCCGAGCGCCTCGGCCTCCGCGGCATCGAGCGCCTCGCCGATCCTGGCCTGCGCGCGCGTAACGTCGGCCGGATCGGCCTGGAAGCGCGATTGCAGCCGGGTCAGGCCGTGGCTCATCGGATAGGGGCCGAAATTCATCGCCGAGAGTTCGATCGTCGGCGGCGAGCGGTTGTCGCCCTGCTTCTGGCCGATCAGCATGTAGGAGCGGTCGGCGGCGAACACCAGTTCGGCCAGCGTGCCGGCAAAGCACGAGCCCGGCTCGATCAGCGTCACCAGCGTGCGCGAGGTGACGTCGATGCGTTTGAGCACCCGCTTCCAGTACTGCCTGATCTCGTTGACCAGCCAGTGCGCCTTGTTGGCTTCCAGGAAGGCGTCGCAGGCCAGCACATGGGCGCGATCGCCGTGCGACTTGAACACCAGCATCGCGGTGTCGAGTTCGTTGATGCGCAGATGCAGGATGGCGTCGTCGAGTTCGCGCGCCACCTGCAGCGGCCAGAACGATGCGCCGGCCGCGATCATGCCGTCGATATCGGCGGGCGGCGGCGCCTCCGGCGCCTGAATCGAAATGGTGGCAATGCGCTGGACGCGGTCGATGTCGACGCCGACCAGGCCGTAGCGGATGCCGTTGTCGTCGATCTTCCGCGTCAGCGGGGTCAGCGTGATGCCCTTGCCGTTGCCGTTGCGCCTGGAGGCGGCGGCGAATTCGCGTGCACGCTCGGCGACCCGGGCTTCGAGTTTGCTGTTGGGCGCGATCTCGTCGACCAGGCGCCACTGCACTGCGCGCTTGCCCTTGATGCCTTCCTCGATGGTACAGAAATAATCGGCGTGGTCGCGGCGCACCTTGCGCTTGTCGACTACCCGCGTCAGCCCGCCGGTGCCGGGCAACACCGCCAGCAACGGCACTTCCGGCAGCGCCACGGTGGCGGACCCGTCATCGGCGAGGATGATGTGATCGGTGGCGAGCGCCAGTTCATAGCCGCCGCCGGCCGCGGTGCCGTTGACCACGGTAATGAAACGCTGGCCGGAATTCTCCGATGAATCCTCCAGCCCGTTGCGGGTCTCGTTGGTGAATTTGCAGAAATTGACCTTGTGGGCGTGGGTGGCGCCGGCCAGCATCCGGATATTGGCGCCGGCGCAGAACACCCGGTTCTTGCCCGATCGCACCACCACCACCTTGACGCCGGGATGCTCGAACCGCAGCCGCTGCACCGCGTCGGCGAGTTCGATGTCGACCCCGAGGTCGTAGGAATTCAGCTTCAGCTGATAACCCTCGAACAGCCCGCCATTCTCGTCGACGTCCATGGTCAAGGTCGCGACGTCGCCATCGACGGCGAGTTTCCAGTGCCGGTAGCGCAGCGGATCGGTCTGAAAATCGATGTATTTGGCGCCACCAGCGAGGACGCGATCTTCACCGGGCTTTTCGCCAGCCATGGGGCACCCTCACCTGTTCTGGGTTATCTCGATTGATATGCATAATAATGCATGTTCAGGGTGACGTCTAGGCCTTGGAAGCTAAAAATCGGCATTTTGCTTCATATTCGGCCGATGGCGCCGATCGCCACCCAATCGGCCATGCACAAGGCCGGCAGCGCCAGTCTGGTCTTCAACTGCGCCGCCAGCGCCGCGGTTGGAAAGCAGGCGACGAAGCCGTCGCCGGCGGCGACCGCCTTACGGGCGCCGAGCGCATTGAGCTCAACCAATGCCTCGCCCAACAGCCGCGCCGCGGCATGCGGCTTCTTCATCCGCAGGCGAAGATTGGCGTTGGCGATCTGGATGCAGGCGCGCAGCAGGGTGCGCTCGCGACCGCCCTGCGGAGCAGCGGCCCATACCGCTTCCAGCACCTCCTGGGCTTCCCAGAAATATCCGGCATCGTTGAGGGCGAGCCCGTAGCGGATCGACGGATGCCGCGCCGGCACGTAATCGCGAAAGCGCGAGGGCACCAATAGCTTGGCTTGCGCCAGGGTTTCGTAGTCGGCGTCGGCCTCGGCGGTCTCGCCGGGGACATAGGCCCAGCGCGGCATCGGAAGTTGGGCGGAGGTTGAAATGCTCATCGGTGCATCGGCGCGATCGACGCGTTACGCGGCCCGTCCCTGCGAGCCTTCGTGGACATCCAGAATGCGTCCAGCAAAATCCGAGATCGCATGCAGCGTCGCCTCCGGCGCTTCGCGATGCGGCGAGTGTCCAGCCCCTGGAAGGATCGTCACATCGACCGGACAGTAGCACTCCTCCCGGGCGATCTCGATCTGGCGAATTGTCCCATACTGGTCGTCCGCCCCCTGCAGGATCGCCACGGGGACGCGGATGTAGGCGAGATATTCCGAAATATCCCAGTTGCGAAACTTCGGGTCGAGCCACGCCCCGTTCCAGCCGTAGAAGGCGTTGTCGACATCGCCGTGCCAGCGCGCCAGTTTTGCCCGCAGGCCTGTGGTCTCGTAGGCCGTCTTGATCTCGGCGATCGAGGCCACCGAAACGTCTTCCACGACGAAATGCGGCGCGATCAGCGCGATGCCGCGCACCCGGTGGTCGGCGACGCCGCCGGCATGGATCGCCGCAATCGAGGCGCCGTCGGAATGCCCGAGCAGCAGTCCGCGCCGGAAGCCGATCTGGTCGAGCAGTTTCGGCAGCACGTCGAGCGCCTCGATCTGCATGTAGTCGAGCGGCCGCGGCAGCTTGACCGGCGTGGAGGCGCCGTAGCCGGCGCGCGAATAGACGAACACGCCCGTCCCGGTCGCGGCCTGCAGCTTTTCCGGAAAATCTCCCCACAGCCCGGCGGAGCCGAGGCCCTCATGCAGCATGACGATGGTCGGCGCGTCTGCGGGCGAAAGACCGATCATGCGGTATTCGAGATCGGCATCGCCGATGCGGATATAGCCGGTGGGAGAGAGGGTCATGCCATTACTTTCACGTTCGTCATGCCCGCGCTTGTCGCGGGCATCCACGTCTTTCTCGGGCACCGGCAAGACGTGGATGGCCGGTCAAGCCCGGCCATGACGACTATTGGTGCTCCCGCAGCTTGAACCGCTGGATCTTTCCGGTCGCGGTTTTCGGCAGGGACTCGACCACGTCGATCCAGCGCGGATATTTCCATACCCCGATCTTCTGCTTGACGTAGTCCTTCAGCGCCTCGTGCAGGCCTTCGGTCTTGGCGTCCGGACGCAGCACCACATAGGCTTTGGGCTTCAACAATCCTTCCGGGTCGGCTTCGGGCACCACCGCCGCCTCCAGCACGGCCGGGTGAGTGATCAGCGCGCTCTCGACCTCGAACGGCGAAACCCAGATGCCCGACACCTTGAACATGTCATCGCTGCGACCGCAGAAGGTGTAGCGGCCCTCGGCGTCGCGGACATATTTGTCGCCGGTGCGGGTCCAGTAGCCTTCGAAGGTCGAACGGCTTTTGCTGCGCTGGTTCCAGTAGCCCTCGCCGGCCGAGGGCGCATGCACCAGCATTTCCCCCACCTCGCCGTCGGCCACGTCGGCGCCGTTCTCGTTGACCAGCCGGACCTGATAGCCCGGCACCGGGCGGCCCGCGGTGCCGTATTTGATGTCGCCGGGGGAATTCGACAGGAAGATGTGCAACAGCTCGGTCGAGCCGACGCCGTCGAGGATGTCGACGCCGAACCGCGTCTTCCAGGCATTGCCGACCGATTCCGGCAGCGCCTCGCCAGCGGAGGTGCAGATGCGCAGGCGCGCGCCGCCGCCCATCTGCTGCATGGCCTCGTCGTGCAGCATCGCGGAGAACAGCGTCGGCACGCCGAAGAAGATGCTGGGATTGTATTTGTTCATCAGCGCGAACATCAGCGCCGGCGTCGGACGCTCGGAATTGAGCACGGTGGTGGCGCCGACCGACATCGGAAAGGTCAGGGCATTGCCGAGGCCATAGGCGAAGAACAGTTTTGCCGCCGACAGGCCGACATCGTCCTCGCGAATCCCCAGCACCTGCCTGGCATAGGTGTCGGCGGTGGCGGCCAGGTTGGAGTGCAGATGCCGCACGCCCTTGGGCATGCCGGTCGAGCCCGACGAATACAGCCAGAACGCCGGCTCGTCCGGATGGGTCGCCGCGGTCGCGAATGAATCGCTCTCGCCGGCGAGTTCGTCCGACAGCTTCTTGTAGCCATGCGCATCATTGCCGCAGACGATGACGTGGTCGAGGTCCTGGATCCGCCCGACCATGTCCTTGACCCCGGGCAGCAGCGCCTCGGACACGAACAGCACCCGCGCCCGGCAATCCGCCAGCACATAGGCATATTGATCCGACGTCAAAAGCGTGTTGAGCGGCACCGGCACCACGCCGGCGCGGATCGCGCCGAGGAACACGGCCGGAAAATCCACCGTGTCGAGCATGATCATGGCGACCCGCTCTTCGCGGCGGACGCCGAGACGGCGCAGCATGTTGGCGACACGGCAGCTCTGGCGCTGCAGTTCGCCGTAGGTCAGTTCGGAAACGGTGTCGGTGAAGGCAAGTTTTGACCCGCGCCCTTCCTCGATGTTGCGGTCGAGCAGCCAGCTCACCGCATTGTAGGAACCGGACATGCCGCTCATGCCGAAATTCCCGTGCAAAAGCGTGTCACGACGTCTCCTCCATCCTTTTTAAGAATTATAGTTCATAGAAAGCCACTACGTGCGCTTGCTGTCAATCCTTCTCGGCACTATGTTTCCGATATGGGCACTGCTGCCACCCGATAGACGAAAAACCCAATGGCGCCTGACCGCACCGATCAAGCCATCCTGACGTGTTGCAAACCGCGATTTCTCAAGGTTGCACGCATCATCACTGACGTCACGAAAGCTCTCCAGATGCCGCTGCCTATGGCCGAGCGCTTATACGTCGACGATGCATCCGAAGAACCAACCGAGGTGGACTTCATCGCCGCCCGGATCAAAGCCCTCGTCAAAGCCGGAATACTGGAATCAGCAGGTGATCTCGATCGATGGCGCTTCAGCGAAATTCGTTTGCCAAGAAACGAACCGGTGACATGACCGAAACTCCCGATCCCGAAACCGGCTTTCTCGAACAGCTCGGCCAGCGTGTCCGCACCATGCGGGCGCTACGCGGGATGTCGCGCAAGGTGCTGGCGAAGGTGTCCGGCATTTCCGAGCGCTACATCGCGCAGCTCGAAAGCGGCAAGGGCAACGTCTCGATCGTGCTGTTGCGCCGGGTGTCGAACGCGATGGGGGCGCCGCTCGAAGACCTGATTCCCGCCGCCGAACCGTCGCCGGACTGGCCGGTGATCCGCGACCTGCTGCGCAAGGCCACGCCGAACCAGATCGCGCAGGCCAGGGACGTTCTTGCTGGCCAGGGCGGCTCGGCGCAGCGGCGGACGTCGTTTGCCGGCATCGCCCTGATAGGCTTGCGCGGCGCCGGCAAATCCACCCTCGGCAAGCTGCTGGCGAAGAAGATCGGCTGGAGTTTCGTCGAGCTCAACAAGGAGATCGAGGCGCAGAACGGCCTGTCGGTCGCCGAGATTATCGCGCTCTACGGCCAGGAGGGCTTTCGGCGCATGGAGCAGGCGGCGCTGGACCAGTTGCTGGCGCGCAAGGAACTGATGGTGCTGGCAACCGGCGGCGGCATCGTCTCCGAGCCGTTGACCTTCGACCTGATCCTGTCGTCGTTCTACACCATCTGGGTCAAGGCCGAGCCGGAAGAACACATGGCGCGGGTGCGCAGGCAAGGCGACCTGCGCCCGATGGCCGACGACCGCTCGGCGATGGCGGAATTGCGCACCATCCTGAAGAGCCGCGAACCGCTCTATGCGCGGGCCTCGGCGACCGTCGACACCGCGGGGCTCAGCGTGGATGCGGCGGCGGCGCGCCTGAGCGAGGCGGTGGCGCCGGTGCTGCGGCAGGACGCGAAGATGTTCGCGCGGGGGTGAGCCTAACCACTCGAACAAATCTGACTTCCGCAGCGATCTGCTTTGTATAGAGTAGCTGCAGGTACCAGCTCCGCGAAAGACACCCCGCCATGATGAGCCAGGAACAGAACGACCTGATCACCCGCACCGGTGCGAAGGACCCCTGCGGGAAACTGATGCGGATGTACTGGCAGCCGGCGGCGCTGGTCGATGAATTGGCCGGCCCACGCCCGGTGCGGCCCGTAAAGCTGCTCGGCGAGGAGCTGGTGCTGTTTCACGACGAACAGGGAGCTTACGGCCTGATCGAGCGGCACTGCGCGCATCGCGGCGCCGATCTCGCGTTCGGGCGACTGGAAAATGGCGGCCTGCGTTGCGCCTTCCACGGCTGGCTGTTCGATGCGTCCGGCCAGTGCCTGGAGACGCCGGCCGAGCCGAAGGATTCCCCGCTCTGCAAGAACATCAAGCAGCGCGCCTATCCCGTGGTGGAGAAGAGCGGCATCCTCTGGGCTTATCTGGGCGAAGGCGAACCGCCGGCGTTTCCGGAGATCGACTGTTTCGTGGCGCCCGACAGCCACACCTTCGCGTTCAAGGGCCACATCAACTGCAACTGGCTGCAGGCGCTGGAAGTCGGCATCGATCCGTCACACGCGTCGTTCCTGCATCGCTTCTTCGAGGACGAGGATACGTCAGGCGCCTATGGCAAGCAGTTCCGCGGCGCCTCCGCGGGCAGCGACCTGCCGATGACCAAGATCCTGCGCGAATACGACCGCCCGATCATCAATGTCGAGCAGACCGAATACGGTTTCAGGCTGATCGCGCTGCGCGAGATCGACGCCGAGCGCAGCCATGTGCGTGTCACCAATCAGCTGTTCCCGCACGCCTTCGTCATCCCGATGAGCACGGAGATGACGATCAGCCAGTGGCACGTGCCGGTCGATGACGAGAATTGCTACTGGTACGCGATCTTCACTTCCTATTCGACGCCGGTGGACAAGCAGAAAATGCGAGACCAGCGGCTCGAACTCTACGAGCTGCCGGACTACAAATCGCGCAAGAACAAGACCAACGATTACGGCTTCGATGCGCAGGAGCAACTGAGCGCGACCTATACCGGCATGGGCACCGACATCAACGTGCACGACCAGTGGGCGGTGGAATCGATGGGCGCGATCCAGGACCGCACGAAAGAGCATCTCGGCACCGCCGACAAGGCGATCGTGCAGTATCGCCGGCTGTTGCGGCAGGAAATCGAAAAGGCGGCTGCCGGCACCAAACCCTTCATGTTCCTCGATGCGGAGCATGCGAAGAGCATCCAGGGCCCGGCGACCATGGACGGCATCGGCCCGACGCGGGGCTGGGAAGCGTTCTGGATGGAGATCGACGTCAAGCGCCGCCGCAGCGCGCCCTGGGCAGCACCGGTGCCTGCCGAGATTGCCGACAAGACGCCCCATCTAAGGGCAGTAAAGTGACGGCTGTCTATTCGTCATTGCGAGCGGAGCGAAGCAATCCATCTCACCGCGCAAAGAATGGATTGCTTCGTCGCGGAGTTCATCATCGGGCCGGCCGAAGGCCGGACCCGTTGGCTCCGCGCAATGACGGCTGGGTTTCGATTCCGCATTTCCAGGGAGTGACGCGTTGAGTTTTGTCAGGCGTCACGGGCTGTGGTCCGCCGAGCAGCAGGAGGCGGCGGCGGGCCTGCGCAAAATCGTCGAAGAGCAAAAGCTCGAAGTGATCCGGCTGTCGTTCCCCGACCAGCACGGCATTCTCCGGGGCAAAACGCTGGTGGCGGCCGAGGCGCTGGCCTCGCTGGAAAGCGGCTGCACCATCACAACCACGATGTTCGCCAAGGACACCTCGCACAAGACGGTGTTTCCGGTGTTCACCTCGGGCGGCGGCTTCGGCATGCGCGAGATGGAGGGTGCGGCCGACGTGCTGATGGTGCCGGATCCCCTGAGCTTCCGCGTGCTGCCATGGGCGCCCGCGACCGGCTGGCTGTTGTGCGACGTCCATTTCGCCGACGGCCGTCCGGTGCCGTTCGCGACCCGCAACCTCTACAAGTCGGTGCTGACGAAGCTCGCGAAGCGCGGCTACGACTTCGTCGCCGGACTCGAGGTGGAATTCCACATCTTCAAACTCGAAGACGCAAAAATGTCGCCGGAGCATGCCGGCCAGCCCGGCACGCCGCCCGATGTCAGCCTGCTGTCGCACGGCTACCAGTACCTCACCGAGCAGCGCTACGACCAGATGGAGCCGGTGCTGGAGATCATCCGCCGCGACGTCCTGGCGCTCGGCCTGCCGCTGCGCTCGATCGAGGTCGAGTTCGGTCCGAGCCAGTGCGAATTCACTTTTGCGCCGAAGACGGGCCTGGAGCCGGCCGACAACATGATCCTGTTCCGCAGCGCCGTGAAGCAGATCGCACATCGCCACGGCTATCACGCCACCTTCATGTGCCGCCCGAAATTGCCGAACGTGTTCGCGTCGGGCTGGCATCTGCATCAGTCGATCGTGTCGCGCGACAGCGGCGACAACGCCTTCATGACCAAAGACAGCGGCGATTTCCTGAGCCCGTTCGGCCGATCCTATCTCGCCGGACTGCTGGAACACGCCCGCGCCTCGACCGTGTTCACCACGCCGACCATCAACGGCTACAAGCGCTACCGCTCCTATTCGCTGGCGCCGGACCGCGCGATCTGGGGCCGCGACAACCGCGGCGTGATGGTGCGCGTGCTCGGCGGTCCGGACGATGCCGCCACCCGCCTGGAAAACCGCATCGGTGAGCCCGCCGCCAATCCCTATCTCTACATGGCCTCGCAGATTCTCTCCGGCCTCGACGGCGTCGACCGCAAGCTCGATCCCGGCCCCTCTGCTGACACGCCCTACGAGACGCAGGCCCTGCTGTTGCCGAAGACCTTGCGCGAGGCTGTGTTCGCACAGAAGGACGATCCCTTCTTCCGCGACGCGTTCGGCCCAGGCTTCGTCGACTACTACGTCCACATCAAGAACGCCGAGATCGAACGCTTCCAGGCCGAGGTGTCGGACTGGGAGCAGCGCGAATATTTCGAGATGTTTTGATGGGCGTTCACCGCCTCCCGCCGCCGGCTCGTCCTCCCGTTTCATTCGTTCGCCGCCGCGTTGATCGGCAAGACGGGTAGTCGTAGAACCGGTCGGTCATCAGGCTTCGCGGCGCCTTTTGGGGGATTCAACATGGAAAGCACGCAAGTCGCAATCGTCGGCGGCGGACCGGCCGGCATGTTGCTGTCCCATATGCTGCATCTCGATGGCATCGACAGCGTCGTGCTGGAGCGGCAGCCCAGAGACCACGTGCTCAAGCGCATCCGCGCCGGCGTGCTCGAACACGGCACCGTCAAGCTGTTGCGGGATGTCGGGCTCGGCGATCGGATGGAACGCGAGGGCCATGCCCATGACGGCAGCTGGATCGCATGGGAAAACCGCGAGCCCTTCCTGATCGACACCAGGCGGCACACCGGCAAGCAGATGTGGTCGTTCGGCCAGACCGCGATCACCGAGGAGCTTTACCGGGTGCGCGGGCGCGACGGCGGCCGCCTGATCGACGATGTTGGACAGGTTGCGCTGCACGAACTGACCGGCGACCGGCCCTGGATCAGCTTCGAGAAGGACGGCCAGACCCTGCGGCTGGATTGCGCGTTTGTCGCGGGCTGCGACGGCTATCACGGGGTGTCGCGTAACAGCATTCCCTCGACATTGCTGCGAACCTTCGAGCGCGCTTACCCGTTCGGCTGGCTCGGCATCATGTCCGAAACGCCGCCGCTCGGCGACATCATGTATGCCCAGCACAGCCGCGGCTTCGCGCTGGCCTCGCAGCGCAACGCCATGCTCAGCCGCTATTACATTCAGTGCGACCTCGCGACCAAGCCGGAAGAGTGGCCGGACCAGCGGTTCTGGGAGGAGCTGAAGCGCCGCTTCCCGCCCGACATCGCGAGCAAGATCGTCACCGGCCCGTCGATCGAAAAATCGATCGCTCCGTTGCGCAGCTTCGTCGCCGAGCCGATGAGCTATGGTCGGCTGTACCTCGCCGGCGATTCTGCGCACATCGTGCCGCCGACCGGCGCCAAGGGGCTGAATCTCGCGGTCTCCGACGTGTTCTACCTGCATCGCGCGCTGGTGGCGCAGATCAGGCGCGGCGACGGCCGCTGGCTCGAACGCTATTCCGAAACGGCGCTACGCCGCGTCTGGGGCGCCGAGCGGCTGTCCTGGCTATTGACCAAGATGATGCACGTCTTTCCCGACGACGACGACTTTACCCGCCGCGTCAATCTCAACGAGTTTGATCATCTGCAGGCCTCGACCGCCGCCCAGGCCGCACTGGCGGAGCAATATGTCGGGTTGTCGTTCGAGGACTGAGCCATTGCGGCGGCGGTCTGGGACCGGGAACGGCACGAATATTTCGAGGTATTTTGAGGGCGGCTCTCGCGTCGTCCCGGCGAACGCCAGGACTCATAACCACCGGCCGGACTTGTAGAGAGCGTCTGCCAGATTGCGCAAACGAGAAGCCGCGGCGTATGGGTCCCAGCCTCCGCCGGGACGACAAGCGGAAGAATCACACCCCCAGAAACCGGTGCTGCAGATCCGGCTCGGCGATCAGTTCCGCCGATGTCCCGCTCCACACTGCTTTGCCGCGCTCGATGATGTAGTGGCGGTCGGCGATGCGGGTGAGGTTCTCGATGTTCTTGTCGATCACCAGGATCGACTGCCCGCGCGCCTTCAGCATCGACAGGCAATTCCAGATCTCCTCGCGGATCAGCGGCGCCAGCCCCTCGGTGGCCTCATCGAGGATCAAGAGCTCCGGATTGGTCATCAGCGCGCGGCCAATCGCCAGCATCTGCTGCTCGCCGCCGGAAAGCTGGTTGCCCATATTGCTGCCGCGCTCGGCCAGCCGCGGAAACAGCGCGTGGATCTTTTCCAGCGTCCAGGGATCGGGATTGCCGAGCCGGTTGCCGGAGGCCGCAACGAGATTTTCGCGCACGGTGAGGTTCGGGAAGATCTGGCGGCCCTCGGGGACGAGTCCGATGCCGAGCTGCGCGATCCGGTACGAGGGCAGCTTTCGCACCTCCCGTCCGGCAAAGCGGATCGCGCCGGCGCGCGCCGGCGTCAGCCCAAGGATGGAGCGGATGGTGGTGGTCTTGCCCATGCCGTTGCGGCCCATCATAGCCACCATCTCGCCGGAGCGAACCTGCAGCGACAGGCCGAACAGCACCTGGCTGAGGCCGTAGCAGGTCTCGATCGCTTCGATTTCGAGTAGCGGCGCGAGCTCAGCCATGCCGGGTCACCGCATGCTGGTCGCCGAGATAAGCGCGCTTGACCTCGTCGTTGCCGCGGATTTCCGACGGCGTGCCGGAGGCGATGACGCGGCCATAGACCAGCACACTGATGCGGTCGGCGAGCGCGAACACCGCGGGCATGTCGTGTTCGACCAGCACGATGGAAACCTCGCGCCGCAGTTCCTGCAGCAGCTTCACCATGCGTGCGGATTCGGTGACTCCGAGCCCGGCCATCGGTTCGTCGAGCAGCATGATCCGCGGCCTGGTAGCGAGCGCAACCGCCAGTTCGAGTTCGCGCTGCTCGCCATGGCTCAGGCGCGACACCACGACGTCGGCGCGATGGCCGAGCCCGACCCGCTCCAGCGCATCCTGCGCTGCTTTTCGCAGATGCGGCACCTTGCGGGCATTGCCCCAGAAATGGAAGGAGTGCCCGTCATGCGCCTGGGCGGCGAGCGCGACATTGTCGGCCGCCGTGAAGTCGGGCAGCAGCGAGGTGATCTGGAACGAGCGCGCCAGCCCCAGCGCGCTGCGCCGATGGGGCGGCACGCGGGTGATGTCGCGCCCCGCCAGGTGAATGGTGCCGGAATGCGGCATCAGCTGCCCGATCAGCTGGCTGATCAGCGTGGTCTTGCCGGCGCCGTTCGGACCGATGATGGCGTGCAGCTCGCCTTGGGCGACATCGAGCGAGACGTGGTCGGTGGCGATGATGCCGCCGAACCGGCGCACCAGTTTTTCGACGCGGAGCAGCGGTTCAACCATGACGCCCCCGCTCCAATAGCCCGACGATGCCGCCGCGCCCGAACAGCACGATCAAGAGCAGCAGCGGTCCCATGATCAGCGCCCAGTATTCGGTGACCTGCGACAGGAACTCCTCCAGCACCAGATAGACGATGGCGCCGATCACCGGGCCGAACATCGTGCCCATGCCGCCGAGGATCACCATCACCATCAGATCGCCGGAGCGGGTCCAGTACATCACGGCCGGGCTGATGAAGTCGGTGTTGTTGGCGAGCAGCGCGCCGGCAAGGCCGCAGACGGTGCCGGCAATGACGAAACAGACCAGCCGGTAGCGGGTGGCGGGAAAGCCGATCGCCTGCATGCGCGCCTCGTTGGAGCGCAGGCCCTGCACCACCATGCCGAAGCGGGAATTGACGACGCGCCAGATCAGATAGAGCCCGCCGAGCAGGCAGAACACGCAGAGATAATAGAACTGCACGCGGTTCGACAGGTTGATCAATCCTGCGAAATCGCTGCGCTTGTAGATGGTCAGGCCGTCGTCGCCGCCGTAGCGGGCCAGGCCGGAGGCGACGTAATAGGCCATCTGGGCGAACGCCAGCGTGATCATGATGAAATAGACGCCGCGGGTGCGAAGGGATAGCGCGCCGATCACCAGTGCGAACAGCGCCGAAGTCGCCAGCGCCACCGGCCACTGGATGAAGCCGGAGCCGATGCCCTCGGCGGCGAGAATGCCGACCGCATAGCCGCCGATGCCGAGATAGGCGGCGTGCCCAAAACTCATCATGCCGCCATAGCCCATGATCAGATTGAGGCTGCTGGCGGCCAGCGCGAAGATCACGATGCGGGTGAACAAGGTCAGCGCGAACACGTTGCCGCTCAGCGAGGTATAGAGCGGCAGCAGCAACAGGCCGGCCACCACCATCGCCGCGACGACGTTGCGGACGTTGAACGGGGTCTTCATCGCTTGTTGGCCGGAAACAGCCCCTCCGGCCGCACCACCAGCACGATCGCCATCACCAGATAGATCAGCATCGAGGACAGTGCCGGCGCCGCGGTCGAAGCCGCGGCCGAACTCAGGACCTTGCGCAGCAGATCGGGCAGGAAGGCGCGGCCGAGCGTGTCGATCATGCCGACGAAGATCGCGGCCAGGAACGCGCCGCGGATCGAGCCGATGCCGCCGATCACGATGATGACGAAGGCGAGGATCAGGATGTTCTCGCCCATCCCGATCTGCACGGTGAGAATCGGCGCCTGCATCAGCCCGGCGAGGCCGGCAAGCGCCGCCCCGAGGCCGAACACCAGGGTATAGAGCAGCTGGATGTTGATGCCGAGCGCCCCGATCATCTCGCGGTTGGAAGCGCCGGCGCGGATCAGCATGCCGATGCGGGTTCGCATCACCACGAGATAGAGCATGAGGGCGACCGCGAGCGCGACTGCGATGATCGCCAGCCGATAGGCCGGATAATAGATGCCGGGCAGGATCGCGACCGGCACCGTCAGCCAGGCCGGCAGCGACAGCGCCAGGCCCGCCGGGCCCCAGATCAGCCGCACCGCGTCGTTGAAGAACAGGATCAGCCCGAAGGTGGCGAGCACATGGTCGAGATGATCGCGGCCGTAGAGATGCCGCAGCGCCACGAATTCCAGCACGATGCCGAGCAGCAAGGTCGCGCCGAGCGCCAGCACGATGCCGAGCAGGAAATTGCCGGTCCAGGCCACGAAGGTCGCCGCGAAATAGGCGCCCATCATGTAGAGCGAGCCGTGCGCCAGATTGACGAAATCCATGATGCCGAACACCAGCGTCAGCCCCGCCGCCAGCAGGAACAGCAAGAGGCCGAACTGCAGCCCGTTCAGGAATTGTTCAACGACGAGCAGCATGGGGACTCTGGGTGGATCGAACGTTCATCGGCTAGCAAGACACGTGCCGAAAGGAAAACAGCGGCAGCGCAGGAGCGCCGCCGCTGTCGGGATCGGCCGACGATCACTTCATCGGACACTTGTCGTGGAAACTGTCCTGGTTGTCCTTGACGATGGTCGCGACAGTCTTCAGCGACAGCGCGCCGTCGGCGTCCTTGACCACGTCCTGCAGGTAGAAATTCTGGATCGGGATGTGGTTGTTGCCGTATTTGAACGGACCGCGCAGCGACTTGAAGTTGGCCTTCTCCATCTCGGCCTTCATCGCGTCCTTCTTGCTGGTGTCGCCACCCACCGCCACCACCGCGCTGTTGATCAGTTGCGCGGCGTCATAGGCTTGCGCGCCGTAATAGGTCGGGCGCAGGCCGGGATATTTCTTGCGGTAATCCTCGACGAATTTCTTGTTCTGCTCGTTCGGCAGGTCGTTGACCCATTCCTGGGCACCGGGCACGCCGAGCGCGTTCTCCTTCTGCAGGGGCAGAGACAATTCGTCGATGGTGAAGG
>Ga0302157_10003690_pt1 | contig 17062 bp, 9 predicted proteins | sample I_Bog_N3_3_FD_193502 | JGI IMG/M metagenome (GOLD analysis project Ga0302157, IMG submission 193502) | Peat permafrost microbial communities from Stordalen Mire near Abisko, Sweden - I_Bog_N3_3 | ecosystem: Environmental > Terrestrial > Soil > Wetlands > Peat | place: Sweden: Abisko, Stordalen...
CGAATAGAAGTGGAAGGAGAGTGCGCCCACCGCGATGCCGGGCCGGTGATTGGCGGCGTCGAGGAAATAGGGCACGTAGCTGGCGCTCTCCGCCGGCGACATCAGCGCGGGCCCCGAGAACTTCATCTCCGGATCCACCTTGCGGACTTCCTCGACCACGCGGTCGTAGATCCTCGTGTAGGTCTCCGGGCTGAACTGGTGCTCGCCTTCCACTTCGTTCAACACCTCCCAAAACGCGAAGCGGTAGTGATGTTCCGAATCGTGTCTCACGCCCCGTTCGTCGGTGAAACCGCCGCGTATATACCAGTTCGCTACCCGCGCGTAGTACTCCGCGACTTCCCTGCCTGTGGGATCGCGCAATTCCGTGCCTTGGTTGTAGTTCCACTCGATCGCGTCCGGGTCGTCGGGATAAGTCACGGGCTTTGCGGTCTTCACCATCCACTGCGGAATCGGACCGAGGTTCACCACCACCGGATGCCCGGCGCTGGCGTCCATAAACCCGCCCAGCAGCTCATCGGGCAAGATGAAATCCCAATGCGTCTTGCCGTCCGACGGCGGTTCGAGTTCGTAAACGCCCAATCGCGGATAAGGGAACCAGGGCTGGAAGCGATTGTAATCAGCCTTCAGATCCCTTAGAGCGGAGTAGATCTTCTCGTGAATCGGCGATTTGTGGAGCAGTGGAGGTTCGGGGCAATCCTGAATCTGCAGGTTCGTCCGGTTCTCTCGAATCACCTTCGACCAGTCGGCTTTGGCAACCGGTTGTGCCCATGTCTGAATCGAGCAGACGAAAAGCGCAGCGCTCAGCAAGAGCGCAATCCGGATTGCCGGCCGAATACGGCCGGTTTCTGAAACGCGGAAGGGCATTAAGTTCTCCAGTCTTGCGTTCTACCATACCGACAGGCCATCTTGCCTGGCACACGCAATCGCCGGTCGCCGAACAGTTCGCGCGGACCCGCGGGGATGAGCCTGAAAAGCTGGGGCCCCGGCGCCAAATCGCCACACTCGGTCCAGTGAATCGATGCAGCGATTCGAAAAAAGTAAACACAAGCAATGATAAGATATAGCGAATGAAGAACAGGCCCTGGCTGGTTTTCGCGGCGGTCACCACGCTGTTCTGGGGCGTCTGGGGCGCATTCATTGAACTGCCGGAAAAGGCCGGTTTCCCTGCGACTCTGGGCTACACGGTCTGGGCGCTGACCATGATCCCATGCGCGTTGGTGGGTCTGAAACTGGCCGGGTGGAAACTCGAACACGACATACGCTCGATCCTCTTGGGTTCGACCGTCGGGCTGCTCGGAGCGGGCGGCCAACTTGTCCTGTTTGAAGCGCTGCGAACGGGACCGGCATATCTGGTCTTTCCCCTTGTCTCGCTTTATCCAGTCGTGACGGTCTTCCTGTCGCTATTGCTGCTGAAGGAGCGTGCCAGCGGGCGCGCCTGGGCGGGCATCGCGCTATCTCTCCCGGCCCTGGCCCTGCTGAGTTGGCAGCCGCCCTCCAGCGCCGCGGCGTCCGCTGCACGGTGGCTGCCTCTCGCGCTGCTCGTCTTCGGATTCTGGGGCGTGCAAGCCTACGTGATGAAGTTCTCCAATAGCACCATGCGGGCCGAGAGCATCTTCTTCTATATGGCCGCCACGGCGGTGGCTTTGATTCCGGTCGCGGTGGCGATGACCGATTTCTCCAAGCCCATCGAGTGGGGCTGGCGCGGTCCGTACCTGGCCGCGGCCGTCCAGGTACTGAACTCGATTGGCGCCCTTTGCCTGGTCTACGCTTTGCGCTTTGGCAAGGCGATTATCGTGGTGCCTATGACCGCGCTCGCGCCGGTTCTCACCATCATCCTGTCGCTGATCATCTACCACGTCGTCCCGAACAGCATCCTGGTGACCGGCATGGCGGCCGCGGTTTGCGCCATGTACCTGATGGCCGAGTAATGGAAGTCAGACGGCCAGGACTTCGAGCCCCTTGCCGCGAAAAGCTTCCGCGGCTTCGGGCGTGATGCGGTCGTCCGTGATGAGCCGGTGAATCGAAGTGATGCCGCCGATGGTCGAGAGGCTGCGCTTGCCGATCTTGCTGGAGTCCGCGACGGCCGTGACCTCGGTGGAAATCTCGAGCATGAGACTGTTGAGCTGCGCTTCGAGCGGGTCTGGCGTCGTCGGCCCGAACTCGGGATCGAGCCCGTCCACGCCCAGGAAGAAATGGTCCGCGTGCAGTTGAGAGAGCATGCGTTCGGCTTGCGGGCCGACGAACGAGTTCGACAGGTGGCGCAGAATCCCGCCGATCATGATCAGCGACAGGTCGGAGACCTCGGCCAGCTCGTTGGCGATGTTCAACGCATTGGTGACCACCGTTACGCCCTTGAGCCCTTGTTGCTTCAGGTGCCGGGCCACCTGGAGCGACGTAGTCCCCGAATCGAGGATCGCGGTCTGGCCGGGCAGGATCAGCTGCGCGGCCGCCCGTCCGATTCGCGCCTTTTCGGCGTGGTGGATCGTGTCTTTGAAGCTGATGGGATAATCCTGGACGGGATCCAGCCGCCTGATCGCTCCGCCGTGAGAACGCACCAGAGCGCCTACGCCCGCCAGGGCATCAAGATCGGTGCGCACAGTGACGGAAGAGACGCCGAAGCGCTCCACCAGATCGCCAACAGTCAATCGTCCGTCGCGCTCCAGAAGATCCAAGACCATTCGGCGGCGTTCTTCAGTCAATAGTCGGACGGGTTTCGTGGTAGGCAAATCGCTCTCGCAAACTCCAAGCACCTATTGTAAGTCTTTGCCGGATCATGGCAAATGAAGTGTAAGTGTCGGGTCCCTCGGCGGAGTACTATACATCGCGGGGACACCCGCGCTATTTCGCCGGCCGTAAATAAGAGGCGAGCGTCTGACCGCGCACTTGAGGCAATCTGAAATGAGTATGCACGAGCGCACCAGTCCGCATCGGCTGATTGTGGCAATCACGGGCGCCTCCGGCGTCATCTATGGCATTCGGGCCATGGAAACTCTGGCGCAGGACCCCTCCGTGGAGACGCACCTCATCCTCACCGCCGCGGCGCGGGCAACCATCGCGCAAGAGACGGATTGGAAGGCCCGTGACGTCGAAGCGCTGGCGAACGTGGTTCACCCCAGCTCGAACATAGGAGCCTCCGTCGCGAGCGGCTCTTTCGAGACTATGGGCATGCTGGTCGCGCCCTGTTCCATCAAGACGCTCTCCGCCATCGCCAACTCGTATTCGGCCGAACTGGTCGCGCGTGCCGCCGATGTGCAACTCAAGGAAGGCCGGCCGGTCGTGCTGCTGGTCCGCGAGACGCCTCTGCACGCCGGCCACCTCCGGTTGATGCAGCAGGCCGCGGAGAACGGAGCCGTCATCATGCCGCCGGTTCCGGCGTTCTACACCCGGCCGAAGACGCTGGACGACCTGATCAACGCGACCGTCGGACGCGCTCTGTCCCGTGTCGGCGTCCGCAACCCGCTCTGCTTCGAGTGGCTGGGTATGGCCAATCCTGAAGCGGAGCCGCGGCTGTGAGGGAGTGGTGAATATCAGAGGTCCGGCTAGTAGCGCCAGCTCTTCAGATCGGCGCCCACGGGCGCGGATTTCTCCATCCGCTCCACCATCTTCTGCACGTACATCGTGTTGTAGCGCAGACGGCTGATGTAGTTGGGTTGGTTCGGATCCCCGTTCCAGCAGTGCTCGAAGCGGTCGCCATACGCAACCTCGGCCTCGGCCGGAGGATTCGTAGCCCTCTTCAGGAAGTCCTCCATGCGGTAGACCGCGTTGTTCAGGTAATAGGTGTCCATGGTGCCGCAGTAAATGTGCAGCTTGCCTCGCAGCTTCGGGCCCAACTGCGCCCAGTTGGTTTCAAGCTGGTAGCGCAGATCGTATTTCTTCCAGGCCTCCGCGACAGTATGGTCGATCTCGCCGGTCTCTTTGTTCCACAGCCTCGCGGGATAACCATCCGGCCCCACCGGCGAGAAGACCGCCTCCCAGATATCCCACTGCTGCCCGGAGCGCGTCTTCGTGCCCAGCGCGAGTTCGAGCAGGTTGGTGTCCTCGACGGTGGCGGAAATGTGGCCCAGATAATTGCGCTCGGCCGGGCGCGGGACCCGCTTGTGCGGCCCTTCTACAAAATACGCGTTCTTGTCTTTGTAGATGTCGATGACCGTGTACGCGCCGAAGTCGATCGGGTCGGGGCAGGACCCGAAAACGCCGTTGAACTCGTCGGGGTAGAAGATCTGCACGGCCAGCGCTTCCCATCCGCCCGTTGATCCGCCGTAGGTGAAGCGCGCCCAGCCCTGTCCGATGCCCCGAAAGCGCCGCTCAATCTCGGGCACCAGTTCGTACATGATCGCGTCACCATACGGCCCGACGTTCGCGGAGTTCACCGCATAGCTGTCGTCATAGTAAGGCGTCGCGTGCTGGATCTCGACGATCAGCAGGCGCGGGAATCCCGGCGACGTCCACTTCTTGTAGAAGTCGTACGCCTCCTGCTGCACGATCCTGTTGTAGCCTGCCAGGTGAAAGCGCTCACTGTAATCGGGCTTCAGATTCGGGTCGGGCGGCTCGGTGCGGAATCCGTCGAGGTCCGCCGGAAAGTGGCCGTGATTGATGATCAACGGGTAATGAGCTTCCGGATGCGTGTCGAAGCCTTCCGGCAATAGCACGTGCGCGCCGAGGTACATGTCGGTCCCGTAGAACTTGGAAAGCCGCTCGCTGCGGATACAGATGTGCTTGATGTACTTCGTATCCTGTAGAGGCGCGATCGGCGGAATTTCCTGATCGAGCGTGAGTGCGATCGGCTTGCCGCCCGCCTGGATAGTCACCTTGACGGGCTTGCTGTAGAGGTTGCCCGGTTTGCTATTCCACTGCTGGCCCTCACCGCGGTCCGGAGGCAGCTTCACCACGCGTCCGTCGGCCAGGTGAAAGGTCTCATAGCGGTTGAGCAGCGCCTGTACGGTGTACTCGCCCGGCTTCAACTCCGAGAGCTTGCGTACCGGATAACCGGTCGCGCTCTCGCCGACCAACGCGCGTGAGCCCGCCTTCCAGCCATCCACGTCCGTGCCGAAGACGATCTGCGTCCTGGGGGAATCGTTGATCTGGTTTCGCGGCTCGTCCGACGGATCGGTGGAAAGCAGGATCAGCAGCCTGCCGTCGAGTGGGTGGTCGCTGCGTTCCGTGGAGTACGATACGGCGAATTCGGTGGCGGAGGCCATGGCTGTTACAAAAAGAGCGAGGGGAATTAGGCGCTTCATGCTGGAAATCCTCTGTTCCTCACAGACTAGCGCACCCGGGAACGCCGATCTCCAAATGATCACGCGGTCCTCGGTCACCAGAATCGGGTAGGTCCACCTTACGTCCAGGATCGACTTCACGACCTGCGTAATCTGCTCCGGTGAGTGAGTCCGCAAGTTGCGGTCAAACGGAATCGGATTGCCGATGGGTCAGACCTTGACTTTCAAATGCGAGAGATTGGCCATAAGTCATCAGGATTGATCGGAAGTGCGCCGGCGAGAAGAGGTTGGGTGAGAACACGAACCGGATCGCCGCGGCACTTCGGATAATCTCACTCGAAAAAAGCCAGCACAGGACTAGGGCGATTGAAGGCGTTCTTTAGTTCCATCTTCCAGGTCTAAACCCACCGCCTTTCAGGCGGTCCGCTTTCAGCCAACTGCGCGTTGGTGGGGCGGACCCCCAGGTCCGCGCGGGTCCCCCAGGACCCGCTTCCGGACGGCGTCACAGAGGCCGCGCCGAGGCAAGACGACCAAACGGCCGACGTGGGCGTCGGCTGCGGACTGGGGGTCCGCCCCACCACGAATCACGCCCTCACGTCAGGTTCCGGCGGCTTCAGCCGCAACCCGACTTTCAGTCGGAACCCAAACCACCGCCTTATAGGCGGTGGTTGTTTAGCGTTCAAGTGCGCTTACCGGACACTTGGCCGATCCCTCGCAGTGCCCCGGAGGAAACACCAGATGGGAGCCAAACTGCACTCCAACTGGCGCGCCAAAAGCTGTAGCATTGATCCGATCGGAGATTCCCAATGACGCCACGTCTCTGGCGATTGTCGATAACGGTCCTCACGTTCTTTCTCCCGCTCTCCAGCGTCGCGCAAGAACCGCCAACCGCCGATAACATACCGACCTTCGGTTCAACCGTCGATCTCGTCTCCCTCGCCGTCCGGGTGTCCGACCGCAAGGACAACGAAGTCCCCGATCTGACTGCCGCGCAGTTCTCCGTTTACGAAAACGGCGCTCTCCAGAAGATCGAGTTCTTCAGCGCTGAGCAGCAGCCGATCAGCTTGGGTATTCTGCTCGACGTCAGCAGCAGCATGGCAACTGGCGGAAAGCTGGACGAAGCGAAGCATGCGCTGACCGCCCTCGTCAATGCCGGCCACCCCGAGAACGAGTGGCTCTTTCTTCGCTTTCACCGCGAGGTGGAAACCGCTGTCGCCTTCACGCGGGATCGAAAACAGATCCTCGCAGGCATCTCCAGCACAAGCACGGAACCTGAGGGAACGAGCCTGTACGATGCGGTCGCCAAGGCGCTGTGCATGATGAAAAACGCGCAACACATGCGCCAGGCGCTGATCGTGATCACCGACGGCGCCGATCAGCACAGCCACCGCACGCTGCAGGAATTGATTCCGATTGTGCAGGCCGCGCACGCGCAGCTCTTCATGATCGGATGCTTCGGCAAAGAGGAAGCGGCCTATTATGGCGCGTCCGACAAGAAGATCAAGCTGGTCACGAGTCAGGAGATCGACAATCCCCATTACGTTTTCGAGCGTCTCGCGCAGGAATCGGGAGCTGAGTACTTCTTCCCGGCTTCGCCCGGGAAGATGCGGGAAGCGGTGGACTCGATCGCACGACAGTTGCGCACTCAATACAGTCTGGCCTACTATCCGCGCAAAGGCTCGGGCTATCGCCGCATCGAAGTCAAAGTTGCCCTGCGCGGCTCCAAGGTGCGAGCCCGCCGGGGATTCGTGCTGCCCGAGGAATCGGCTTCACCAGACTCGCCTGCTGCGTGCGAGCAGGAGCAGCTCAGGCCATATCCATACGAATCAAGAGTTGAGCGCAAGAACGGCTGCATTGTGTATCGCGAGGATTTTCGGAGCACGGAAACTGGGTGGCCCAACCGGGAGCATTACTTCCTCTCCGGCGGCGTATACCACCTGTCGAGCACGGCCCGGCGGCAACGCGGCAACGCTGGTCCGGCTGAGGCAAACTCGCCGTATGGCAGAGGCGTTCCTTCCATCAGTTCCGTGCCTGCCAACACCGGCGGAAGCTCAGGGCGTGGAGCCGGAATCCTGGTGGCGAACGGGCCCTGGCTGGAAGACATCAGCGCTCAAGTGACAGTGGAGACAAAGGCCAGCGGCGGGCCGCAGGCTGCGTCACCCGTTGCCGGACTGGCGTTTCGCATTAACGACACAGGCTATTACGCGGTCCTGGTCGACCACTCCTCGACGAAGTCCTCCAAAGGGCTGCAGTTCAAACTCATCAAGCAGTACTACGCCGAAGAAAGTGCACGCGATCTCCTCCCATGGACGACCGTACCCTCGACAGGCTTCGCGTACGCGCCCCGGCAAAAGCTGGCAGTCACCTGCCACGGCCGGCACATCAGCATTTCCGTTCAGGGTGTGCTGGCTGGAGAGATCGACGACAATGCCTTTGAAGAAGGCATGGCAGGCATGGTGTTTTTCGGTAAAGGCGGCGCTGAGTTTCAGGATCTTCAGGTGACCGAGCTGTGCCGCACGAATGCCGGCTCGCTGCGCTTGTTGCAGTAAGTCAGGTTTCACTCAGCCCTCCTGTCCAGTAGCAGGCGCTCAGCCATAGTCTGCGCGGCCCCCCGGCAATAGTCTGGAACCGGGCTTCGGTAATTCGCGATGCCGCTCCGCCAGTGTTCTGAACGCAAGCCCCTTGTATTCACCGATAGCATATATATACTAGGGAAGCCCGCACTCGGAATGCGCGGTCTCTTGACGACGGACCGCGCGCGCTGAATTGTCCGATCCGGAGGAAAACTCATGTCCGCAGCAATTGGAAAATCAACACAATCTCGCGCACACGGAACCGTGCGCGTCACACTGCCTGCCAAAGTCGCTTACGAACCTGAGGCGTTGAAGAGAACGATCGGAGGAATACTCGGACGGCTGGGATGCCCGACGTGTTTCTCGGGCCTCGATTGTCACTTCACCAACGAGCGGGACTTCGTCGTGGATCCTGCGGGAGCCATCGCGTTCCGGTCGAGCGAACTGAACCCGCAGCCGTTGCCACCCGCCGCGGAGGTCCGGGTCTCACTCGCGCCTGGCGTCCGGTACAACATCGACAGCGTGTTCAAGGCGGTGGACGCGGTGATCGGGTTCATTGGCGCGTGCCCCTGCCACTCGGGGTTCGACGTGCTCTACCAGAACGAGATCACCGTGATCGGAATTAACAACGAAGGCGTAGCTCAACAGTACGGGGGGCAGGTTGGCGGCTGAGCCTGCAACTGGGTTGCCGGAACTCGGGGTCGGGGTCGTCTATTCGGCCGCGCTGGAGCCGCTGCTGGAAGCCCATCCCGGCCTCTTCGACCTGATCGAAGTAGAGCCTCAGACCATGTGGCTCGAACGGCCGGACAGGCCAGGAGAAATCCTGGCCCCGCCTGGTGTGGAGGAGCACCTGGCGAGTCTGCCGTTCCAGAAAATCATACATAGTATCGGGACTCCGGTCGGCGGGAGCGTGCGTGGCGTCGAGGCTCAACTCCCGTTGTTGCGCCAGACCGTGAAGAAGCTGGGTGCGCCATGGGCCAGTGAGCACCTGGCCTTTAACCTGACACCGGATTTCTTCACAGGCTTCTTCCTCCCGCCGCGCCAGACCGAGGCTGGGCTGCAAGTTTACGCACAGGCAATCGAACGGCTCGCGGCGGCGCTGGAGGTGCCACTGGCATTCGAGACGGGCGTGAATTATCTGCGTCCGCGCGCGGACGAGATTCCGGACGGCGAATTCGTGGCGGAGCTGGCGGAGCGGACGGGGGCCGGGATTCTGCTCGACCTGCACAATATCTACGCCAACGAATGCAACGGCCGTCAGAGTGTAGCGGAGTTTCTCAGTCAAATCCCGCTGGACCGGGTCTGGGAGATTCACCTGGCAGGCGGTCTTGAGCTGGACGGCTTCTGGCTGGACGCGCATTCCGGCGCCATGCCCGAACGCCTGTTCGCGATGGCGCGGGAGATCGTGCCGCAGTTGCCGAACCTGAAGGCGATTGTCTTCGAGGTCTTCGCGTCATTTCTGCCGCGCTTCGGACTGGATGGGGTGAGGGGGGAGATGGAACGGCTGCGGGAGTTGTGGCAGCTTCGCAGGCCACAGGCGGGGCGCGCACTGCGTGCGCCGGGCAGGCCGGCGCATCGGCAGCAGCGTCCGCCGGCGGCCGGCATTTCGGTCCAGGACTGGGAATCCGTGCTGGGCGAACTCGCAATCGGCCGCGATTCAGCCACGGCGCTGGGGCAGGAACTCGCGGCCGATCCGGGGATTCCTCTGATGCGCGGCCTGATCCACGAGTTCCGGGCGTCGATGGTCGTGGGCGTGTACCGCCTGAGCTGCCGTCTGATGATGCTGGCGTTGTCGCCGGACGTCTTTCGAGCCATCCTGGAGGACTTCTGGGCGCACGAACCGCCGCGCCAGTACTCGGCGTCGGAGGCGGAAGCGTTTATGGCGTACCTGCGCGTCAAGAACCTGCGCCTGCCCCAATTGACGAAGATCATGGAGTTCGAGAAGGCCGCGATGGACACGATTCTGGAAGGGAAGCCGCACGTCGTACGCTTCACGGCCGACCCTTTCCCGATGCTCAACGCGCTGGCCCAGGGACGCTTGCCGGACGTCATTCCGCAGGAAGGCGACTACGAGATCGAGTTGACGCCGGAGGGGCCGGTGAAGGTCAGCGGCGTGGACCTCGACCGGGCCTTGGGCACGTATCCCTTCCACTGACGGTCGGCGAGGAACAAGGCCGAAGCGGGCAGTCGCGGTTCACTATAGATCTCTCCATGACCGGCAGGCCGGTCACCCCGGTGATGAAAAAGGGCCACTCTTCCCCCAGCACCGAACCGCGAACGAGAGAGAGCGGTCAATGCCAGAGAGCGGTGGGACAGCGGATGACCGCTCTCCATTCGCGGTTCTGTGCTGGCGGTGATTCCGAGCACAAGTCCCGCAGAATCAGCCTCGGCATTTTCTGGGCACCCGCGATTATAAGGTGGAATCTCGCGTCGCAGCCTGGGGTCCTATGCCTTTTCGCCGATCATTCGCCCCGCAACTATCGCTGAACCAGCCTCCTTGTAACGTGTGGAACCTGGCCCGGTACCTTCCGGGTATGAATTCGCGTCCTACCCCTTATGCTGTCCGTGTAGATGCAGTTTCGAGCTCGCCAATGCAGGGTGCGTCGCCAGTCGACCACAAGATATGGGGCTGGCCAGTAGCTAGGCACTGAATCCTGGGGCATAGTGCTTGACTTCACGAGTAGAGCGGGTTATTGTGAAGCTACTTCCCCCCCGAGTGGCCGTCCGAAGCGCCGTAGCGATTCGGGCGTGCTAAAACCATTGCCAGACTGTCGAGAGGATGACGCTTTTGCTGATTCTAAAGCGCATTGAAATCCAAGGGTTTAAGTCGTTTTGCGACCGCACCGAGATGCGTTTCTCGGGCAGCGGCCTGGCGGCGGTGGTCGGCCCGAACGGCTGCGGCAAGTCGAACCTGAGCGACGCCATCACTTGGGTGCTCGGCGAACAGTCGGCCAAGAGCCTGCGCGGCGCTCGCATGGAGGACGTGATCTTTGCCGGGACGCGGGATCGCAAGCCGCTCGGCATGGCACAGGTCACTATGACCCTCGTCGATCCCGAGGGGAAGACGATCATCCCCGGTCTGCGCCCGGAAGCTCCCAAAGCCGGAAGAAACTCTACAATACCCGGTGTCCGCATCGGCCAGGCTCAGGAGGTGGCGACCTCCGCCGAGTCCGCGATTGTCACAGAGAAGATTGCTCCGGTGGAACTTGCTTCCGAGCAATTGCGCATCGAGCACATCGAGGAAGCGCACACGAACGGCAACGGCCACATAAATGGCCATACCAACGGGAATGGGCACACCAACGGGCATACCCCATCCACGGTTCCCGAAGTGTCGCAACCGAGGCGAGAACAGGAAATCGTCATCACGCGCCGCTTGTTCCGCTCGGGCGAGAGCGAGTACCTGATCAATGGCCGCCAATCGCGGTTGCGCGACATCCAGGACCTTTTCATGGGAACGGGCCTCGGCCCGGAGTCCTACGCCATCATCGAGCAAGGCCGCATCGGTCAGATCCTTTCTTCCAAGCCTCTGGACCGTCGCAACATCATCGAAGAGGCCGCCGGCATCAGCCGGTTCAAGACCAAACGGCGGCTTGCCGAGGCGAAGCTCGAAGGGGCGCGCCAGAATCTGACCCGCGTGTTCGACATTTTGGAAGAGGTCGGCCGCCAGGTGAATTCCCTGAAGCGGCAAGCAGGCAAGGCCCGCCGCTACCAGGAACTCAAGGCCGAGCTGGATGCACAACTTCGTCTCGCCCTCACCGGACGGTATTATCTTCTGGCGCAGGAAGCCGAGCGAGTTGCAGATCAATTGCATAAAGCCGCTCTCGAATGCCAGGAACTGCAAACCGCCGTGGACGCTGGCGAGAAGTCTCTGGCCGCGGCCCGCGAGCAGGCCTATCAGACCGAAGCCGAACTCACGGAATCGCGCAAGCGCCTGGCTGAGGTGCGCGTGGAATTCGAACGCACGCGCGGCCTGATCGACTCGCAAGCCAAGCAGGCCGGCGGCATGGAGCAGCGGCTCCAGCAAGGTGAGACGGAAATCGGCCAGAACAGCGAGCGGCTGAAATCGCTGGAGCAGGAGCGTGAGCACCTGCGCGCATCCTTCGCTGAGTTGCAGAAAGCCGGCGTGGAAGCGCGCGAGCGGTTGCAGAGCAAGACGGCCGAGCGCGACGAATTGCAGAACCAGCTTCGGGAGCGTGAGCGTGGCCTGGAGTCTTCGCGTCAGCAAGTGGTGCGGATGCTCGGCGAGGTCTCCGCGCTGCGCAACCAGTTGGGGCAGATCGATGCCTATCTCGCCTCCATGGATCGCGATACCGCGCGCGTCTGCAAGGACGAAGAGAGTGCGTCGGGGGAGCTCGAACGGCTGGAAGGGCTACGGACCGAAGTCGGACAGAAGCTCGCCGAACGCCAGCTCACAGTCGAATCCCTGGCCACCCGGCGCAAGCAGGTGGATACGGATCTGCAGGAGAAGCGTCAGGCTTCGCAGCAGACCCGCCGCGATCTCGATGCGCTGCGCAATGAAACGCAGCGCGTGCGCGCCCGCCGTGACTCGCTCGACGAGATTCTGCAGCATCGCGCTTACGCGAACTCGTCGGTGAAGCGCCTCTTCACCGCCATCGAGAAGAACCAGGCGAAGGGCTTGAAGCCCGTCGGCGTGCTGGCCGACTTCATCGAACTGAAGGACCCTCGTTTCGAGCGGGCCACCGAAGAGTTCCTGCACGAAGAACTCGAATACGTGGTGGTGCGCGATTGGAACGAAGCGCAACAGGGCGTCGACCTGCTGCGCGGGGAACTCGACGGGCGGGCGTCGTTCCTGGTTGAGCCCGACTTTTCCGAGAACCCGGCGGAGGTTCACTCCGCGCCAGTCCCCGAGCCGCCGATAGGTCCCGAAACCGGACTCGTGGGCCGGCTCTGCGACGGCATTCGCTTCACAAACGGGTTGACGAATGCTCCCACCGAGCTTTTGCCGCGCCTCGCCCGCTGCTATCAGGCCGAGTCGCGCACGAGTGCGGAACGGTTGGCCTTCCAGTACCCGGACTTGTACTTCCTGCTCGACGATGGCGTCTGCTACCACGGGCACGCCATGACGGGCGGCAAGCGCGCCACCAGCGGCCCGCTCGCCCTCAAGCGCGAACTGCGCGAACTCTCCGCGCTGTTCGAGAAGAAGCAGACGGAGACCACCGCCGCGCAAGAGTGGTTGGAGTCGCTCGAGAAAGAGATCCAGCTTCTCGCCGAAGAGCTGGAAGTGGTTCGCACCGAGTTGCAAAAGCAGGAGAAGGAAACGCTCCTGCTCGATCAGGAGATGCGCAAGATCGCGGAAGAGTCCAAACGCGCCGGCCAGAAGCTTTCGGCCTCGCGCATGGAACTCGAACGGCTCTCTCGCGACGCGGCCCGCTCCCGCGAGGAACGCGTGCGCAAGCTGGCGTTGGTCGCTGAAAAGGAGCAGGCCCGCGGTGCGATTGAGGGCGCGCTGGAAGAAGGACGCTCCGAACTGGAGCAGTTCCGCTCGCGCGTCGCCTTGCTGTCGGAAGAGCACTCCGTCCTGCGCGTCGAACTCGCGGGCATCGAAGAGCGCCGCCGCGGCCTTGAGAACGCCGTCTCCCGGCTCGATCAACAGACCCGTGAGGTTGTCAACCGGCGCGAAAACCTGTCCCGCGAAATGGAACGGGTGGGCGTTGCCAGAACCCGCCTGCTCGAGAACAATCTGGAACTGGACCAGCGGGCGACCAGTCTCCAGGATCAGCAGGAGCACTTCGAAAAGTCTGTCGCTGCGCTTTCTGAGCGCGAAGCGGTCGAACGTTCCTCGCTCGCTGCTGGCGATGAGGAATTGAAGCGGCTGCGGCAGAGCGCCGCAACGGCTCTCGAATCGCGCAGCCAGATTGAATTGGAGCTTGTGCGGCGCCAGAGCGAACTGAAGTTCCTCGACGAAACGAGCCGCAAGGATCTGAGCATTCCCGTGGCCGAATTGGCCGCGGAGATGGCTCATATGGCGGTAGAAGCCGCCAAGGCTGACGCTGAGGCGAACTCGTCCGAAGAGGGCGCTGAAGCGAAGAGCGGATCTGCCGAGGGCGCCGGGCCGGAGTCTGTCGAAGCCGCTCCCAAAGCCAGGATGGACGAATTCGCGGTGGTCGAAGCCGAGGAGCGAGTCATCGAGATCCGCAAACGCATTGAATCGCTTGGCCCCGTCAATCCGGAGGCTTGGGCTGAGTATCAGGAGTCGCAGCAGCGCTACGATTTCCTGAACGCGCAGCGTCAGGACCTGCTCGATTCGATCCGCGATACCGAGAAGGCGATCAATGAGATCGATACCGAGAGCCGCAAGCGCTTCGCACTGGCATTCGACGTAATCAATCAGAATTTCCGGGAAATGTTCCGGAAGCTCTTCGGTGGCGGCGTTGGAGAAATGCGGCTCACCGGCGAGGGCGATGCGCTCGATCAAGGCATCGAGATTGTGGCGCAACCACCAGGCAAGCGCCTGCAGAACGTTCTCCTGCTCTCGGGCGGGGAAAAGGCTCTGACCGCGATGGCGCTGCTGATGGGCATTTTCCAGTATCAGCCGAGTCCGTTCTGCATCCTGGACGAAGTGGATGCTCCGCTCGACGAAGCCAACACGGGCCGGTTCACACAGCTGATTAGAGATATGGCGGCGCAGACGCAGTTCATCGTCATCACGCACGCGAAGAAGACGATGGAGGCGGCCGAAGGTCTGTATGGCGTGACCATGCAGGAACAGGGCGTCTCAAAGCTGGTTAGCGTGCGGTTATCGTCTGCGCCGCCACCTCCCCCGGTCACCGCCAGCGTCCAAACGGCGCCAAGGGTGTGACCGAAGGGAGTGATTGTGAACGATCCAGAATATGCATCGATGGAAATCGATGCCGAAACGGAGCCGCGACCGTGAGGCAGCGCTGGATCTTGGCCGAGGCCCTGGTATGATTCCGCATCTGATAGGGATTGCGGGGCCATCCTGCGCGGGGAAATCGGAGCTTGCGCGCTGGCTCGCCGCGCGTTTGAATGCACCGGTCCTGAATCTCGATCACTACTACGTCGACATGGTGGATCTGCCGCTCGAAGAGCGCGCCAAGCGCAATTTCGACGAGCCCGCCGCGCTGGAGCACACGCTCATCTTTGAACATGCACGCCGTCTCGCCGCGGGTGAGGCCATCCGTGCGCCTCGTTACGACTTCGCCACGCACACACGAACGCACTCCGAGGAACTCATCACTCCCGGGCGCTATGTGATTCTCGAGGGGCTCTTCACGTTGCATTGGCCGGAAGTGCGCGCACTCCTTAAGACGAAACTGTTCGTGTTCGCCCCCGACGAGGTCTGCTTCGAGCGCCGTCTGGCGCGTGACGTGGTCGAGCGCGGACGCACGCCGGAGAGCGTCCGCTGGCAGTTTGAGACTACCGTGAAGCCGATGGCCCATCAACACGTTCTGCCCGCGCGGGTCTATGCCGACCTGGTATTGACCGGCACGGAACCAATCGATTCGCTCGGCGCTGGCGTGCTGGCGCTCATGCAAACTCAGCCTTGAGCTTCGCCGCCATCGATAAGAGCCGGGCAGACCACCGCGGTTGTGAGGTCATCCAAAATGAAGTCAACAGTGCGCGAGATCCGGGAGCGCTTCGAGAATGAAGTGGAACGCTTCTCCAACCTGGAAACCGGGCAATCGGCGACCATGGACGCGACCCTGGTGCTTGAGCTGATTGCGCAGAGTGCGGCGCGCACGACGCCGCACGCAGGCTCTTTGCTCGACATTGGCTGCGGCGCCGGCAACTACACGCTGAAGATTCTGAGCCATCTTCCAAACCTCGACGCGACGCTGGCCGATCTCAGTCCCGCGATGCTGGCACGCGCCCGCGAACGTGTGTGCGCGGCCACAACAGGGAAGGTCGTCACGCTGGAGGGCGATCTGCGCGAACTCGATTTCGGCCGCGAACGTTTCGACATCGTGGTTGCCGCAGCGGTCCTGCATCATCTCCGCGAAGCTCGCGAATGGGAACTCGTCTTCTCGAAGCTGTACGAGTGTCTCAAGCCCGGCGGATCCATCTGGATTTCCGATCTGGTGTCGCACTCCTCGCCCGCGATTCAGGCGCTCATGTGGGAGCGTTACGGCGAATACCTGAGCGCCTTCAAGGGCGACGAATATCGCGACGCCGTCTACGTCTATATCGAGCGGGAAGACACACCAGCGCCCGTTCTGTTCCAATGCGAGCTGTTGCGCCGCGCGGGCTTCCAGCACGTGGAAATTTTGCACAAAAACGCGGTTTTTGCCGCGTTTGGAGCCATAAAATAGCCCTTTTTTCATCAACGCCGGCGCGCTGTCCGAAGCATGCTGGTAGGCTCGAAGAGTCGATGACGCCGAGTATTGCTTACAAGGAAAAGAACCAGGCGGCAGCGAGTTCCGTTCTCGCGGCCATCGGTCTGACGAGCCTCAAAGTCGTTGTCGGCGTACTGACTGGCTCGCTGGGCATTCTGGCCGAGGCGGCGCACTCGGCATTGGATCTGGTAGCCGCGCTGATGACCTGGTTTGCCGTTCGCATCTCGGGCAAGCCACCCGACCACGATCACCTCTACGGCCACGGGAAGGTGGAAAACCTCTCTGCCTTGATCGAGACAATTCTCTTGCTCGCCACCTGCGTGTGGGTGCTCTATAGCGCCGTCACTCGCTTGATCCAGGGCAGGACGGAGATCGATGTCACGGTGTGGTCGTTTGCGGTCATGGCCTTTTCGATGATCGTCGATTTCTCGCGATCCCGCATGCTCTCCAAAGCGGCAAAGAAGCACAACAGCCAGGCGCTTGAAGCCGACGCGCTGCATTTCAGCACAGACATCTGGAGCTCGGCAGTGGTGATTGTCGGATTGATCGGCGTGAAACTGAGTGAGGCGCATCCCGCGCTTACGCTTCTGAAAAGCGCCGATGCTGTGTCGGCAATTTTCGTCGATGCCATCGTGTTCTTCGTGTGCGGCCGCCTGGGCATGCGGACGGTGCAGGCTCTGCTCGACGCCGCGCCGAAGGGACTGAACGATCAGATCAAGAGAGTCGCGGAGAGCGTCCCTGGAATTCAGGATTGCCATCGGGTCCGTGCGCGCTACTCGGGGGCGCAGCTTTTCGTCGATGCTCATGTCCTGGTGGACGGCAATCAAACTTTGGACCAGGCGCATGCGCTGACCGACGCGGTAGAAGCAGCCATTGAGCGCATCGCACCCGGCGTCGACGTCACCGTCCACGCGGAGCCCGCGCCATCGCAACCGGCTGCTGAACCAGGCAACTG
>Ga0302157_10003691_pt1 | contig 17058 bp, 10 predicted proteins | sample I_Bog_N3_3_FD_193502 | JGI IMG/M metagenome (GOLD analysis project Ga0302157, IMG submission 193502) | Peat permafrost microbial communities from Stordalen Mire near Abisko, Sweden - I_Bog_N3_3 | ecosystem: Environmental > Terrestrial > Soil > Wetlands > Peat | place: Sweden: Abisko, Stordalen...
ATCGAGGCTGCGGCATTCGCCATAATTGGGCACGACCAGCGCGGTCGCGTCGTCCTTGTCGTGACCGGCGACGACGAGATCCGTGACATAGGGCGCGCAATGCGCCACGAACCTCGCGCGCAACGGCCCGACGCTGACCCAGGTTCCGGTCGCCAGCTTGAAATCCTCGCCGACCCGGCCGTCGAACAGAAGGCCCTGCTCCGGGTCGCTTTCGTCGACGAACTTCAGCGCATCGCCGAGCTTGTAAAAACCCTCCTCGTCGAAGGCGGCGGCGCTGAGTTCGGGCAGGCGCCAATAGCCGGGCATGATGCTCGGGCTCTTCAGCCGCGCCTCCAGCTTGCCGAGATTGGGCAGCAGCTTGAGCACGACGCCGGGATTGGGGATGCCGACGACGCCCGGCGCCACGGTCTTTTCGGTGACGCTGATCGCCGACGGGCCTGTCTCCGTGGAGCCCAGAGAGGTCAGCATCGGAATCGCGACTCCGGTCTCCTCGTGCCCGAGGCGCTCGAGCTCGGAGCGGACATAGGGCGAAAGCGCCGCGCCGGCATAGACGAAGGCCTGCAGCTTGGCGAACAGGCCCCGCCGCATCGCCTTGTCGCTTTGCAGCAGCGGCAGCATCATTTCGTAGCCCTTGGGCACGTTGTAATAGACGGTCGGCGAGACGTCCCGCAGGTTGCGCGCGGTGGCATGGATCGCATTCGGCAGCGGGCGACCCTCGTCGATGTAGAAGCTGCCGCCGTTCGCCAGGACCTGATTGAAATTGTTGTTGCCGCCGAACGTGTGGCTCCAGGGCAGCCAGTCCAGCAGCACCGGGTGCTCGGCGCTGAAACTCGGATTGAGCGACTTCAGCATCGCCTGATTCGAGGTCATCATCCGGTGCGTGTTGATGACGCCTTTGGGCGCGCCCGTCGAGCCCGAGGTGAACAGCAGCTTGGCCGTCGTCTCCGCCGTGACGCGCCCATGGGCGGCGCCGACGGCCGCGGTGGCGACGGTCGCGTAGACGTCCGACAGCAGAGACGCGCGGCGACCGCGCGGCGGGTTCAGGCCGGCGACGATCTCGACGTCTGCCCCGATCACCGCGTCCAAGGCGCGGGCAAAAGGCGCGGCGTCGTCGACGAAGACGAGCCCGGGCGTGAGAATCGAGACAATCGCGCGAAGTTTTGCGTAATCCTTGGCCACCAGCGAATAGGGCGGCGAGACGGGCGCGTAGGGGACGCCCGCGAGCATGGCGCCGAAGCCGAAGATCGCGTGATCGATGCTGTTGCCGGAGAGGATGGCTACCGGTCTTTCCGGGGTGAGGCCGCGATCGATAAGCGCCTGCGCCACCGAGCGCGCTTTCGCCCAGACCTCCGCGTAACTGACCTTACGCCAGTCGCCGGCGCCCGTCCGTTGCGCGAGATAGACTCTGTCTGGCGTGGTCTCGGCCCAATGCGCCAGCCAATCGGTGACGGCGCGGGGATAAAAACCCAGAGCCGCCTCGGCGCTGATGAGCATCGCGCCGTCGTCGCGCCTTTCCACGACGACCCCCGGGGGGCCGAAGCTCAACGGAATTCTCTTGGACATGGCTCTCCCCGGTGTATTCTTTGGCTTCGACTCTATCTAGTCCTGGCGCAACACTTTGGCGGCGCGTTTTTCGAGGAAATCCTTCAACCTCTGCTTCGCTTCTTCGCCGGTTTCGGCGATCGCCGCCATCAGCGATTCGGTGAGCAGGCCGCTCGCCGGGTTGCTCTCGAAGATCCTCGGCAGGGCGTGAGTCACGGCGAAGTTGGTGGTGAGCGTATTTGAGGCGGCCTTGGCGGCGATCTTCATCGCGGTGGCGAGGCCCTGGCCGTCGTCGACGAGATATTGGGCGACGCCGGCGATATGGCCCTCCTCGGCGTTGAGCGTACGGCCGGTCAGCATCATGTCCTGCACGCGCGCGACGCCGATCAGCCGCGAAATGCGCACCGAGCCGCCGCCGCCGAGGAAGATGCCGCGCTGGCCCTCGGGCAGACCGTAATAGGCCGAGCGCTCGGCGACGCGGATGTGCGTCGAGGCCGCCAATTCCAGTCCGCCGCCGACGACGGCGCCGTGCAACACGGTCACGACCGGCGCCGGCCCGAACTGGATCGCCTCGAAGGCGCGGTGCCACATGCGCGAGTGTTTTACGCCCAGAAACGGGTCCTTGGCCTCGGCGACTTCGGAAAGATCGAGGCCTGCGGAAAAATGCGCGCCTTCGCCGGTGAGCACGACGGCGCGAATCTCTCGGGGCAGGTTGGTGAAGAACGCCTCGAGCCCGAGCACGGTCACGTCGTCGAGAGCGTTGCGCTTTTCCGACCGCGCGAGTCTAAGATGTGCGATGGCGCCCAGGCGCGTGGCCTTGAGGGACTTCGGCAAATCGATCGCCAGAGGTTCTTCGGCGCCATATTCGCTCATGCGACTTCCTCCCAGGAGAATTTGGATTTCGATATGGATTGTTATTGTTATGTTGCATATCTATTTTTCCTCGTCAAGTCCCGAGCTCGCTCTTGATCCTCGCTCACGATTGGTGAACCCTGGCGCCCACATGAACGAAACGCTCAAAACCATCCAACCACCGCCCGAAGCCGCCGGAATCGATTTCGGCCCACTCGCCGAGCGGCTGGGCTACGTGCTGCGCCGCGCCCAGATCGGCGTGTTTCGCGATTTCTTTGCCGCTTTCACGCCCTTCGACATCAAACCCGCCCAATATTCGATTCTTACCATCATCGAACGCAACCCCGGCCTGAAACAGACGCAGGTCTGCGACGCCCTCGGCATCAAGCGCACCAATTTCGTCGCCATGATCGACGAACTGGAAGCGCGCGGACTGGTCCGACGCGACGAGGCCCCTGCCGACCGGCGCAGCTACGCGCTCGTGCTCACGCCCGAAGGCGATGCCCTGATGCCAAAATTGCACGAAACGTCGGCGGCGCACGAACAGCGCATCATCGACTTTCTCGGCTGCGGCCGCCACGCCGAGATGAGGGACACGCTCGCCGAACTCGTCGCCTATCTGGAGGCCGAGTCGTAACGCGCCCAAGCTAGCCACTGAGAACCCACGCTCGGCGCCTGCCAGGAAATGGCCGAAGTGTCGATTCAGAAGAGACGCCGCGCATGGTCCTAGAAATCGCCCAGATCGACGTAAAGTCAGGCTTCGAATCCGAGTTCGAGGCTGCGGATGAAAATGCTGTCGCGATCTTCTGGCAATCCGCGGGCTGCCGTTCCATGGGAATGCAGCGATTCATCGAGCGCCCAAACCGGCGCCGTGTCATGATCGAGTGGGAGACGTTAGAAGACAGCACCGTCGGTTTTCGAAGATCCGCCGGCTTGCAGGAGTGGCGCGGACGCGTTGGGCATTGCTTCGACGGCCCGCCTGCCGTCGCACCGATGCGCTAAACTCTCAAAGGCTTCTGAACGATCGGCGCAGCTGCGCATGGCCCCGGCGCCGAGGGTTTGGTTTTGACGCTAGCTTTTCCACCTCGCGCGCAAGAAATTCGAAAGACCCGCAATGCCCGCCCCAAAGCCCCCGGAATTCGAGACACTCGCTTTGCACGCCGGGCAACATCCGGACCCCGTGACCGGCGCCCGCGCCGTGCCGATCTACGAGACTACGTCCTATGTGTTCGCCGATTCCGATCATGCCGCCGGACTGTTCAATCTGGAGCAGGCGGGAAACATTTATTCCCGCATTTCCAATCCGACGACGGCAGTGCTGGAAGAGCGGGTGGCGGCCCTGGAGGGCGGCGTCGCGGCGGTGGCGACGGCCAGCGGCATGGCGGCGATGCATCTGGCCATCGCGACGCTCGCCAGCGCGGGCGACCATATCGTCGCCTCCGCGTCCCTATACGGCGGCACGACGAACCTGCTCGCCCAGACTTTACCGCGATTTGGCGTCACGACCACCTTCGTCAAGCCGCGCGATCACGCCGCTTTCGCAGCGGCGATTCGGCCGAACACCAAACTCGTTATCGGCGAAACGATCGGCAACCCGGGGCTGGAAGTGCTCGACCTCGCCAGGGTCTCGGAAATCGCGCACGTGGCGGGCGTGCCGCTGCTGATCGACAACACGTTCGCGACGCCATTTCTCTGCCGGCCCTTCGACTACGGCGCCGACATCGTCGTCCATTCGCTCACCAAATGGATCGGCGGCCACGGTCTGGTGATCGGCGGCGCCGTCGTCGACGCTGGCGGCTTCGACTGGCGAGCCTCCGGGCGGTTCCCGACGCTGACCGAACCCTATGCCGGCTATCATGGTCTCGTCTTCGCCGACGAATTCGGCCCGTCGGCCTTCGCCATGCGCGCCCGCGCCGAGGGACTTCGCGATTTCGGCGCCTGCCTGTCGCCGCACAACGCGGCGCGGCTGCTGACTGGCGTCGAGACGCTGGGCTTACGTATGGAGCGCCACATCGCCAATACGGCATTGGTTCTGGCGGCGTTGCGGGCGAACCCGGCCGTCGGCTGGGTTACGCATCCCTCGCTGCCCGACCATCCCGACCATGAACTGGCGAAACGCCTTCTGCCGCGCGGCGCGGGCTCTATCGTGGTGTTCGGCGTCAAGGGCGGGCGCGCGGCGGGGCGCAAATTCATCGAGGCGCTGAAGCTGGCGAGCCATCTGGCCAATGTCGGCGACGCCAAGACGCTGGTCATCCATCCGGCGTCGACTACGCATCAGCAGATGGACTCAGGCCAACTCGCGGCGGCGGGCGTCGGCGAGGACATGGTCCGGCTTTCCGTCGGGCTGGAAGCGTCGAGCGACATCGTGGCCGATCTCGAACAGGCGCTGCGCGCCTCGCAGCGGTAGAGGTTAAGAGCGCCATGCCCTTCGAAGTCGACGGCAAGCTTGTATTCGCGACGACGGGCGGCCACGCTGCCGATCCCGACCAACCGCTCGTGGTGTTTCTCCACGGCGCGGGCATGGACCACAGCGTCTTCGCCCTGCAAAGCCGATGGTTCGCCCATCATGGCTGGCGGGTGCTGGCGGTGGACTTGCCCGGACACGGCGGCTCCGAGGGCCCCTTTCTCACCGATATCGCTTCGCTCGCGGAATGGACGGCGGAGCTGGTGACTCGCCAAGACGGCAAGGCCGCACTCGTTGGGCATTCGATGGGTGCGCTGATCGCGCTGGCGACGGCCGCACGTTTCCCCGAACGCGTCTCGGCGATTGGATTGATCGGCGTGGGCGAAAAGATGCCGGTCCACCCCGACCTGCTGGCCGCGGCCAAGGCGGGCGATCACGACGCGGTGGACATGGTGTCGATCTGGGGCCTGGGCGGAGCGGCGACCCGCGGCGGCAGTCCTTCCCCGGGCCAGTGGATGTTGGGCGGGGCCAGCCGCTTGCTGGAGCGCGCGCCCCCGGGCGCGCTACATGCCGGTCTGGCTGCGTGCAATGGCTATTCCGGCGCCGGCGCCGACGCCGCCAAGGTTGCTTGCCCGGCCGTGTTCGTGCTCGGCGAACGCGACATGATGACGCCCGTCAAATCCGGCGTCGCGCTCGCGGCCAGAATAGCGGCCGCTCGCGTGACCGTCGTTCCCGGCGCCGGTCATATGCTGCCGATCGAGCGGCCGTCCGAGACTTTGCGGGCCCTGCAGTCGATCGGCCGCTGACGCGGCCCTCAGTCCTTGTTGCCGATCGTTTCGAAGTCGCCGTCGAATTTGCGGATCTTGAGCGCGAATCGCTCGTGATAAGCGCCAGCCTGATGCTTGAGGAACGCAATCGCGACCTCCTCGCCGAGCAGCATTCCTGCGTCGGCGTCGCCGCGCCAATTGGCGCCGCCATGGAGCCCGTGGCCGAAGGACACGTTGTGACCGAGTTTGCCTAACTCGGAATTGAAAGTCATCTGCGCGGCTTCCAGCCCCGAATAGGGGTCGAGGGTCAGTCCGTCGCTCGAGGGGGCCAGCACCGACATGTAGCGCACGATCGGCCGCTCGCAATCGTAGAAGAACTTCAGCGCCGTGATGCAGGCGCCGGCGACCGCGCCGTGGCCGGAAGGGTAGGACGGCTCCGACGGCGCGCCTTCCGGATAGGCCTGTGACAGCAAATAGGATCCGTGCCGCATGTGGCTGAGCTTCACCGCGGGCGACGTCATAATCGCCTCGTGCAACGAGTCGTTTCCGCCGGTTTGCCGTCTCAGGATCTTGTTGGCGCGGCGGGTGCTGGTGAGATGGACGAGGCCGCCGCCGGACTCGGGACGATGGCGAAGATGGACGTTCCACTTTTGATGCCCAGCCGCGATCAGCGCCGAGCGCGCCACGGCGCCGAGCGTCCCGACGATATCCGGGGCGCCGAAGGTGGCGAACGGCTTCTCATTCTTCTGCCCGATATAGGGACTGTCGGCATTCGCGCGCAGACCCGCTTTCTGCATGATCAGATGCGCCACCAGATAGGGCTGAATCAGCTCGTCCGCATACGCATAGCCGCTCAAGCCCCGCCCATCCCGCAAGTGGCGGCGAACGTGATCCAATTGCAACTGCTCGTTCGGAAAACCGCCGTTCTGGATCCAATCCCAATCCGCTTCGTCGGTCAGATAGTCGACGCCGGCTCGGGCGGACGAGAACCTCTGATCGAGCGGCTGCGCCCCCATTTGCGTCGGATGCAAGAGGAATTGCGAGACATAGGGCCCCCAGGTTTCTCCGGCGAAGAAAGTCCTGCCGCCTTTCCTAAGGCCGCCTCGGAATAGCGTCTTGCCCGTCACACGCCCGTCGGCGTCCCGCGGTCCGGCATAAGCTTCGCCGAGCCCGTCCAATTCCCTGGCCGCAGCGATCGCCGTCGCGTCCCATTCATAGGCGGCCCAGGGGGTGTCGCGGAGCAAGGACGCCCAATAGAGCTCGACGAGCTCCGCCGCATATTCCCTGCTGGCGACCTTCGGCGGCGCCGGTATGAAGTGCGCGCGGGGATCGGCGCCGATCAACGCGGAAGCGTGCCCGCTCCGGGGACCCTTCAGCGGCGCGCCGTCATAGGCCCCCAGCAACGGTCCCTGCGACGATAGGTCGCTATCCGCGCTCAAGACCTTGCGAAACTTCGAAAATTCTTCAATCTCGGCGCGTCCAGGCGCCGGTTGGCGAAGGCCCTTGAAGTAGCTCGCGGACTTATCCTGGTAGTCCTGCTCGTCGCCGTTGCCCGCCCGCGGTGACTCGTCCGTGGGCGTCATCTCGGTCATTGTCGTCGCAACCTTCGCCGCGCGGGCCGCGAAATCGGGCGCCACCGGCTTCAGGGCTTTCGCCGACGGAGGCACGGGAACGTTGAAGGCCATCGCAAACTCTCCCAACCCAAGGTTCGAAAGGCCGCGCCGCTCTAACGAACATTTGACTTTTTCCCCCGCCTCCGGCCATGCGAATCTCTCCGCCCCGCCGGAACAAGGATCGATAAAATCAAATTTCTGTGTTCGCCGTCGGCGCTATCAAGGCCTAATCATGTTACGTGGCACTTACGTTACGGGATACGCGTGAGGGGCGCGCCTTGCCAGCGTTTGCTGGATGTGAAAAATTTGTGAGTCGGGGGTGAAAACAACGTGGGGCAGGGGTGAGGGGCTTGGAATTGGTCGAACAAAAGGGTCGCTTCTCGATGTCGCTCATGGGTCCCTTCAGGCTGGAGGGGCCCGGAAGCGTCAGTATTGGGATTTCCAGTAAGAAAGGGATTGCTTTGCTTGCGATTCTGGCGACTTCACCGAATGGCGAGCGCACACGCGGCTGGCTCCAGGAACGGCTCTGGGGACCCCGGGGAGAAGCCCAGGCCAGCGCCAGCCTGAGGCGCGAACTTTCCAACCTTCGCAAAGGTTTCGAGCAAGCGGGCGTCGACCTGATTGAAACCGAAGGCGGGCGGATCCGGCTGAAAATGGAGGCCGTCCATGTCGACGTGACAAGGCAGGGGCGCGAAGGGTCGCTGCGCGTCGAAGGAGCGGCGCAGGACGCGGAGTTTCTCGAAGGCCTGGATATCCGTGGCGAAGAGGGCTTCGAAACCTGGCTCGCCAACTTGCGGGCCGCGCTCTCAATCCGGGAAACCGAGAGCCGGCCACTGCCGGGGACGATCAATAAAGTCGTAGCGGACGATCCCGAACGCGTCCTCGGTTCTTCCGACGCCCAGGCGCTGGTTCTGCTGGCTCCGCTGGCGGACCGCAGTCGTGACGGCTGCGCCTCGAATGTGGCGCGCGCCTTCGACGACGAACTGGTCAGCCAACTGGTGCGTCTGCGCTGGTTTCGGGTCGTTTCGCTGGAATCGACGGCGCCAGTCGTAACGAATTTCATGGATCCCAACGAGGATCCAGATGCCTCTTACATCCTCGAACGGGCCATCGTTGATGACGGCAACGGCCAGAGCGCTGACATCCGCGTGTTACGATCCCGGTCGCGCGAGATGATTTTCATCGAACACTTGCCACTTCAGGAGGAGAACAAGCGGGGGCCTAACGTGGCGCGACTCATCGCGAGATTCGCCACCCGAATCGAAAGGGAAGAACAGACCCGCGCCATCCGTCAGCCTGAAAACAGGGACGACTTCCGCAATTTGATCTGGCGCGGCCGCTGGCACGTGAATCGTTTGACGCCACGCGACGCGGCGGTTGCACGCGCCGCCTTCGAGTCCGCGCTCGCGCTGTTTCCCAATTCCCCGGAAGCGCTGATCGAGAAAGCCATAGCGCTAGGCTGGGAGAAATGGGCGAGACGGTCGCCGCGCGAGGAATTTCGGGAGATAGCCGACCTCGCGCGCCGTATCATGCTGCTCGATCCCGACGATTGCCGAGGCTATTGGCTTGCCGGAATTGCCGCGGGCTGGTTGGGAAACCAGATTGCGAGCCTTGGGTTGCTGCGACGCGCGATCGAGATCGCTCCTAGTTTCGAACCGGCGCACGCCCAATTGGGCACGATGCTCAATCTTCTCGATCAGCCGGAGCGGGCTTTGGAATCGCTGAACTTTGCTTTGGGCCTCAGCCCGAACGACACCCATTTGTTCTTTCGATACAGCGAAATGGCCAACTCTTGGTTGCAGTTGCAGCGTTACGATCTGTGCATCGAATGGGCCGACCGGGCCCTCATCTTGCGGCCGGGATATTGGTACGCTCAGACGATGAAAATTCACGCGCTCGTGCAGGCCAATGATTGCGAGGGCGCACGCAAGATGGGCGAGGATTTTCGCCGGTTGCACCCAAGTTTCCATCAAGACTATCTCGAGTGGATTCCTTTCTTCGATCGGACTTGGGTGCGGCGTCTGTACGCCAGCCTCGAAATCGCGACCGACGGCGGCCTACGCTAGGCTTGGTATCCGGGCTCCAAGATCGTTTTACAGCTTACTTTATCCATGGGGGCGATGTTGCCGACTCTCAAGTATTTTCAAACCATTGAAGCCGACCAAGCCCAAACTCGCAGCGACGGCTTGGACTTGAGCGACCCCTTCGACTTGTCCGCGCTCGGCTCCGACACCTGGCTTTCGCGCCTGGAGCACAAGGCGTTCGATTTTTCGATAAAAGCGGGATTTTTTTTCCTGCGAAAGTTCTGGCCCGTCGCGCAATTTGGTCGCCTGTTGATCGTCAGCCGCGCGGCGGACGTGCGCAAGGTGCTCAAGGACCGCGAACATTTCGCGGTTCCGTTCGCCCTGGAGATGACGGAACTCGCGGGCGGCGAGACCTTCGTGCTCGGCCTGGAAGACGAGGGACACGATTGGCAACGCGCCATCATCGCGGGCGTCATGTCGCGCGACGACATCGTCGGAATGCGGGCGACGGCGCGCCGTATCACCGAGGCTTTGATCGCCAACTCGCGCGGGCGCATAGACGTGGTGAAAGACCTGTTCGCCCGCGTCAGCGCCGAGGTATGCCTTTCTTATTTCGGCCTGACGACGGCAGATCCCGACGCCTTTTCGGACTGGCTCCTTTCCATTTCTGCACTGCTGTTCGCGGACCCGTTCGGCAGCGCCCAGACCCGGGCCTTGGCGTTGAAGGGTTCCGCCGGCGTGCGTGGGGTCATCGACAAGGCGCTGGCGCTGGCGTCCTCTCAAGCCAATGACGCGACCTTGCTCAGCCGGCTCAAGGAAAAGCAGAAAACCGAGCCCGATCTGACAGACGCGAAGATCAAGGCGATCTTCGTCGGCCTCGCCACCGGTCTGGTGCCGACGACGACGCTTGCGGCCGGCAAGCTCATCGAGGAGTTGCTCGGTCGCCCCGACAAGCTCCGCCAAGCCATCGCTCTGGCGAACGCCGGCAATTTGGACGGGCTCCAGGCGCTGTTGTTCGAAGCCGCGCGGCTGAACTCGGCTTTGTCTCCCGGCCTGTGGCGCTATTGTCGCAAAGCCACAACATACGTCGACAGTCGTGGCCGCAGCACACCCGTCGCGCAAGGAACCGTCGTCCTGGTTGGCACGGCTTCCGCGCTCGTCGACAGCGCCGAGATCCCCGATCCCTATGCGTTCAAGACGGGCCGGCCGTCGTCCAGCTTCGATCTGGCTTTCGGCACAGACTGGCACGAATGCATGGGCAAATGGGTCGCGATGGCGTTGATCACGGAGATCGCCGCGATCGTGCTGAAATTGCCCGGTTTCAGGCCGGCCCCGGGACGCGACGGAAAGATGGGCTGGGTGGGGCCGTTCCCGCGTCGATTGGACGTCGTCTTCGACTCGCCCGCTGCCCCGGCGGGCTTCTCCATGGTGACGGTCGTCGCGCCGCTCGCTCCGGGGGCCAACGCCGGCAAGATCAAGGCGGCCCTGGAGGCCCTTGGCAATCCAGCGCCCGATCCCGTGAAGGCGGCGATAGAGCAAGCCGGAACGATCCATTTCATTTCCGCTTCCGTGCTCGAATTTGGCGACGCCGATAAGCCCCGGCCGCATTTGGTCATCGAAATCAACGCCGATGGCAATGACGAGCAGGCCATATCCGCGACGGCGCGCGCGCTAACCGCGACCTTGGGCGCGATCGTCACAGAGGCGACGCAAGTGGCTTCGCTCGAGAACGCGTTGCACCGCTACAAGATCGATCTCGAGACGCGGCCCTTTGGCGCCATTGGCCTCAATTTCCCAGGCTTGGGCGAATTTTCCGTGCGCGACATCGACCGTCAGTCGCAACTTGCCAACTTCTCGAAGGACGCGGTCGGCTTTTATCTGCAATCGCATCTGGGACGCGGCGGCCGCGCGCTGGACGCGCTGGAATTCGTGCGCGGCTTGATCCGTCCGACCGAGGCCACGGCAGCCACCGTCGCGGCCGACGCGTCCGGAAAGCTCGCGCAACTCGCCCGTCGTGGTCAGGCTTTCGCCGACGATCTCCTCCTGCCGAGCCGTCGCCGCCTGGCGATGATGGACTGGACGGAGCCGAGCCTCGGCGCGGCGCTTTGGGCGCTTCTCGCAGATTCCTCGGATTTGGTCTACGCAAAGTCCGCAGCGGCGCTGGTGTTCGCGATCTCCACCTATTGGGGTTTTCATTGGCTGCCTTGGCCGCACGCCAAGCTCTTCGAAGTCAAGGGCCTGCAATGGCTCGCGGACGCGGTCGGCGCGGTCGCCATCGGCGCGCTGATCACGGCCCTGGTGATCGCCCTGGTCGCCGTATTGGCGATCGTCTGGTTGCGGCGCCTCGAAACCAGCGACGTGCCGGACAACCGCGAGCCTACTTTGGCGACGATCCGCGCCGCCGCGGCTGTGGAGGACGCGCCGGGCTATGCACAGAACCACTTCACGTCCGTGTCCGAACTCAAGCCCGGCTTTTTCCGCAAGATGACGCTGGCCGCCTCGCTCTGGGGCATCAAGGAACTCGTGACGCGGCTCTACCGGCCCGGTTTCGTCCTCGATCTGGGCACCATCAATTTCGCCCGTTGGTTCCGGCCGCCGGGCGCCGAGAAGCTCGTGTTCTTCTCGAATTTCGACGGCAGTTGGCATTCCTATCTCGAGGATTTCATCACCAAGGCGCATGCCGGGCAGTCCGCCGCCTGGAGCAACGGCGTAGGCTTTCCCCGCACGCGCTATCTGATCCTCGACGGCGCCCAGGACGGGGATTCGTTCAAACGCTGGGTGCGTCGCCAGCAGGTGGTCACTCAGTTCTGGCGCCCCCGGTTTCCAGAGCTGCCCGCCAATATCAAACGCGCCAACGCCCTCATCCATTTCGGCCTCGCCCGAGCCGCCGATGAGACCGAGGCTCGGGATTGGCTGAGCCTGTTCGGTTCGATCCCGCGGCCCGATGGCCTCGTCGAGACCGACGAGGCGCAATCGCTGCTGTTCCGCAGCTTCGGCCATCTGCCCGAAGGCGAATTCATCGCCTTGCGGTTCCCGGATGATGCTTCCCGCTTGCGCAATTGGCTCAACGCCCTCGCCGGAGAAGCCGAGGTTTCCGGCTTGGGACTGAGTTTCGGCGATTATCCCGGCGACCCCAACGACACCGATAGGACGGCGGCGGTTGTTTCGCTGTCCCCGTCCGGCCTGATCAAGGCCGGCTTTCCGCTCGGCGGCGACGGCGAACCCTCGACGGAGTTCCCGAGCGCCTTCAATCTCGGCATGGCCTCGCGCAGCAAGGTCCTGGGCGATCTGGACCAGTCACACCCCAGGAACTGGCGTTGGTCCGACAGCGCGGACGCCCTGCTGATCGTGTTCGGCGCGACGCGTGAGGCGACCGCGCAATGCGTCGCCCGACATCTCGCAGCCCTGGGGCCGGGCGCGGAACTGCACCGCGTGCCGACGACTCCCACGGGCAAAGGTCTGGGTTACGAACCCTTCGGCTTCAGGGACGGCATTTCGCAACCAATCATCAAAGGCACGCGACGCCACGCCAAGGGAGCGCCCGACCGCGACCTGCTGGAGGCCGGCGAATTCATCCTGGGTTATCGCAACAGCGGCGGTTATTACGCGCCCTCCCCCGCCATGCCGGCGCAATACGATCCGCTCAATCGCCTGCCGACGAAGGAAACCGAGGCGCGCACGGATGTTCCCAAGCTCGACGCCTCGACGGCGCTGCGCGACTTCGGGCGCAATGGCAGCTTCCTGGCTGTGCGGCAAATCTCGCAGGACGTCGAAGGCTTTGACGCTCAGGCGGCAGGCCTGGTGACGAACCTCGCCCGAAAAGCCGAAGTCGAAAGCGTGATCGGCCGACCGATCACGACGGATTGGGTGAAGGCCAAGATGCTCGGCCGGAGGCAAGACGGCGCGCCGCTCCTCGACCGCGGCGCTCCCGTGCCGAGGAGCGTCCATCCCGACAACGACTTTGATTTCGCCTCCGACGACGTCGAGGGCCTGCGTTGCCCGGTCGGCGCCCATGTCCGTCGCGCCAATCCGCGCGCAAGTCTGGGCCATGACGATGCCGACAGTCAGACGATCGTCAACCGGCACCGCATCCTCCGTCGCGGCCGCCCTTATCGCTACACCGCGCCCTCGGGGAAGGACGAGCAAGGCCTGATGTTCGTCGCGGTCTGCGGCGACCTAGAACGGCAATTCGAATTCGTTCAGCAATCCTGGCTGAACGTGCCTGGCTTCGAAGATCTCCGCGGCGAGCCCGATCCGATCGTCGGCAGCACGGAGGGCGTGAATCCGGCGCGCGGCTTTACGATTCCCACCGCTTTCGGCCCGGTCTGCTTTTCGGGCCTGAAGCCGTTCGTGGAAATCAAGGGCGGCGGCTATTTCTTTCTACCAAGCCGATCCGCGCTGCTGTTCCTCGCCGATGCGATCGCCTTGCGTTCGCCGTGAGGCCGAGCGCGCTAGGGTCGAGCCCTTCGCAGCGCATGGTCGCGGATGATTTCGTAGACCATCTGCGCCGCGGGTGAGAGCGGGCGATTGCGCATCGTGATCAGGCTGTAGGGCTGAACGACGATCGGAAAGGTCGTCGGCAGCAGCGTCAGCGCCCCCGGCGCCACGCCTTCGCAGGCAAACCGGGCGGCCTCGACCGAAATCGCGGCGATGGCGTCCGAGCGCGCGACGAGCATCATCGAAAGCGTGAGCGAGGTCGTGTTGAGATAACGCTCCGGCGGCGTGACATTTGCGGCCAGAAACAAATTGTCGATCGTGCGCCTGAGCGGCGTGCCGCGCGGCTGCGTCACCCAGGGATATTCGCTCAGCGCTTGCACCGACAGCGGCGCGCGGGCCAGCAGCGGATGGTCGCGACGGACGATCAGGCTGGCCCGCTCCAGGCCGATCGTCAAGGTTTCGAACAGACGCGCCTCCAGGTCGTCGGGAACGCGGGCGATGATGAAGTCATGTCGAGCCGCGATGAGGTCACGCGCCAGCGTGATCGAGCTTTCGATCGCTACCTCGATCTCGATCTGCGGAGCCATCTCGCGGATTTCGGTCAGCGCCGGAGCGGCGAGATCGAAGGCCGGCGCGGACACGGCTCCGAACGCGACCGAACCACGCCGCCCGGCCCTCAGTTCGGCGAATTCCCTCTCGGCTTCCGAGAGTTGCAGCAGCACGGAGCGCGCGCGCCTCGCCAGGGACTGGCCCAGGGGGGTCAGTCGCACGCCGCGCGCCAGACGCTCGCAGAGCGGGGTTTCCAGCAACGCCTCCATCTCGCCGATCATTCGTGACGCGGCGGGCTGCGACATGTTCAGCGCTTGCGCCGCCCCGCTCACCAGCCCGGTCTCGTCGAGGGCGGCGATCAGGCGGAGATGCGAAAGTTTCAGGCGCGTCTGCGGCGGCGCGCGAAGGGATCGAGCACGATTTGCGGATTCAGGCATGATGACAGCGGAACCATATCAAAAGCGGATAGCCGACGGCGCTCAACGCATTTGACTGTCATATCATTCTCTTTCTAGTAGGCGAACGGGGAGAGGGTCGACGCAAAGCCGACCCACGACCGGATTTTTGCGCGCAGCCCGATGGGGCGCGCGTAGGAAGCTCACCGCTCTGGGAGGAAATGCATGGGTATCAAGAGTTTCGCGGCTGCGCTGGCGCTCGGCGTGTTCGCTTTTGCGGGCGTAGCTTACGCCCAGGACAAAGGCACCGTCGGCATAGCGATGCCAACCAAAACATCGGCGCGCTGGATTGCCGACGGCGACAACATCGTCAAGGCGCTGGCCGCCAAGGGCTACAAGGCTGATCTTCAGTACGCCGACAACGACATCCCGACCCAGCTCGCGCAGGTCGAGAACATGATCACCAAGAAGGAAAAGGTCCTGGTGATCGCGGCGATCGACGGCACGACGCTGTCCGACGCGCTGCAGAAGGCCGCCGATGCCGGTATCAAGGTCATTTCCTATGACCGCCTGATCGTCGGCTCGCCGAACGTCGATTATTACACAACCTTCGACAATTTCGAGGTCGGTGTCCTTCAAGCGACGTCCATACTCCACGGCCTCGGCCTCGACTCGGGCAAGAAAGGTCCGTTCAACATCGAGCTGTTCGGCGGTTCCGCCGACGACAACAACGCCTTCTTCTTCTATGATGGCGCCATGAGCGTTCTGCAACCGCTCATCGACAAGGGGACGCTGGTGATCGGCTCGAAGCAGTCCGGCATGGACAAGGTCTCGACCCTGCGTTGGGACGCCGCCACCGCCCAGTCCCGCATGGAAAACCTGCTTTCGGCCTTCTATAGCAAGAAGCATGTCGATGCGGTGCTTTCTCCCTATGACGGCATTTCGATCGGCATCATCTCGGCGCTGAAGAGCGTCGGCTACGGTTCGGCGGATCTGCCGATTCCGATCATTTCCGGACAAGATTGCGAGATCCCTTCGATCAAGTCGATCATCGCCCACGAACAATATTCGTCGGTCTACAAGGACACCCGCGAACTCGCCAAATCGGCCGCCGGCATGGTCGACGCGGTGCTCTCGGGCAAACAGCCAGAGATCAACGACACAAAGACCTACAACAACAAGGTCAAGATCGTCCCCTCGTTTCTGTTGAAGCCGGTCGCAGTTGACTTCAGCAACTGGAAGCCGGTGCTAGTCGACAGCGGCTACTACAAGCTCGATCAGTTGCAGTAATCGTCGCAAGCCACGTCTCCGCGCCGTGATCCGACGCGGAGACGCTTTTATGTGTGGCGTTCGAAGCCGGATTGCGGCAAAGTTAGGTACTTGAGGCAGGTTAGAGTTTGCGAATGAACGCAATCCTGGAAATGCGGGGAATCACCAAGAGATTTCCGGGCGTCATCGCGCTGCGCGACGTAAATCTCGCGGTCGAGCAGGGCGAAATTCACGCCATCTGCGGAGAGAACGGGGCCGGAAAATCGACCTTGATGAAGGTCCTGAGCGGCGTCTACGCCCACGGCTCCTACGAAGGGCAGATCGTTTACAAGGGCGAGGAACGGACTTTCGCCTCGATCCGCGACAGCGAACATCTCGGCATCATCATAATCCATCAGGAACTTGCGCTGGCGCCGCTGCTGTCGATCGCCGAGAATCTGTTCCTCGGCAACGAACCCGGTAAATACGGCGTGATCGATTGGTCCACGTCTTTCAGGCGCGCCAAAGAACTCCTCAAGACCGTCGGCTTGAAAGAATCGCCGAGCACGCTGATCACCAATATCGGCGTCGGCAAGCAGCAACTCGTGGAGATCGCCAAGGCGCTGGCGAAAAAGGTGCAGCTGCTGATCCTCGACGAGCCGACGGCGAGCCTCAACGAGGCCGACAGCGCCGCCTTGCTGAACCTTCTGCTCGAGTTCAAGTCGCAGGGGATGACCTCGATCATCATCTCCCACAAGCTCAACGAGATCGCCAAGGTCGCCGACAAGATCACCGTCATCCGGGACGGGTCCACGGTGGAAACGATCGATTGCCACGCCGAGCCGATCAGCGAGGGCCGAATCATCAGAGGGATGGTCGGCCGCGAGATGGCCGAGCGTTATCCGCCGCGCGATGTCGAGATCGGCGCGGAATTGTTCAGCATCGAGAACTGGCGGGTCGAGCATCCGCAGCATGCCGGCCGCGAGGTGGTGAAGGGGGTCAACCTTCACGTTCGGCGCGGCGAAGTTGTCGGCATCGCCGGCCTCATGGGGGCCGGGCGAACGGAACTGGCGATGAGCGTGTTCGGCCGAGCCTACGGGCGCAACATCCGCGGCAAGGCGCAGCTCGACGGCAAGACGCTGGACCTGTCGACCATCGAAAAGGCGATCAACGCGGGCTTGGCTTACGTCACCGAGGACCGCAAGACGCTGGGCCTCATCCTGAGCG
>Ga0302157_10003693_pt1 | contig 17056 bp, 14 predicted proteins | sample I_Bog_N3_3_FD_193502 | JGI IMG/M metagenome (GOLD analysis project Ga0302157, IMG submission 193502) | Peat permafrost microbial communities from Stordalen Mire near Abisko, Sweden - I_Bog_N3_3 | ecosystem: Environmental > Terrestrial > Soil > Wetlands > Peat | place: Sweden: Abisko, Stordalen...
TAGGGCCTTGGGCGTCCTGCAAGCAGCGGGCGCTGGCGGCGACCCAGACAGGATGTCCCTGCTTATGGCGCAGGCGAAACTGATAGTCGCTGATGATGCCGCCGTTCTGGGCAATGGCCTCGAGGAATTTTGGGCGGCCGTCATGGTCGAAATGCAGTTCCGCCACGTCATGGCCCAGAATCTCATCGATGCCATAGCCCAGCAAGGCTTCCATGGAGCGGGAAACCATGGTCAGCCGGCCCTGGTCATCGGTGCGGTAAAAGACGTCGGTCATATTGTCGAGGATGGCGCGCAGGTCGCTTTCCGATCGCTGCAAGGCTTCTTCCACCTGACGGCGCTCCGCCACTTCGATGGTCAGATCGTCGCGGGATCGCTCTATCTCGCTGCGGCTGGCGGCAAGATCGTCCAACAGGCCGACGATCTTCCAGCGCGACAGCAGCAAAAGGGCGCTGCCCAGCAGCAGCAGTGCCGCCACGCGGGCGATGACGCCCCGGCTTTCGGCCATGATCCCGTCAATGGAGGCGCCAACGGTTACGACCAGAGGATAATTGGGCAGAACCCCATAGGCGATCAGCCGGGGAATGCCGTCGGTGGCGGCGGAATTGCTGAAGGCGACACCTTCATCGCTTTTTTCGACCGCCGTCAGGAACAATTGCGAGCCGGCAATATTTTTGCCCAGATCAAGAGACGTGGACGCAGAACGGGCCAGGATTACGCCGTCGCGGCGGATCAGCGTGATGGCTCCACCCTCGTTGATGCGGGCTTTGGCGAAGGTCTGTTCCAGCATTTCCAACTCGATGGCCACATAGGCGATGGCCAGGCCATGGCTGGGATTGGACAGCCGGGTGGCCACGGCGATGGCCGTATGGCCAGTGGAGCGGCCCACATAGGGGGTGCTGACAGTGATGGCACCCGGCGGTTTGGCCATGGCGCCGACGAAATAATCCCGGTCGGCGACATTGGCCGGCTTGGAGCCTGGGGCGGGCGGAATCAGGTTCAGGCTGCCGTCGGCATCCACCAGACGAAAGGTCAGGGACTTGTTGTTGACCTTCTGGAAGTCGCGGACCAGCGCGGCGAATTCGGGGTCGTTGCGGGCGTCGCGGTCTGGATGGTCGATCACCCAGCGGTTGGCCATGGCCAGGAAGGTCTCGGTAATGGTGAAGACCGAGCTGACATGCTCTTGCATGGCGACCCGCTGGTGGTCCAGCACCTGCTCCATGGTGTGGCGGCGATTTTCCTGCAGGTTATGGGCCCACAGGCCGAACAGACCCCACAGCACACAAAGGGCAGTGAGCATCGTCCAAGTCACCGCTTTGCGGGCGGATTGCTCGGTCCGATGGTGTGATTGTTCTGATTGGCCTAAAAACAAGTCCCTGGAGCCCCCGCCTCTTCAGCCAAAAGTTTAATCAAATTTTATTCAATTTGACAGGACTAATTGGCTGGCGAGGGGAGGGGCTTATTCTGCGAGTTGTACTCTCACCCGCACTTCGAGTGGCCGCAGTTGGTGCAGCTGTCGCAGCCTTCCTGGCGGATCAGGGTGGGCTGGCCGCATTTGGGGCAGTTGCGCATCCCGTTTTTGGGTTTGCCGCTGCCAGCCAAGGACGACTGGGCATAGGCCTGCTTCTTGGCTTCGATGAAGGCGTCTTTTTCGGCCTTGGGGTCGGGCAGGAAGCCGATGTTGATCATATGGCGTTCGATGACGTCGCCGATGGCCGCCAGCAGCGAGGGGATGTAGCGTCCGCCCATCCATTGACCGCCGCGCGGGTCGAACACCGCCTGCAACTCCTCGACCACGAAGGCGATATCGCCGCCACGGCGGAAAACCGCCGAGATCATGCGGGTCAGGGCCACGGTCCAGGCGAAGTGATCCATGTTCTTGGAATTGATGAAGACCTCGAACGGACGGCGGCGGCCGTCCTGGATAATGTCGTTCAGGGTGATGTACATGGCATGGTCGGAATCCGGCCAACGCACCTTGTAGGTCGCCCCCGGCAATTCCTCGGGACGATTCAACGGCTGGGTCAGATGGACCACGGCTCCGGCGTCGAAGGCGTCTTCGGCCATGGTATGAGTGGGGCCTAGGGGCAGTTCCCGCTGAGGCTGTTCGGTGACCTTCTGCTCGTCGGACTTCACGGTCAGGACCGAGCCGGTGATGTCGTTGGGGCGATAGGTGGTGCAGCCCTTGCAGCCCTGATCATAGGCCTGCATATAGACCGACTTGAACTCCTCGAAGCCAATGCCTTCCGGAACATTGATGGTCTTGGAGATGGAGCTGTCGATGTACTTCTGCACCGTCGCCTGCATGACCACATGGTCCGAGGGCGACAGGGTCTGGGCATCGACGAAATAGTCCGGCAGGGGAGCGAATTCGCCGCGCAGCCGCTTCCAGACGCGCACCGCATAGTCGGTGACGTCCTCTTCCTTGCGGCTGCCGTCGGGCATCAGGACGGTGCGGCTATAGCTGAAGCTGAAGACCGGCTCCAATCCCGAGGACACATTGTCGGCGAATAGCGAGATGGTGCCGGTGGGGGCGATGGAGGTCAGCAGGGCGTTGCGGATGCCATGCTTCTTGATGGCCTCCTGCACCTCGGGCTCCAGGGACTGGATGGTTTCTCCGGCCAGATATTTCTCGGCGTCATAAAGGGGGAAGGCCCCTTTTTCGGCGGCCAGTTCGGCAGACGCCAGATAGGCGGCGCGGCGTAAGGTGGAGAGCCACAGCTCGGTCAGGCGGATGGATTCCTTGCCGCCGTAACGGGCTCCGCACATGATCAGGGCGTCGGCCAGACCGGTGATGCCAAGTCCGATGCGGCGCTTGCTCTCGGCCTCCAGGCGATGCTGGGGCAAGGGATAGTTCGAGATGTCGATGACATTGTCCATCATGCGCACAGCCGTGCGCACCAGGCGCATCAGCTTGGCCTGATCGATGGCGGCGCCATCTTCGAAGGGCTTTTCCACCAGCCGCGCCAGATTGACCGAGCCCAGCAGGCAGACGCCATAGGGCGGCAAAGGCTGCTCGCCGCAAGGGTTGGTGGCGTGGATGGTCTCGGCGTAATGCAGGTTGTTCAGGCGGTTGATGCGGTCGATGAAGATCACGCCCGGTTCGGCATAGGCATAGGTGGCCCGCATGATGCGGTTCCACAGCTCGCGGGCCGGCAGGCTCTTGAAGGTGCTGCCGTTGAAGGTCAGCTCCCAGGGCTCGTCGTTCTTGACGGCCTTCATGAAGGGATCGGTGATCAGGACCGACAGATTGAACATGCGCAGACGCCCGGCTTCCTGCTTGGCGTCGATGAAGGCTTCGATGTCGGGATGGTCGCAGCGCATGGTGGCCATCATGGCGCCTCGGCGCGAGCCGGCGCTCATGATGGTGCGGCACATGGCGTCCCAGACGTCCATGAAGCTTAAAGGCCCCGAGGCATCGGCCCCCACGCCCTTGACCGCAGCCCCCTTGGGCCGCAGGGTCGAGAAGTCATAGCCGATGCCGCCACCTTGCTGCATGGTGACGGCGGCTTCCTTCAGATGCTCGAAGATGCCCGACATATCGTCGGGGATGTCGCCCATGACGAAGCAGTTGAACAAGGTGACCTTGCGGGCGGTGCCGGCGCCGGAAACGATGCGGCCAGCCGGCAGGAAGCGGAAGTCGTGCATGGCTTCAAAGAAGACATCGGCCCAGGCCTCTTTGTCCTTGGGCTCGGCCTCGGCCAAAGCATTGGCGATCCGTCGCCAGCTGTCGTCGATGGTCTTATCCATCACCTCGCCGCCCGGACCCTTGAGCCGGTATTTCATGTCCCAAATCTGCTGCGAGATGGACGCGATCTGCGTCATAGCCGTTCTCCACCCGCTGCCCCTTAAGGCAGCCCGTCTTTATGTCTTTATGAAGACGCGACTCTAGGAGCCGGAAGGGCCGGCGTCAAGGCCTCGTTCTTATTTTGTTTCCACAGAAGAGATGGGGATAAGCCTTTGTCCATAAAGGATAAACGGACTTATCCCCGTTGTTCAGAGAGGGCTTGGGTCTGAGCTTCAAGCCTTTTCCACAGCCGCCTTGGGAAGCTGTGGAAAACGCAGGGTGGCCTCGGCCTCGAGGGCCCGGGTGGCGGTCTCGATACGGCTTTCCAGCTCGGGCATCAGCAGCTTGCGGTTCATGCCGGGCGCTATGGCCGGCAGGAATTCCAAGGTGATGCAGCCGGCATGGCGCAGGAAGGAGTTGCGGCCCCAGAACAGGCCTGAGTTCAAGGCCACCGGCACCAGCGGCAGCTCCAGCCCGGAATAAAGGGCGGCGATGCCGGAATGGTATTCGCCGGTCACGCCGGGGGGCTGGCGATGGCCCTCGGGGAAGATGATGACCTGACGGCCTTCGGCGGCGGCGACCTTGGCGGCATCCACCATCAGCTTCAGGGCCTTCATCCCGGCCTTGCGGTCGATGGCCACCTGGCCGGTCTTTTGCAGATACCATCCGATGAAGGGGAGGGACAGCAGCTCCTTTTTCAGCACATAGGCCGGGTCGGCCAGGATGCGGTGAAAGATCATGGTGTCCCAGGCCGACTGATGCTTGGCGGCGATCAGGCAGGCTCCCGCGGGCAGGTTCTCGATGCCTTTGATCTGATAGGTCAGGCCCAGCACCCGTTGCTGCAGAAACAAGGCCCCCGACAGCCACAGGCGGGCCCCGGCCTGCATCAGTTTGCGCGGCCCCAGCAGCAGCGGCAGATAGATCAGGCATACCCCCAGCGTCCAGGGCAGAAACAGCAGCTGGTAAACCAGGGAGCGAAGCAGGGTCACGGGGTTTCCTCCAGCATTTCGACCCAGTGGCGCAGATGGGCCCCCAGGAACTTGGTATATTCGGCGGCGATCAGATGGGCGGTGCCCGGCCACAGCCACCATTGGCTCAGTTTCACCTTATGGGGAAAAACCGGGTGGGGGACAATGGCAACCTGGGGCATGGCGTAGCGAAATTCCAGCAGGCTGCGCTGCATATGGTAGTTCGAGGTCACCAGCCGCAGGGAATGGAAGCCCTCGGATTGCATCCAGGCGGCGGTTTCCACCGCATTGCCCACGGTATTGTCGGCGGCATGGCCCAGAACGATGCAACATTCCACCTCGTCGGGCTTTTGCCGCGACAGGCGCAGAAGCTCGGCGACATCGACGCCGCGATAGACGCCCGAGACGAACAGCTTTTGGCCCATCTTGCCGCGCAGAAGCTCGAGCCCGGTCTCCAGGCGCTCGGTGCCGCCGGTCAGGACGACGATGGCGTCGGTGGGGCTGTTGCTATCCTCCAGGCTGCCGGGGATGACCGAGGCGTACCACAACAGGCCGGCCAGCCAGAAGATGGCGAGGGCCAAGGGCGCTCCGGTCCAGCGGAACAGCAGTCTGTAAGCACGGCGAAGTCCCATGGCCGGTCTCTAGATCATCCGCGCCAGACTGGCGTGGACCGTCAGGCGGGCGGTCAGCATGGCCAGGAAGGCGGCGGCGAAGGGCAGCACCATGACGGCGATCCAGCCCAGCAGCGGCAAGGACAGATCGGCCAGGAAGCCGCCTTCCATCTGCCGGGTGGTATAGGCCAGGGCGGCGGTCATGGGGATGGTCAGGCCAAGGCCGAACAGCCCGCCTCGAATTCCTAAGGTAAAGGCGCGGTCGGCGAACTGGCGGGCGATATAATCGTCGGTGGCGCCCACCATATGCAGCACCTCGATGACCTCGTGATGCACGGCCATGCCGGTGCGGGTGGCATAGATGACGGTGGCCGAGGTGACGCCGCCGATCAGCACCACGATGGCAATGGCCAGCCATTCGATGGACCGAGAGATGCCGATCAGTCGGGCCAGCCAGACCCGGTGGTCGTCCAGGGACGCGCCTGGGACCGCCTTGGACAGCCGCGACTCCAGCTCGACCAGATCGGGGCGGGCGTCGGGGCGGACGGTGACGTCGATCAGGGCCGGCAGCGGCAGTTCCTTCAGCAGTTCGCTATTGCCCAGCCAGGGGGCCAGCAGGGCCGCCAGTTGTTCCTGGGACAGGGCGCGGGCCTTGGCGATGCCGGGGCTTTCGGCCAAAAGCTTGACCGCCTGATCAACCCGAACCTTGGTCTGCTCGAAGGATTCCGAGGCATCGCCGGGGGCGGCGGCAATCTCGACGGTCAGGGTGCCCGAGACATCGCGGTCCCAGCGGCCGATCAGAGTGTTGAGGATGAAGACGCCGGCCAGGGCCACGGCGCAAAGGAAGACCATGGGGGCGACCAGCCAGGGCAGGAAGCGGCTGGTGGCATCGCCCTTCAGGGGCAGATCGGAATGGCGGGCGGAAAAGAGGGTCATCCCTGTTCGAGCCTCCCATTCTCCAGATGCAGGCGGGGATGGCCCAGGCGTTTGACCAGGCTTTCATTATGGGTGGCGACCAGGACGGTGGCCCCAAGCTTGTTCAATTCCTCGAACAGATACATCAGCCGCATGGCGATATCGTCATCCACATTGCCGGTGGGTTCGTCGGCCAGCAAAAGATCGGGCCGCCCGATGACGGCCCGCGCGATGGCCACCCGCTGCTTTTGGCCGCCGGACAGGGTGGGCGGCTTGGCCGACAGATGATCGGCCAGTCCCACCCAACCTAAAAGGTCGGGGACGAATTTATGGACATCGGCCTCGGTCGCCCCCGAGATGCGCAGTGGCAAGGCTACATTGTCCAGGATCGACAGATGGTCCAGCAGGCGGAATTCCTGGAACACCACCCCGATGCGCCGACGCAGGGCCGGCAACTCGTAGCGTTTGGCGATCAAGGTGTCGCGACCGAATAGGGTGACCCGCCCACGGCTTGGTTTTTGCGCCAGATACATCATGCGCAGCAACGACGACTTGCCGGCCCCGGAAGGACCGGTCAGGAAGTGGAAAGAGCCGGCAGGCAGGGCGAAATTGACGTCCTGGAGGATTTCCGGCCCATGGTCATAGCGCAGCCCGACCGAGTCGAACTCCACCACATTGCCTTGGTCCGCGGCTGCTCGTCGCAAGGGATCACCTCATGAAAATCGGGGGCAGGATGGCATGGGGGCAACGGCCCGTCCAGAGCGCGATAAAGAAAGCCATACTATCCTTCACCACCATGCGCTTGTGTTGAAACCGTCCTCGCCCTATAAAGAACAATGAATTAGCGGTTTAGCCTGTCCATGAAAGTCACTTGTCCTAGCTGTGATACCAACTTCACGGTTCCCGAAGCGGCCCTGGGCACGCGGGGACGAGTGCTTCGCTGCGCCCGCTGCGGACATAAATGGCACCAAAATCCGGCCATCGTGGAAGACGAAGTCCCGTTGGAAATGCCGGCCAAGGCTCCGGCCCGTCAGACTGCCGCCTCCAAGCTCCGAGCCCCCATCCTGGAAGAGCCGATCGCCGATCAGGACTTCGAGGAAAGCGAGGGTCAGGGCGGGCTGCCCGGCTTCAATCTTAATTTCGGCGGCGATGGCGCCAGCTTCAGCTTCGCCTCGGGGCCCACGTCGGATTCCCTGGAAGAAGACGATGAGCCTGCCGGTGGCACCCTGGGCGGTCCCTTGGGCGAGGACGAAGATCCCTTCGCCCATATCGCCGAGCTGATGGGTGCTTCGCCCGAACCGATCCCCGACGTCTTCGCTTCGCCTCCGCCCAAGCCTAAGCCGCACCGCAAGGGCGGGGTCGGCCTATGGCTGCTGGTGCTCCTGATCCTGTTGGTCAGCATTGCCGGGGGGCTTTATGGCCTGCAGGACAAGGTGGTGGATTATGTTCCGGGTGCCGCTTCGGTCTATGAAGAGATGGGTCTGCGCAATGAAGTGGTGGGCGCTGGCCTGATCTTCCGCAATTACAACTCCGAACGCATGGTTCAGGAAAACAGCGAAGTCCTGGTGGTGCGCGGCGTCATCGCCAACACCACCGACAGCGTCCGCGAAATCCCCCTGTTGCGTCTGGCGCTTTATAACGACAAGACGCTGTTGCAGAAGAAGATCATCAGCCCGCCGCAGACGGCGCTGGATGCCCATGGCTCGGTCGGCTTTCGCATCACCCTGGAGCAGCCGGACCCTTCGGCCAGCCGCTTCGAAGTGACCTTCGCCTCGGCCCGTGGGCCCGAGGACGAATCGCCGACGCCACCGGCTCCTCCTCCGGCTCAGTAATCTCTACATCAACTGCCGCAGTTTGGCCGTGGCGTAAGCCAGGTCTTGGCGCAGGCTTGCCGCCTCGCCGATGGATACCGTGCAGGTCATGCCGGCGGAGAGCAGGCGGTCTTGGCCAATGGGGTCGAGGGCGATGCGCACCGGGATGCGCTGGGCCAGACGGATCCAGGTAAAGACCGGGTTGATGCTGGCCAACGAGCCGCCGGCGGTTTCGGCGTTCTGGTCGGCGATGCCGCGGCTGATGCTGTCCACCTTGCCGGTCAGGGCCGGGCCACCGCTCATCAAGGTGACGGTGGCGGGGGCACCGACGCGCAGGTCGGTCATCTTGGTTTCCTCGAAATATCCGGCGACCCAGAAGGAATCGCTGTCGACCACCGCCACCGAGGCCTGTCCGGCCTGGGCGTAATCGCCGACGCGCATGCGCAGATTGGTGATGAAGCCATTGACCGGCGAGCGGATGACCGTGCGTTCAAGATTGAGCTTGGCCAGATGTAATCCGGCCTCGGCCTCGCCGACGGCGGCTCCGGCCACGCTGGCGGTGCCGCTGTATTGCTCCTTCTCCTCGTTCGAGGCGACCAGATCGCTCAGTCCAGCCCGGCGCTGGGCCCGGGCCTGGGCCACCTTGCGGTCGAAGGCCTTGCCGTTAAGGCCGGCCTCGGCCTGGGACAGGGCCAGACGGTAACGCTCGGGGTCGATGACGAACAGCACGTCGCCCTTCTTGACCGGCTGATTGTCGGCGACGGCGACCTGGATGACGGTGCCGGCCACTTCCGGGGCGATGCTCACCACTTCGGCCCGCACCCGGCCGTCGCGGGTCCAGGCGGCGTCCATATAGTGATGCCACAGAGCCATCCCCAGCGGCAGGGCGCAGGCGGCGGCGATGACGGTGACCAGGACGCGGGTCAGTTTCTTGATCATGAATACACCAGGGCGGTCAGAATGAAGACGAACAGGGACAATTCGGCCAAGCCGACGTTCCAGACTTTGAACAAAAGGCCGCTACGGGCGGCCAGCCAGCGCACCAGGAAAAACGGCCCGGCGGCCAGCAGCAGATGAACCAGGAAGGGCGGGACATAAATGCCTATCAGGTCGAATTCACGGAGCGGGATCATGAGGGGATCCTTTGGAAGAAGCGGCGGTGACGTCCCAAAAGGACGGCGATTTCGGTCAGCGAAGCGGCGGCGCGCATGGGGGTTCGGGACTCCTCCGAGTTCCGCTCCTGGGCCAGCAGGCTTAAGGATTGCGCGGCTTCGCGGCAGGCGGTGACGGCGGCATGGGGGGCGGCGGCCAGATGGCGCAAGGCCTCGCGGGCGGCCGAAACCCCGTCGCGGGCGACCTCGTCGCCAGCCAGCAGGCCTTTGACCCGCACCAACTCGCGGCCCAGGCGCAGGGCGGCGAAGCCTCCGCGCAGCAAGCCGTCCTGGCGCACTCCGGCGGCGCGGATGCGGGCGCCCAACTGGATCAGCCGCTCGTGCATGCGGCCTTCCCAGGCCTCGGTGCTGGAGACGCTGCCTTGCAGCAGGGATTGCAGATCGCCCTGGATGGCGCGGACCAGAGCCCGCACATGGCGGCGGGGATCGACGGGCAGGATCAAGCGGTTGGCCAAAGCCGTCAGGGCCGCGCCGCCGACGGTGGCCAGGGCGTTGTTGAGAAAGGCCTCCGGCGAATAATTCATCGGGTTGGTGGGGGCCAGCAGGGTGATGAAGAAGACGTAGAAGCCGATGGACAGAAAGGCGGTCTTGGGTTGCATGGACATGGCAATGCCGATCAGCAGCGGCACGGCCAGCACCAAAGCCAGTTCAGGGAAGCCGCTGATGCCCGGCAGGACATACAGCAGATAGAGATAGCCGACGATGGAGGCCAAAGACGTGCCCCAGACGAAGGAAATGGCGTCGTTCACCGGGCGGTCGCGCATGGCCAAAAGGCCGATATTGGGCACCACCGAGGCGACCATGCACCAGCCTGCGGGCCAGGAGGTGGCGAACCAGATGGCCCCAGTCATCCAGACGGTGATGCAAGCCCGAAAGCCGTTGATCAGGCCCCAGGAGATATCGCGGTGACGCCAGATGCGGGTTTTGCGGGCCGTGGGCAGCTTGGCGGCTCCGGCCAGGACAAGCGCGCCCTCCAGGCAATAGCCCAACTCGTCCACCATCTCGTCCAGGCGATCGATGGCGGTGGTCACGCTTAAGGAATCGGCGCTGATGGTCTCTTCCAGGTCTTGGCCCAGACGGCGCAACTCCTCGCGGCAGGCCTGCAATTCGTCATGGGCGGAAGAGGCCTCCAGCCGGGCCAACAGATCAAGGATGCGCCGGTCCAGGCCGTGGGGCAGGCCTTGCTCGCCCAGTCGGCCGAGGGCTTCGTGGGTCGAGGCGGCGGCGGTCAGAACCCCGAACATGGCCATGGTGGCTCCGCGTAAGGCGTCTTCCAGATCGGCCATGCCGACGGCGGTCTCGATGGCGGCGAATTCCACCATGGCGTCCAGGGCGGCGATTTCATTGGCCAGGGCCCGGCGCTGCTCCGACAGCAGAGGGGCCGCGACCCCTTGCAGGGATTGGCGGGCATAGGCGGCCAGATGGCGCAGCGCCAGCTTCAGCTTGGCCTCCAGGCTTTCCTCGGCCTTGCGGCTGCTGGTCAGAGAGGCCACCAGAGCGGAACAGGCGATGCCTAAGCCCACCACCGTGACCCGGCTGACGGCCAGATCGAAAATCCGCTCAGGGGTATCGATGCCGGGCATGGTGATCAGGACCACCGTATAGCCCGCCAGCACCGCGCCATAGGAACGGAAGCTGCGCAGCAGGGTCGAGGCCATGGTGCAGACCCCCATCCACAGGCTGAGGCCCAGGATGAACATCTCGGGGGATTGGGCGAAGAGTCCCATCAGCACCAGGGCCATGACGGCTCCCACCAGGGTGCCGCCCATGCGGTAGAGGCTTTTCGACAGAACCATGCCATGCATGGGATGGGCGACGATCAAGACGGTGGTGGCCGCCGAATAGGGGGTGTCCAGCTCGAACAGATAGGCCAGCCACAGGGCCAGCAGAGCCGCAGAGACCGTGCGCAGGCAATGAAGGTACAGGGAGCGTTGCAACTGGCTCATGTCAGAGCGGCATCCTTGGCCGGACGGCGCTGGTTGTCCTCGATGCGCTGGAACAGGGCCAGGCAGAGTTCGAGTTGGGCGTCGCTGATGCCCGCGGTCAGATGGTCCGCCACCTGGGTGGAGACATCGATGGTGCAGGCATGGATGGCCCGGCCCGTCTCGGTCATATGCAGGGTTTTGCTGCGGCGATCCTCGGGAGAATCCCGGCGTTCCACATATCCTTGGGCCTCCAGCCGGTCGAGAAGCTGCACCACCGACGGCGGCTCGATGTCCAGGGCGATGGCCAAATCCTTCGGCCTGACTCCGTCCCCCAGCCGGCCCAGATAGAACAACGGCCTCCAGGTCGAGGCGGTCAGGCCGTATTTACTAAGTTCGGCATCGACGCCGTTGCGCCACAGCCGAGACAGCTTGACGGCGGCCAATCCGAAATCGCGGCGCAGGAGGGATGTGGAAGCGGTCATGTCGGGCTCACTTTGATTAGGAGACTAATAATATGTCGCCTACCTATTTAAACGCAACCCATCCTGACGGATAAGGTGATGAGGAATTTGATCGGAGGGCGTTCTTCCCTTTATTCCCTCGGGCCACTATGGCTATGCTGTGACAAAGGCGGGGAGGCCGCAGCATAGCGGTGCCAACAAGAAAGAATCTCAAGAGGACTCAATGGCCCAACCATCCATAGCTCTGACGGGTGTCGAGCGGAGTTTCGCCGCTGATGAGGTCATCGTCTCGAAGACGGACCTTCAGGGGCGCATCATCTATGCCAACGATATTTTCATCACCCTAAGCGGCTATGTGGAAGAGGAACTGTTGGGCGCACCCCACAATATCCTTCGCCATCCCGATATGCCGCGTTGCGTCTTCAAGTTCCTGTGGGACCGTATTGCGGCGGGCCACGAGGTCTTTGCCTATGTGGTCAACCGCAGCAAGGACGGCGGCCACTATTGGGTCTTCGCCCATGTCACGCCCTGTTATGGCAAGGATGGCAAGATCGTCGCCTATCATTCGACGCGGCGCGTTCCTCAGCCCAAGGCGCTGGAGGCGGTCAAGCCCCTCTATGCCACCTTGCGGGCCATCGAGGAGCGCAATGCCGACCGTAAGCAGGGCACGGATCAGTCCCTGGCGGCTTTGGTGGAAACGGTCGGCAAGGCGGGTTTTGCCGATTATGACCGCTTCATCATGAGCATCAGCCGCTAAGGGGGGCGATCCAATGAACCATTCCAATCTTCGTAGCGGCCTGACCCTGCTGATCGTTGGCTATGCCGCGACCTTGGTGTTGGCGGCGGTGTTGGCCTTCAGCCAGTCTGGCGGCGTAGCGACCTTCGTTCTGATCGCCGTCGCCTTGCTGGCGGCGCTGCTGGTCTGGCAGGCCCTCAGCCTGGGCCCGCGCCTGACTGCTATGATGGATCTGATCCGCCGGGGCGCGCAGGTGGCCATGGAGGCCTCTCACGGTGATCTGAATGTCCGCATTACCCGCATCGGTCGCACCGACGAGCTGGGGCAGCTGATGACCGGCCTGAATCGCGTGCTTGATCTGACCGAGGAATTCGCCAAGGACACCGGCGCCGCCATGAGCCGGGCCGGGGCCAAGGAATATTTCCGCTATATCCCCGAACAGGGCCTGCGCGGCGACTACCTGGCCTATGCCCGGGTGGTCAACAAGGTGCTGGATGACATGGCGGCCCGCCACGAGGAAACCACCCTGTTCGAGAGCTTGGTGCACGAGAAGGTCGAGCAGGTGGCCAATTCCACCCTGGGCATCACCAAAACCGCCACCATGATGGCCCATCGCTCGGAAAGCGCCGGCGGTCAGACCCTGAACGTCGGCAAGGTGGCGGAAGCCACCACCGAACGAGCCGAGGCGGTGTCGGAAGCCACCCGCCAGTTGGCCGTCGCCGTCAATGAGATTGCCCAGCAGGTAGGGCAATCGGCCTTGGTCGCCCAGCAGGCGGTTTCCACCATCAGCGCTACCTCGGACCGCATCGCCGGTCTGGCGGGATCGGTGCAGGAAATCGGCACGGTGGTGCAATTGATTACCGACATTGCCAGCCAGACCAACCTGCTGGCCCTGAATGCCACCATTGAAGCGGCCCGGGCCGGTGAAGCCGGTAAAGGCTTCGCCGTGGTCGCCAACGAGGTGAAGAATCTGGCCAACCAAACGGCGCGGGCCACCGACGAGATCAGCCGCCAAGTCACCACCATCCAGGATGCCGCCAGCGGCGCCGTGGCCGACATCAACGGTGTGGTGGAGACCATCCGCCGCATCGACGAGATTTCCGCCGCCATCGCCAGCGCCGTGCAGGAACAGGAAGCCTCGACCCGCGAAATCTCGGCCCATATCGAGGAAGTGGCGGTGCAGGCCCATGACGTGTCGCAGAGCGTCGCCCAGGTGGCGGCCTCCTCGGCCCAAGCCTGCGGCGGCACCGTCCGCGTGCTGTGGAGCGCCAATTCCCTGGGCAAGGTCGTGGCCGACCTGAGCCAACAGGTCGATGACTATGTGAAGAAGGTCAGCTAAGGCCAAAGGCTATAAAACAAAAACGCCGCCCGGGTTTCCCTGGGCGGCGTTTTTTTTGGCTGCGACGACCTTATTTGGGGTCGCGGCGGATCAGGGTGCCGGCGCCGTGGGGCGTGAACAGCTCCAGCAGCATGGCATGGGGAACGCGGCCATCCAGGATGACGGCGGCCTGGACGCCCTGTTCCACGGCATGCAGGCAGGTCTCGACCTTGGGGATCATGCCGCCGGTGATGGTGCCGTCGGCGATCAGATCCTTGGCCTGCTGCATGGTCATTTCCGGGATCAGGTTGCCCTGCTTGTCCAGAACGCCGGCCACGTCGGTGAGGAACAGCAGGCGCTGAGCCCCCACAGCGCCACCGATGGCGCCGGCCGAGGTATCGGCATTGATGTTGTAGGTTTCGCCCGAAGGACCGACGCCGGTGGGCGCGATCACCGGAATGATGTCGGATGCCTTGAAATGCTCCAGCACGTGGGGATTGATCTCCACCGGCTCGCCGACGAAGCCCAGGTCCAGCACCTTTTCGATCTCGGAATCCGGATCCTTCTGGGTGCGGCGCAGCTTGCGGGCGCGGATCAGACCGCCGTCCTTGCCCGACAGGCCCACGGCGAAACCGCCGGCCTGATTGATGGCCGAGACGATTTGTTTGTTGATGGAGCCGGCCAGCACCATTTCGACGATCTCGACGGTGGCCTGATCGGTGACCCGCAGGCCGTCGATGAACTCGCTCTTGATCTTCAGACGTTCCAGCATCTTGCCGATCTGCGGCCCGCCGCCATGAACCACCACCGGGTTGATGCCGACCTGACGCAGCAGCACCACGTCGCGGGCGAACAGCATGGCCAGATTGTCGTCGCCCATGGCATGGCCGCCGTACTTGATGACGATGGTTTCATCGGCATGCTGGCGGAAGAAGGGCAATGCCTCGGAGAGGGTGCTGGCTTTTTCCAGCCAGGCGGCCCGCTCGTCGATGCGGGTGGGATCGGCGGTCATGTTAGGAACCTCCTCACACGGGTGGTTTGGCGAATGATGTAATCTCGGCCCGCAGTTCGGGAATGCCGAAACCGCTTTCCGAACTGGTCGACAGAATTTGCGGATGGGCGGCCACATGGCGGCTGACTTCCGCCGAGACGGTGGCGGTCATGGTGGTCAGGGCCGAGGGCTTGATCTTGTCGGCCTTGGTCAGGACGATCTGATAGACCACGGCGGATTTGTCCAACATGGTCATGACTTCGTGATCGACGTCCTTCAGGCCGTGGCGGCTGTCGATCAGGACATAGCAACGCTGCAGCACGACGCGGCCGCGCAGATAGTCGTTGACCAGCTGGTTCCAGCCGGCGACCAGATCCTTGGGGGCCTGGGCGTAGCCATAGCCCGGAAGATCCACCAGCATCAGCCGATGGCCCAGGTCGAAGAAGTTGAGCTGCTGGGTCCGGCCCGGCGTGTTGGAGGTGCGAGCCAAAGAGTTTCGCCCGGTCAGGGCGTTGATCAGGCTCGATTTGCCAACATTGGAGCGTCCGGCAAAGGCCACCTCGGGCAGGTCCGCCACCGGCAGCCGGTCCAGGGTGGCGGTGCCGACGGCGAACTCGCATTCCTTGGCGAAGAGCAGCCGGCCCGCCTCCAGGCGGGCCTTCTGTTCCAATTCGGCCCGAGCCGCTTCCTGTTCGGGGGTGAGGGGCTCGGTCACTTGGCGCGCTTCATGATCACCCATTGCTGGACGATCGACAGGCTGTTGCTCCAGGCCCAATAGATCACCAGACCAGCCGGGAATTTGGCCAGCATGTAAGTGAAGATCAGCGGCAGGAAGGTGAACATCTTGGCCTGCACCGGATCGGTGGGCTGGGGGTTCAGCTTCTGCTGGGCCCACATGGTCACACCCATGATCAGCGGCCAGATGCCGATATGCAGCATCTCGGGCGGGGTCCAGGGGATCAGGCCGAACAGGTTGAACAGGCTGGTGGGATCAGGGACCGACAGGTCATGAATCCAGCCATAGAACGGAGCCTGACGCATCTCGATGGTGACATAGAGCACTTTGTAGAGAGCGAAGAACACCGGGATTTGGATCAGGATCGGCAAGCAGCCCGAGACCGGATTGGCCTTTTCGCGCTTGTAGAGAGCCATCATTTCCTGGTTCAGGCGGGCCTTGTCTTCGGCGAAGCGAGCCTGCAGTTCCTTCATTTCCGGCTGCAGCTTCTTCATCTTGCTCATCGCGTGATAGGACTTGTTGGCGATGGGGAAGAACGCGCCCTTGATCACCACGGTGAACACCATGATGGCGATGCCGAAGTTGGGGATATGGGCGTGGATGAAGCGCAGGAAGTGGAAGAAGGGAATGGTCAGCAGCCAGAACATGCCGAAGTCGATGGACAGATGCAGCTTCAGATCGCCATCGGGGACGATCTGCTTGCTGTAGCCGTCCAGCTTGTCCAGCTCCTTGGCGCCGGCGAACAGATGGCTGTCGGAGGTGACGGTCTTGCCCGGCTCGATGACCAGGGCAGCGCCCAGCCAGTCGGTCTGATAACGGTCCAGACCATCCACCGAACGCCAGCTCATGCGCGACTGAACTTCCGACTTCTGGTCGGGGATCAGGGCGGTCAGCCAGTATTTGTCGGTGAAGCCAACCCAGCCGCCGGTGGTTTTATGCTCCAGCAGATGGTCGTCGTCCTTCAGGGACTTGTACTTGGTTTCCTTCGAAGCGCCGTCGAACACCCCGATGGGGCCTTCATGCAGGATCGAGGAATTGGCGTCGGCCTTGGGCGTGCCCCAGCGCGACACCAGCCCATAGGGGAACAGGGTCACGGTCTGGGCGCCCATGTTCTCGACGCTTTGGCTGACGGTGAACAGATAGTCGTCGTCCACGGCGTACGTGCGCTTGAAGCGCAGGCCCTGGCCGTTGTCCCAGATCAGAGTGACCGGATGGCCGGGGCTGAGGGTCTCGGAGTCGGCGGTCCAGCGGGTTTCGGCGCCCGGCACGGCGGCCTTGGCGCTGGCGTCGGTCACCCAGCCGAATTCGGCGTAATAAGCGCCGTCGCCGGTGGCGGGGGACAGCAGGGTGATGTCCGGGCTGTTGGGGTCGATGGTCGCGTGGTAGCGCACCAGCGACAGATCGTCGAGGCGAGCGCCTTGCAGCGAGATGGAACCCGACAGGCTGGGAGTGGAAATCTTCACGCGGGGAGCGGCGGCCAGGAAATCGGCGCGGCTCTGCGCCGTCTGCACCGCCGGCTGACCCGGAATCCCGCCAGGAGCGGCGGCCGGAGCGCCGGGAGCAGACGCCGAGGTCTGAGCCGGGGCCTGAGCCTGGGGCAGGGGACGCTTGGCGAAGAAGAACTCGTA